>OBJE01000318.1_pt1 | contig 50399 bp, 40 predicted proteins | sample 1519681 | NCBI WGS metagenome assembly OBJE01 (sample SAMEA3888898, study PRJEB22519) | human gut metagenome | biome: human gut; feature: human-associated habitat; material: faeces | place: Denmark | collected 2011 | reverse complement strand
AAAGGGTTCTGCTGCCTTATGCAAGAAATAAAAAATGGAATTGATAGAACCCACCTAAAGGAAGTTATCCAAGGATAGTGAACGTTGCATTTATGATTATCAAGAGAGAGGATTGAAAAATTTATAACTATGATTTCTGCATTTGACCGAACATTAAAACTAGGCGTATCCTTGTCAGTTATAGACTGGCTGACATTCAACATCGTATTCTTATTGTCATACTACCTGAGTTGGTTCCCGTTCCTAAACTGGGAAGGAAACTTTCTGACATATTTCATCACTTCAAACATCGCGTACATAATTGCTCTGCAGTTCGTGACAATAAGCTTGCACCACAGATGGGCACAACCAGCAAAAGTACTTAGCAATACGTCAAGAACATCACTGATCTTCATCGTGCTTTACACGTCATTCCTCGGAATGTTCAGCGACGTGAGAATACCCGATGCCGTATCTTCATTATTCCTCGCCGCAATAATATTCGTGGCGACAAGCGTCGAACGGCTTGTACTCCGAACATACATAATCCACAGAAGGACCTCAGGACGTGATTCGGTAAAGACAATCATCTTAGGAACAGGCAGCATGTCACAGAAAGTGGCCGACGTTATGACAAATGACTGGAACGGATACAACCTACTGGGATATTTCTCGAGACTCGGCGACCAAGCGATTGTCAACTCAACCACAGGCGAGGCGATACCAAGACTCGGCGACAAGGATGACATAATCGACTATCTGGAACGTAATCACGTGGACGAACTGTATATTAGCGAGGTGCCGGCAGGAACCGTAAGTTTCAAGGAACTCATGCAAATATGCGACAAGAACATGATACGTGCGTATTATGTCCCGTCGACAGTCTATGGAGAATTCAGGAAAGCCAAGGTAAAGGAATTTGGTTATATTTACGTTCTGTCGCAATATGACGAGCCTTTACGTGACGTGCGCAACAGGATAGAGAAGCGCCTGTTCGATATATTTGTATCACTGCTCTTCTTATGCACGATATTCCCGTTCGTTCTGGTTATCGTCTACATCGTATCGAAAATAACAATGCCCGGCCCTTTGTTCTTCAAACAGAAGCGTACCGGTTACGACGGGCGCGACTTCTGGTGCTATAAATTCCGCAGCATGAAAGTCAACAAAGACTCTGATACCGTACAAGCCGTAAAGAACGACCCGAGGGTAACAAAATGGGGAGCATTGATGCGACACACGAACATTGACGAACTACCGCAATTCATCAATGTACTGAAAGGCGACATGAGCCTTGTAGGGCCACGCCCGCATATGCTTGCACACACAGATTATTACTCTGAACTTATCTCTGACTACATGATAAGGCATTATGTAAAACCAGGAATAACAGGCTGGGCCCAAACCCATGGAGAACGAGGTGAGACAAAAACCGTAGAAGACATGCGGCGACGTGTGGAAAAAGATATCTGGTATATCGAGCATTGGAGTTTCTGGCTTGACATCCAGATAATGATAAAGACCGTCACCGACGCAATACATGGCGACGACAAAGCATATTAAAACAAAACCGGACAAGGATACCGATGTATTTTCCGATGAATCTAATACGTATATCCTTGTCCGGTTCTCATTTATTCAGTTAATTGTTTTTTAGAAACTTACGAATTTTGAGTTTGTAATGTTCAATTCCGCGTTATCTATAAATTCCTTGTCTTTCTTGGTATAAAAGAACGTTGAATTGTCAACAGTTACGTCGTGCACACAATTCATCCCGGGCAGTCCCGTAACCGAAATGGCAGTCTTGACATTACGGCAGACAACATTGGAAATGTGAATATCACAAAATTCAGGAGCAAATGGAGCGTTATCCACAACCTCTGATTTTTTCCCGTCATCCTCTTTTACACTATATTTTTTATCAATATAAGTACAGTCAAAAACAATAGCCTCGTCTTTTATATCGGTCATATAGATATCGCTGATATATATACCCTCGGTCTTGCCTCCCCTGCCAATGCCACTTTTGAATCGCAGGCCAGTATCCGTACCACAGAAACGATTGTTACGCACAACAATATTCTTCATGCCTCCAGAAAACTCTGAGCCTATTACAAAACCTCCATGGGCATGGAATACGGCATTATTCTCAATCAGGATGTTTTCACACGGACCATACTTTACGCCCGACTCTCCGGCTCCACCTTTCATGCAGATACCGTCATCACCTGCATCAATAGTGTTATTCACAATCAAGACATTGCGGCAGCTGCTTATATCAAGCGCATCGCCGTTTTGCGCATTCCACGGACACCGGATAGTAACACCGTCTACAATTACATTCGTACAACGTGTCGGGATTAAATGAAATTTCGGAGAATTCTGTATAGTTACACCTTTCACCATAACATTTTCACAATCAGTGAACCTTATCAAATGAGTCCGCATTTTCTCCTGAGCCTCGGGAGAGGACGCGATATTGTCAAAATGCCTTAAATTAAAAGGAAACCACAACTTTCCACCTTCCGTTTCTGTTCCACCCATATACAGAAAGTCCTTCCATTCCGTATCACTTACCTTTGAACGTTTTACAGGACGCCAGTAAGCGCCATTGCCGTCTATGACGCCGTCACCAGTGATACTTATGTTCTTACGCTTGCTCGCATTAATCATAGGGGTACACTTCGTGTCCTTCTTCCCATCCTTCTCCTTAATGAATAGACTTCTGTCAGGCGAAGCCAACAATATTGCATTCTTCTCAAGATGAAGATCTATATTATCCTTAAGCGATATAAGACCGGAAAGCCATATACCTGCAGGAACTACCAAATGTCCGCCACCTTTCTTGTTCAACGCGCTGATTGCCTTGCTGAAGGCCTCCGTGTTAAGCGTAAGGCCATCACCTACGCCGCCAAAATCCTTGATATTGACGGAATAATCAGGAATCACCGGAGTATTGACAATTGGCATGTTAACCGGAAGATTATTATAATACTCCCCGTAATCATCTGCCTGTACGACATTTACTGCCAAAATATATGACAGGCATAATAAAACAAATCTCTTCATGTTGTTGATTAGTTTATAAGTTATAAATTAAAATAAGCCATGTAATCAAAAGTGATATTCCAAACAGGCCGTAGGCTACCATGGCCCTCATATCTACTGCAAAGTTAATGCAAGTTCAAGAAAAATCCAAGTATTAAGTAAAAATAAGCTACATATTTATTGTTTTTTATTACATCACTTGTTTTCTTGATTTAACGGAAATCAGATAATAATAATACAAATAAATGCCCGATTATACCCCTAAAAACAATTATTTTTAATAAAATCGTAAAAAACTCGGCAAAAGTTTTGGTAGTTTAAAATAAAACGCCTACCTTTGCACACGCATTTGAGAAATAACAAATGCAGACGCGCTTGTAGCTCAGTTGGTAGAGCATCTGACTCTTAATCAGAGGGTCCAGGGTTCGAACCCCTGCAGGCGTACGAAGAGACACTCATAGAGTGTCTCTTTTTTATTTTAATCTTTTCCAACCATACTATAATATTAAAGAAACATATTAAAAAATGCTTTATATAACCACTACAATAAAAGACCGTCTTTTGCATTGCGAAAGATGACATATTGCACCACGAAAGACTATTAATTACAACTTGATTGACCATCAATCGCAACACTATACTGCCATGAAGAACCGATCGCAACGAGTTATAATCATTAGTACATACTGACTGCTGCCGGGAAATCACTAAACAGCTCATAATCACTTACTCGACAATAAATGAGCCTATTCAAATAATTTATCATTTGAAGGAAAGACACATGACGAATTCAAACACGTCAAAACAAGATGATTTCACTGAAAAAACAAACTAAGTGGTTAATGTTATAATGACGACAAAAGCGTACGAGGCAGATGAACAATAAAAAACTCCCGATTCCGTTTGGGAATCAGGAGTCTACTATTATTTACTTTTAGTGGTACCACCAGTTCTAATACAGGTTGCTCCCATTTTCCTACATTTTTTAACTAAAATAATTTGGTTGCTGATTTTCAATTACTTGTCCGACTATCTGTGATTTGGAATTTTCGTTCTTTTTTCCATTATTCGCAGAAAACGAGGCGAAATGTTTTACCAATGTTTTACCCCGTGACTTACAAGCAAAAACTAATGTCGAACCGAATTAAATTAAAGTAGAAATGACCGTAGCAAAATTCAAAGTAGTAATCAGACGGGAGAAATTATCGAAATCCACAAATGAAGCACCAGTGTGTTTGCGTATCACCAAAGACAGGAAGGTCACTTACAAGACATTGCTGCATATTTCACCTGACTATTGGGATGAAAAAGGACAATGCGTAGGAAAACATCATCCCAACGCAACGGCATTAAATGCCATAATCTCGCAGCGGAAAGCCGAATTGGAGAAAGAGACTTGTATGCTGGCTTTAAATGACGGCTCCGTAAGTATAGAAACTATCAGGAACAAAATTAACGACAGATTTTCATTTGATTTGTTTGAGTATGCCGATAGATATATTGAAAACCTGCGTAAGAACCAAAAGCACGCCACATACAAGAAATACAAATCAGTAATAAAGAAATTGCGTCTTTATGTCGGCAAGGGGAATTTACCAATAAAATCAATATCATTGGATTTTATTGAAGCGTATGAGAATTACTTGATGAACAATGTCGGTAACAATAGGAATACCACCACCGTCAATTTAAAGGTATTGGCAAAACTGGTAGGGGATATTTACCGCAATTACGATTTGGATGAAACGGGCAACCCGTTCAGAAAAATAAAATTCAAGCGCGAACAGACAGTGAGAACGCATTTGGAAATAGACGAAATCCGTAAAATTCAAAATTTGAAATTAAGGTTGCAAAGTCCGTTATATGATGCACGGGAATTATTTTTATTTGAATGTTATACAGGCTTTAGAATATCAGACATACTTACATTAAAATGGAAGAATGTAGCCAGTGGCAAAATATCAATCCGTATGCGTAAGACAGAAAAAGCGCTGGTTGTTCCGATGAATGACTTTGTAAGGTCTGTATTGGAAAAAAGACGTGCGGTCGTTGAGAATAACGGAGGACAGGTATTGCCAAATAAGTATGTATTTAATATCTTGAAAGTGGACGTGGATGAAGTAAACGCACAAGATGCGTTGAACGCTATTAGTTCCGCAACAGCAATTATAAACAAACAACTGAAAAGAATTGCAGAAAAAGTTGGTATAGATAAGAACATTTCCACTCATGTTGGACGACATTCGTATGCAACGGCATTGCTTACAAGTGATATACCTTTGCCCGTAATAAAAGAAATGCTTGGCCATAGTGATATAAAAGTAACACAAATTTACGCAAAGGTTGTGGATAGTAAAAAGGACGAAGTTGTAAATTGCCTAAACAAATTGTATCATGGATAATTCAAACTTGTTTCTTACTTCTGAAGATGTTGCCACAATATTAAGAGTAAGCAAGCGTACATTGCAAAATTACCGTTCCGAAGGGAAACTGATGTATTACAAAGTTAGCCCAAAGGTAATTCGCTATCGTGTGGCAGATGTGGTCGAGTTCTTGAAGCAGAGTAATTGTTGTTCTTATCAAAAAGATAGAGTGAACGAACTTATAAGAAAGTGTTTGGTGAAATTATAATCGTAACTGTAATAACTGCAATGGGAGGACGTATTGTTATGTCCTCTTGTTTTTTTATATAACTATACCCAATTCCAAAAAGCAATTCCAAAGGAACTAATTTTTTTGTGTTCAGATGGGCAAGTTATATTGAGTAGGGAAATATGCGTGAAGTCCTTTTATTATGGGGAAACGCTGTATATTCACCATAACAATTTGGGTATACCAAATAAGAGAAAATGGGGTAAAAATGCGGTTGTGTAAAAATATACTTAATTTTGCAGACAGCTAAGTGGCATAGGAGGAAAAGGTAAAATGACAAGAAAAAAGGATTTACCCTCCCCCATTAAGTAGAAATAGAGTTATAGCTATTTGCGGTAGTTCGCTTAAATTTAGAAATGGATTATAAGGTGAGATGTTTTTTATCGTTATTATGATAACTAATTTATTTTGTGAATTTAATGCCTAACAAACATCTACAAACAATGTTACATTTTGATATACTCGTGGATTTGTCGGACGAAACTTTGAAATAGTAACTATAAATAACGTAGCTTTTTGGCTGTTTTTACTTCGTCCGTATCGGTAAAATATACCACCACTTCTGGAAGTAGAAGTTTAATGGAACATTCTGACTGACAATGACGTTTAGGGTTGTTCCACTTGCTTACAAAAAACACGTTACAATCAAGGGAATGGAAATCTCTTTTACGGTCGTTTATACATTGTTCGTTTGTTTCGATTGAAAGTAGATGAATAAACATATTCTCAGCAATGTCTATATCTTCTTTATTATAGCGGTTCCCAAAAGCACCTATCCAAATATTTCTTTTATTTGGAATTTCTCTTATATGGTGGTCTTTGTCATTAAATCTTTCAGGGACAGTCCTTGTCGTTTGGCCGCAATAGTATGAGTAATTTTTAGCGTTGGGTTTCTTTCCCTGTACTAAATATAAACGGCAATCTATGTTGTCATTCTGACATAACCAATCTTTCGTTTCCTCTATACTGTGAAACGGACCATACCAAGATATTACGTAGGTCTTCGATAAAGATTTTTTTGTTCCCATTTGAGCTTATATCAATATGGATTTTAGTCTATTCAAAAAAGAAAGTTTTTCATATCAACATTTATTTTGCCCTATAAATGGCTATTTCATATTCGTTGGCGTATCTCTTGCTGTTTGAAACTTCCATATAGACGTTTCCGTTTTTTGTTGTTTTGCGGTATCGTTTTACATTTGCGCCGTAAACGTCAGGCAGTGGTTTACCCGTATTGGAACGGACATTAACGTCCTTGCCTTTATCCACGTACTTATAACCATAATCAACTGCCTTTTGTATGAAGTCTGTGGCCGCATCCGCAAACAAACGCAATGTCATCTGTACAACGACACCGTTTTCAAGAGCTTCCATTCCGACAAAGCAAGTCCCGAAATCATAAAAGAAAGTTAGTCCGACAATCTGCACAGGCTCAACGTCAAACTCTTTTTCTATCGTAGCAATAGTGAAAAACGATGCTCCCAAAAATTTGGTGTAGTATTTAGGAGTAAGGAATGCTGCACGTTTTTCTTCGGGCGTACTCGGTACATTGTTCTGTGCAAGACAGAATTGGCTGATGGTGGCGAACAACATCGCCCAAAGGATTGATTTTAAAGGTCTTTTCCCCATTTTACATTTTATTTAGTTTAACAATAATCTGTAAAACGACAACGGAATGGGCGAAAAAAAACGCAGAGCCGTCGCCTATCGTCTCGTGGTTCACCACAAACCATATCCAGTATAGGCTAAGACCCTGCGTTGTGTGCAGGATTTGCCTAAATACTGGATAATAGCCATCATTCTTTTTCGAGGTGGTGATTTCGAGACGAATTAGGCTGTATGTCTTGAAAAGAGAGCTTGCTCCCTTATTCGGTTACAAAGTTAGTTATTTTTAATGAGATAACAAATCGAACGTCTTGTAAATATAAAGCACACGATAAAAAATAAAATCCGCGGCTTGGTTTTTTGCCAAAAGGAACTAATGCTAAACCAATACAATAGCAATTTTGCCTCTTTCAAATAAAAGTCTTATTTTTGGTGTAAATAGATTATAATAACGTTCTATATTTTGTACCTTTGCCATTAAAAATATAGATAACCGTGCAATGATAGACCGTATAAAAATCTATATAGAAAATGTTGAGTTTGACGAGGTTGAGAAACGTCTTCATTTATTGGCATATGGAGAAAGTTGGGATAAAAGTTGGGCGTATTCTTCACAAATAAAGAACTTAAAAGTCTTTTATAAAAATAAAAGATTAGAATTGAGTGGCTCCCTACATAAATATGTAAAAGGAAACAATTTTTCCATGTTTACATATAAAGAAGCCAAGGATGCGCTATGCGAATTATCTGATTATATTGGAATACCATTAAAACAATTTATTGTCACCAGCATAGAGTTGGGGATAAATATACAGTTAGATAAAGACGTTGCCCATTATCTTAATATAATACATTCTTATAAATCGCATCCGTTTATTTTAATGTCACCGCTAAAAGGGACAAGTAAATTTAAAGGATGTAAATGTGTTTTTTCTGAATATGTAATAAAATTTTACGATAAGACATTTGAAGCTCAGAAAAGTCATATATCTAAAAAAGAGCGTGCCGAAATTCCCAATAATTTATTGCGTTACGAGATAAAGTTATCACGTAAGCAATTAAAAAGTTTGGGTTTTACAAATGTTACAGGGCAGAATTTATTAAGTCCATTGCATTATACGCGTTTTAAGCGTTTATTGAAAAGAGTTTTTGATAAAATCATTTTCGATAACACATTGGATTATACGGGTTGTTTGGAAGATGATATGAAAAGACATATCTTTGCAGTATCCGATAAGTACGGGTATTATCTGCAATGCTTAAAATTTTATTTTGGCGAAGCTGAATATCGCAAAGAAAAGCGTAGAACAAATGAATTGCTAAAAAGAATGTCCTTACTTCCGAAAGGTGGACTGGAAACTGAATTGAAATCTAAATTTGAAACAGCTATTTCTAAAATATAGGTGAATGTAAATTTTCCATACTCCAATATATTGAAATAGAATAGAGGAGCATAATATCAGAATATTGTAAATTTAAGAGTATCTACTAATGTTGAGTACTTGTTAATGATGTTCTTTTTAATTGTAGTATAAGTTCGGTATTTATTTAGCACATTAAAATATAGCAATTCAAAAGCACTGCTTTCTATATACGGTATATCTTTTTTATATCCTGAAATTAGGGAGCATCCAGTGCGGTTTATAAAGTCTTTGATGTTCCTTTCCGTTGTGTTTAGGGTTGAACAACTGCCAATGTGTACGATTTTGCCGTTTAATTTGCCCTCTAATATATCTGCAATCTCTTTTAGTGTGATATACTCTTTTCCAAAATAAATGCGGTTTTTACGTCCATGATACGCTATGTATAAAAAGGTGTAGTTTGAGTATCGTTTTTGCGTGAACGCTTGCAACCCCTTTATAAAATCCTCTTTTGTGGGACATTTGCGGTAAATGTATTTGGTCTTGGAAAAAGTAAATAGCAAATCCAACATCGGTTTTATGCTTTGTTTACAATGCGGATGTTTGTTCCAGTTACCTTCCAAACAATAAATATGTCTTTGTTTTGTGTTTGTACCTTTCATATTTTGCTTAATTGTTTCCATAAATACAACAAATATAAAAGTAATCGTCTAATTTGTTAGTCATTACACTAATATTTGTTTCCGTACCAATAATTACATCAAATTATATTGCAAAGTTACGAAAAAAGTTTTATCTTTGCAAGTGTAAATAATTGATAATCAGGTATTTATGTAAATAATACAAATAGTGTTTTACCTATGTTTTACCGAGATGAAACAAAAAACGTTGCAACTATTTCAGTCACAACGTTTTACAAAGTTTTGAAAGTGGTACCACCAGGAATCGAACCGGGGACACAAGGATTTTCAGTCCTTTGCTCTACCAACTGAGCTATGGCACCATCATTATCGCTTTTGCGTGTGCAAAGGTAGTAAAATAATTTTCAGTAGCGGTATTTTGACAAATAAAAAAGCGGCATTTTAACTTCTTTTTCGAATTAACCACACTCTGAACCAGTCCTTTTTATTACAAACTAACGCAAAAACATGCCATTCATCATGCTTTACATAAAAAATTGGCCACATCATATCTTGATGTGGCCAACAACATATCGTAAACTTCATCCTAATCTTTTAACGGATTCCAGCCTTGAGCTTTAAGCTCAAACTCGGCATTGTCACGCGTTACGAGTATTTTACCAAACTCGCTCTTTGTAATATGTCCTATGAGTTTGACATCTTCAAGCCGTTCAATCTTGTCATGATCGCCTATCGGTACCGTAAACAACAATTCATAATCCTCACCTCCGTTCAATGCGCATGTAGTAACATTCATGTTCATCTCTTCGGCCATAACCGCTGTCTGATAATCTATAGGGATGTTTTTTTCATATATTCTGCAGCCACACTTACTCTGCTCGCAGATATGCATCAGTTCGCTGCTTAGTCCGTCACTGATATCCATCATTGACGTAGGGCGTATGTTCATGTCGCGCAACTGCTTCAAAACATCGCCACGGGCTTCGGGCTTAAGCTGGCGTTGCAACAAGTATTCCTTACCCGCAAAGTCCGGCTGGAAATTAGATAGAGCCTCTAAAGCTTGCTTGTCATTCTTTTTCCTTGCCTCGTCAACCTGCTGATAGTAAACGGATTTTTCGCGTTCAAGCAACTGCAGACCCATATACGCCGCACCTAAATCGCCTGAAACACAAATAAGGTCGGTGTCTTTTGCCCCGTTACGATAGACAATTTGCTCCTCCAGACATTCACCGATACATGTTATACTGATGGCAAGGCCTGTATAAGACGAAGTCGTATCGCCACCTACAATGTCCACGTTCCATTTATCGCAGGCCATTCGCAAGCCGCTATAAAACTGCTCCATGTCCTCAACAGCGAAACGCTTGCTCAAGGCTATGCTTACAATCATCTGGCGAGGTGTACCGTTCATGGCAAATATATCGCTAATATTTACCATTGCCGACTTGTAACCGAGATGTTCAAGATCTATGTAAGTAAGGTCAAAATGTACCCCCTCCATAAGCATATCGGTAGTGACAAGCACTTCTGTATTAGGATAATGCATCACGGCGCAGTCATCCCCGACACCGTATTTGGTTGAAGCGTTCTTGACTTTAAGGTCATCTGTAAGATGATGTATCAAGCCAAACTCTCCAAGTTTCGCAATATCTGTCATTGTCTGTAATTAATAAAAGCCGAAAAGAGGCAAATAGTAAACACGCAATCGTGAACAACTTATCCACTGATTTAATGCATCCGGATTGTCTGTCGTAATACACAATCCGTTATACACCTTACGTATATACAACTATTTGCCACTTTTCATTTTGTTATTCAAGGTTTAAGCGTTTCTTTTAATCATCTCTCTCATGATTTCGGTCATTATAGGCTGTGCCTTATTAGCCGCTATCTGCACCTCCTCATGACTTACCTCCACAGGCTGGTCTTCAAGTCCGAGGTCAGTAATGATACTTATACCGAAAGTCTTAATACCGCAATGATGCGCAACGATAACCTCCGGCACGGTACTCATTCCCACTGCATCGCCGCCGAGGCGGTGATACATTTTATACTCAGCCGGAGTCTCGAATGTTGGTCCTTGCACTCCAACGTATACGCCATGAACGACACGTATTCCTTTCTCCTTAGCTATAGCATCAGCTTCGGCTATCAGTTTCTTGTCATAAGCCTCGTGCATGTCAGGGAATCGCGGTCCCGTCGGAAAATTCTTTCCACGTAACGGATGTTTCGGGAACAGGTTGATATGGTCGGTAATAATCATCAAGTCACCGATCTTGAAATCCGGATTCATGCCTCCGGAAGCATTGCTTACAAACAGGGTCTTAATTCCCAGCTCGTACATCACTCGTATCGGGAACGTAACCTGCTTCATGCTATATCCCTCATAGAAATGGAAACGCCCCTCCATAGCCATGATATCAACACCGCCAAGCTTTCCGAATATCAGCTTTCCGGCGTGTCCTTCTACCGTAGATACAGGAAAATTAGGTATCTCAGTATAAGGGAATTCATAACTGTCAGTTATTTCTGAAGCTAATTGTCCCAGGCCTGTGCCCAGTATTATTGCCGTTTTTGGACTTGTTGTCATCCTTTCTTTTAACCAGGATGCTGTTTTTTGAATTTTTTTGTACATAACCGATGATTTTATTGTTAAACTCCTCTTCTTGTCCAAGCATGAACTTCACCCTGACAGGCAGCGTGAAAATACTATTCCTTACCTCGTCAGACAAACCTTTCATACAAGACAGTCGAGCATTGTCTTTTTCTGTTGTAATAATTATTTTAGGTGAGGGCAAGCCTCCAAACGTTTCGTTAATAAGTTCAATGTCCTTCTTCCTGAACTGGTGGTGGTCAGGAAACGTCAGCGGTGTTATATTATCCGAATATTCCTTCAGGTCATAAATCATCTGTTTGGGCGACGCAATTCCAGTAAGCAACAATACGTTCTCATTCTTGTCCAAACTGTCCAAGCTTCTATCCTCACCGCAAAAAACAGGATGAAGAGCCTCATATTCAAACGTTGTAAAATACAACTGCTGATAAGGAAAAAGGTTCATCGCCTTGATGATAACCCTATATTCCATTGGCTTAAGGTCCTTAGGACACTTTGTAACAATGACGATGTCTGCCCGTGCCTTGCCGCTTTGCGGTTCCCTAAGACGCCCGGCAGGCAACAGCTTGTCATATATTATCAACCTGTGATAGTCAACAAGCAGGATGTTGATTCCCGGCTTTACGTACCTATGTTGGAAAGCATCATCAAGCAAAACCACATCGGTGTCTTTAGTCTGTTCATCGCCTACAATCCTTTCAATGCCATGACACCGGTTCTTGTCAACGGCCACATGCACTTCTGGAAACTTTGTCTTCATCTGGAATGGCTCGTCACCAATATCCTTCATTTCTGTACCATCTCCGGCAAGTACGTATCCCCTACTCTTCCGTTTATACCCACGGCTCAAGACAGCCACTTTAGCGCTGTCCTTTAACAAGCGGACAAGATACTCAACGTGTGGAGTCTTGCCTGAACCGCCTACGGTTATATTGCCGACGGATATCACCGGGATGTTAAAACTCCGGCTTTTCAGTATGCCAAGCTCAAACAACTGGTTACGAAACCTTACGCCAAGCCCGTAAAGCCAGCTCAGCGGAAGCATCCACTCGTTGATTTTTATGAAGTCGCCTTCCATGTCTTAAAGGATAAAACAGCAGATACTGCGTACAGATAAAGGGCTTTATTATGCCATAACAGCCATATCCGAAAGCCTTACAGTATTATTTTATATTTACGACAAACGGCACACGGGCCTGTATTGCAGACTGGTTCTGTATATTTTTCATCATTATAAACGGCTCATAATACTCTCCCAGAGCCTGGCGCATTTGTGCATTTACGTAACTGCCTCCAGACATTGAGTTCATAAATTTGTCTAACCAATCGGACTTGCCCGGATAAGCAGACGTATGGTATTCCTTTAATTTTGCCAGCTGGGCAGCCTTTGCTACAGCCTTGTCAAGACCTCCAAGCTCGTCAACGAGTTTTATTTTCAATGCATCCTGCCCCAACCATACATGGCCTTGAGCTATTTTCTCCACTTCGGCCACATTCATCTTACGTCCTTGGGCAACACGTGCACGGAACAAATTGTAACCTCTGTCGATATACTTGTTAAGGTAATTCATCTCCTCTTCATTAAACGGACGTGCAGGAGTGCCGAAAGCGCTGTGGCGGTTGGTTTTCACTTCATCAAACTTGACGCCTAACTTCTGTGTGAGCAAACCGCTGAAATCAGGGAACATGCCGAATATGCCAATACTTCCAGTAAGCGTAGTAGGCTCAGCCACTATCCAGTTAGCGCCGCTACTTATATAATATCCGCCTGAAGCGGCCATGCCACCCATCGAAACAACTACCGGCTTCTTCTTTTTCAACAGCTCTACATAATGCCATATCTGCTCAGACGCATAGGCGCTTCCACCGCCGGAATTAATGCGCAACACCACTGCCTTGACATCGTCATCCTCCATCAGGTCCTTCAAGTCGTCACATACGGTCTTTCCTACGATGTTGTGTTCTTCCGAAAACATATCACCTGCACTTGAGTCAACGATGTCGCCATAAGCGTAATACACGGCGATTTCGTCACCTTTTCTCTCCTTGTTCTTAACCTGTTTCATTTCGGCAAGGCTCACGGTATTGACATCTGCGTCAGCATCTTTCTTCAACAACTTGTTTATTTCCGTCTTGATTTCGTCGCTATATATGAGCTTGTCTGCCAATTTATACTTCACGTAATCCTTAGGATCAGCCAAAGTAATGAAGTTGTCGGCATAAGAATTAAGTGTTTGAACACTTATCTTGCGACTCTCCGACACTCCTTTGCACACATTCTGCCATATTCCGTTAACGTAAGCAGTAACCTGTTCACGGTTGGCATCACTCATCTTGTCAGCAGTGAACATCTCCGGCGCACTCTTGTACGTTCCCACTTTTGCCAACTGCATCTTTACTCCGAACTTGGCCATAAGGTCTTTCAGGAAAATAGGCTGCGACGAAATGCCATGCCAGTCTATCTGTCCGCTGGGATTAAGGTACACCTTGTCTGCCACAGATGCCACATAGTAATTACCTTGGGTATAAACATCACCATAGGCGATTATCCATTTCCCGCTCTTCTTGAAGTCGAGAAGAGCATTACGTACAGCGGCAAGCGACGCATAAGAGTCGGCCGCCATCATTCCCGCCTCTATATATATGCCCTTTATTTTATCGTTATTCTTAGCCTTGTCTATTGCGCTAAGCACATCATCGAGACCTATTACGCCGGTATCATTTCCACCAAACTGGCTCATGAATGTTTCTTCTGAACGTTCGTTAAGCATGCCCGACAGCTTCAATACCATTACCGTATTGTCGCTGACGTCCTTTGCTGAACTCTCGGAGGCAATCATGCCAACTACGCACATTACTCCTATTACGCCCGTGATAAGCGAAAAAACTATCAGACCGACTACCGTGGCTGACATATACTTAAAAAAGTCTTTCATATTATAACCGGTTATTTTTGTTTTGTGTACAAAGATACGGATTTTATTTTATTTTGTCTGAAAAAACAGCCAAAGTTTTACCATATCGCCAAATATTAGTATTTTCGCACTTATGAAACACGCAATAATCGTAGGCGCCTCTTCAGGCATGGGGCGCGAGGTTTGCAACATACTGCTATCCGACGGCTGGAAAATCGGCATAGCGGCAAGGCGCGAGTCGCTGTTGGAGGAGATAAAAGCCTCATGCCCAGACCGAGTCGAGGTCATGAAAATAGACGTTACGGCTCCTGACGCCGCCGAAAGGCTGTTGTCATTGGCGGAACGGATGGGCGGAGTAGACCTGTTCCTGTATTCTTCGGGTATCGGAAAGCAAAACAGCAGACTCGACACAAACATCGAACTGGCAACTATTGATGTCAATTCAAGAGGATTCACGGCCATGATAGATACCATGTTCAACTACATGGCGGCCCACTCCGGCGGACACATTGCCGTAATATCGTCAATCGCAGGCACCAAAGGACTTGGCGCGGCGCCTTCATACAGCGCCACAAAAGCGTTCCAGAACACTTACATACAAGCTCTTGAGCAGCTTGCCTACATGCGTGGATTACCCATACGCTTTACCGACATTCGCCCGGGCTTCGTTGATACCGACCTGCTTGCCGGCAGCAGGCATTATCCAATGCTGATGGACAAGACACGGGTGGCACGCTCCATTGTCAGGGCCATATACTCCAAACGCCATGTCAAGGTTATCGACATGCGTTACAGAATGCTTGTTTCTGCGTGGAGACTTATCCCCAAATGGCTTTGGAGGAGGATGAAGATACAAAATGAGGACACTACCCCATAATAAAAAACATATTGACATGAAAACAAAAAACAATTGTTGGTTAGGAATATTTGCCGCTATATGCCTGTCGGGGTATTCCTTATCTTGTAACGGACAGGCAAAGATAGAAGGTACATGGCTGGAGCCAATACCTGGGATGGAGAACAGGCTGCAAGGATTCAAGCTGGAGGACAACGGCAAAGCCTCGTCAGTCAACATGGCTACCCTCCTGTACGATAGCTGGAAACAGGACGGCAACCATCTTATACTTTCCGGAAAAAGCATAGGCAACGGCACAACCTTCGCGTTTACCGACACGCTCGTCGTGGACAACCTGACGGAAGACAGCCTTATATTGAGAAGAGGCGAAATGACATTGAGATATGCCCGCAACGGCGGACGGAAAGCAAGGAAAAACATACCCATGACAAAACTGACGCCAGCCAAGCGCAACAGTTTCATAACCAAGGGAACATTGATATTTGCGCACGAGACGCGTTCGTTCACACCAGAGGGAGAGGACGAGGCTTATTGGATTACGGACAAATCAGGAAAACTGGCCGAAGAATACGACAGATTGACCGAAGGCGTGAAAAGCGGAACTCCTGTCCATGCCGAACTTGAGGTTGTTGACATGGGTAAATCAAACGAAGGCTTTGCAAAATCGTATAAAAGCGTATATAAAGTGGTGAAGATACGCAAGATTTCAAAAGACTGATTAAACGCCGCCTGTTTACGCACGCCCAATAGTCAAAAGGCATTAAAGACAAGGGTGGATAATTCGTTTATACAACACTTACGAATTATCCACCCTTGTTTTTAATCCGTCATTATATTATTTTCTCGTCACCGAGAACGACTGGCGGTGGAAAATGAATATCGGTATTATACAACCTACCACCATTCCGAACATGACCAATACGGTAAGTGACGAGTTTGAAAAGAACCTCGTGACATATTCCATCGTATATTCACCGGGCAGACGCACTATATTAATAAGGTCGCTTACAGCCTTGTAGGCAAACATGCCGGGCACCATCGGCAGCAACGACGGGAAGGCGAAGCACTCTGCGGGGCAGTGTATGCGCATGGCGAACGGAACAGAGAGCAGGCCTATGACGAAGCCCGCAATGGTAGAGGCCGTCACCTGGTCGAGCATTATGCCCTGATTGTGCATGAGAAAATAGCGAATGCCATGGCCGACGCATGCCAGCAGGGCACAGATGAGCAGGGCCTTGCGCGGCGGATTGCTGATGATGGCGAAGCCAACACCGGCCACGGCGGCAAACAGTCCGTCGGCAATGGCAGCACGCACCACGTCGGGACGCACCACCTTGGTAAACGTGGTCGGGTCTATATCGAATATAACGACCGTTGCCGAGAGGCCAATGGCTATGCAGATGATAAGCAGGCACGCATTGGCAAGACGGGCTATGCCGTCAAGCACGTGGTGGTCAACGATATCCATCACGCCGTTAATGAGCGGAACTCCAGGTACAAGGTACAGCATTGACGTTCCGAGGGACATGTCCTCGGTGCCGCCATGGAAATAAACGAAATCCGAAACGCCTATCATTGTCGACACGAAGGCGCAGATGACAAACACGGCCAACTGGTTGAGCCCCCGCCGTGTCAGCTCCTGGCGGATGTAAAAGCCGACGAACGTAGCCACCCACACTATGGCCATAGAAGTCAGATTGCCGTCAAACAGGCGGCAGAAACATGCGTTTGCGAACGAAACGAGCAGCAATACCGTCCAGCGGCTCTCGCGTTTCTCCATCACGATTGACTTGAAGCGGCGCCAAAGCTCCTTCAGCGGCAGTTTCTCGTCAAAGGCCTGCCACGACAGCTCGGACAACTTCATGTTTATCTTGAAGTTCAGCGGTATGGCGGGTGTCTTCTTGATGTAGGTATAAGTGTGGCTGTTCTCGTTGTCAAGCAAGGTAATGCTCAGCGTCTTTGGGAAAATAAGCAGGTTGACCTTGTAGCCGAACGAGCGCGCCATGCGCACCGTGTTGAGCTGGATTCGTGACGTCTGCGCCCCTACGGCCATCAATGTTGATGCGTATTCGGCAAGGAACATGGCGGTATCTTTCAGCGCCTCGTGGATGTTTTCATTACTTTCCTGTTGCATTTTTGTATCCTGAAACGTTCGTATGCGTATAAAAAACGGCTGCAAAATTATATCTTTTATTATGAAACACAAAATATTTTTTTGCATTTCTATACATATATTTGCCATGCGCCACGATTGCACGAGGCAGCCAAGACGCGCCTTATCCGTAACGCCTCTGCCTGCAACGGCAACACTGGCTACGACTGCCGTGACGTCGGCACGGCAAAAACCGTAAGCAAAAAAGCCTTATCCGCTTACGTTCAACGCCGTCAGGCGTGGCAAAGAGTCGTGATTATAACATAACAGCCCATGTTTGCTTTCAAAACAAAAGGCCGTCTTTCGTGTTGTAAAAGACGGCCTTCTGGAAGGCAAAAGACGGTCTTTCGCAAGCCCATACACCGCGAACGACAACCGCTATGCCACCATGTAAAACGCCCGACAGCCAATAGGCTGCATGACGTCAGCAGCATCCAATCAGCCAAACGGCACACTGATACATTATAAATAACACGGCGGAAAGAAACAGCAGGCCGCAACCTTCACTCCTCGCTGCCGCCGGCCATTTAAACATGGACCAAAAACATTGTGTAAAACTTTATTATCATGAATGCAAACCTATTTTCACACCAAAGGCAACGTCAAGCTTCGCATATTTTATCAGATGATGATACTATTATGACAAAGGCCGAAAATTGGAAATAAAAACCTTTTCCCGTTAATGTTCTTTTCATATTTTTGCAATGTTAATCTAAAAGACCAAGGAACTTTAATCAAAAAAAAATGACCTACTATTTACTTTCTAACAGACAGAAAAACCGCAATGCCCGATGCCTGATACTAAGGGTTGCCTGCCTTGCCGGCATGCTCATTTTATCAATAGGGGCTGGCGCGCAACACAAACTTTGCAACCCCGGCGCAACCGAAGAGGCACGTAAAGTGTACCAGGTTCTGTGGGACGTGTACGGCAAGCAGGCCCTGTCGGCCACAGTAGCCAACGTCGACTGGAACATCAAGGAGGCCGAAAACGTGTACGAATGGACAGGGAAATGGCCGGTGATGAACGTGTTTGACTTCATCAACTTCCGCAGTTCAAAAGATGTAAACCCTAACGGCTGGCTCGACTACAGCGACATATCTACAGTAGAGAGCTGGTGGAAGCAAGGCGGGCTGGTAGGCTGTATGTGGCACTGGAACATGACTGCCAACGACGGCACGAGCCAAACCTGCACCCCGGGAACCGAGCCCGGACAGACAAGCTTCGACATCTCAAGGATAGACGACACCAACTCTGATGAATACAAGCAGGTAATCAAGGACATAGACCAGATAGCCAAGTATCTCGGCAAAATGCAGGAAGCCGGCATACCCGTCATCTGGCGACCGCTGCACGAAGCCGCCGGCAACACTTACGAGTATGAAGGCGGCCAGGCATGGTTCTGGTGGGGCGCCAAGGGCGCCGGCCCTTTCAAGAAGCTGTGGCGCCTTATGTATGACAGGCTTGTCAACCACCACAAGCTTAACAACCTGATTTGGGTATGGACATCACAGGCCGGTTTCGACGACCTGTGCAACGCTTACGTTGCCGACAGCGCATGGTATCCCGGCGACGAATACGTCGACGTAGTGGCACGCGACAACTATGCCGCACTGGAATATCCCCTAAAAAAAGAGTATGACGCACTTTCGGCCAAATATCCGGGTAAAATCGTGGCGCTTGCCGAATGCGGCAACGGCGATGAAGTGAAAATGGCCCCGTGGAGCGAGATATGGAACGAAGGCTCACGCTGGTGCTGGTTCATGACATGGTACGACTACAGCTACAACGCAGGACAAAGCCAGGAACACAAGTTCGCGGGCAAGGAATGGTGGACCGACGCGTTCAACAGCGGTACCGTAATCGACCGGGCAGCATTCAAGCCTATGCTTGACAAAACATACAAATATGTCCTCACCAAAAACAACAAGGTATTATGAAGCAACTTAAAATAATGGCAGCGCTCATGGCATGCCTCTTCACGGCCATAGGCATAACGGCTGCCGAGCGCACTATCCTGCTGGGACCGAAAACAATCGGCCCGGGATGGAAAGACAATATCGTAATACAGCCTGAACAGTTCGCGGTAACAGGCGTGGGCGACATTATCACAGTTTATGTTGACAACGTAAAAGGCGGTGCGCAAGGCGCGTTCCAAGACCCGGCCGACTGGAAGGGCGTAGCCCCAGAATACTCATACTTCGGCATTTCGGGCCCGTTCCGCATGAAGGTCACTCAAGACATCCTCGACAGGATAAAGCAACGAGGACTTGCCATCGGAGGCCATGACTACCGTATTCTAAGGGTTACCCACATTCCGGCAGCAGAGATGGTCGAAAAGGTGGTATACCGAGGTCCATCAGTCTTGATGAAAGACGATTGGAGCGCAAGTGCAGCCATACAGAAGAGTTGTTTCGATGGTGTCAAGGTAGGCGACGTGCTCCATTTCAAGGTAAGCCGTGTCGAAGAAGGCGCCGCGGCGAAGATAATGGACTTCACGTGGAACACGATGGACGCAGGACTTGACGGCATACCTGTAGGCCAGGACGGCTTCACATACCCGATCACCGAACAGTCACAACTTATCAAACTGCAGTTGGCAGGGGCCGACGGAATAAGCATGCGTGTAGGCGGCAAAGGCTACAGACTGGAGAAAATAGCTGTAGTTTCATTTACGGGAACACGTGACGAAGACATAAGTACAGCGCAGCGCGCGCCACGCGAATATGAGCTGCAGCCAGGCGAACTGTTCCATGGCGAAAAGGAGTTTCCTGCCAACTGGAGCGGCAACCTGCGTTTCACTGCCGAACCGTTCCGGAAATGCACCGAAAGCGACTGTATCGTGATAAGCTACGAAAAGCTGCTGCCCGACACAACACCACAACTGTCGTTCCGGATAAACCGAGGCAAATGGCTCGACCTAACCGGCTCGAAAGACCCCGTATGGTACAAGCTCGACGGAAACGACATCGTGCTGACGCTCGATGCGGCAATGCTTGACAGGCTTAAGACGGCCGGCATGGTTATAACCGGCGTAGGAGCTACGGTTACAAGGGTTTACATTTTACACATTGACAACTAAAATCTCAAATAAACAAATATGTATAAACTAATGTTATGGTGCTTCATGCTGTTCGCATGGTGCGCTAACCTAAACGCGCAGAACGTAGTCAAAGGCTCGGTGCTTGACGCATCGCACAACAACGAGCCGCTGATTGGCGCCACTGTGCAAGTGCCAGGAACGTCGACAGGCGTGGTGGCAGATTTGGATGGTAACTTTACAATCTCTCTCCCTGAAGGCAAGAACGTCATTCAGGTGTCTATGATTGGTTACAAGACGCAAGTAATCAACGTTAAAGGAAAGACCAGCGTACAGGTTCTTCTTGAAGAGGAGGCCAACGAAATGGAAGAGCTCGTAGTTGTAGGCTACGGTACAATGAAGAAGCGCGACCTCAGCGGCTCCATCTCGCAGATAAAAGGCGACGACCTTATGCAGGGTAACGCTACTGACGTAGCCCATGGACTGCAAGGCAAGATTGCAGGTGTACAGGTTAACCAGAGCGACGGTTCGCCTGGCGCAGGAGTCACTATTACAGTGCGTGGCGCCAACTCTTTCACAACCAGTTCGCAGCCTCTCTACATCGTTGACGGCGTACCTTACGGAACAAACCCCAACGGCACTCCGTCGTCAAGCGCCAACGAGGGCAACAACCAGTTCTCGTCACCGCTGTCGATGATCAACCCTAACGATATCGAGAAAATCGAGGTGCTCAAGGATGCATCGGCTACAGCCATCTACGGTTCACGTGGCGCCAACGGCGTTGTCATCATTACAACAAAGAAAGGAAAAGAAAGCGACGGTGGTAAACCTACCATCGAGCTTAACGTAAAGCTGGGTATACAGACCGTGGCGAAGCGTCTTAATGTACTCAATCCGTACACTTACGCAATATACCAGAACGAGCAATACGCCAACAGTCATTATTACGAAGGAAGCACAGCGGCGTTCCCTTACCGAGGTGAATGGGATTACCCGTACGTAAACGGCAATTACATATATGATGCGGGTACATATAACCCCAGCCCCGAAGATTTCCTCAACCCGGGAATACGCACAGACGAATACGGTAACGTTGACGAAGTGGCCATTGCTGACTGGCAGGACGAGATTTTCCAGACTGCTTTCCAGCAGGACTACAGCGTAAGCGTAAGTAACGGTAACAGCAAGGGCTGGTACAACTTCTCGGGTAACTTCACGAAGCAGGACGGTACGATAAAGAACACGGGCTTTGAACGTTACGGTATTTCAATCAACATCGGTCGCCACATAACCGACTGGCTGGAGATTGGTACAAGCTCGTTCTTCACAAATACGACAACGGACTTCCAGCGTACCGGTTCCGAAAACACCGGTGTAATACGTTCGGCACTTATCTTCCCGCCTACCTACGGAGTACACACCGAGACAGAACAGCTCGACGAATTGAACTGGCTCGCGACCAATCCTGTAAACTATGTAAACGGAGCAAAAGACCAGCTGAAACAAATAAGTTGGTTCTCAAGCAGCTATGTTGAAGTAAAATTAGCGCCATGGTTGCGTTTCCGCCAGAACCTCGGTCTTGGATATAACGACGGACACCGCGGTACATACTATGACCGCCACACCCAGGAAGGACGTACTCCAAACAATGGTTTGGCAGGAAAGGCTACAAGCATATGGAAGAGTTTTACCGCGGAAAGTATCCTTACGTTCGACAAGAAGTGGGGAGTACACGCCCTTAACGCAGTAGTCGGTATGACATTTGAAAAAGGAACGGGCGAAAATACGTCAATGTCGGCAACAAACTTCCCGACCGACTACACCCAAGACAATGACATGAGCCTTGCGCTCGACCGTGCGACAATAGCCAGCAGCACAACTGAACAGGCTCTCGAGTCATTCCTCGGACGAATCAACTATACCTTGATGGACAAATATATCTTCACGGCAAGTGTCCGTACCGACGGTAGCTCAAGTTTCGCTGAGAACAACAAGTGGGCAACCTTCCTCTCCGGAGCGTTCGCATGGAGGGCAAGTGAAGAGAAATTCATCCAGGACCTCAACATTTTCTCTAACCTGAAGTTCCGCCTCAGCTTCGGACAAACAGGTAACCAGGCCATCGGTGCGTATCGTACGCTCGAAATGCTGAATGCCGCTAACTATCCTTATAACGGTAATCTTGAAGGTGGTATGTCCATGGTTGACTGGCGCGGACCGACCAATCCCGACCTGAAATGGGAAACGACAGACCAATTCAACGCCGGTATCGACATGGGATTCATGGACAACCGTCTTTCGTTCACGGTTGACTACTATTATAAAAAGACGCGTGATCTGCTCCAAAACGTCACCATTCCTGGCAGTTCCGGCTTTACCCAAATGCTTGTAAACAGCGGTAACGTAACCAATGAAGGTCTTGAGTTCACGCTCAACTACGACGTATTCCGCAAATCTCCGGTAAGATGGAATATCGCAGCTAACCTCTCTTTCAACCGCAACCGTATCGGAGGACTTGAAGGTGACCAGTACGCAACATCGCTTTGGAGCGCTGCCGACCAGGCATTCCTCCAACGCAACGGCTGTCCTATAGGAACTATCTACGGATATGTTGAGGACGGATTCTTCGACAACATTGCCGAAGTGCGTTCGTTCCCTGCATACGCCAACCTTTCAGACGCGGCTGCATTACAACGCGTAGGCGAGATAAAGTACCGTGACTTGAACGGAGACGGACAGATAACAGCTGCCGACCGCACGATAATAGGCGACACTAATCCCGACTTTACGTATGGTTTCACCAGCAACCTGTCGTGGAAGAACTTTACACTTTCATTCATGTTGCAAGGTTCGCAAGGCAATGACATCCTGAACTACAACCTCACAGACATCGAGATGGGCAACTACGGAAACATAACACAGGAAGCATACGACTCACGATGGACGGTAGAGAACGCCGCCAACGCTAAATGGCCGAAACCAACCGCAGGATATACACGCGAATGGCTGTTCAGTGACAGATATGTTGAAAACGGCAGCTACCTTAAGATGAAATACATCACCCTGTCATACGATTGGCTTAAACCGTTCCCTGGAATCCAGAAACTGAACATTTCGTTCACTGCAAACAACGTCTTCACCATCACAAACTACAGTTGGTTTGATCCTGACGTAAATGCCGGTGGAGCAAATGCAGCAACACCTGGAGTTGACAGTTATTCATATCCGAGCGCACGTACATTTACGCTTGGACTCAATTTCACATTCTAAACAGATATATAAAAATGAAAAAGTTCATATTATCAGCCCTCACGCTCCTTATGGGCGCAAGCGCGTTTAACGGCTGTACAAGCTGGATAGAGGAAGACCCGGACAGCTTCATCACTCCCGACATGGTTGGCGACAGCGAGGACGCAGCTTCACAATGGGTAACGGGCGTTTACAGCAAGTGGGTGAACGACATGTTCCGCTGGGGTTACTTCCCGAGAGTTCTTGAGCAAGACGCCGACTATATATCAGGTCCCGACTGGCTGTTCGGCAGCTTCGGAGCCGGCAACTTCCAAGGAACTGACGACGCCTTGGCGTTACAGGATGCGCTCTGGAACGGTTGCTACAACCTTATAGGCCGCGCCAATCTGGCAGAAAGGCACATCCGTGCAATGAACAACATAACCGACGCCGTAAAAAACAATGCAATAGGCGAGGTAAAATTCCACAAGGCTTTCGCATATTTCCTGCTGGTACGTGCATACGGACCTGTTCCCGTACAACCTGAAGTCGACACTTCAGACAAGAACCAACCGCGCCAGAGCGTCGACTCAGTGTACACCTACATCATAAACAACCTTCAAGATGCGGCTTACATGATGTATAAGAACACCGACCAGGCATACCAGGCGGGCCACGTGAACGCAGGTAGCGCAGCAGGATTGCTTGCCAAAGTCTATGCGACCATGGCCGCAGCGGCAATGCCGGCTGGAACTCAAATAACCGTAAGGACGGGAGGCGCATACGACGGAGATGGCGACGACAAAGCTTACGCACCGTTAAGAAGCATGACATTCAGCAAGAGAGCCGTAAGCGGATACGAGAACATGGACTCGCACGAGCTGTACACTCTTGCCGCACAATGGGCTCACGACGTTATCACGGGCGAATACGGTGATTATGAACTGCTGCCTTACAACCAATTATGGCTGAAGTCCTCATGCACCGCTTCGGAGTTTATGTTCTCAGTTGCGTCGGCTGACGGCAACGACACTTATTCCACACAAGTGCACACTCAGTATGCAGGCTACCTGATGGCTCCCGGCTCCGACTTCATAGCAAGCGGTGGCTGGACTGGCTGCACACGCCACTGGTACGATTTGTTCGAACACGACGACTACCGAATAACACAAGGCGTAAGGCACCGCTGGCGCGTAAACGGACATCAAGACGGCAACCTTGGCTTCTTCTATCCGTTGACTGAGGAATACAGTATCATGGCAACCGGAACCAACTTGGCCGGAGAACGGGTTGGAGAACCCAGCGGAATATACGCTGACGGCGTTAGTTACTATTATAATATGACAAGCGAATGCCTCGCGTTCACGACAAAATACTCCGACGTAACAAATGCCGCGACGGAGAATGCGGACGCCAACTGGCCTTTCCTGCGCTACGCCGACGTCAAGCTCATCTACGCCGAAGCAGAGAACGAGCTTGGACATCCCGAAGAAGCAATAATACATCTCAACGACGTACGCAGGCGTTCTAACGCCGCGGAGGCTTCCCTCACGGGCAACGGAGCACTCGACACCCAGGAAAAGATGCGTAGCGCCATAATCGAGGAGCGCGCCAAAGAGTTCGCTTGCGAGGCTGACCGCCGCTGGGACCTCATACGCTGGGGCATATACCTTGACGCAATGAACGCTATCGGTACCAACGAAGACAGCAACGGCAACAAGACCCGTACGGAGCGTAACCTGCTGTTCCCGATACCAAACTCCGAATTTAACACCAACCACGCCATCACTGAGAACAACCCAGGATGGGCTTAACCAATGGTTGACAACTAACGTGCAGACAAAATATCAGTAACATGAAAAAGAATATGTTAAAATACATGGCCGCAGCCCTGGCACTGTTTGCTTTCGCAAGCTGCAACGACATCGTTGATTACGACGAGGGCTACACGGCTCTTGAAGACCAGGCCAACCAAGGCGCGCCGGTAATAACCGCCGTGTACGAAGTGGGCGACACCCTGCTGGAAAACCCGATAACGGAAGGCCAGGTAGGGCAGATGATACGAATCGTGGGCCGCAACCTCAACAACGCGCGCAGCATAACGTTCAACAACGTTGAAGCCGACCTCACGCAGGTGTACACTTACTCCACGTCGGCCAACGTTGTAATACCTTCTGAACGGTCGTCTGAAGAGAACAACCAGATTGTATATACAACCGACCAAGGCTCGACGTCATACAACTTTACCGTTCCGTTCCCGCAGTTAAGCATAACCGGACTGCAAAGCGAGTTCGTCAATCCTGGCGACTCCGTGACAATCCTCGGGCTTAACTTCGACTTCTATGACTTCGGAACATCCTCGCAAGTGATGCTTAACGGTACGCCGCTCGGCGTAGGCTCAATCACCAACACGTCGATGAAGGCCGAGATTCCTGCCGATACGCCTGACAACAGCACGCTCGAGATTGTATATTCCAACAATGACGGCGAACAGACCATAAGCCTGCCGTACCGTCCGACACAGAACCTTCTGTACGGCGACTTCAGCGGAGTGTCTTTCAATAACGACGGAACGATAGTTTACAGCATCGAGGGCGACGACGCTACCTCCGCAGAAGAGACCTCACTTGGGCGCCAGCACCTGCATTTCACGGGAACGTTCGACGCATGGGCATGGAACACCGTTGACCTCAGCTGCAACATGATCAACTCTGCCGACCTTGGCGACCTTAGCCAGGCCGGAAGCCTTGACGACTACGTGCTGAAGTTCGAGGTATATACGCCGAACGGCACTCCGCTGACTCAGGCTTCGCCACTGCAGCTCTCGTTCAACTGGGGCGACCTTTACACATGGACTCCGGGCGACGGAGCAGGCCTCAACACGCATGACGAATGGCAGACAATAACCCTGCCGCTCGCGCCGATAGCAGTAGCCGGAATAATGGCGCCTGACACGTGGCAGTCGCTGCGCATAGCGTTCCAGCCGACGGCAGCCTACACGGCCGACTTCCGTATCGGTAACATAAGAATAGAGCGCAGGTAAATACTTTAACAAATGAAGGGGCGCACATAAAACGGTGGGGCTCCTTCATCTGTTAAATAAACTAACAGAAACAATCAAATATCTAATCCAACATCAATTATGAAACAAATTTTTACAACCTTACTGCTGCTTACGGCAGCTATAATCTCAGCAAACGCAGAGATGAGAACAGTGTGGACAGGACCTCATTCAACAGGAGGCTGGAGTGGCGTGGACATACCGTCTACTAATTTTTCGTCACTTGAATATGGAGACAAACTTGTTTTCTCAGTAGAACGAGACATTGATGGCGCTACCGCTGCAAATCAGACGTATTATCAATGTCAGGTTAACGTATGGGTTGACGGTGTAGGAACACCTATCCTCAACGGAGAAAACGGTGTAATTAATATTGAGAATGATGACGATATTGAAGTTAACCTCACCAATGAACAGGTTGACCTAATAAAACAAAACGGCATGAGCATCAACGGGCATTACGTGATATTCAATAATATTACTGCCGGAACTGAAGAAGGCGGTGGTGACATTACTCCCGATGATGGAACTGCCTCCGAAGTATGGAGCGGTTCAAAATCACTTGGTTGGGATTTTGAGAATAACTCTATCAACTTAAGCTATGACAGCAAAGGAGCACTCGCCAATGCCAAGATCGGAGACATTATCACCATAACTTATACGAACGCAGGTGAGAATGCCAACATCAGAATAGGCAATCCTAACGGATGGACCGCGTTCGATTCAGATTGTGAGACAAGCCCTGCAGCTTCAACAGGGGAACAGACATTCTCTTATGGAATACTTAACGCCACTATTCTTGGAATCATCCAAAGAGATGGCATTATCATAACCGGCAATGCAGTCACCATAACCAAGGTCGAGCTTACAACCTATCCCGACAGTTATGACGCCGTCGCCGTTACTATCGGGACGGAAGGCATTGCGACATACAGCAAGAGCGACAAGTCATTAGACTTTACCGGCACTGCCGTCAAGGCTTATTACGCAAGCTCCGTTGGAACGGGTAGAGTCACCCTTACTCCTATAAGCCAAGTGCCGGAATACACAGGCATAATAGTTAAGGGTGAACCTGGCACGTATGAAATACCCGTGATAGATGATATCGACGGCCTCGGAACCAACTACCTGAAAGCTATAGGCGACTGGGAACAGCAGATTAGCGCGTCAGCCGAAGGCGCATCGCTCTATATCTTCAATGAAAGCGACGTTACGTTCAGCCTCGTAGCTGCCGGAACTACCGTAGAGGCCAACAAGGCTTACCTAGAGACGCCTACCGACATTACACCCGCCGAAGGCAGCATTGAGCTTGAGTTTGAAGACGAAGGAGGAACAGGCATAAATAATATTGAGATTGATAAGACTGAGGACGACAACTACTACAACCTGCAGGGAATGCGCGTTGAGCACCCGATGAGGGGCATTTACATCCATAACGGCAAGAAAGTCATAATCCGTTAAATAAGTAAATTAGTAGAATCGTTGTAGCGCCGTGCGCCGACACAATGTCGGAACACGGCGCTTTTCGTCGGAAAAGAACTGCGCAAGGATATCCATATTGAAAAAACCGTAAGTAAACAGCGGCCGTTTGCTTACGGTTTTTCTCACAGACAGGCGTCTCCATGCCATCCATTAATCGAGCAATGCCAATTTGATTGCAATCTAAAAGGCCGCTTCTTAGACTGTAAAAGGCGGCCTTTGGCTGTCTAAAAGACCGTCCTTTGCAATTGCGAAGACGGCCTTTTAGACTCTCCTTTCACCACCTTTTCGCTTTTTATTATCTCCCTGCGCCATTGTTTTCCATATAAAATGAGTAATTTTGCAGCATGATTTACCCAAAGACTTTCGAAAGCAAAATCGGCTTTGACGAAATAAGGACATTACTGAAGGAACGTTGCCTAAGCACATTGGGCAAAGAGATGGTTGACGCCATACAACCAAGCGGCGAGTCGGACGTGATAAACGAATGGCTCACTCAAGTGCGCGAGTTCAGGCGTCTGCAAGAGGAAGCCGACGACTTTCCCATGCACTACTTCTTCGACGTGCGCCAGGCCGTAGCCCGCCTGCGCCTTGAAGGCACGCATCTTGACGAAGGCGAACTGTTTGACCTGCGCCGTTCGCTCGACACAATCAACCAGATTGTAAACTACCTCAACCGTTCCGACGACGATAACGACGGCGAGGAACGCACATACCCCTACCCTGCGCTGCACCGGCTGACTGAAGACGTGATGACATTTCCGCAGCTGGTGCAACGTATCGACACGATACTTGACAAGTTCGGAAAGATAAAGGACAGCGCATCTCCGCAACTGGCGGACATCCGCAGGGAGCTGTCGCGCACGGAAGGCAGCATATCACGCACCCTGAACGGTATATTGCGGGCGGCCCAGAGCGAGGGATTGGTAGAGAAAGACGTTACCCCCGCCATACGCGACGGACGCCTTGTCATACCTGTATCGCAGGGACTTAAGAGAAAGATTCGCGGCATTGTGCACGACGAGTCGGCGTCAGGCAAGACGGTGTTTATCGAGCCTGCCGAAGTGGTCGAGACCAACAACAGGATAAGGGAGCTTGAGGCCGACGAGCGGCGGGAAATCATACGCATACTGACTGAGTTCGCCAAGCTCGTGCGTCCGCATGTCAAGCCGATACTCGAGTCGTATAAGTTCCTTGCCACAATAGACCTTATACACGCCAAAGCAGAACTGGCGCGCCTGATAAAGGGCATTGAACCTGCCGTAAACGCTTATCCGCACATCGACTGGATACAGGCAGCCCACCCCCTGCTGCGGCTTTCGCTCGAGAAACAAGGCAAGAGCGTGGTGCCGCTTGACATCATGCTGACACGGGACAAACGCATACTCATCATATCAGGGCCTAACGCCGGCGGTAAGTCGGTGTGCCTCAAGACAGCCGGACTGACTCAGTACATGCTGCAATGCGGACTGTCCGTAGCCATAGGCGAGCGTTCACGGACGGGCGTTTTCAAGAACATCTTTATCGACATTGGCGACGAACAGAGCATAGAGAACGACCTCAGCACCTACTCGAGCCATCTTATGAACATGAAACAGATGATGCGCTATGCCGACGACTCGACACTGCTGCTCATCGACGAGTTCGGCACGGGCACCGAGCCGCAAATAGGCGGCGCAATAGCCGAGGCCGTACTGGGGCAGTTCTGCGCAAAACAGGCGTACGGAGTAATTACCACCCACTACCAGAACCTGAAGCATTTTGCCGACAGCCATGACGGTGTTGTCAACGGAGCAATGCTGTACGACCGCCAGCAGATGCGTCCGTTGTTCCAGCTCTCGATAGGCAATCCGGGCAGTTCGTTCGCCATCGAGATAGCACGCAAAATCGGATTGCCCGAAGACGTGATAAAGGCTGCCAGCGAAATTGTCGGCAGTGACTATATCCAAAGCGACAAATACCTGCAGGACATTGTACGTGATAAGCGCTATTGGGAGAACAAACGCCAGACCATTCACCAGCGCGAGAAGAATCTGGAGCAGACCATCGCCCGTTACGAAAACGAGGTGAAGGAACTGGAACAGAGTCGTAAGGACATACTGCGCAAGGCCAAGGAACAGGCAGAGGAAGTGCTCAAGGAGAGCAACAAGATGATTGAGCGCACGATAAAGGAAATACGCGAAAGCCAGGCTGAGAAGGAAGAAACGAAGAAAATACGCGAACAGCTTGAGGCATTCAAGGCCGGCGTGAAGGAGATTGACACTGCCGCAAACGACGAGATGATAGCCCGCAAGATGCGCCAGATACAGGAGCGCAGGGCAAGAAAGGAAAAGCGGAAGCGGGAAAAGGAGAAAGAGAATGAAAAACTGAAAACGAACAATCAACAATCCGCTAACGCAACACCTTCACCTGTAGCCGTCGCGCCGCTGAAACAGGGTGACACGGTTCGTATAAAAGGCCTCAGCAGCGTTGGCAAAATAGAAAGTCTCGACGGTAAAATGGCCACCGTAATATTCGGCGACATGCGCACCAAAATGCGTGCAGAACGGCTTGAACACACCGAAGCACCCAAGAAAGAGGAGCCAAGGGCATACGTTACGGTTGGACGGCAGACACGCGAGACGATGGACGAGCACAAACTCAACTTCAAGCAGGACATCGATGTGCGCGGCATGAGGGGCGACGAGGCCCTGACGGCAGTAACCTATTTTATTGACGACGCTATCCTCGTAGGCGTCAAGAGGGTGCGCATATTGCACGGAACAGGCACCGGAATACTGCGCCAACTTATCCGCCAATATCTCGCGACAAGGCCCGACGTTGAGTCGTACCGTGACGAACACGTACAGTTCGGCGGCGCGGGAATAACCGTTGTAGAGCTTGCGTGACAGAATTCAGTTAACTATGAAAGGTTAAGAGCAAGGCCGTTGTTCCTTTGCTCTTAACCTCTCTTTTTATATTCATTCAAGAACGAACGCCATACCTCCGTCCTTACTGTCGGCATCACTGTACGTGAAGCCCTCGAATGTAAATGACTTCAGCGCTTCGGGATTGCTTATCCTCTTGGTAACAGCATACCTGGCAAGGGTCCCACGGCACATTTTAGCATACACGACAACGGTCTTCAGCCGCCCGTTTTTGCGCACGAGAAACTCCGGACTGGCGACTTTAACCTCACGGACAACCTTCCGCCAGTTGAACAACCGCCGCATTTCGTTGCTTGCAACGTCAAGCAATACGCCGCCGTCAGCCTTGATTGACTCAATGAAAATGTCTGTCAGCAACGGCTTCCAATAGTCGAACATCGTAACGCCGTTGTCCGGAAGCACAACATTTCCTTCAAGACGGTAAGGACGGATGGCGTCAGTAGGCCTCAGCAGACCATAAAGAAACGACGTTATCCACAAGTGCCGTTGCATGTACTCAAAGTCTTTGTCGCCCAGACTTGCGGCGTCAAGATATTTGAACACTATCCCCGTATAGGCATAAACGGCCTGAGTAGACGGCTTTTCGTCAAGAAAATGAAGGTAACGCAGGCGATTCTGCCGAGCTATCTGAAGGTTGCAACCCAGCATTTGGGCAAGTTCCTCTTCGTCATACCTCATCATTTGCAGCGCATTGCTCACAGCCTGTTCGCCGAACAACGGCTTGGTGGTAAACGGGTCGCGCCCAATGACGCTATCGTCCATGTCCTTGGCACATCCTATAAGTATCTGCATAACAATAAATCCGATTTTTATTAATTGGCATTAAAACAGTCCTGTAATCGCGTCCCATAGCCACGTAGTAACTTTTATGGCCAACAACACGAGGAAATAGATAATGACACAGAGCACCACAATCAGCACGGCGGTGATTGCCGCCTTGCGGTTTACCTCACGAACGGTATCCTTGTCGCCCTCGATGAACCCCGTAATAAGTCTGAAATTCTGCCTGTACGACTTCTTGAAAAAGTCCAGCACATTACCAATATAAAAAGGAACAAGACCTATGGCGAGGTCGCATAAAGCGTTGTATATTACCGCCAGCGTAAGCGGCAACGATTTTATTTTCACTGCGCTGACGTAAATGTACGGCAATGTCAGCAGCTGTGTAAGAATATCTCCAATCCCTTCAAACAGCAGTCCGGCCACGGCATCAAGGTAATATCTGTCCATCCATTTCGCAATCTGGCCGGAAAGCCGGTATGATTTTGACTGTTTGATGGTTATATCATATTCTTGTTTCATTATTCTTTATGTTGAAGAATTAATTATCTGGTTAACGAAAAAACGGAGGGCGGACACGATCCACTCTCCGTTTACCATTTAAACAATTTTCGAGCCTCTTGTCGGATTCGAACCAACGACCCCGAGATTACAAATCACGTGCTCTGGCCAACTGAGCTAAAGAGGCGGGTGGGCAAGCTACTTATATCGCGCCGCTACAACCAACTACCTTTGCTGCGTTCCCGCCCTGGAGGATTCGAAGGGAGCTGGCCGTACAAGACTTGCCCGTCTTTGCGGCTGCAAAGGTAATAAAAAGTTTATACATCATGTAGGCATGCCGGCGTTTTTGCGGATTTTTTAACTTATTTTCAGTTTATCACAAGTATGGACAAGTAAAAACTCACGACAAAATTATTTTCTGCTCCAGAAATATTTTACCGTATTTTCAGCTGCTTTACGTAATCTAAAAAGCATTATTATAGGTGCTTTTGCTATGTGCGCATTACAAATCGAGGCGCAAACATGACCCTAATTGCCGCTATCAGTAATGCTAAAGACCGTCAAAAGGAGCGTAAAAGGCCGTCTTTAAGGCCGCAAAACACGGTCTTTCAGATAACAGCGGAATAAGAGAATACGTCAAACAAGTCATAAAACACTTGTTATCAGCATGTTAGCAAAAAGCGCAAAAAAGGCCGACAATTCGGATGAAATCACGGTTTACTGATGCCGAAGGGCCTTTACGGAACGTTAACCAAACGTTCGCGGATATGTTGTATAAACATTTTTTTACACTTACGGATATACACCATGGCGGTAATTCTGCACCCGTCACCCTTGCGCAAGCCCGCAAGGAACGTCACGCTTTAACCCTAAAAAAATAAAAAAAAGCGCCTGCCACCACTTTATATGGCGGAAAATAAGTAATTTTGCAGGGATTTTTTACATGGCCGCGACACGGGATGTATAATGCGGACATGTCGACAATACGTAACATACAATGGCTATACGCGAGGAATACGAACAACTTAAAGCTTTCGCACGCATTGACGGAGCGATAATAGGAGGCTTGTGGATACTCAGTTTCGCCTTCTTCATCGGCGAGTTTTACAACCCTTTGTTCGGCTTCATGTCGCTCATTGTCGGCGTCTACTCGCTCGTTCTTGCCGCCATGCGCCTAAAGCGTTTCCGCGACAACGTACTCGACGGCGTGATAACATTCAGCCGCGCCCTGATGTACAGCATGCTGGTATATTTCTACGCGGCCCTGCTCATGGCCGCGGCACAGTTCATCTACTTCCAGTTCATCGACCAGGGGTTCATGCTCTCACAGTATGAAGAGATAACCAACACTGACGAATTCAAGACATTGCTCAACGCTTACGGCGTCAAGCAGGAGGAGATGAGACTCGCAATAGACAACATTGCGTCGCTGCGTCCGATAGACATAGCGCTGCAATTCCTCACCACGAACATCATACTCGGCTTCATGGTGAGCCTGCCGATAGCGACAATGCTCAAGTCGAAATACAAGAGAAGATTCTAAACGGACAAAGGACCACGAACGCCTTAATCCCAACAATGACTATTAAGAATAAACGAACAATGGACATATCAGTCGTAATACCTTTATACAATGAGGATGAATCACTGCCCGAACTTTACGCTTGGATAGAGCGCGTGATGAAATCCAACAACTTCACCTATGAGGTAATCTTCGTCAACGACGGCTCTACCGACCGTTCTTGGGACGTAATCCAGGAGCTCAGCGCAAAGCACGAGTGCGTCAAGGGCATAAAGTTCCGCCGCAATTACGGCAAGAGCCCCGCACTGTACTGCGGCTTCAAGGAGGCGCAAGGCGACGTCGTCATCACGATGGATGCCGACCTGCAAGACTCTCCCGACGAAATACCCGGACTGTACAACATGATAACCAAGGACGGATATGACCTCGTGTCAGGCTACAAACAGAAACGTTACGACCCTCTGTCAAAGACCATACCCACCAAGCTCTTCAACGCAACTGCGCGCAGGATAAGCGGAATAAAGAACCTGCACGACTTCAACTGCGGACTGAAAGCCTACCGGCGCGACGTGGTAAAGAACATAGAGGTGTACGGAGAGATGCACCGCTACATACCATACCTTGCCAAAAACGCCGGCTTCAACAAGATAGGTGAAAAGGTAGTACACCATCAGGCGCGTAAATACGGCAAGTCGAAGTTCGGGCTCAACCGCTTCTTCAACGGCTACCTTGACCTCATCACGCTGTGGTTCCTTAGCGGTTTCGGGCGCAAGCCTATGCACGTGTTCGGCTTCCTCGGCACCATCATGTTCATAATCGGCTTCATCGCCGCAGCTATAATAGGCATAGACAAGCTCTGTTCGCTTGCCAACGGCATACCGCAGCGACTCGTAACCGACTCGCCTTACTTCTACATAGCCCTCACGATGATGATGATCGGAACGCAACTGTTCCTCGCCGGATTCCTCGGCGACCTGATAAGCCGCAGCTCGACCAACCGGAACGATTACCAGATAGAGGAAACCATCAGGCTGTAAGGCAAATGCCTGAAAGCAAAAAGGGAAAAAGACAGCATAAAGGGAAAGCCATAAAACAAAACGCAAAAGTTATATTGAAGTAAAAAAGCGCAATGAAACGGAACAGATACACACACATGCCAAATGACAAACGCACAGGACGAAGCAAACAAGTTTCGCGCCGGCGCTTTTCATTCATACCCCTTTCAATCTTTCCTTTACTAAGAGACCTTCGCTGTTTTCCCCTTTACGTTCTTGCGTTCATGCTCGTAAGCATCTCTTCATGTTCGTCCATCGACTGCCCGATGAACAGTCTCGTTTATACGCAATACCAGCTACGCACTTCCGACGGGCTTGTCGACACGCTGCACGACACGCTGACAATATCCACACAACGCGCCATCGACGGTAACGACTCTATACTGATTAACCGCAACGTGCGCACAACCGAGTTTTCATTGCCCATAAGTTACGCACATCCACAAGACGTATTCTTCTTCGAGATGATAGACACCTTGACCAAGGCTACGACTTACGACACCGTAACCGTCACGAAAGAAGACCATGAGCACTTCGAGTCGGTAGACTGTTCGCCGTCATATTTCCATACCATTACGGCCGTCAGCAGCACGAACCACGCCATCGACTCCATCGTTTTAATCTATCCCGACGTTAATTATGACACTTCAAGAAAACATTTCAACATATATTTCAGGCATCGTCGTTAGCCTGTTGTTGCTGCTCGTGCCGTCAACAGCCGGAGCGAAGGACAACGATACCGAGGCAAAAAACGACAGTGTACCGCTCTTTAACGGCATTGCCGTATCGGTAGACCTCGTCGGTCCGGCACAAATGCTGCTCGGAGATTACGGACAATACGAAGCATCGGTACGCGTAAACCTGAAAGACAGGTACTTTCCGGTTGTCGAACTGGGTATAGGCAAGGCCGACCACGTAAACGACGTGACAGACATTACATACAAGACAAGCGCCCCTTATGCAAGAATAGGCGTCGACTTCAACCTACTTAAGAACAAACATGACATCTACAAGCTCTTTGCCGGCGTAAGATACGCCTTCACTTCATTCAAGTACGACCTGTCACATCCAGGGATGACGGACCCTGTATGGGGTGACGTTGCTCCTTATGAGGCAAAAGGGGTGAAATGTTCATACCAATGGTTTGAGGCCGTCATAGGCGTTGACGCCAAGATATGGGGGCCTGTACACCTTGGATGGAGCCTGAGATACCGCAGCCGCCTGTCATACGATGACGGCGAGCTGGGCAATTCATGGTATGTACCAGGATTCGGAAAAACCGGCAGCAGCAATATAGGCGGCACGTTCAACGTCACCATTGACATATAGACAGCACGGCGGAGACAGCCATGACAAGCTGCCTCCAAGACGGGAATATCCAACAGCCGTACCGTAACGCCCCGATAAAAGACAGTATAATGAAAAACAGGAAAAAGCTATTCATACAGTCGGCATTCCTCTTATGCATCATCATCGGTGCAATTATAATCGTAGGACACCAGCGCCCGGCTCCTTACAAGCACGACACCGGATTCGTGTTCGGCACGGTGTACAACATCACATACCAAAGCAACACGAGCCTGAAAAAGGACATCGAGGCCGAGCTCAGCAAGGTTGACTTCTCCCTATCGCCGTTCAACGCCCAGTCTGTCATTTCGAAAATCAACCGAAACGAAGACGTTGTGGCCGACAGTATGTTCGCCGACGTGTTCACAATGGCACAAAAGATATCCGGAGAAACCGGCGGAGCGTTCGACATCACGGTGGCTCCGCTTGTCAACGCATGGGGTTTCGGATTCAAGCATGACACCGAACCTACGCCACAAGCCATAGACAGCCTCAGGCAACTTATAGGCTACGAAAAAGTAACACTTGACAACGGCAAGGTTAAAAAGGCAGACAAGAGGATTATGCTCGACTGCAGTGCAATCGCGAAAGGATATGCCTGCGACGTAGTGGCCGGCTATCTGCGGAGCAAAGGCATTGACAACTTCATGGTGGAGATAGGCGGCGAAATCGTGACATGCGGAATAAACGAGAACAGGCTGCCGTGGAGAATAGGCGTAACAAAACCTGTTGACGACTCGCTTAACACCAAACAAGAGCTGCAAACAATACTGAACGTAACCAACAAGGCCATGGCCACGAGCGGTAATTACCGCAACTTCTACTACAAGAACGGAAGGAAGTACGCCCATACAATAGACCCAAAGACCGGCAGGCCGGTACAGCACAACATCCTCTCGGCCACCGTCCTGGCAGACAGTTGCGCCACGGCTGATGCCTACGCGACGGCATTCATGGTGATGGGGCTCGACAGGGCCAGGGCAATACTCGACAGACATCAGGGGCTGATGGCATATTTTATATATTCAGACAAGAACGGGAAAAACGCCGTATGGTTCTCACCGTCGCTCAAGGACAAGCTCTACGGCACGCAAACCGTGACAGAAAAGGGTAAATAACGACAAAGGCCAGGAATGAACCATGCCATACATCGAACACCACGAACGACTGCTTGAGCTACCGCTGTTCCAAGGTATGAGCCGCAACGACCTCGAACAAGTAACCGCGACGACAAAATTCAGGTACATAACTTACGCCCGTGGCAAGACATTGGTTACCGAAGGCGACACTTGCGACAAGCTGCTGTTCCTCATAAAAGGCATGACGAGCGCAACCGGACATGCCGACGACAACGGATATTCAATAACCGAAACCATCTCAGCACCAGACATTCTCCAGCCCGAACGCATATTCGGGCTAACGCAAAGATACACACGCACATTCAGGGCCATAACCGACTGCGACCTGATAAGCCTCGGCAAGATGGAGGCACTGGCGCTGGCCGACAAATACGAGATATTCAGGCTCAACCTGCTCAACATCATCTGCACCCAGTCACAACGGCTAACACGGTTTCCGTGGCGTACCCAACCCGGCGACATCAGGCACAAGATAGCACGCTTCATAGAGACACGCTGCCTGCGCCCGGCAGGCGGAAAGACCGTCAGGATAAAGATGGAGCGGCTTGCCGAAGAAGTAAACGAAAGCCGACTGAACGTATCGCGCACGCTTAACAGTATGGACGCGGAAGGCATTATATCACTGAAACGTGGCATAATACAGGTGCATGCCCTGGAGAAGATAATAAAGTGACGCAAGCATAATAGCCTGACCCTACTATATCATACGCAACAATACTTACGCGCCCAAAACAAGGCGCAGCGCAAAAGGCCGTCTTTTACATCGTGAAAGGTGGCCTTTTACCGTCCGAAAGATGGCCTTTCGCATTGTAAAAGGCCACCTTTCGCAAAAACGGCAATGGCACATACGTAAACATGCGGACGGAACGCAATAATAAAAAAGACAAAAGACCGTACGCGGAAAGCGCAAAACAGGCTGTCACACAACAAGCTGCCAGGCACCGCGCATTGGCCGAACCATCGTAAACAAGCCAACCGTAAAGCCGCGCCACACGCCAACAAGCCGAACACAGGTAAATATTAGTTAAATTTTCAGGTACCGATTACATACAAGGAATAAAATTACTACCTTTGTAATCAAAAATTACATAAAACGTCAGTATGAATGGACAAATGGAAGAGAGACAACGTATAAACCCTTTTTTTGAACCATATAACACCCCACACGACACCGTTCCCTTTGACAAGATACGCCTTGAAGACTTCGAGGAAGCATTCATGGAGGGAATACGCCGTGACGATGAGCAAATAGAGAAGACCATCAACAATCCCGACAAACCGACATTCGACAATACAATCATCAACGTTGACGACGACAAGGACGGTTATTACGACCTTCTGTCGCGCGTGTCGACGGTCTTTTCCAACCTACTCAGCGCCGAAACGAACGACGAGATGGACGCCTTGGCGCAAAAGCTGCAACCCATACTCACCAAACATGCCAACGACGTAAGGCTGAACAAGCGCCTGTTCGAGCGCATAAAGGCCGTACACGCGCACCATCGCAAGCTCACTCCGGAAGAGAAGAAGCTGCTCGACAACTGCTATGAGGGCTTCGTACGCAGCGGAGCGCTGCTTGACGACGACGGAAAGGAAAAACTACGCAAGCTGACCGAAGAGGCCGGCATGCTGTCGTTACAGTTCTCGCAGAACCTTCTGAAGGAGAACAAGGCTTTCACCCTGCACATTACAGACGAAGGCCAGCTTGCCGGACTGCCTGACACAGCCATCGAGGCAGCGGCCGTAGCAGCAAAGGAACGTGGCCTTGAAGGATGGGGTTTCACGCTCGACTATCCCAGTTACAGCCCGTTCATGACGCATGCCGACAACAGGGAGCTGCGCAAGCGTATGTACATGGCACGCAACACGGTATGCACGCACGACAACACCGAGAACAACATAGACATCTGCAAACGCCTTATTAACATTCGCAGGGAGACAGCACAGCTGCTCGGATACAGGACTTACGCCGAATATGTGCTGAAACGCCGCATGGCAGGCAACGCCCGCAACGTGTACAAACTGCTCGACGACCTCATCGAAGCATACAAGCCGACAGCCGTAAAGGAAGTCGAGGCCGTCGAAAAGATGGCAAAAAAGATGGAAGGCAGCGACTTCAAGGTTGAGCCTTGGGACTTCAGCTACTATTCACACAAGCTGCAACTCAAGAAATTCAACCTCGATGCAGAGATGTTGCGCCCGTATTTCGAACTGTCGAACGTCATCAAGGGCGTGTTCGGACTTGCCAACAGACTGTACGGAATTACGTTCAAGGAGAACAAGGACATACCGGTGTACCATCCGGATGTCAAGGCTTATGAGGTATTTGACAATGACGGCTCTTACCTTGCGGTGTTCTACGCCGACTTCCATCCCCGTAAAGGCAAGCAGGGAGGCGCCTGGATGACCGAATACCAAGGGCAGTGGATTGACCGCAAGGGCGTCAACGTGCGTCCACATGTCAGCGTCGTGATGAACCTTACAAAGCCTACGGAGGAAAAACCGGCACTGCTTACGCTCGGTGAAGTGGAGACATTCCTCCACGAATTCGGCCACGCACTGCACGGAATGTTCGCAAACACGCGCTTCGAGAGCCTCTCCGGCACAAACGTATGGTGGGATTTCGTTGAGCTTCCGTCACAGTTCATGGAGAATTTTGCCGTTGAAAAAGAGTTTCTCAGCACTTTCGCCTTCCATTACAAGACAGGAGAGCCCCTGCCCGACGAGCTTATCTCCCGTATCATAAAAAGCCGCAACTATCTTGCGGCGTACTCATGCCTGCGCCAGGTAAGTTTCGGCTTGCTCGACATGGCATACTATACGAAGAAAGAAGAGTTTACGGACGACATCATACCGTTCGAGAAAAAAGCATGGGAAAAGGCAATGGTAACGCCTCAACTGCCCGACACCTGCATGACGGTACAGTTCAGCCATATCATGGCCGGTGGCTATGCGGCCGGATACTACAGCTACAAGTGGGCCGAAGTGCTTGACGCCGACGCATTCAGCGTATTCAAGAAGCACGGCATATTCAATCCCGATACAGCACGGAAATTCAGGGATTGTATTTTATCCAAGGGCGGAACAGAACATCCAATGACCCTCTACAAACGCTTCAAAGGCAGTGAACCCACCATAGATGCCCTGCTTAAGCGTAACGGAATAAAGAAAGTAAGCAAGAAATAAAGACGTTAAAAGGCATAAATATATGACCGAAAGGGAGGACAAACAACTGCTGCTGGACCTGCGCTACTTACGTATGGCCCGAATCTGGGCCGAGAACAGCTATTGCGAAAGGCGGAAAGTAGGCGCGCTTGTGGTAAAGGACAAGATGATAATAAGTGACGGCTACAACGGCACACCGAGCGGATTCGAGAACGTGTGCGAGGACGACAACAACGTGACAAAGCCCTATGTACTGCATGCCGAAGCCAACGCCATAACAAAACTGGCCCGGAGCTCGAACAACAGCGACGGCTCCACGCTGTACGTTACGGCCGCGCCGTGCATCGAATGCTCGAAACTCATCATCCAGTCGGGAATCAAACGTGTTGTCTACGCCGAGAAATACCGCCTGGAGGACGGTATAAACCTTCTGAAAAAAGCCAAGATAGAAGTAATGTACTTAAACCCGGATGATTATGAAACCAAATAAATCAAACCGCCTGACCCCATTGTTGATGGCTCTTTGTGTCGTTATCGGCATTCTGGTAGGGACTTTCTACGCCAACCATTTTTCCGGAAACAGGCTCAACATCATCAACTCGGGCAGCAACAGGCTTAACAACCTGCTGCACATAATAGACGACCAGTACGTAGACAAGGTCAACATCGACTCACTCGTTGACAAGGCCATACCGCAAATCCTGGCCGACCTTGACCCCCACTCGGTGTACATCAGCGCAAAGGACGTACAGCAGGCAACCGATGACCTTAAAGGTTCATTCTCCGGAGTGGGCATTGAGTTCGTTATTCGTGACGACACTATAAGGGTGCAGGGTGTAGTAAAGAACGGCCCGGCAGAGCAGGCCGGGATATTGGCCGGCGACAAGATTGTAAGCGTAGACGGAAAACCATTCGTCGGGAAGGTAGTTACCAACAGCGAGGCCATGCGCAGGCTGAAAGGCCCGAAGGACACAAAAGTAAAGATTGGAGTGGTAAGGTACGGGCAGAAGAAGGTAAAACAGTTTACCATAACGCGCGGTGACATACCACAAAAGAGTATCAGCGCAGCATACATGCTCGACGAGAACACTGGCTACATCAAGATAAAGAACTTCGGCGAGAACACGTATCCTGAACTGCTTATCGCATTGGCTAAACTTTCGCAAGAGGGCTTCGGCAACCTGGTTATAGACCTGCGCGACAACACCGGGGGCTATCTTAACTCGGCGGTGCAGATGGCCAACGAGTTCTTACCCAAGAACAGGCTCATCGTTTACACTGAAGGACGCAGGTCGCCAAGACAGGATTTCAAGAGCGACGGCCGTGGAAGCTACCAGAACATTCCGCTTGTCGTGCTTATAAACGAGGCTTCAGCATCGGCCTCGGAGATTTTCGCGGGAGCCATGCAGGACAATGACAGGGCCACAATCATTGGCCGACGTTCGTTCGGCAAGGGCCTCGTACAGAAGCAGATGGACTTCCCCGACGGGTCGATGATACGCCTCACCGTGGCGAGATACTACACTCCGTCCGGGCGCTGCATACAAAAACCATACGTATCAGGCGACAACCAGGATTATGAAGAGGACTTAATAGTAAGATACCAACACGGGGAATTCTTCTCGCAAGACAGTATCAAGCATACCGGACCGGCCTACCACACCGTCATCGGGCGCACTGTTTACGGCGGAGGAGGCATTACTCCGGACATATTCATCCCCGAAGACACCGTTGACTACACGTCGTATTTCAAGGAAGCGGCTATGAGCGGGCTGATATTACAGTTTGCCTTCGAGTATACCGACAAATACAGACCAAAGCTCAGCTCGTTTGAGACCATGCCCGAACTGTCTGCCTATCTCGACAAACAGAACACGGTAGACAAGTTTGCCTCGTATGCGGACAAGAACGGACTGCGCAGGCGGAACTTGCTGATAAAGAAGTCGCACCACCTGCTCGAGCGCTTCATCAACAGTAGGATTATCTACAACATAATGGACGAGGAGGACTGGATTGAATATCTCAACCTTGACGACAACGTAATCAAGGCCGCCCTCGACGTGTTCAAGAACAACGCTGCATTTCCAAAGAAGCCTAACGCAAAACAGAAAGACGGAGTTACGGCCCGGGCCGAGCAGATAGTGCCGCGCACGGAGGGAAATCTCGTGGCATACAGCATAGCCTGACGGTCACGCTTACGGCACGATAAAAACGACATTATATTACAAAGCCTGTCAGCGGCATTCAACCATTCAGCATAAATACACGAATGGCAGAATGTCGCTGACAGGCTTTCATTCTTGCAGTTTTTATAAAACAATGACAACATCCGGCGCCTTACCGAATGACCAGAGCATGCGCCCAGACCACAACTAATAGCTTGATTTCAAGGCTGTTACAACCAGCAACGCCATACCTGGCGGTATGTAACCCTCAACAGCAGCGCCGCAAACTTTGCAAAAGGCCGCATATTGCGGTGCAAAAGACGGCCTTTCACCACCCGAAAGACGCCCTTTTACAAGCCAAAATGCCGTCTTTCGCACAACAGCATGCCTTCAGCCAACAAACATATTAAATAAGGTAAGACTACAATTTCGTAGCAGTTGTTACGATTGTAACACAAATGAAATATCCGTTCAAAGAAATTGTAATATGTATTTTCTACTTTTGCGGCGTGAAATCGCAAACATATCAATCATAAAGAAAACTAAAGGTTTATGACAGAGATTTATTTTTTAATAGTCGCATTCCTGCTTCTATTGGCAGTATTCGACTTGTTCGTAGGCGTAAGCAACGACGCCGTAAACTTTCTCAACTCGGCCATCGGCGCCAAGGTGGCCAAGTTCCGTACGGTGCTCTTTGTAGCGTCAGTCGGCATACTGATAGGAGCCGTAATGAGTGCCGGCATGATGGACGTGGCACGCCACGGCATTATGAGGCCCGACAATTACTCTTTTGAAGAGGTGATGACAATATTCCTCGCCGTGATGGTGACCGATGTCATTATTCTCGACACCTTCAACAGCCTCGGCTTACCTACCTCAACAACCGTTTCACTCGTGTTCGAGCTGCTCGGAGGTACATTCATCCTTGCCATGCTGAAGATGCATGCCGACCCGTCACTGACTATCTACGACCTGCTCAACAGCGACAAGGCCCTCAGTGTCATAATAGCCATCTTCGTCTCCGTTGCCATAGCTTTCTTCTTCGGAGTAATAGTCCAATGGATTTCACGAATTATCTTCACGTTCAACTATAAAAAACATCTCCGCTATACCATTGCAATATTCGGCGGTATAGCCTTTACGTCACTGGCATACTTCATATTCATCACGGGTATAGGCAAGTCGCCGTACATCAGCGAGGCTGCACGCCAGTGGATCGAGACGAACACCATGATGCTCATGGCAGTCTTCTTCGTATGCTCAACGGTGCTGATGGAGATTCTGCACCTGCTGCGTATCAACGTATTCAAGCTCATCGTGCTGGCCGGAACCTTCGCGCTGGCAATGGCGTTCGCCGGCAATGACCTCGTAAACTTCATCGGCGTGCCACTTGCCGGACTTGACGCAATGCAAGACTTCCTTGCCAACGGCAACGGCAACTTCGACACTTTCATGATGACATCGCTCATGTCATCGGCAAAGAGCCCGCTGCTCTACCTTGTACTGGCCGGAATTATAATGATTATCGCCATGACAACGTCGAAGAAAGCGCAGAATGTCGTCAAGACAAGCGTTGACCTCAGTCGCCAGGACGAAGGCGACGAGATGTTCGGCTCATCGCGCGCGGCACGCAGCATAGTGCGCGCCACTCAGGACATGAACGCCGCAGTGACCAAGATTCTGCCGCCGCGCATGCGCAAATGGATAGACAACCGCTTCAACAAAGAAGAGGCCATACTGGCCGATGGAGCTGCTTTCGACGAGGTGCGTGCAGCCGTCAACCTGGTACTTGCCGCAATGCTCATCATCTTCGGTACCAATTACAAGCTTCCGTTGTCAACAACTTACGTTACGTTCATGGTTGCCATGGGTAGCTCTCTTGCCGACAGGGCATGGAGCCGTGAGAGTGCCGTGTTCCGCGTAACAGGTGTTATCTCGGTTATCGGCGGATGGTTCGTAACTGCCGGAGTGGCATTCGCTGTCTGCGCGATAGTCTGCGCGATGATGCATTTCGGCGGAATAGCCGTCATGATAGCGTTCATGGTGCTTGACATCTACCTGCTCTGGAGCAGCAACCGCAAGTTTGCGAAGAAGCAAAAGGAGGAGAAGAAGGACGACGTATTCCAACTCATGATGCGCACAAGAGACAAGGAAATAGTATGGGACCTGCTCTCAAAGCACGTATCACGCACCCAAAGCTTCGTCACCCACTTTGCGCTTGAGCAGTTCAACCGCATTATCGACGGTATATACAACGAGAACAGGAAAGAGCTGCGCCATTGCAACAGCGCCCTGAAGGAAGAACAGTCGCAGTTAAAGAAGTTCAGGAGGAAAGAACTTCTTGCCATGCGGCGCATTCCGGCAGAGATTGCAATAGAGCGAAACACGTGGTTCCACCTCGGAGTTAACAGCGACCAGCAGTTCATATACTGCCTGAAACGTATGCTGGAACCGGTGAAGGAGCACGTGGACAACAACTTCAACCCGCTGCCGCAGGCGTACAAAGACGACTTTGAGAACACCCGCCGCAAGATAAACGAACTGATGAACCATACTGAGCAGATGATTTCGACCAACAGGTATGAGCTCTACCAGGAAACGCTCAACATCGCCGACGAGTGCAAAGACGAACTTTCGACAATGCGAAAGCGCGTAATCGACATCATGTACCAGGACAACAACGCCAACCTGAAAGTATCACTGCTCTACCTTAACATATTGCAGGAGAGCCAGGAATTCCTCAGCGTAATGCGCCACCAGCTGCGTGCCGCAAGAAAATTCCTGGACGACAGACAGTAAAGATACGGCTTGACAGAACATGAAAACAACGGGCAGACAAGGAGAACCGGCAATACACACGATATGAAGGGCTCCTTGTCTGCCCGTTTAGTACATAAAAACAAACAAATGATTACCACCATGAGAAAAACATTATTAGCCACCGTAGCGTTCATCATGCTGACAGCGTGCAACACGGAGAGGAAAAACAACACGGCAACAGCCGGCAACAACGAGACTACAGCAGAGGCGACCGTAAATGAAAACAGCGCCGACAGGCAGTTTGAAAAGATTGAAGTTGACGGCAACTACGACATTTACTACACACAGAGTGACGCAAACAGTGTAAGATTTGAAGGTAACGACCCTAACGCAAAGACTGAATACAAGGGCAAAACGCTGCGCATATACCACGACGGTAAAGGCGGAGCATACCGTGACGACGACAGCGACAACGTAGACGTATATATAACCTCGCCAAGGCTTAGCGGCATCACGCTGAGAGGAGCCGGCGATTTCAGCTCTGACGGCAGTATCACTACCGACAGGATGGACATAGACATTGACGGTTCTGGCGACGTAAAAATACGCAGCCTGACATGCAACGTACTCACTGCTGACGTCTCAGCCAGCGGCGACATCGATATAGACAACATCAACGCCAAGGAACTCAGCGCCATAACCACGGGCTCGGGCGACATCGACTTGCAAAACGCAAACATTGAAAAGGCACAATGCACGGTTAAAAGCTCGGGCGACATCGACATAGACGGGCATGTAGGGCTGTGTGACAGGCACGTTTCCGGCTCGGGCGTAGTGGACATCAATCCGTAATGCCACGGCCGAATAAAGGACTGCCGACGCCCAACGGTCGTACATACCGTAATAGTATAACGTCCGCCATACCGCAGATAGAATCACGACATGCGGCAGAACGCCGTATAAAAGGCCGCCTTTCATAAGACGAAAGGCCGTCAATCACGACGCAAAATGCCGTCTTTAGCAACGCGAAAGGCGGCATTTTACTATTCGCCTGATTATCAAGACTTTACAAAACCGCCAAAAATCATTCTTTGAAACGGCAACAGCCACTTCGCCGAAAATAACCGACACAATCCCCTTTTACCATTTATTTCACTATCCACATATTGCTTTTCTCGGTCTAAATCATTATCTTTGCACAAGCCTGCGGCCTAAAACAAGGCCAGAAACCAACGCGCGCCGGCCGTACACGGCCACTTACGCACGCGGCAGGTACGGGCACAAAGCCTGGCAACAGATGTTTTTAAGGTAAAATGGAGATTATTCAAAGCATTATAGACAACAACAACTTTCCGGTTCTAACGGCGTTCATGCTCGGACTGATAGTGGCGCTCCACCCCTGCCCTCTTGCCGCCAACATTGCCGCAATGGGATATATCGCAAGGGACACAGCCGACAGACGGCGTATATTCATGAGCGGACTTGCTTATACAGCAGGGCGCATATTAGCCTACTCGGCACTTGGAGCGGCATTGCTCGGCTTGTTCAGGAGCAGTGTCGACATGGAAGCCGTAGGCCGTTGGTTCGCCACGTGGGGCGAAAGGGTGCTCGGCCCCGTCCTGATAGCGGTAGGAGTGTATTTCGTGGCCGACCGCCTCATACATCGGCATGAGCACTGCCCCGACGTATCCACCCGCGCACGCCGGTTTCACGGAGTATGGGGAAGCTTTGCGTTAGGCGTGATTCTGGCGCTTTCATTCTGTCCGGAAAGCGCCATCGTATATTTCGGCATGCTCATGCCTATGTCTGCAAAATCGGCTACAGGCTATCTCCTGCCGATAGTTTTCGCCGTAGCGACATCCATTCCTGCCGTAATACTGGCATGGAGCGTTGCCTATGGAATAAGCGGCACCACGGCAATGAAAGAAAAAATGCACGTAATACAAAAATGGATGAGCACTATAGTGGGGCTAATCTTCATTGCAGCCGGCGTGTTCTGTATATTTAATTAAGAATTAAGAGTTAAGAATTAAGAAAAATACCCTTGTCAAATAACCAACAAGACATTATTTCTTAATTCTTAACTCTTAATTCCTAATTGCAAAATCGTATCTTTACATAGTCGAAACCCATTGCCCTGAACATTCTATCAAACTGCCTCATGGCATTGTTTTCGGCACTTTCAACATTCTCCTTGGTAAGACAACGGCGCTTCATCTTCACCGCTGCACGGTGGTACATGTCCTCACGCGCCTTGTCGCTCCACGTGCCTGTCTCGAAAAACGACTGTGTCTTGGCCTCATCAATAAAGTCGTCGTCAAGCAGTTTCACCCTCGGCAATACCACTAAAAGGGTGTCACCGTCAAGCTTTAACCAGTCGTCCTTGGCCTCACTCAAGTCTATGCCGAGCCTCAACGTGCCCGAATATATGCGTATCAGCTCATCGTCCTTGAATATACCTTTCCTTACCGTGTCTATCATCTCTTCGTCCTCAATCGACAGAAACTCCCATTCGCCTATTTCCCTCATGGCCGCAACCTGCGTCGGCGTTATGTTAATCTTGTCGTTTACGACTGAAGTTATGCTGTTGTCACGGCAGGAACGCGCGAGATATGCCATCGACACAATGGCCAGCAACATAAGTGCCAGCACGGCATACAGCTTAAGGCGGCCAATGCCTGCCCACAGGTCGACGAGCCGGTTGCCACGTTTCTTATCCAGATTCTTGTTATCTTCCATTTTCGATAGTATTATTGTCAAGGAGCAACGGCAGGTCGTCAACAGTAAACTCCTTGCGGAATGTTATCGTTATGTTCTCCTCCTTGTATCCCAGACGTGTCAACATAGGCACAAGCGCATGCGTTGCGCCCTGCCGTGCCATCTCTATTATGCCGAGTTTAGGTATGCTCTTTATTATGGCCTCACGCCCCTGCTTCTCGTATCCGGACATCTCGGCGTCGCTGAAGTTAGAGCGTATCAGGGGCACGTACTTCTTTATTTCACCGTGGTTGACACGGCTTGACGTCAGCTCAACCTTCGGGTCGGGCAGTATTATTTCCACTTTGTCTCCGCTTACAGCGACATTTCTCTCCGAGAAGTCACCAAAGTCGATGTACGCTTTCAGCTTGGCCTCTATCGGTATGGCTATCTTGCGCGAAGACATAGGCACTGGGATATTGAACTTTTGCTGCATGAACGAGCCTTTAAGCTCCACCTTGTCGTCATGCGTCACTATCTTGTGCACCTGGTATTCGGCCGTATACAGCCTCGAGCACTTCCGTATCTGCATCACCATTACCGGTATCGTGTCCATCGGCTCTTCCTTTTCGGGAGCCTTGCCGCCACCCGTGCATGAGGCCAACGCAAGCACGAGAAGCACGACGTATAATGTAAGTTTTCTCATAAGTTGTTACAAATTTAGTGAAAAATAGATGAAACTCAAAATAATAAGAAAGCGAAACTATGTTTTATTTTGCATTTTACATGATTTGTATTACTTTTGCACGTAAAATGAAAAAACGCGAAATGAAAATCAAATACACTTTATTGCTCATTGCGGCGGCGGCCTTCGCCTTCTCGGCATGTAGCGAAAAGAAGCCCTCAAAGGACATCATTGCGAAGAAAACGGTGAGGAAAGCACCTGCCGCACCGGTGAAGATGCAGGACTATGACCACCGTGACGCAGTAGAATGGCAGGGCAAACAATACACGGTAAGCATATCGAGACGCGCGGACACGTCGTTGCCAATGATTACCGACGATACCGGCAACAAGTACTACGACAACAAGATAACCGTAAGGGTGACACGTCCCGACGGCACGGTGTTCTTCGACAAGACTTTCGGAAAGGCCGACTTCTCGTCAGTCATCAGCGAGAAATACATGAAAAAGAGCGCCCTGTTGGGTATCGTCGTTGACCATACCGACGACAGCAGCCTCGTACTCGCGGCCAGCGTAGGCGCACCCGACGTATTGAGCGACGACTATGTGCCGCTGCTGATAACGCTATCGCGCATGGGCAACATAAGCATCGAGAAAGACACAAGGGCCGAACTCGAGGTTGAAGAGTAAGACCTTGAACGTTAAAAAAGGGGCCATGAACCGGGGAAAAAGCCAGGACTAAATAACGTCCGGACGCCTTTTCCCCGGTTCATGGCCTCCATTTTTTATACCGTCTGCCGACAGTGACGTCTACATCAGCTACCGGCCGCTAATCAATACCATGACAAGCATTCCGTAAAAGGCCGTCTTTCGCAAGCTAAAAGACCACCTTTCATGCTCTAAAAGGCCACCTTTCACTAAGCGAAAGACGGCCTTTTGTCTTTTCCTGAAATAGGTTGACAGTTTTTGTTTAAATAAACTACATTATTTTACACACTCTGGATAGAGGTACTGGAATAGTTGACATCGCA
>OBJE01000296.1_pt1 | contig 53462 bp, 88 predicted proteins | sample 1519681 | NCBI WGS metagenome assembly OBJE01 (sample SAMEA3888898, study PRJEB22519) | human gut metagenome | biome: human gut; feature: human-associated habitat; material: faeces | place: Denmark | collected 2011 | reverse complement strand
GTGGTATAATAGTTTCACAGTCAAAACGCTTGATATATAAAAACGACTAAAACAAGGAGACAAAACGAATGGCAGTAGAGTACATTGTTAATTCCGAAAAGCGGACTGTTGTCGCCATCCTAAAGGGTACAGAGCTTGATGCTCATAAAGCTATTGTCCGGCAGGTTGGAGAAGCAGATGAAAGTTTTTTCGGATTTAACAGCAACTGGACGACGCTGATTCCCGATTGTTTCGTGGGAAAAGCAAAGTGTGACCCTCGTGATGAATTTTCTATTGACGAGGGCAAGAAGATAGCGAAAGCGCGTTGTATGGAAAAATACTATCGAGCAAAAGATTCCGCTATCAAACAATGGTATAAGAACGCATGTGTAAAAATGAAGCGTGTCGAAAGGCTTGTAAAGGAGATTGATACCGCAAGATTATTCTCTCAAAGACGTAAGGAAGCAGAGGCGATTGAGAAATATAAGTCAGCAGTATCCGCGTTTGAAGAAGCGCAAGAGGAACTTAATAAGGTTTTGAGTAAGTAATTTATTTTATAATACGAGGTAATAATAATGGCAGTAGGATTTAGTTTTCAAAAAGCAAAACGAGAAAAAATTTGGGTAAAAGTTCTTCTTAATGGCCCATCTGGTAGCGGTAAAACGTATACAGCTTTGAAATTGGCAACAGGTATGTTTACCAAGGCTGGTGGAGCGGGAATTGCGGCAATCGACACAGAGAACGGACGTATTCGTTATTACGCTAACGAATTTGATTTCTTCGACTTACAGTTATCGGAGCCTTATACATCAGAATCTTATATTGAGGCAATTAGTGCGGCAGTTGATAATGGTTTCAAAATTCTTATCATCGACAGTCTTAGCCATGAATGGAAGTGGCTGAATGAGGTACATGATAAGATGCCTGGCAACTCATTCACTAATTGGGGAAAGTTAAAGCCAAGACATGCGGCGCTGATGGAAAAGATTCTTCAGTCTCCAATTCATATCATTGCTACTTCTCGTGGTAAAGATGATTATGTAATGGAAGATAAGAATGGTAAGCAAATTCCAAAAAAGGTTGGAGTTGGTTCACAGCAGGAAAAGGATATTGAATACAACTACACCGCGACTTTCAACATCGACCAAGAAACTCATGTCGCTACTGTGGCAAAAGACAACACCCACATTTTTGAGGGCAGATATGATGTACTTAATGAAAAAGACGGAGAAAGATTAATTGATTGGGCTAACACTGGCGAGGGAGAAATGCCAAAAGAACCCGTAAAGGCACCAACTCCTGTTGAAACTCCAAAATCAGATATTGATTCAGCCCTTAGAGAAATTAACTCAATCTTTGCGAATAAAATTGAAGCTGGTGTAGATAAGGAACTCCTGTACGCTATTGTTTCTAAGCACCATACAAGTAAGAACTTTACATCAATAAAAGATGTTGATGTGGCAAATACGATTATTAATGAACTGAAAGAGGTTAAATAATTTATGAGTCTGCAGATTAAAGATAGTTACGCAACAATTTTCGAGCCGGAAGTCCATGAAAAGTTTGTAGCATGTAATTTGAGTACAGGTAGAAAGCTCAAAGAAGTAGACGATTACGGACGTCCTAAGTATGCTAATTCTTCTTGGAGAGCCACTTTTGTTGGAAACGCTCTTGCTGGTGCTAAAGCGTTGAAAGAAAAAGACAGAATCAAAATTGTTTCTGGTACTATCACACATGAAAAAAGTGATAAGACCGATGCCAATGGTAACGCGAGATATTTCTACAACGTAACAGTATTTGATTTTGAAACTGTGGCGAGCGCCACTGCGGCGGCATCAAAGCCGACAGGTGATAATTTAGACAGTGAACAGCCGGATTTGCCGTTCTAAGATGTGTTGATAATATATGGCCGAGAGGTTTCACAGCTTCTCGGCCTCCTTAAAAGGGGTGATTAAGTGATTCTACTTGAACAAGAAATAAGACATGATATTATAGATGATATGGTTTGGTCGTTTTCAAGGCTAAATGGATTTTATACATGTAAGAGAGCGTGGTATTACACATATATAATGAAAAGGAGTGAACGAGAGAACTTTTTTTCACAGTATGGTACATTTGCTCATTCAGTGTTTGAGAAGTATAACAAAGGAGAGCTAGAAATATATGAACTAGCAAGTTATTATAACGACAACTATTACTCAAATGTAACTGAAGAAGCCCCACCAAATAAATATGTTGATTTAAATGAATCATATTTCAATAAAGGATACGATTATTTTGTAAATATTAAAGATAATCCCGATGAAGAAATAATTGGGGCAGAAGTAAAGTTTGAATTTACAATCGACGTTATGGATAAACCTAGAAAGTTTATTGGATATATTGATAAAGTATCAAGAGATAAGAATGGGTTCATAGTTACTGATTATAAATCTAAGGGTAAATTCAAAAACAAGGAAGAATTACACGATTATACAAGGCAATTATACATCTATGCGATAGCATTGAAAGAAATGTATGGGGAGTATCCTTATAAACTTGTTTTTGAGCAATTCAAAGAGAATATAACACAAGAAATATGTTTCAATGAAAAAGATTTAGAGGAAACATATGATTGGATTAGAAATACAATAAGACTTATATATGACGAAATAGATTTTCCAAAAACACAAAACGACTTCTTTTGTTCGTATTTGTGTTCAGCTAGAGATACATGTGTTACTGATACAATTTGACATTTTTCAACCTTTGTGATATAATAGAAACGGACGGATGATTATGATAAACAGAGAGAAAATAGAACAAGCAAAGGAAATGTTGGGCACAACCGCGTTTGAACTAATGGCCGACGAGATTCCTCTTGAAGATTTCGATAAAGAAAAATTGGTGTGTAAATCACCATTCAAACAGGAAAGAACAGCATCGGCTCATTGGTTCAAAGAGGGAAACTGTCTAAAATGCTTCGCTACTGGATTAACTATGGATTACATAGATTTCAGTATGAAGTATAAAAATAAATCATTTTTAGAAGCAGTTGAAGAATTATTTATGGTCGCCGGTATGAAATATGACCCAAGTGACTTTGAATTTGACGAAGAAGATAAAGATGTTTTCAAAGACTTTAAATGCTCTAAAGATGAAGTAAATACCGACAGAAGTATTGCCGAAAAATATCTAAAATCAAGAGGAATATCAGAAAGTACATTAGACCTTTGTAACGTAAAACAGGATTCTCATGGTAATATCGCTTATCAGTTTTATAATACGACAGGTAAACTTATACAGACTAAATATAGGGTATCTAGCGCACACAGAAACTCTGATAAAGGCGCAAAATGGTTCTGGCAACAAAACGCTGGCGTATGTGCTTTGCTGTATGGTGTAAATAGGATAAACTACGATACACCGCTTGTTATAGTCGAGGGTTTAAATGATAGACTTGCTTGCGTAGAAGCAGGATATATAAATACAGTTTCAATTCCCGGTGGTGCGGGAGATAAAAACTGGATTGACTTCAATTTTGATGTTCTTGAAAAATGTAAAGAAATAATACTTTGGTTTGATGATGATAAAGCCGGACAAGACGCAATAAAAGAGTGCGTACAAAGGCTTGGAGTTTATAGAACAAAAGTAGTACCAAAAAATGATGTAGTACAGGCTGAAGTAGAGTCTTATTTTAGAAAAGTAGTAAAAAATATAGATTTAGACGAAAATAAAGACTATAAAAAAGTAGATGCTAATAATGTGCTTGTAGCATGTGGCCCATCAACAGTCATTGATATGATTGCCAGTGCTAAACTTGAGGATAACCCACAAGTTAAACGTCTGATGGACGTTGAAGAAGTACAGCTACAAGACATGCCGAGAATATCAAGTGGATTTTCCGCTATGGATAAAGTATTTTCTGGAAGTTTTGAAAACTCACTTACAATATTGACGGGTAAATCTGGTAATGGTAAATCAAGTATCCTTAACACAATGTTTGTTGCCGCTCCATTAGAAGCAGGAGAAAAGGTGTTCATATATAGTGGTGAAATACCAAGCGGTATTCTTCTCGGAAATGTGATTAAGCCGTTGGCATCTAGCAGACATATAGTAGAGTTTGACAACAGTAAAGAGGGACGTCCAAATGGATATGCCGTATCAAAACAAGCTGCTAAAGCAATTAAAGAGTTTTATAGAGACTCCGTATATGTGTATAACGATAATAATGAGTTTGACACAAACTCGAAGTCAATCTTACAAGCAATGGAGTATTCTTACAAACGATATGGTGTAAAGAATTTTATCGTTGACTCTCTCTTAACTGTTGATTGTTCACAAGAATATGGCGATGATAAATACGAAAAGCAGAAGAATTTCGTAATAAATCTAAAAACATTTACAAATAATTTTCCTGTTAGAGTTGCTTTAGTCGCCCATAGTAGAAAACTTGCCGCTGGCGTAAAGGAAATTGGTGGAGACGATATTGCTGGTTCAAGTGATATTCTTAAATGTTGTAATAGAGCTTTTAGTGTCGAAATTCTGTGGGACGACCCAGATGGGTATAATACATTAATAAGATGTATCAAAGACAGAGAAACAGGACTTATTGATAAAGAAGTTAAACTGTATTTCGACAAAAAGAGTTATCGAGTGTATTCAGATTCCAAAGAACATGATTATACTTATGAATGGGAACGAAGAAGTACAATCACATATCCCGAGGATGTTAGGAGTAGACTGGTGAGCAATATAAAGCATCCAGATAAAACCGTAGAAGTGCTTGGAGAAATTGAGAAAAAATAATCTAAGGATATAATATATGAGTAATTTTGTTAATCTGCATGTACATGACGACCACTCGTTATTAGATAGTTGTACAAAGTTCAGTGAATATGTTGACTTAGCAATAAAATATGAGCAAAAAGCAATAGCTTGTACTAATCATGGCAGAATAATAAACTGGACTGATAAGAAAAGACTTTGTGATTCTTTAGGGATAAAATATATACATGGGTGCGAAGTATATTTAACCGCAAAAGAATCATTTGAAGTAGATGGTGTTCATAAAAAGGTAAAAGACAATTATCATACTATATTGTTGGCAAAGAATAATAATGGAATAAAAGAGCTTAATAGTCTTGTTTCAATTTCTAGCACAGAGTCTCATATGTACTATAAACCTAGAATTACATTTGACGAATTTCTAGGAATGTCAAACGATATTATATCCTTATCTGCGTGTCTTGCTGGTGTCTTATCAAGAATAGATAAAGATATCGAATATTTATCTGGGCTTGACGATGAATTGTCTAAACAAAGACTCTCTATTTTGATAAATTATAGAGAGTCTTTGTTTGAAAAGTATGATTATTATGAGATACAACCACATAATATAGATGAACAACTCAGACTTAATTGTATGTTGTTAAGTGAAGCGAGTAAGCATAATAAAAAACTTGTTGCCACGAATGACGTACATAGCTCAACGGCATATAAACAAGAGTGTAGAAAAATATTAATGGATAGCAAAAAGATAAACTTTGGTGACGATGGAGAATATGATTTTGATTTGACATTCAAATCATATGACGAAATGAAAAAGTTGCTAAAGCGTCAAGGGGTTCTAAGTGATGAAATAATAGAAAATTCATTATTATCAACGGTTGAAATAGCCGATAGTATAGATAATTATGAGCTTGACACTTCGATTAAATATCCTAAAATCAGTGATAATGATGAAGAATTATTTATAAATAAAGTAAAAGAAAAACTTGATGAAAAAATAAAACTTGGTATAATAAAGCCAGATGAAATAGAGAAGTGTCGTAAAAATCTTAATGAAGAATATAAGGTGTTCAAAAAAGTAAATATGATAACATTTATGTTATCTATGTCTGATTTAATATGTTGGTGTAGAGAACAAGGAATACCAATCGGCCCGGCTCGTGGTAGTGTAGGTGGTTCCACCACAGCATATATACTTGATATTATTGACTTAAATCCATTGAGATGGAATACTATATTCTCAAGATTTTGTAACGAGTTTCGTGTTGAAATTGGTGATATAGACGTTGATATACCGGGAGAATATAGAGATAAAGTATTTGAACACTGTATTGAGACGTTTGGAAAAGATAAAACAGCTTTTGTTCTTGCTTTGGGAACAGTAGTGGATAAGGGTACAATAGATGAAATTGGTAGAGCATTAAAATATCCGATTGACGAAGTTAAAGCGATAAAGAAAGAATATGTAGAAAATCCAGAAAAGGCTCAAAAGAAATATCCTGAGATATTCAAGTATTTTGATGGAATAATCAACACTTGTGTTTCACAGTCTAGACACCCAGCAGGAATTGTTATTTCTCCGATAACGCTTGATGATAATTATGGAACATTAGTAGATTCCGATGGTAATAGAGTGTTACAGCTAGATATGGAAGCTGTACATGAGGTTGGATTAGCTAAGTATGATTTGCTTGGACTTAGAACAATTCATACACTTTATAAGGCGTATCAATTAATAGGTAAAGAATACCCTAGAGCGCATGAAATAGATTGGGACGACCAAAAGGTATGGGCGGACATGTTGCGTTCGCCATTTGGCATATTCCAAATGGAATCTCCATTCGCATTTCAGATGATAAATGAGTTCAAGCCAAAGAATATATTTGATATGTCTCTCGTTACGGCAATGATTAGGCCAAGCGGTGCTTCATATAGAGACAGACTAATAAAAAGAGAGTTTAACAAAAACCCATCAGAAGAAATTGACGAACTTCTTAAGAATAACTACGGTTTCTTGGTATATCAAGAAGATGTTATAGCGTTTCTACAAAATATATGCGGATTAAGTGGCGGCGAAGCTGATAATATAAGACGAGCAATTGGCAGAAAAGATATAGACAGACTTGAAAAGGCTATGCCTAGTATCCTTGAAGGGTATTGTAATAACTCAAAAAAACCAAGAGAAGTTGCTGAAGAAGAAGCCAAGGCCTTCTTAAAGGTTATTGAAGATGCAAGCTCATACATGTTTGGCTACAACCATTCAATAGCATATTGTATGTTGGGCTATATGTGCGCATATCTTAGGTATTATTATCCAATTGAGTTCTTAACGGCTTCATTTAATACAATAGAAAGCGAAAAAGATATATCTGAATGTACTCAACTAGCAAAACAAATGAGAGTATCAATATATCCTGCTAAATTTAGATATTCTCGCTCTGATTATTATATGGATAAAGACAATAACGCCATATATAAAGGAATAGCTTCTATTAAATATCTTAGTCCAGATACTGCCGAATATTTGTTTAGTTTAAGAAACGAAAAGTATGATGGATTCATAGATTTGTTAGCTTCGCTCGATAGCAAGTATATAAACTCTAGGCAAATAGAAATTCTTATCAAACTTGATTTCTTCAAAGAATTTGGAAATTCTAGATATTTATTAAACGTATACAGATTCTATGAGCAATTTGGGAAATCAAAAATGATTGGAAAAGATAAGTTTGATGGCGCTGATGTGTTTGAGGGGATATTCAAAAGACACAGCCGTGAAACAGCTAAAAAGTATGTTGACTTAGATATGAAAGCAATACTAAAAGAGGTTGAAGAATATCTACAAGTTATACACAACAGTGATTTCTCCATTATTGAAAAAATCGTATGGCAACAAGAATATGTTGGATATATAGATTTTAGAACAAATGAAGAAGCTGATAGAACCAAGTTATTGCTCCTAGATGTTAGACAACTTAATAGCAAAAAGACTGGTAAAGTGTGGGCATACTCATTTGAAACATTATCCATCGGAACAGGAAAGAAAGCAGAAATTCTTGTTTATCCAAACGTTTATGAATCCTGCCGTGTTGTAAAAAATAATGTTATAAAAGTAAACCCACGTTCGCTGTCTGTAAAGGAATATAATGGTAGAAAAAGTTGGTATCTCAATAAATATGAACAAATAATCATGTAATTGTTGAATATGTCTCCTACTTGACAAATCCTTCGTTCTGTGGTATAATAGTAGCAAGGTGAGAGCGGGAGACATATATGTATAGTAATGACCAACTCTGTTTCAGTTGCGCTAAAGCGTGTGGAAACTGCTCTTGGAGTTCACAACTTATTCCAGTCGATGGATGGACAGCTGAAAATACAGTTTTGCCAAACGGGATTGAAAGTTTTGCCATCTCTAAGTGTCCAGAATACGAATTTGATGGATTATGTACTAGATGTATACATTTCGACGACAAATTCACAAATCCAAAGATGTGGTATATGGTTTGTAAAAAGAATGTTAAAGGGAATGGTAACGGGGACTGTATGGGTTATAGAAATAAGTATACGACTTTAAAAGACTGATTTTAAGGGTGACGTAAAAATGCAGTATATGGGCGGTAAGCAATTGATAAGTACCCGAATTTCTGAAGTAATTAATCACGAAATTAGCAGAATTAGGGGGGGCGACATTCGTCAGCTTATTTTGTGGAGCATGTTCAATTGAGAGCAAAATAAAAGCAGATACAAAGATATTAAATGATAAACATGAGTATCTTATAGAAATGTTTAAAGCGCTACAAAATGGTTATGAATTGCCTGACGAGATTACAAAAGAACAATACGAATACATTAGAAACAACTTAGACGAAGATAAGGCACTGTCTGGTTTCGTTGGATTTGCTTGCTCTTTCGGAGGAAAGTGGTTTGGCGGATACGCACGAGACGATAAGAGAGGCAGGAACTATACGCAAACGGGAAAACGTGGGCTTATAAAAAAGATGGCTGGTTTACAAAATGCTACATTTATAAGTATGGATTATAAGGAAGTCATTATCCCAAACGGGAGTGTAGTATATGCCGACCCACCGTATGCCAATACAACCGCATATGGGAGTAAGTTCAAGATTGATTACGATGATTTCTGGGATTACATGAGAGAAATCAGTAAAAACAACATCGTATTTATTAGCGAAGAACACGCACCAGATGATTTTGAGTGTGTATGGCAAAAAGAAGTTGTTAGAACTCTAGATAAGAACTTACAAAATCGTCCCAAAAAGATAGAAAAGCTATTTAAGTACAGGAACGCCTGAGTATATGAGGTAGTTATGACAAAGTATTTTGTTACTGGCGACTGTCATGGGCAGTATGACAAAATAAAGTTTTTCATTTCACAGCAAAATCCAGATGATGAACTTTATATATTTATACTTGGTGATGTTGGTTTGAACTGGCATCTAAGATATGGATTAGACGACGAGAAAAAGAAATATCTTTCAAAACTCAATGCTAAAATTGTTTGTTTGCGTGGGAACCATGACGCAAACCATGAGAATCTCACGGACGTATATACCGTCAAAAAGATGTGGGGCGGAGATATGTATTGTGAGGAAAAATATCCGAACATATTCTTTGTAAAAGATGGAGAAGTATATACAATCAATGACAAAAAGATGTTTTGTTGTGGTGGAGCATATTCAGTAGACAAATTCTATCGCTTGAGACATCGTTATATATGGTTCGAGGATGAACAACCAACGGATAGCAATAAGAAAAATGCGTATCGTAATCTACAAAACAATGATTATAAAGTAGATATTGTTTTAACGCATACATGCCCATATTTTGCTATACCAGAATATACATTTCTTCCCGGAATCGACCAAAACACGGTAGATAAATCGACAGAAATATGGTTTGAATCATTATGTGACGATGGGCTTCAATTCAAAAAGTGGTATTGTGGGCATTATCATATTGATGAAGAATATAGAGGTATAGAGTTTTTATATCATTGCTTCTTGCCTCTTGATATTTAGGTGATAAGATTATGTTGTTAGTTTGTTTTGGTATATGTTTTGCGTTGTTCGTCTATGTCGCTTTCAAGTTTTTCGATATTATAACGGATTATAAGCGCTAAATAATTTCGTGTTCCTAGTTGACACACTATATGGTTTGTGTTATAATATATATATAATACATTATTATATAGGGGGCGCGTCTGATATGAAAATCGTAGAAAAGAAAATGAATTTGTTTGATACACCTAATCGTTTTATGCTTGCTCACTGTGTAAGTGCTGATTTTACTCTTGATGCTGGCATAGCAAAAGAGTTTGAACGTCGATATCATATCAAGTCGCGCCTCGATGGTTCTAAAACAGAAATTCCTGCTTGTATGTCGCTTGTGTTAGAAGATAAGAGAATCATTCACAACATTGTAACTAAGAAAAGATATTTTGAGAAACCAACATATATGACGCTCAATGGTGGAATAGAGTTTCTCAAACAAAACTTAGATGTGTTCGACCCAGAATGTTTGTTGCCATTGGCAATCCCAAAGATTGGGTGTGGGCTAGACAAACTGGAATGGGATAAAGTTAGAATAATTCTTGAGGAGAACTTCAAGGATACTAATAGAAATATATTGGTTTGTTATTTATGGAATATTTTCTTATGGCATTTTCTGGTATACTTATGTTTGGTTGTATCCTTGTTGGACTAGACAGATATCCAGAAATTTCTCTTGTTATACTGCCAATATATGCCATTGGCTCTGTTTTATACTTTTTAAAAGATAGGAGTGGTTGAGTGGTAACAGAATTTGAGTTGGACGACTATTTTCAGAAAATTGAACAACTGAACACCAATTCAGAGGAAAAATTGGATGAAAATGAACTGGTGAAAATTAAGGTGTTTTTAAAGGCACTTTTTGCGAAAAATCAGCCCGAAAAGCCCAAAAAATGCGCGTTTTTGCCCCAAAAATGGCAAAAATGTCCTAGTTGTGAACATATCATAAAAGTCCAATTTTATTGTCCTTTTTGCGGCCAAAGAGTGCGCGAAAGGCACTTTGAGACGATTTCTGAGCAGTTGACGTTCGGGCCGGTAGATGGATGGGGTGTAAGCTCGTGAACTTTATAGAAACGACAGGGTTCATTGAATATCAGTCCAGATGCGATTGGAAGTACGGAAAGTTTCCATCTTCATACAATGGATGCGGATGGATTGCTTTTTACAATTTGACGCGACTGATTTTCAATGACAAAGATTTTGTAAAAGTAGCATCTGAAACTTTAAACTCGTTTGAGAAAACGGTTGACCTTAAAGGTATTCTTGGTACTTCTGTTTTTGACATGTTGCGTCATTTAAAGGAGAAGTATAACTCTAAATATGTGGACTGTAAAATGAGAGTTATGCGGAGATACCGCTCGGCAAATATTCCAAGGTTCGGAATTATTTATTATTTTACAGGCCATTCATTTCATTATGTCATGTTTGAAAACAACGGATTCAATTTTGTTTTCCATAACGTAGAGAGTAGAGTTGAAACTCGCTCTATGGATGAGTTTGAAAAGAAATATATCAAGTGTCCGTTTTACATTATGTTTGAATTAAATGAGGTATAGTATGACAAAGTATAAAGTTCGTGTAGACACAAAAAGCGATATCACAGGAATCATGGGAGTCATTGATAAATCTGACGGAGATGTATTTCTGCTGAATCAGGCCAACGAAGATGGAACTGAATTTCGTGTAAACGCAAAGAGTTTGCTTGGTTTTACTCTGGCATTGTGCGAGTGGCCGGAGAAGTGGATTAAGTGTGACCCATCTTTGTATGAGCCACTGAAAGATTTTATCATTGATTGATGAAAATTGATGATGTAAAACTTCCTCGTGGCGAGCGTGCTGTACTAACCTACCATATTGGTGGGGAAGTACAGTATGTCATAGCTACCCACATACTTGACACAACTTGGTATTGGCGGTATAATATAGTAGATGGGAAGCTCGTAAAAGATAAAGGTAAAAGTAGAAATCCGAAAGATTTAGAAGGGTGAGCTAATGGAATCTATACTAATATTTTTTGCTGTGTTATTTATTATAGCACTTGTATTGGCATTTTATTTTGGGGTATCGGCGTTTTTCTCTTGGCTCATATGCCTTGCTTGGAACGCCTTCTTTGTACCTGCATTTTCTCCGCTTCCATTTTGGGGAGTAACAATTATACTTTTTATTTTTGAAATTTTTATAGTGCTTATGAGGCGCGAAAGGGATTAAAGTATATGTATCGTTTTGTTGTTGAAATTGAAGAAGATATTGACGTGGATGATGTTTTGGACAATATCGAAGAAGCACTTGAAGCGTCTGGCGTAGAGACATACACGGTAACTGGTGGAGACGTTGGTTGATGTTGGAAACAGTTGGCAAGGATTTTTTGATTCTGAAACCGAGAAAGACTATTATCAGAATCTTAGAAGATTTTTGTCACAGGAGTACAAAACGCAAACAGTCTATCCTCCGCCAGATGAAATATTTAATGCCTTTAAGATAACACCTTTTGAGAAAGTAAATGTGGTAGTCTTGGGGCAAGACCCTTACCACACGCCAAATACCGCAATGGGTTTGGCGTTTTCTGTGAAACCGCATTGCGTAATACCACCATCTTTGCGGAATATTTATCAAGAAATTGATAATGAATATGGTGAACATTGTCTAAAGAACGGTGATTTAACACCGTGGGCGCAACAAGGTGTTTTTCTGCTCAATACTACTTTAACGGTAAGACAGGGGAAACCAGCTTCTCACTTTGGTAGAGGTTGGGAAAGATTCACAAATGAAGTGATTTCACTTTTAAATGCTGATAACTCTCCAAAAGTGTTTATGTTATGGGGAAAAAATGCGAAAGATAAGCACAATCTTATAACAAATGAGCGTCATTTTGTGCTTGAAGCGGCGCATCCAAGCCCATTTTCAGCATATAATGGATTCTTTGGGTGTAATCATTTTAGGCTTGCGAATCAGTTTTTGCGAGATAAAGATATAGACGAGGTAGTTTGGTAATGAGTGTAGTATCGAACGTAAATGTATATGGCATAGACGAAAGCATAAAGGCGTCAAAATACCCGATGTCTGTCGATATATCACAGTGCGATTCAACTGTAACAGACAGAGTAAAATCTCTTGGACACGCCGCCACTGGTTCTGGCCACGATAACTTTCTAAACGGAATTGTTGTACAGTTTGATTTAACATTTTCTTTAAAGGCATGGCCTGAAGCACAACGTTATAACTTTTTGAACTTCGTTAGCTCACAGTCCACAGTTCACCGCATCACAAAGCTCAATCCATATAAACAATGTAACAAGTATGTCCTTGAAAGCATTAAAGATACGATGGTTGAACTTGTGTCGATGTACAATGAGAACCCAACGCCGGAAAATTATCTGATAGTTTTATACAATATCCCAACAGGGTTTGAACTAACCGCAAGAATGACTACAAACTATCGTCAATTGAAAACCATATACTTTCAGCGTAAATCTCACAAGCTACCAGAGTGGAGAGAGTTTTGTCATTGGATTGAAACCCTACCAATGTTTAAAGAGCTGATTTTAGATGAAAATGTCTAATTTTGACCATACATAAAATAACAGTTTTATTTGACAATTCACTGTTCGTCATGGTATAATATATACAGTGGAAAACGAAAGTGTCTAATAAAAATCACACACCTGTTGGATTATGTTACACAAAATTTCTCGTTTTTACCATGGTTTTTAGCATCAAAAATAAGTGGCAAAATTTGACGTAAAAACAGCTCAAAACAGGCAAAATTTACACAAAAACAGCTCGAAAACATCGTTTTTTACACAAAAAAGGTTCGAAAACAGGTGTGTGATTTTAGACACAATTATTACAATTTGGTTACAATATTTTTGGGGATGTGATTACTAAATTTTCTTGTTTGGTGTATCTATTTCCTACTGAGTTGGTAGGAATAACAGAATATGGTAAAAGTGATGTTTTTATCACATAATAAAATCCGCATTTTATTGTAAAACATAAGTATAAATGTGGGCAGTAACTCTGCCCACATTTTGTTCCCGTGATGGAATTGGCAGACATATGCGGCTAAGAACCGTAGTTTTGTGGGTTCAAATCCCACCGGGAACACCATAAATATTTGTAAGCTAAGGGTGTGAACAATGGACAGAAAATATGGAATGTTCGACATTGATAAAAAATACAACGGGTTTTCTTGCGATTATAGTGAGCAAACGGGCAGGTTATTGGCTGAAATTTTTGATGGATATATCAAAGATGGATATAAAATTGGCGTTGACATGGACGGGGAGACAATGGATATACGTCAATATCATGGGCATTTCAAAGATGATTTTGAATCCGCTTTTGCTAAAGACGAAGATGGTGAAGATGGATTTGAGTGGTGTTTATATGATTTTAAAATCATTAGCACAAAACCATTCATTTTTATAGCCGACAGGATGAAATTTATACCATATTTGGAGAGAAAAGATGAATCTAGTAGTAGGACACAGATATACTTTTGATTATATTGTAAGAGAATATTGCAGGGCAAATAAAATGGCAATGTCTGATTTGCGTTTTGAGTTTTACTATAAAGATACAGACCGTCCCGAATTTGACGCAAAACCATTTGGTTCAACAAGAAATGGCAAACAATACTTTTCAAGAATAGCTTCTAAATACGACCGTAGAGGGTTTTGGAGTATTAACAGTCCAAGTTTGATTGGACTTGAACCGCTTACCATCGGACAAGATGGTATAATATTCTCTGGTTATTTTATAAAACGCCGTAGCAGAATCAAAAATGCGCCAAAATAATGGCGCAAACTTGTGCCAATAGCATAATCGGATGATGCAACTGCCTTCTAAGCAGTAGAGTGGGGGTTCGAGTCCCTCTTGGCACGCCATTTAGGATTATGGGACGTAGGCTTAGAAGCAGCCATCGTTTAAAGAGTGATGATATTCCGCATGTGACCATGGCAAGTTCATGCGCGCTAACTGCCAGAACCGACAGGGAGAGCCGAGTTGGGAAAAAGCGCATCTTAAACCGGATAGTCAAGAACCGCGTACCGATAAGCCAGTTAAATAAGGTACAACGGAGAAGCGATGAATCTGGTACAGGGATGGTTGCAAGGGCGGGGCTGGACATAAATGACCAATATTTCTTTGGCGTAACAGCACACCATAATCTTAAATTTATATGCGGGTGTGGTGAAATTGGCAGACACAAGAGGTTTAAGCCCTCTTGATGGAAACGTCGTGCGGGTTCAAATCCCGCCACCCGCACCATTTTAAGGAGTGATTTATATGTCGGTATTATTTCGTGGTAAAAAAGACGAATATTATGGTTCAGAATTTGCTGTTTTAATAGAGAAGTATAATGATTTAAACAAAATCCTTTTGGATGATGTTGACAAGAAGAATTATGGAGAGTATAATTGTCATTTGGACAAAGATGGAAGCAGATTTGTAGTTACAAAGCCCATAGATAAAGAGAGAAGTATGCCTATATGGTATCTCCATACTGTTCATATAAAGAATAAAGAACCTCTAACGATTTCATGTGACGGACGTGCTTTTGTGATGTATACTGCTCCGTCAAAATCAAAGGGAATTTGACAAAACTGATACATTGTGGTATAATATGGGTATGCATCAGTAGCTCAATTGGTAGGGCACCTGCCCTCCAAGCAGGATATTGCGGGTTCAAGTCCCGTCTGATGCTCCACACTCAACGTAGCACAGCCGTAAAGCATTTGGGGTAGATGCCATCGTCGAACGAGGTTCGAGTCCTCGTGGGGTTGTGTGGTTGTTGAGTAAAGACGAAAAGGATGTTCAAATATTAGGCTTAGTTTTATTCTAAGCCTATTTCTGTTTCGTTATGTAAAAACGAGGAGGGCAAATATAACAAAAGAAATAGGACGGTAATGCGATGAAAGAATTTATTTGCCCTGTATGTGGGTATCATACCCAAGGAACCGAAAGAAATGAAGAAGTTTTAAATGTTATGAATCTCATTGGAGCAGTTGCTGGTGGCCCAGAGTATAAAGCATACTGCGAAAACTGTGGCAACACTTTTCCTATTGTAGACGACATCTATGAGATTGTAGAAATCACAAATGTAGACGGCACAGCGAAAACAGATGAAAGAGCATTGGCAAGAATTGGACGCAAAATAATTATCGGTGAGCTGGAAGTTGGAAAACGAGCTGTTTTGCCATATGTGCCAGAATATACTAGGTTTTTACATACGTCTACTGTTACTGAAATTGTCTCAACAGCTGATGGATGGTATATTATTGTTACAACACTGAATAGTGTGTATAAATTGAAGTGCGTTGAGACAGTCAAAAATGTTTGACAAGTTCTTGATTTTGTGATATGATAGATTCATCAAGTCAAGGACGGTAAACATGTATGAATGAACGATTCCTCGATTGTCTGGTAAATGGAGATTGTTTCAAAGTTTTACCAGACATTGAGGATTGTAGCATTGATTTGATTCTTACTGACCCGCCTTACAATACAACAAATTGTGAGTGGGAGTGCGAAATTGATATTGACGGTTTATTCACACATTACAAAAGGATTATAAAAGATAATGGCACAATAGTCATGTTTGGGAATAATCCTTTCTCAGCAAATGTGATTGTGAAAAACCAAGATATTTATAGGTATAGTTGCGTTTGGGTAAAACCGAACGCAACATCGCCTAACCTAGCTAAAACTCAACCTATGCGTAGGTATGAGGACATCATGGTCTTTTATAAGAAGAAGAACATCTACAATCCCGTAATGTCTGAGGGTAAACCATACGTTTGGAAAAGCAAGCGTAGTGGCGGAGAAGCTACACAAATAGCTTATAAACAGGACAAAGAAATCATAAACACAGGGCAACGTTATCCAACAAATGTGTTTGAGTTTAAACAAGAGAGAGGACTTCATCCAACACAGAAACCAGTGGCATTATTTGAGTATATAATTAAGTTGTACACAAATCCAGAAATGGTTGTATTAGATACATTTATGGGGAGTGGAACGACACCAGTAGCTTGTCTAAATACGAATAGGCATTTTATTGGCATTGAGATGGATAATACTATTTATTCTATCGCTGATAATCGTGTAGCTGAACATGCGAAATTGTTTGACACGGTAGAGTAGATTGTGTTATAATATATGTGGTGAGAAACTTATTGGAGGTCAAAAAATGGATTTAAGACTCGTAGGAGAATGGGACGGTACACCGGAAAAATATGACCGATTCTCTGAAAAACTCTTAGAGCCAGTGTGTCGTGAGTTCTTCAAGGACGATACGTTGGTTGTGCTTTACAACCATCATCTTCCTGAGATGGAAGTCACGGACGAAACGCTCGAAGTGTGTTTCAGGGATTTTATTTCGGCCAATGTGGATGAAAACAGAAACAAGGTGTTTATCGTCAACTGGGGTTGGCATCATAGGAACGATGGTGGTGCTAACATCCGTCCTTACATGGACTCGTTGCGTCTGTGTAACAGTGATGTTGTTTCATTCTCTGGAAAGGATTTGAAACCCAACGAGTATGCGTTCAAGAATAAGAACGGTGTTACGTTGGCAACATGGAGAATCACAGACAAGGGTTATTCAGTTCTGTATTTTCTGTGGGATGCTTTCCATGTAACTTCAGATTCAGCTGTTTCTGAATGGAAAAAGGAAATTCTTCCGTTCGCCATCAACCAGTTCGCGGCAGGAGTTTTTCTCGAAAAGTATGGTGAAATGGTGTTAGAGGGCAAACAGGATAAACGTCTTGTTGATAGAACGTTCACTTCGATTGCCGACAGGGCGCGACAGGTTGTTGGAAAAGATGGAGAAAAAGCAGTCATTGAGGAAATGATTGACAAAGCTCCTGTAAAAGAAATTACGTTGTTCTTGAATCAGGTTGCCAACTGTAAGAACACTCAAAACGCACGGCGTAGCAGTAAGGTAATCTTTGTGACAAAAGAGCAGGTAAGAAAGTGGCTTCTGCCTTGGGCAGAAAAGAAGTGGCCGTATTATGTTATGTTCGGCCATCAGTTCTCAATTTCTCACGATATACACATCGCTCTGCGTCCCGATAAGGATGGAGTTCTTATCGAATCTATGCTTGGTGACTTCAAGCGCAAGTTCATCAAGTATGCTCCGATTCTCGACATGTTCAGCACGCAAGAGTTTTTGAGTAACACTGTCCGTTCGCACGACCAGCTTACAAAGTATAGGCCGGTAAAGAGCGGAGAGAAACTATCTAGGTATCTTTCCAGTTTCTTCGATGATAAAGAGTTTGATGTTGAACTTTCAAAGTTCATCCAGAATAAAGAAGTTCATTCTGTCGCTCATATCAGCATCAACCCCATGGACTTTATGACTGCCAGTGTAACAAAACACGATTGGCACTCTTGTCATGCTCTGCATGATGGAGAATACGCTCTTGGAAGTCTGAGTTATATGTTCGACGAGGGAAGTTTGATTGCGTTCATGGCGTCTGACCGTGAATACACATACGACCTCGATGGTAAGGGTAAACCGTTCGCTTGGAATAGTAAATCTTGGCGTCAGATGGTGTATGGTTCTATCAAGGATAACATGTTCATCTTTAGCCGAGAATATCCTCAGCATTATCAGAACGACGCAATTACAACTGAGGTTCGCACGATGCTTGAGCATACTATTGCTGAGTTCTGTGATATTCCGAGCGTTTGGGTGAAGAAGAACAACGGCGCAAAGAACAGCATGGGGACTATCTATACGAATGCTAAGAATGCGAAGCATTACGATGATATCCCGAGAAATCAGACGGTTCTGATTCGTCACAAGATGAATATGGACATTTCTGGGCCTATCGTAATTGGCTCCTGCCCAGCATGTCCGATTTCTGGAAAGCTCCTTACAAATTCCAATAGAGTCGTTTTCGATTCTTCGGTTTTGTAAGACTTAGATAGGAGTTCAATATGAAAATTTTATCTGGCGCAAGCCACCCAGCAGTTTATGTAGACGATACCGTTTTCGATAAGTTGTCGAAATATGCTTTGGCACTTACACAGAGAGCAACTATCGTTTGCGATTGTATCGTGGATGATGTTGCGGGTACAGTTCAAGTTATCGAGGCAAATATTGTCGAACAGACAGTGGATTACCTCAAAAACTCCTCGAAGTATGAGGAAATCAACCAGTATATCGGATACCGTGAGGATAAAAACTACGGTACGATATTTGCTCAGTGTATGATTCGCAATACATTGGGCGCGACACACGATGCTTTTGAAGAAAAGGACTTTACATACTTTGAAAAGTTGTGTGAGGTTACAGACTGGTTATTGGTTGGAGAAATCACAAAACCGTCTGACGGAAGCGAAGCGTCGTTGCATCTTTGGTACATGGATTTGGAAAACAGAATCGCATATGGATATTCTGACCCCGGCATAAAAACCGTAGACGGATTTGACGGGCAATGGAAACGTAGTTCTTATGGTTATTACGACCAGAAAGAAATTGAATCTGAGGTTAAGCGATTTTGTAAAACCAAAACATCGACATACGGCGGCACAACGTACTATGGTACAAGTGGTTATTCGTCGCATAATTATTCAACTCCGGCGACTCCTCCGGCCAAAAGCAAGCTCAACAAAGACGACCCCGACATTTCCAAAATCGTTTAAGAGAGGGAAATGATATGGGTAAGAAGAATTTTGAAGCATATTATGGCCCCGAAAAGGAAATTTTGAGTATGAAAATGGCGGCTTTTTTACTCTTGAACGGGTGTAAGCTGAACCATACTCGGAAAGACCTCGTAAAGCCACATCGTTTCATTTACTTCTTCGCCAAAACTCCACAACTTGATATGCTTATGAGCAAATACACCGAATATCGAGACGCACTCGGTGAAATCAAGAACGATACTTTCGAGAAGTATATTCGTGGCGTTGACTTTGGCGTAGAAGAAATGGCCGCAGGAGATAAAGGAGAGCAAAAATGAAAGGTTTTAACTTCGATGGGTATAGGCTCATTGTAGAATGTCGTGAAAGCGACCTCGTTGAATATCTTGGACGTCAGATTCCAAAGATTTATGGCGAAGATAACTGTATTGTAACACAGGACTATATTTTCGCAAAAGGCACAGTTCCCGTTATTCTGTGTGCTCACATGGACACAGTATTCAACAGACCGCCCGAAACTGTTCTGTACGACCCAAAGCAGGAGCTTATTTGGTCGCCAGAGGGTATCGGCGGAGATGATAGGAATGGTATTTATACTATTCTGAAAATCATTTCTGGACGTGAGAAAGATAAACTTCCGTCTGTGTTGTTTACGACACAGGAAGAAAAAGGCTGTATCGGCGCAAGAAGAGCGGCGAAACCTTTGAAAGCAAAGGTTGGAGAAATCAATTTCGCAATCCAAATCGACAGACAGGGTTCTACTGATGCGGTTTTCTATCAGTGTAAGAACCGTGAGTTCATCGACTATATCTGTTCGTTTGGATATAAAGAAACTCCGGGTTCTCGGACAGATATTTGCGAAATTTGTCCAGAATGGGACATTGCTGGCGTGAATTTCTCTTGTGGATATATCCATAATCACACCGAAAAAGAGATTGTAAACGTCAAAGACATGTTCCAGACAATCAACATGATTGAAAAAATTCTGGACGACGAGGGTAATAAGAAACATTTCCCTTTCGTGGTAAAATCTGCCACAAAAACAAAAGAAGAAAAGGGCGTCGGCGCAAAAAGTAACGTGTCGAAGCTCCTCACAGACGATGAAGATTTGGACTCGTTTCCCAGCGGTACGTTTCCTGATACTCCTAATACGGATGATGCTCTGCTGATTGCCATGTTTGGAGATAAAAAATAACATCGTTTTTATTTAAATACCGTAGGAACTACGGGAATTAACGCCTATGGAGATTAAGTAAGACTTAGAAATAAGCAGAGTCGATGAAGTAGGAATCCACGAAGTCTTTAGATTCGTGGTAGTTCACTTGACAAGTTTCCCGACATTATGGTATAATATATGTAGTGGATGGGGAAACACAAATTAGTGTCCGTTATATTCACATAAATTTTATTAAACAAGGAGACAAACATCTATGGCAAAAACGATTAAGACGAACGACGACATCAAGGTAGCTATGGTTCTGACTGTCAAAAACGGAGATAAGTATCTCGCCGTAGCCGACGATAACGGCCATAAGGACGTTATTAACCTTATGAACGGTAAGTCCAACGGTATTGAGGTTGGCACACATAAGATTGCGGTGTGTGGCGGCATCAATGGTAGCCGCGACGTTGTAAAGATTGAGGAGTTCGCGGCTGTTCCTACACGCAACCGTCTGTCTGAGGGCCTCAAGTACATGACTGGGCGTTGTTTCACAGAGGAACTCACGACAGTCTGGACCGCCGAAGACCCGCGTCTGACTGCCGCAAAGGCAAAGGCCGCAGAAGCTGAAAAAGCTCTGGCGGCGGCTCGCGCAGAAATCGCACGTTATAGCTAATCGGAGCTATAACCAAATCACAAGCTGGGGCGGAGATTCCGCCCCAGCTTCAATTTTTGATAATAATAAAAGGAGGCGCTCTTATGAACCTCATGCTGTTTAGCAGTTTCTTTGGGGATAAAAAGGTACATGATTTCATCATGGAAAAGTCGAAAAATTGTGACCCTAAAATTTGTGTAATCCCGTCATTTACAAATTTTTATGGTGTTACATCCACAGGAGAATATCGCGCTCTTGTAAAAATGGGATTCAATCACGAAAACATATCTATGTTCGACGTTGGCTATTTATGGGATGAAACAAAAGTCGATTCACTGATGAACAACGATGTTATCATCCTTGGTGGTGGCAACACATTCCTTTTTCAGTGGCTGTTGCGCACACATGGTATGCTTAATATATTGAATAAATTTGCGTCTAATGGTGGTATTCTTATCGGTGAAAGTGCTGGCAGTATTATGATGTCTAAAACCGTTGAAATTGCGCGGTTCGCTGACCCAGACATCGTAGGCTCTGGCAATACTGATGGAATCGGGCTTGTAAATTTTAATATGAAGCCGCATTTTGGTTCATGGATTAAGAATCTAGGAGATTTTGTCGATTGGAGTCGCATGCATGACGGGGATTTATATTGCCTGTTTGATGGCGGATATATTATCGTTGACGATGGAGCAACAACGCCATATGGTGATTATATTCGATTTAACAACGGTAAAGTAAAAGACTTTTGTCTGAGAGGGCACTATGACTACTAAGTATGGCGTAGGCCAAGTCTATGACGGGATGGCACAAATTGAGTTTGTTATGCCAAATGAAGATTGGGCAAATGAACTTTGTCTTGTACTTAATAGATTGTATTTTGGAGATGAACAATTTGCAATCTATATGGAACAAGATAATCCGCTCGAATATTTTTATAATGATGATGGGTACGCTGTGTGGCCCATCGACTGTTACGACGAGAAAGATGATACAAAAGAATCAGCCATTTCAAGCATAGTAAACGCACTTATGGAGGATGGTTATTTTGACAAAGGATAAATATTCTTTGGGTTCAAGAGAGAAGTTCGTTGAAGCATTTAACGCCTCTAAAGACTGGCAGAAGTGTGATGCTGTTGCCAATAGAGGATATATCGAAAAAGACAATGTTCTTTATTTCTATCTCAAAGGCAAAGAGCGCACAAAGATAAACTATGAAGAATATTGTATTATGTCACATTTGACAAAACAATCCTAAGTGTGATATAATATAAGTATACTAAGAGAAAGGCAGGATTGATGATATTGTATAAATGGCAGTTGCCCGGCGCATTGCGTAGTGGCATGGTTTTGACTGTAAAAAGTATGGATGAACTTACAAAAGAGTTCGGCAGTTTAGAGGGAGTGCCCGGTGGTTTTACCACACACATGCGCATATATTGTGGACACAAATTTCGTGTAACACCAGAAGTAAAAGATAGAATCGTAAAGACAAACGAATTTATCTCAATTCGTCTTTTCCAAAAAGACGGGTTTTGTTTTTCGGCGGCAATGCTGAAGCCCAATAAAAAAGAGCTGTGTGAACGTGTAGAGGACGCCATTGTTATTAATGGCGCTGGAGACTTTGACAAAGCAATTATTGAAGAAATGCTGTCAAAAGTTGATTTTGACATGGCAAGAAAAATGATTGCTCATGGTACATGGGAGAATGCTTCACCAGAGGAAATCCCAATGGACTATGTAAAAAAGATGTTGACGAATTGGGCAACCAATAAGAAGTGGCTTTATCTCTTAATGGGGCGCAATCTGTCAGTTAAGAAAACATTCCAAGTCAACAAAACAGAATGTGAAATGGAAACTTTGATTGAGGATTTTGTCAGTGAGTTTCCAGTATATGGACTCCATGTAAGACAGTTTTCGACTAGGGAAATTCTTGATAATAAGATTCAGAGAGTACCAAGCCTTTACTCTAAGTATTGTGATATATGTCGAACCGGAATGAAAGTATCAAAGTTCTTTTCACAGCTCTTGAATGACGATATGTTTGATATCGCTTTGTCTAAAATCATGCAGAATACCAAAATTGATGCTGTTATTGAAATTTCCATTGACCCAATGGATTATTTTACAATGGCAATCACAAAGCACAAATGGGTGTCATGTTTTGATATTGGGAAAGGTAGTTTTTCAAACTGCGCATTTTCTATAATGCAAGATGCCTTTACAGCGATTGCGTTTAAACATAACGACAAAAAACATGATTATACGCTTAAGGTTAGGGGCGGTAATTTTCAATTTCAATGGAACAGCAAACAGTGTCGTAGCGCTGTTTGTTTCGACGAAGCCAGTAAGAGCATTATGGGCTTTAGAGGACAGGGTAGTCCCGATAGCTCATATTATGATGCTGTCGATGCCGTAGCAAAGGAAATTATAGGTGGTACTGATGTTGAGTATACCAAAATCGACAGATATTCAAGCACTTACTATCAAAACAATTCTTGGCACTATACGCCGAAAGAGTCCAGATATGGCCATGTACACGACGATGCTCAACATATTCTTATTCCAAACGACGTTGACAGAGATACTATTGAAATCAAAATGGGAGTGCCTGAGCTTAAAAATCCTTTGAACGGGAGCGTTATACATCGAAGTTCAAAGTTGTGGTGAGAAATATGTCTTATGACGAGTTTAAATTGCTGCTAGACGATATAACATTTAGAGAAACGCACAAGTTCGATGCGTTTCCAATTAGTTCTGACGAATGTGTCTTATATAATATTGATGTTCATACGACTACATTTATTGATGGGGACGAACTATTCGTACCTAAAATTGGTAGATGGATTGATATGGACGGCGCTGAAACAAGAGGCTATGGAGACAAAATAATTGTTGTGACTGATGATTGGTTTTTCGAGTTTTATAAGGCTCGTAAGTACGACCCGTTTAAAGACGGTAAAGTGAAAGGTGTTTTTTCGTCGCTTGGAGATATACGCCCATTTACTGTTGATGCCTCAGTCATAATAGGCGGACGTTCATCTAGTCCATATCTAACATATATTTATTCTCCGCGTAGCACAGGAATGCTGAGCCGTGTTAATACAATAACCTCAACTAGCAGCACTCTAAATCTACGAATAGATAGCAATGGAAGAATCATATTTACATAGAAAGGAGAACAAACAAAATGAGAGTATTTTTGACGTCTGATTTACATTTTGGGCACAAAAACATCATCGAATATGAAAAGCGCCCATTTAGGAACGTCGAAGATATGAACGCTGGTATCATCAAAAACTGGAACAAGGTTGTTTCAAATGATGATATGGTGTTCTGTCTTGGAGATGTTTCTTTCGGTGGCGCAGAAATGACCAAAGAGTGTGTAAGTCAATTACAGGGAAAGAAAATCCTTATCATGGGGAACCACGATAGAGGCCGTTCCATTTCGTGGTGGATGGACAAAGGGTTCGATGAAGTATACCGTTATCCTATCATGTACAATGGGTTCCTTGTTCTTGGACATGAGCCACCCGATTACATGAGTGACGCTACGCCATACTATTTTGCTTATGGACACGTCCATGGTAGTGAGATGTATAAGACACTTACAAAGAGAAGCGTTTGCGTGTGCGTTGAACGTTGGGGAATGGCCCCGGTGGAGTTGAGCAGAATCGAGGAGCTTTGGAAAGTCTATTACTAAACGTACCCTATATCCCCATGCCTAAAGGCAGGGGCTTTACGGCACAACTTATTCTCCCGTTAGAACGGGAATCATAAGAATGTATGAAAGCGAGGTAAGGACAGTGGAGTATTCATACAAGTTTCGCCTATACCCAACCAAAGTTCAGCAGGAACAAATTTTCCGTAATTTTGGGTGCTGTCGGTATGTATTCAACCACTTTCTCGCCCAGCGACAGGAACAGTACAGGGAAACCGGAAAAGCCCCCACACGATTCCAGCAGGACAAAAGTCTCACCGCACTCAAACAGGAATTGCCATGGCTGAGGGAAGTAGATTCCACATCTCTGCAAGCGGCAATTCAAGATTTGGACGCAGCCTTTCAGCACTTTTTCCGTCGAGTAAGGCAGGGGAAAAAGCCCGGCTACCCACGGTTCAAGAGCAAGCACGACCACAAGCAAAGCTACAAAAGCAAGTGCGTTGGCACAAATATCAAAGTTTTGGATAGAGTAGTGCAACTCCCGAAACTTGGTCTTGTAAAGTGTCGTGTCAGCAAGGAGGTCAAAGGCCGTATACTATCCGCAACGGTATCGCAGAACCCCAGTGGGAAATACTTCGTTGCTCTGTGCTGCACGGATGTAGAGCTTGAACCGTTACCCCCTACCGGGGCGGCAGTTGGCCTCGATATGGGCTTAAAGTCATTTGCAATCACTTCCGACGGAGCGGAATACCCTAACCACAAATTTCTGACCAAGAGCCAAAAGAAACTTGCCAAACTCCAGCGGGAGCTGTCCCGAAAATCAAAGGGCAGCAAACGCAGAGAGAAAGCGAGAGTCAAAGTGGCACGACTCCACGAACATACCGCAAACCAAAGAAAGGATATGCTCCATAAACTGTCCACGAATTTGGTGCGCCAGTATGATGTGGTCTGCATTGAGGATTTAGCCCCGAAGAACATGGTAAGGAGCCGCAAACTGGCAAAATCCATCTCGGACGCAAGCTGGGGTGAGTTTCGGCGGCAGTTGAAGTACAAGGCGGCGTGGTATGGGAAACATGTGGTCACAGTAGACCGTTTCTTCCCGTCCAGTCAGCTTTGCTCCGTTTGCGGAAATCAGTGGCAAGGAACAAAGGATTTGTCTGTGCGGGAGTGGACTTGCCCGCAATGCGGTACGCATCACGATAGAGATGTCAACGCCGCTAGAAATATTTTGAATGAGGGTATTCGGTTAATGGCATCATAAATTTGTTTTCATGGTAGGGCGGGACACGCCCAAACCTAATTACGCTCGTGGACATTGTGTAAGACCTCGCTGGTGCAGGCTACGGTGGATGAATCGAGAATCCCCCGGCTTTAGCCGTGGGGAGCGTCAATAAACCCTCGGTTCTGCTTGACAGAACCACATAATCGTGGTATAATATAAACATGATAAGGGAGTGACAACTAAATGTTCCAAGATGGAATTTATCAAGGCACATATCTCCCGCATTTTATTTGTGATAAAACTATGGAAATGATTGGCGAAAAGAATCGTCAAATATTTCATTCTAGACACTGTTCTGAAAAAATAGTAGAAAACTATTTGGAACACAAGAATTGTTTTAAACGCAGATATAATTTGACTGACATCGACAAAGAGCTATTGCTTTGCGGCGAAATAGTTCGTGTCGAAGTAAGACAGGGGAGAATAGATAAGGCAGTTCTTAGAGTTCCTTATGGCGATACTAAAAACCTAATCGTTGTTATAGGTTTTAATCATCCAAGATATAGATATCCATGTATTTATGTCATCACAGCATGGGTAAATATAAAACCCGAATACAGTGTATTCAGGAAAAAGGGGAGTTCTAAAGATGGGAAGAAAAGAAGTAAGGGAGTTTGAAAAATCAAAAGTTGTCCCATATCGAGAGGTTTTGCCGTATTCAGTAGCAAAAGTTGAGTTCGGTGAAAAGGGCAATTTTGTTCATATTATCATTCGTGGATTCTCTAGGCAGTCAAACGGAGATTTGTGTATTCTGTATTCATGGCCAACTACTCCACGCAAAATCGAAAAGATGTATTCGATTGGTGGAAGTATGGATGAAGAAGTAGAAGTCATTGGTGTTTACGCATAGAAAAACATGTATTTTTATTTGACACATATCACGTTGAAGTGATATAATATAGATACTGAGAAACGCATATGTTCCTCTTTGTTTATCCCTACTAATAAAATCAAATATAATCTACAAATTTGTTGATGTCATTTGTGGATTTCATCTAAACACCATCTTTACTAAATAAGGTCAAATCATACAGTAGCTTTCAAGTAATCAACTCCAATTAGTAGGGATAAACAAAGAGGAACAACGAATAAAACATCGTTTTTTTTTGACAGCGTTGAGTTCAGTATGTTATAATAATAACACTGGAACAGGGAAGCAAATCAAAAATAAATTTCTCACCTTTTATGCTAACTTGTTTCTATGTTTCAAACTCCATAGGATTAGCGGCAACTCCACCATACACGATTGAGCATAGCGGACGGGCGAACAATAGCATCGTGAACGCGGTGGATTCTATGGAGTTTTATATGGCAGGTTCGACTAGCGGTCTAGGTCGCCGCCCTCTCAAGGCGGAAACATGTGCCCGAATCACATACCTGTCACCAATATGGCCTCTTGGACAAGGGAAAGTCGTCTATCTCTCCGATAGAAAGCGGTGGTTCGCATACCACCAGAGGTCACCATTTATGGTTGCTTGGACAAGGGAAAGTCGCCCGCTTCTCAGGCGGGAGGCGGTGGCTCGTATGCCACCAGCAATCACCATTTACCCATTACACAAAGTGCACTGTGTAAAACCCTTACCATTCACGCAAGTGGGTCGGCTGTTCGGTGTTTTCCAACTGAGCAGTAGTGGTGGGTTGAGTGAGACTGGAAAACTCACAAGAGGCTTGGTTGTTTGTTTCCGACCAGGCACAAATGTAGAAAGAAACTTGTAGCCTGGAAGTTTGGTGGTGAAGTTCCCCACGTTTTCACAGGGCGTTTGAACACAAACGGCGCAGTCGCTCTGCGCTGGCCACATGGATGCCTTTTGCCAGCGTCTAATAAACGCTGGCTTGGCATGGCCCCTTGGTCAAGTTGGTTCAAGACGTCGGCCTTTCAAGCCGGAATCGCTGGGTTCAAATCCCGCAGGGGTCACCAGTTGGGCATAATTTTTCCTCTTAATTTTCCCCTTATATTTGGGGTGGGAATACTCGCCCCATTGTGTTGGTGTAGCGCATAGGAAGCGCACTCACTATTAACGCGAGTTGACTGGGTTCGAGTCCCAGCACCGACACCATTATGTTCCTATTTTCTTGCAAAGGAGTATTAATGTGAAATACTATTTATCAGATTCAGAAGTTTCCTACAACAAAGAAAAAGTAGACGCAATGTGTACGGTATATGTGCCAACAGATTGTGATAATAATTGTTCTTTCTGTACAAGTAAGGCTTTGTACCAAAAATGTAGTATTGATTATGTAAGTGTTTTGAAGTGGATGATGAAATTCAGCCGCTCCAAACTTACAGAAATTGTCTTTACTGGCGGCGAACCAACAAAAGATATTAGTTTGTTAAGGTCTATGGTAACTCTTGTTGGAAAGAAGAATGTCTATATCAACACAGAGCTACCAAAGAAAAACTGCTCTGAATTTATTCGGTATGTAAATACCACACCGCAAATCAAAGGGATTAATATTTCTCGTCATGTTCTTGACGAAAAAAAACAAAAACCAATTTTGGCCGACGACAAACAACTTGAGGGATTTAGAGATAATCTCAACATCAGAATTAACGTCGTTATTGATGATAACTTTAATCCAGAAAGCATTTGTGAGTATGAAAGCCGATATAGTAAGCTCGGCAGAAATATCGACATCACATTCCGTGAAGATTACAACAGCGTTACTCCCGAAAATCTTCATTATTTATCTGATAACCATGGAATCATGGATTATCTAACAGCAAACTATCGCCTGCAATCTGAGGTATATTGCCATGTCTGCCACAAGTTTGAGTTTAAACGCAAAGACGGTAGAGGCTTGATACGGTATCACCGTGGACTGGCTAACACCAGAGTAAAAATTGGCAATATCGTAGAGATGCAAGAACTTGTGCTGTTCCCCGACGGCACGCTCCATACCGATTGGGATGGAACTGATGATGGGTTGGAAGAATACATGAAAATTTTACAAATTCGTTAAAAGGAGAGCAATAATTATGGTACTGAAAGAAGCATTTCACGCACAGAACGTACTTACCAAGTGGCTTACAGACGTTGAGCGTCGTATGGCTATGACCGACCTCTTTGTGAAAACCAAAGAGAAACATCTGAAATCCAAGGCATATTCAGAAGCAGAGGACGAAGAAATCGAAGTCCTGTGCGTCAAAGAGAGCTATCGTTTGCTCAAAGCTGATGGCTCTGCAGTTTCGGCGTCTGAGCTTCTTGGATTCGCGCTTCAGCTCGTGGATGAAAAATGCCGCCTTTCTGACGCAATTCGAGATGCTAAACGCACTATCCCGTTCGATTTGGACAACGCCATTAATATGGCGAACGTCAAACGTTCTCTTTCTGAGTATGTTACCAACATCACTTCTATCAAATCCTCTGCTACAAAGTCAGAGGGAATTGGGTATAAGATGGATAATGAGGGCAAACAAACGTCCTATCGTTATCCCATCGAATGTGTAAAAACCATTGACTTCGACCGCAACCACTTCCGCAAAATTCAGCGCACTCTTATCACGGAAGCAAATTCGACATCCAACTATGTGGACAAAGCGATGGTAACAACGGATGTAACCTACGAGTCGATTTTCGACTTCGATGGTTCTCTTTCTGATGCGGTAGAGACTTACTTTTCAACCGTTATGGGCGCTGAGAAGTAACTCCCGCCACAGGGCTAACCGCCCTGTTTAAAAGCAAATTGGAATATGAGTAAACCGGTTCAGACGCAGATGAACTATGAGGCTGCGTAAAAATTTTGCTCTTTGAGCGAAAATCTTATTAAAAGTTTGACTGATAATCAAATTGTGATGATAGTTTCGTGTTGACTTTATTAACACTTCTAGGCAAGCAAAAGTCTCAGGAATCGTTACATCACGACTTCGATTATTCATCATCGTGTTAGCTCATACTTCAACACACCCATCAGACATTTCGCCAGTTATTTTATAATGTATTTGGACTACATTTCTTAGAAGAATTTCTGGTTTTGAATAATATATTAGCGATGAACACGCAAGTGGAATTTGCGAAGTATGTTAGGATAAACAAATTGGCTGAAATTATTTCAATTTGCTTTTAGACAAGGCGGCTAGTCAAGGGTTTAGTAAAAGGGGTTCAAAGAATGAGTAAGTTAGATGAAAAATTCAATGTAGAACAAGTATACAGCTATAAAGATGTATACCGTTTATTCCCAAAAGCATATTGTGATATACACCTTATTGGTGGAGAATGCTTTTACAATCAAAAAATGAATCAAGATATTTGTGATATCTATATTGGAGAAAAACAGTTTTGCCCGTTTAGAATGAAATACAAGGGGAATGGGTTGTTTATCTCTACAAGTTCCGGGAATGAGTTTGTATTCTATTTGACAGACTGTTGATAATATGATATAATATAGACAATGAAAACGACGCGGTGTGAAAGTAAGGGAAACGGCTGGGTTCATACCCCATGCCTTTCGAGTTCGAGTCTCGACACCGCAACCAACCGCCATTTGCTTGCGGTAGATTTGGCCAATCTCAAAATGGCTCTAGTTTCAGAGGTCTAGCCTATTATTATTAAAACCTCTGACAGGTTATACGAGGGTTTGGGTGGGGCGCAATATTGGGAGCGCAAAGGAGCCATAGCTTTTCCCCTGATGGCGTGTAGTATAACTTTGTGTGTTGATGTAGCTCAGTCTGGTAGAGCAGTCGAGCGATTAAACGACAGGCCGTTGGTTCAAATCCAACCATCAGCATCAACCTCTGTAAAGAGGTAAACCCCTTTCTTTCTCTTTTCTTTGTCCCAAAAATCCGCCGACTAAGGATTCTTATGCGTTACCCTCTCGCATAAGTTATGCCAAATTGGGCATGAAGTCGGCAATTATTTTGTGAAATTTTTGTAAAATCTGTCATTAATCTGTTGACAAAATGACGATTTTATGTTATAATATAAACATCAAAATTTAATATTTCTGTACTGTTACATGTCACTTAGGTATCTCCTTTATGTATCAGCTTTTCCATGATGATTGCGCACAATTTCATTACCAATGATGTATTCTTCGCAGAACTTCTTTTGTTGTGAAATTCGACAAATTTCATTCTAAGCACTCCTAAGTGGCATGTAACAGTATAGAGTGGAAGGAGGAATCAGTAGAATGAGAAAACTTTCGTTTATCGAGAGTCTTGCTCTGGCGTTACGAAGCGCGGTTGAAGCAACTGGCATGAGCGATGTGCGCTATGACCGGATGAACATGGGGCGATAAGCCCCAAAATTTGGGAACTTAGCTCAGTTGGTTAGAGCGGCGACTTATTTAACTAGCTTAGATATGCTGACAACAAAGGCAAAGGGCGCTCAGACGGAATTAGAATGTATTACATATCTTCATGGATTAGGATATAACATTAGTATCCCGTGGGGCGATAATGCGAGGTATGATTTCATATTGGATGTAAAACATAAGCTATATAAAATTCAATGTAAAACATCTTTAAAGAAAGAAGAAGGAATTTATAAATTCCAATGCAAAAGCACCCGTATCAATTCGCAAGGAAATTATATAACATTTTATACAAAAGATGATATAGATTTTTTCTGTACATTCATTGAAAATAAATGTTATTTAATTCCTATCGAAGAAACATCAAGACGAGAAAAGGTGATGCGTTTTATACCTCCCAAAAACAATCAACATAAAAAAGTTACATTCGCAAATGAATATCTTGCAGATACTCAAATTCAAAAGCTAATTGAGGAGTAACGTTAAATAGGCCCGCTCTACTATGATATTTGACATGAATAAATATATGCGCCCAAGGTGATGTGGTTCGTTGCACCTGGCTTATATCCAGCGATTCGAGGTTCGATTCCTTGTGGGCGTACCACCAGAATCTTTCTGGCATTGTTTGTTATTCTTTCTCCTAAAAACATAGCCACGATGTTCCCTCTTCCTCCTGAGAGGGTTTTGTAGTGGCACGATTCTTAAATTAGGTGGTGTAAAGCATGAGATACATATACAAGTTTAACCCTTTAAAAGAACCCGTTATCAAAGGCCCAATCGAAAAGGTATTGAGCCTCAAGAAACAAAACGAAACCACTGTTGTGTATTGTTTAATGCGTGATACGATGCCAAGAAGTCGCACTGTTACGTTTCGCCCGATTGAAACCGGAGCTTACATAAAAGATGAAAGCCTTGGCGGATATACATTTCTTGACACCATTATGTACTATGATGATTCGTATGTGCTTCACTGGTTCTACAAAATCGAATAATAAGCTGTGCTTGCCGATGGTTGGCAACTAGACTTGAAATCTAGGATACGTCTGAAAGGGCGGGGGTTCGACTCCTCAGCACAGCGCCAAGTCCCCAAAACCAAGCGAACATAAAAACGATATCTTGGCTCAAACTTTCCAGTTTCTCTTTCTCTTTTGGTATAAATGTTCGCAAAAATCCCCAAGTTTTTGGTCTTGGGGTATAAATGAAATATCACATATAATAAACCGAATAATTTCTGTCGGTACTACACTAAACGGGCGTGTGTGAAATCGTATAAGCACATAGTCTTATGTGTACTTGGGTTCGACTCCCAAGAAGAATGAATCCGTACCTTACGATGGTAAACCTCCATCACTTTGTTAATGGGAAATCGGTAGGTTGCGCTAAACCTTATGGTGGTAAAAAGCGTATTATATGTGTTATATATCGGGGTATAGCGCAGTTGGTAGCGCGCCTGCTTTGGGAGCAGGATGCCGGGAGTTCAAGTCTCTCTACTCCGACCACTTCCTTCTTTTATTTTCTTTTACACAAAAAGAGTTATGGATACTAATTCCATGGCTCTTTTTGTGTATTTATACGCATTTGATTTGACACATGATATGTTTTCGTGGTATAATATATACAATGAAAGGGGATGTAGTGTCGATGGAAACAAAAACATTGTACTATGCGCACACAGACAAGAAAGCATATCAGAATCTTGTAAAAGAAATTATCACTCGTGGCAAAATTGCGTCTAAAGACGAAAGAGAGTATTATTATTACTTCTTTTATGAAACTGATTTCGGTGCGTTTAGACTATTAGTTGATAAGAGCAACCATATAGCATATACTGTAACAGCTTTTGTTAATACATGGAACAACATCTTCGCTTCTGGAGTGGTAAAATGAATCCTAATTTCGCAATATCAGTATTGACGGTTAAAGGACAATTTGTAATAGGTAATTCTCGTGGTGAGAATGCTTTGATAGCACTAGCCAAATTTCTTCATCGTGCTGGAATAGACGTAGATGATTTCATCGAAATCCAAATAGCAGAACGATTTGAAGATGGCAGACTTTCAAGTCGAATGTTAAGTCTCAGTTATACAGGGAAGTCCAAAACGTTTCCGACGATAGAAGAAATATTCAATAAGTGAGGGACAATATGGTACACAATGGCAAAAACGTAGAACTTGTAATTACAAGTGGTAAACTTTACGCATATGACAAGTCTAAAAAATATTCTGTTTCTTTGCCGAAAGGTACACAGATTTATATGCGACAAAAGTTCGATTGGCTCAAGTATTTGAAAAAATACAATGAGCTTAGAATGAGACATGATGGAGAATGGAAAATCTCTCAAATTGAGTTGATTTCTGTCGCATTGGCATGTGAAAAATATCCGTGGGGATTCAAGCTGAAAGAGAACGGATATAAAATCAAGTATAATGAAAAGGATGAAGAATATCATATCAATATGATTGTGGAGGTAATGTGATGTACGATTTCAGAAATGTCTATGGACATATAGAGGTATATTATAACGGGAAATTTGTTTTCTCAGCTGACACAATTGAGGAAGCGCAAAGGGAGTTGCAAGGACTTTGATTCTGACAAAAGATTTGGCAAATATAATCAAAATTATAATCAGTGAATATGATATTGACACATCCTATGACGACGAACCATACTATGGAGGATTTTTATACGACATCAGTTCATGCAATTTTATTATTGCCGACAGAAAGATACGACATTGTAAAAGCCCAGAATTTAGTATAGATGAACTAATGGCACATCGTCTAGAATTTTTAGACCGTAAAGTAGTTACTATTAAGGGCAGAGGATGGTCATTAACCGATTATGTTGCTTTTTATCCAAGCCATAGGCAACCTCATGTGTATCAGGAAGATGGTAAGAAAAAGGGTTATTATGAGCAATGGGTTAAAAAAATAAACGAGGTGTTGATTTGAAGGTGTTGATTTGAGTGGATATAAGAATATTTTCCAGAGCAAACTTGCTGACATATTTGCTTCAACATGACATCGAAGAACCGTTTTTGATTCTATCAATAGTAACCCCTCTCGACAGAAAACCGTTCTTTAAAAACCCACACGCAATTATAGTTACTGAATTCTTCTATGATGAAGAAAACGTCATGGGAATGTCAGAAGAACATGCAAAGCATTTTGCTGACGCTGTGAAATATAACAAAGATAAAGTAGAACATATATTTGTCCATTGTGATGCAGGAATTTCTCGTAGTGCGGGTGTTGCCGCCGCAACGATGAAATATCTGAACGGTGACGATTGGCCTATATGGAACAGCTATATGTATTCTCCTAACACACGCTGTTATAGGCTAATGATGAATGAGTATTTCGGTGCTTTTGACGCAGACGAAGCATATGATAAATACGTCAAAAACATGGAAATATATAAAGAAAAACTCAAGTATGATTTTGAGTAAGAAAGGTGAGCAAAAATGGAAATTTGTACAAAACTTGAAAAAGGTGACTTCGCCCGGTTCGCTATTGATGGGAACTTTGCCAAAACCACATGGGGCATCGTAACCGACCACAAAAGCATCATCAATCTGATGGACGGTTCGGAGTATCCGTTGGAAGAAGTTGGAGTTGTCAAGATGTGTCCGTCCGACAAGATGGGACTTGAGTTCTCTCCAATTGAATCTTTCCAATATGTGCCCATGGCTTCAAAGGATTGACAAATACTTTAAGGGCGTATGTAAAATCATACGTCCTTTTCTTTTTGGGGTGTAATATGTTAAAAATAGGAGATTTCGTAAAAGGAACAAGAGAAGCAGATGGACGCTATTCTATCACCAATGAAAGTATGACTTTGGGGATTGTATCTTATGTATACGATTGTAGACTAGATGATGTTGAATATGTGGATATAGTCGTCATAAAACATGATAGGCTAGCGTATATTGGTAGAACGTATAAAGTAATACCATATCTTTTTGATAATGTAACCACCTCATACAAACCAACCAGACGCGAACTAATGTTTCAGAAATTACTTCTGGAATATAGATGCGATGTTCCCTACGAAAACGCTTATCATAGGCCGGTAACAAACATAATCTCAAGCGGAGAAATATCCGACATCATGCTTAATATTAACAGATGTAATTTGTTAAAAAAATATAAAAAATATATATATAAAATTAGGTGATATAGTGTATATTGGACAAATCGTTTCAATAGGTGGCTATCCCCATATAATATGTGGTATACACAGTACCTCTATTAGAGTTATATATGTAGGGCCAAGCATTTATGACAGAACAACACAAAGCTATATGCGGCATATGGCAAAAGCGGAATATGACAATGTTGATATAGATGAAATTGACGGAGAAATAAAAGAGGCATACAAATTTATTCGGGACGTATTTCGTTGGAGATGTGATTTACCACATACCAATATATATAATTCGTGTGTTTACGACACTCGTAAACTGATACCTTTTATAAACGAATGTATAAAAAGTGGAACATACCCAGACACAAAATACAAGTCGAAGTTCCTCCCTAAAGTATGCGTATGTTATAGAAATATCTCAAAGGGTATGTACAAAGTTAAACTTCCATGTGATAAATAACCAATCCATGTTTGACACCATATAATATAATATGGTATAATATATGTATAGTAAAAGGCAACGCGGTGTTCACAACAAAATAAACATTGGAGGGTTACTAATGCGTAAAATCACAAACTACAATTCGTTCTGCCGTGATTATCTTGGCGTTTCTGAAAGCGAAGTGCCGGGTTTCATTGTGCGGAACAAAAACACCATCGACAGGCTTATTGCCCGATATGGAATCCCCCTCTCGGAGAGAATGAGCACCGCGAAAACAAAGGTCGGTGTTCCTCTTATGTATGGCACAGACGATTATGAAATCATGTTGAAGTGTGATTTTGGCAAATACGGCGGCACAGAAGATGCCAAGGTTGTTGAAAGCGTAGGAGATTTCGTTGTCTATACTTTCAGAGCAAACAATAAACCCAAAGCTGCGACACCGTCTGTTAGGACAACCTCTTTTAATGCTCCGTCACAGAGTATGTCGCCGGGTATCGAATTTAGAACATACGTTGAACCGTCGAAACCCAAAGCAAAAACTTCAGTTGTCGAGTTCGACCCATTCGACGCATGTCTTGAAATCTGAAAATTCATGGAGTAGACAGAGCCGTCAGGTTATCTTGACGGCTCACAATCTCCAATAAATATAAAGGTGGGAAATTATGGACGTTGTATACTATGTACCCTATGAATATAGCGCAAGAATATATGGCCTAAATCAGTACAAGATATATCGCGCAAGAATCAACAAGCGTGTCAAAAGTTCTATGTTTGATATAGAATTTGTCCTATCCCTTATCTTCGACAGTGATGAAACAAATGTAGTGGCGAGCAACGATGAAGTTTTCACATCTTATAAAGAGGCCCAAGATTGGGCTAAAAATAAAAAGGAGTGCCTAAAATGAACGTAGTTATGAGTCCAAAATACGCCAAATTCAAACAGGGAGACAAAGTATACTTTGTACCTACTCCCGCTATGAAAACTATAAATCTCAAGAACTTTGAGGTTTATGCGGCGAATGTATACCAGGTTGCCGCAAAGGTTGACAATGGCGCTGTCATTGGTTTGGCATATATGCTGGAAGTGAACAGAGGATACGACACGCAGTACCTCGTAACGACTGGCGAACATATATTCAAGAACGAATATGACGCTGGACTGTATGCTATTGGCTGTGCCAATATTGCCAAACGTGACATAACTATGAAAATGTAGAGGGGTGCTTGTTATGATGGGGGTTTGGTTCGCTGTTGCTTTCGTTGTTTTTATTGTTGTGATTTCACTGATTTCACGCACTCCAAGTGTAAAAGAAGAAAAACCAAAACGTGGTGAATGGATTCCAAAACTTGCTCAAGATGCCGCAACAACAGCAAAAACATACGATGAATCAATGAAACCGACTGCTGTTAAAGTCAAAGCAAAACAAAGCGCAAGGCCAATCATCAAAGATGATACAATTCGTTCCTATATGGATAAACAATTGATTCGTTTCCCTTTCTATATTCAAGAGCGTAAGAATTTTTATCTTTTAAATAATCAAGAGGATGTCAAAACATACAGCACCCTCATGGACAAAAAGATTGCTCTGATTGACTCTATGGATGGCTGTGTTTTGTTTATCGTGAGGACGGTGTGAAAGTATGATGATAACTATTCTCAGTCTTATGGGTGTGATTACACTCATTGTATATGCTTGCCTTGTAGTAAGCTCAAGATACGACAGATATGATTAACATTATTTTAACAGCCATATTATTGGCAATCATAGCGATATTGATATGTATGATTATATCGGTTGCTATTATGTTATAATAAGGAGAATGATTATGGTTAATGTTTGGATTGGCGTTCTTATTCTGGTGGTTGTCGCTATATTGCTATGTGCGATTGTAGTTGTATTCATGGCATATTATGCGTCCTACTGGACGAAAAAGCACCCCGACCTTACAAAGCAGACACAAGAATATACAAAAGCTGTTGCCGATTACAATGCTATAAAAGATAAGTTTCCGGTTGTACAAGAGGAATTTGAAAACTTCAAGAAAGAGTATGCTAAACTCAAAGAGGAATATGACTTCCTAAATGTACAGTGTACGCACTTAAAAGACTATATGGAAGCCGAAGAAAAACTCAGAGTTGAAAGGGCTAAACATGACAACTAAAGAGTTGTGGTATAACCTAAGAGATACCACAGATTACCAAAGGGCCATTACAAGGACGATTGTACTGCCTAAATTTGGCGAATTTGACTACATTGACGCCACAATTGCTATCTATCCAGATGTGAGCGCAAAGCAAGTTTATATCACATATAGAAGCAAGTCTCTGTATCGCATTGCGAAAGTAACAATACTTTCGTATGACGATACAGAATGGGGCAAGTTGGTTGCGCATAGTATTATGCGGACAAGAAACAGAAAAATGAATCCATCAAGAAATATTATGAAACGGTATTTCTATAATGATGTAGTCACCGAAACCAACAAACGATTCTATGTATAACACTATCCCCGCATCTAAGTTGACAGGTGCGGGGATTTGTGGTATAATATATATGTAAAAAGGGGCCGCAACCGCTGGTTGCATGTTATATATTTTATATGAAATTTGGTGGGCTGTATGGTAAAGAAAGTTTATGACTTTGGCAAAGAGGGAAACACAATGAGTTATATTTTGTTGTGTGACCAAATAATGGATTATCCGCTTTTTGGATGGTATAGTTGTGGAAGCACAACAATTTTCTTCCGGTATTCATACACTGAAAGAAAGATTTATCTTGACTTCGCAGAAGCTGACAGCGATGATTTGTCGGATAAAATCATAGAGCTTCGTTATGATGCTGATGAATGGCCGGAGATATATGGACTGATTCCTCAGCATCCAAGAAAATTGTCGTTCTCATATAAAACAGCAGTAGAGTATATTGGTATGTGGAGAGGGTAAAACTATGAACAGAACTACGATAGAGGCAGGACAGCGCGGGTTCTTAGAAGTACAAAATTATGTACATCTTTCAATGATGTTCGGCGTATACAATGGAGAACTTGGTACGTTATATTTTTACTATGACGTTTCACTTCGCAGAATCTATGTAGAGGGATACTCTGATGATACGGCTGATTTGAATGGATGTGCTGATTATATAACACAATTTGAATACAGCAAAAAAGAATGGCAAAAAGTTTATGAACTTATTCCAGAATATTTGTCCAGCATTTGCCCATCAGACGATTTGCTCTTATTAACTTTAATGGTAGGTGACATTTAAAATGATTATTGACGACTTGCGAGCAAACAAGAATATCGTTGAAAGAAAATATGGAGACATTTCTTCTTTCAATTTCTCGGCTAGTGCTTTCTTTAACAAAATATGGGATGAACAAACAGTTAAGGCTCGTGGGTTGTACATCAATACCAAAACGGGCGAAGTTGTAGCAAGAAGCTATGATAAGTTCTTCAACATTGGAGAACGTCCAGAAACGCAAATGGATGCGCTGAAACACACAATTGAATTTCCTGTACAGGCTTATGAAAAAGAAAACGGATTTCTTGGAATCATGTCATATAACAAAGAGACTAAGGATTTTATTATTACTTCAAAGTCGGCAATGGAAAGTGAATATGCTGGATGGTTCAAAGACATTTTCTATTCGACTACGAACGCAAAAACAAGAGAGGGAATTAAATTCTTTCTTGAACAACATAATGTTTCGGCTGTTTTCGAGGTTCTCGACCCTGTTCATAATCCGCATATTATCGACCAACCGAAACAGAAAATCGTTGTGCTTGATTTGGTGAGAAACACCATTGAAACCGAAATCATGCCATATCGAGTGACGCAATTATTCTGTTTTACCTTTGGATTACCATGTAAAAAGCTCAGAAAAACGTTGAACACATGGAAAGAATTTGAGGATTTCGTAAACGAAACGCACAATTCAATTCGACAAGTCGAGGGCTATGTATTGGTTGATTCTAACGGCTATATGCTGAAAGTAAAAACCAATTACTATCGCACTTGGAAATATCTTCGCACAATATCTGAAAGGGTGCGCACAGGCAAATACATAAAAGAGCAGGCATTATCTTCACAGATTATGAAAGATTTCTGTGAATGGTGTCGTAACAATGTAGAAGTTCTTGGAGAAGATATAACCAAACTTCGTTTGAGATTCTATGGGGATATGGGAGAGGACTACGATGGCATTTATTGATTATGGAGCAATCGCATTTAAAAATGGTAAGTGCATCCAAAACGACTATTTTGGCGATATGCTAGAAATGGTTGGATGGGAAGATGAAGAAGAACATATCCTAAAAGGCTGGTGTTTTTCTTATGTAGGAGACAAAAACTTTACCGTTGGTTTTTTCAAAGAGCATATGATTGTATGTTGCGACGGCAAAACCGAAACAATATATTTTAACGACAGATATATAGGCTGGAAGAAGTATGAAGGCATATATGTTTCTGACAACTATGACGGGCTGATAGAGTTTGTAGTAACGCCACGACAAGACAGATGCTATACATTTAAAATGACATATAACGGTGATAAATATAAGGTGATATTTGGATATGGCATTGACCTTCCATATTATCGGAAAACAGGCAGATACAACTATTATCGTTCACCGGGATTTCTCATTAGAAATAGATTGCCCGATATTATAAAAAATATACCTTATGAGATTAGCATAAGGATTGAACTTTTGAGGAGACGCCATGACAGAAAAGAACAAGAAAAAGGCAGAGGACAAGAAACGCCGTAACTTTTGGCCAATGTCTCCTGTCACACGAATCAAAGAAAGCAAAAAGAAATACAGCAGAAAGAAAGGTGCTAAAACCCTCGGCCAATATCTCAAAGAAAAGAGCGATTGCGAATGATGAACCTTATCCTTATCAACTTTTGTATAGGATTGTGCCTATATTCAATTATTCGAGTTGGACTTAACGGATTTCTTGCGAGAAATCCAAGAGTTCACAGAATTGTTGAGCCGCCATTTCTTAAAAAAGTGGTAAACACAATTGGCGGATACCTTATTTGTTGTATACCAATCTTTAATATTATCAGTATTTTATCTCTTATGTCGCTTCCGACATATAAACTTGATGAATGTTACCGACAGGCAATGTCAAAAAGCGATTATTGGAGTTTATTTTGAAAAAAGCACTCAAAAGCCCTATCCGATTTGACGGTATGGGGCTTTTTGTGTTATAATATATATAGTAGGTTAGGTTATACACAATAAAACAATTTGGAGGGATGAAAAATGACATTAAAGAACATGCTAAGTGTTACATGCGGAGAAACCACGTTGAAAATCAAAGCAATCAATAGAGATTGCGATAGCGAAACAATCAATATTATGCGGTTGAAATCTGGTTTCACCGCAAATGACGCATCAAAACGCGCCGACGAATTTACAGAAACGATTCGCAAATATGGAGATTTCATTGTTTGTCGTGTAGAGGCCGTTGACGCATATACAATCAAGATTGTATGTGTGTATCCATGACAATGTAGCAAAAGGGGAGCAAAGAAAATGAGAGAGTTCAAATTTCAAAACGCTGACGTTGTAAGCGTACAAAACAAAGGGTGCGCTATTGTTGTGAATAAAGGAGAGGCGTTCTCTTATCTTTATTCCATCAGAAAACCTCGCGGTGTTAGCACACACTTTATGGTAGTCCCAAACCATTATATCGGTAAGTGTACAGAGGGTGTTGCGCATGAATGGAAGAAGTATTCTGACGCACTTGTACATCTTGTTCTAAAAGTTACACCTGTAATTGACGAGGAAACGCTTGAAACTTTGGTCGATATGTTTGGCCCATATAAGCGGCTTTATTCTAAACAAAAAGAAATTGCCACATTTGAGCAGACGTTGTTTTTCTTGAATTTAATGGGAAGTAAACGATATGTAGAATCTAGGCTGTTCCAGTTTCCAAAACAATATGAAGAAATTTCTTTCGTCTATAAGTCCAACCAAAAAGGAGTGAATAAAAAATGAACAATAACCTTGCCAAACTGCTTACACTTTCGCCCGGAAACAAATTTAGATACGGCGCACACAAGTATCTTGTTGTTGCGCCGACACGCGATATGTTGTACTTAACAGGACGTTCTTCAACGTGGTGTGCCGACCTTATCAGCGGAGAACTCTGCTATATCAATTCAAACGAAGTGGTGGTCGTAGAGGGGGTAAACGACAAGTGGTAAATATGATAGTTCTTGTAGGTATCCCCGGCTGTGGCAAATCTACGTTTGCTGATATTCTTTGTAGAAATGGCAATGTGGTTAGATTATCTTCTGATGAAATTCGCAAAGAGCTTTTCGGAGACGAATCTTTTCAGGGCGACAACAACAGAGTATTCAACACACTTTATGAACGAGCAGAGCTTTTGTTAAAGGCCAATATCAGCATTGTTATTGACGCAACAAATCTCAAAAAGAGTTTGCGGCGGTATGCTTTCGATATTTGTCCTGCTGGTGTAAGAAAGATTGCGCTTTATTATACGCCCGACGTTGAACTTTGTAAGGAAAGGAACGCAACGAGAGAAAGAAAAGTCCCAGATAAAGTAATCGAAAGAATGGCAAAACAATTTGAAACCCCAACAACAGACGAGGGTTTCGATGAAGTTATGTGTTTGAATGGAGAGGAAATGGTATGAGCGTATATATTCTTCAAAAAGAAGAAACTGATTGGTTCGGGAGAAAAACGTGCTATTATATCCATGATGATTTTGATAATGGAAATCATTCCATTGTTACAACACGATATGAAGCCGAAGCGAAGCGGTACTATTCATCGGACGATGCCTCGAAAATGGCATGTCGCATCATAAACGTATATGGATGCGTTTGCCGAGTTATACGGATTGATAGCTAAGGAGGACAACATGGAACGGTTGAAATTGAAAAAGTGGGCAATGGGCGGATGGCGGAACGATACACACAGACTTGAATTTATAGGCTTTGTGATGGCGAAAGATATGGACGAAGCGTTTCATATTGCGCGTAGTCTGTGGTCTGGTATCGCCTATATCACAACGGCAAAGTTGGCCGAATAACAAATGAAAAGAGGGATTATAAAATGAACACAAAAACATACCGCAAATATAAGGTTGCCAAAGAGGGAACATATGTATTTCCCAGATATGGTTTGAAGATTTCGCTGTCTCTGAACGACGAATACGCCATAGTCGGATTCACTCGACACAAAAACGAGACTTGTTGTATTCTACAAAAAGCAAATAATCCAAAATCAACGAAGTTTCCCCTGCGGAAATGCGAGCTTGAAAAACATTTCACAGAGTGCTAATAATAATATATATATATATAGAGGTGTTCAAAATGAAATCAGAGAGAATAGGGATTTATGAGCTGTACCAAAAAATAAAAGAATATAATATGGACTTTTTCCCACTTAACAATGAAGTATACTACATACGATTATTTACGAGAGAAAACTTTTTTTGTGCTGGCGGACAGGAATACTGTTTATACCTGTTTAATTGTCAGAACGAGCATGTGGCTACTATTTATTTTGGCGGAGTAGACAATGACGACAACTATCTAATGAATGTCAGACTCAACAGGTATAAATATTATTTTGTTTTTGCGTATCATACTGAGGAACAATACCGCAATAAAGGTATTATGACTGAGTTTGTTAGCTACATAACAAACTGTATTTTTATGTTTTATGATAAAGTGGCTCTGTTCATTGATACAAATAACATAAAGTCTGAAAAGGTTGCCATTAAATGTGGGTATCAGTTTATTTGTTACACCTATAATTTTGATGGACTTTTTATGAAAACAGAAAAAACGTTCAAAAATATTGAATCACCTAAATATAACTACATCGAGCTTGATTCCAAAGCTGCTCTCCCAAAAGGGAACACGCCGATGTTATACAAATATATGGAAAGCAAAAACTTTATTGTATTTAATGATAATAAAAGAATGTATTTTGAAGATACCATAAAGACTCTTTCGGATTTGTATGACGATTTTTATGTGTTTGTAAAAGTATTAGACAGATGTGAATTACCGGAAAGTATGGGGTTCAAGAAAATACCAAGGGATAAGCTACGAAATAAAAATATGAAATATAGAGGAGCACATTGGCATTACAAACTTATTAAAAAAGGAGACAAACAATGAAGAACTTTGACTGGAAACTTTTCGCTATTATCGGCGTTGTAATTTTGAGCCTACTGATTTTGTTGCTTGGATATACGGTTTCTGTATCCAACACCGTGGCTCGTATGGAAGAACAAATCAACGAATCTTATTCTGGGATTGAGATTCAGCAAAAGCATCGGAACGACAGCATTACACAGCTTGTGCAAGTTGTAGAAAATTTCACAAGCCACGAACAAGACGTTGTGGATTCTGTCACAAATGCTCGTGCCGCACTTCAGAATGGCGATGCAGCAGAAGCCATGAGAAGTCTGAACGTTGTAGTTGAAAATTATCCCGAAATTAAATCCGATACTGTTTATGAGAATTTGATGAATGAAATCTCAATCTGTGAAAATACAATTTCTCAGTATCGCAACAATTACAATGCGCAGGTAAAAGAATATAAAAAATATATCAAAATTTTCCCGCATAAACAGATTCTTTCTGCGCAAGGTTATGAACCGATGAACGTTGATTATCTTACTTTCGATGCCGAAGAATTGGAAGTAATCGACAATATGTTTGGTGATTAATATGAACAATATTGTTATATACGATGGCCATTTTAAGCTCACCTTGCGTGAGCTTTTGGCCAGTTTATCCATTGTTTTCTTGATGATTACTTTCGGGTTTTTTATTCACGGGAAAATCCACGACAGCGCAATGGAGACAAACGAACGCTATATGAAGTCACCAATTGTCACTTCAATGGATATGTATGATTATGTCAAAGAAACTGGCATTGGTGATGTTTTCACAATATTTGAACTAAAAGCAATTGAGCCTCAAACAATTCCAGAACTCAATGGTGAATATTTATACATTGAGAAAATCAAAGAAAAATATACTATGCATACAAGAACTGTTACAAGCACCGACGCGAAAGGCCGCGTTTCAACACGGGTTGAAACATATTATACTTGGGATTACAGCGGCTCAACAGAAATAAAGTCAAACGATGTAGTGTTCAATGGTGACATATATCCGTTCGACAAATTCGACAATTACGACATAGACATCGCTCGTCTGTCGGATGTTGGAAGTGAATATTTGGATAAAGAATACAGAAGAATCAGTGGACGATATGCGTATGAGAACTCCAAAGTTCGTTATTATTTCAAAGTTGTTCCGGCTGAAATGAATGGTTCTGTGTTTGTTACTTTAAAGGATGATGAAATTCAAAACCGTTATGTGACACTTTATTCTGAAACAGAGCCAGAAGAATTGAGGGAGCGATTGATTAATGACTCGAACTTTTCAATTTTTATATTCTGGTTTTTCTGGATTATTCTGACTGGTGGACTTGTTTTTGGATTCTATGTGCTTGATAATAAGTGGTTGGATGCCTAAAACTTGTCCATAAAAGTTGTATTTTAATTCGCCGGGAGTGAATAATTATGCATCCCAATGTGCTCTGCGGGTTCTATCAAAGTACAGACCCGAAAAGTTCGTTTACATATTGCTTTGTTATATCATATTTGATTGACGAGATTTATTACGTCCTTTATGTGAAAGGAGATACATTAGATTACATAGTTATCTATAAAGAACAAATGGACAAGTGGTATAAGCCAGTCTCTGAACGTTCCATCATTGATAATGGATATGAGAAGTTTGTAAAATTCATAACCGATGTAATGGAATATAATTATGACCTTATATTTCATTACGACGACGAGGAAGATAGTAATATTGATTACTATTACAATCAAAGGTTGATGATAGAGCTTGAGCCATTAAAGACAGTATATTTCTATCTTAAAGACGACGAATGGAGAAACTTTGAAAATTACAAAGAGCGCCTTGAACTGGCAATACGCAGGTGGAATGACATAAAGGAACAAGATACTTTTGTAATCTATAAAACTAGAGTATTGGAGACTGATGCGCCATGCTTATAAAACCCGGAATGTGTGTAAAGTATGTATACCATACTGCGTTTGGAGATTGGTATGAATATGGTGTTGTCATATCTAAAAAATGCCGTGGAAGATTCGCCGTTGTAAATTGTGGATATGTTGGAGTAATAAGACTAAAACGATATGTTCATCCAGATGTTGTTCATCTGAGAGACGTTGTTTCTACCGAACAAATTGAGTGTATCAATCATATGGGAATATACACTGTATCAAATATACAATATCTCCTCCGCTTCAAAGTTGACGAGGACAGATTTTATCACTATAACATTCTACTTCAACTTTGTTTAGACAGGGCTGACCTTTTTAAATTGTTTGACAAAGAGAATCTTAAACAGAATTGTTTTTGGGAAGAAGAATATAAATTCCGAGAAGAAGAATTTATAGAGATTATCACCAGATGCCTAAAACCGAAGCCCAGATTCTCGAAAATATACATTGATGGCACAATAAATAGGGACACAAATTGACGTACCACACGAATGTGTGGTATAATATATATAGTGGAAAGGGCGATAATAAAAACGGAAAGGAGGAAAGAGTGTTATGTTGATTAATATTTTTGACGACTATCAGACTGCCCGCAACGCCTGTGTTGCTTATCAACGTTGCGGAAAGCGTCACCAAGGTTTGCGCGGTGTGGAATACCGGGTATATTTCTACAACGGGAAATATCGCATTTGGCGTGGTCGGGACTATACAGATTTTCCAAACTGTGCTTACGGGCCAGTGTTTAGTGCCAGAGTTTAAACCACTAAAATAAAAAAAAGTAGAGCGCAACGAGCTTTACCAATAACAAGGAGTGCTAACTATGATGTATTTAATTCCCACAGAGAACATGGAATCGTTCGAGAAGAAGATTGCCCGTATCCGTCGCAAAGCGGAGCGGGCTAAAGTCGATTTCTCGTACAAACGGCTTGAACCAATCCAAAAAGAAACGGATTTGCCCGGCGTGACAGTTGAGTGTGTACCTGTAATGGTAGAATGTAAGATTCACTACGAAAACTGGATTGTTATTGCTGTGCTTGACCATCACGAAGTTGGCAATGTTATTCATTTGGTAGAGGGTGAATGGAAGCCCAGCGCTGAACTCGCGCTCCCCAGCAGATTTAGAACAGCAAAATCTTTCTGTGAACATTGTAATACAATGCGTAGCAGAAACAAAACTGTTGTGATTTATAACACACAGACGAAGCAGTTCAAACAGGTCGGTACAACGTGTCTGCGCGAATATACAGGTGGTATTGATGCCGAAGCAATCGCCGCTTTTGAGGAGGCTATAAAATCGCCCGAAGAATTTCTCGGAGTGAGTGGTAGCAGTAAATTCTTCATTGAAACCAAAGACTATTTGAGTGCAGTTGTTGCTACAATGTCTTTGTATGGCTTTTTGAGCAAGAAGAAAGCCTCTGAAATAAACTATGAAATTGAATCATCGGGTAAAGCTGATAAAAACAAGATGGTTGAAGCGACATGTACTAAAGCGGTTCATCTTATGACATGTACCAAAATGCCGGATGAAATGTCAGATAAGTGGCACAATATTTATAAGAGCAAGGACACAGAAGCATTTGTAGAGGATGCTCTTGAATGGATTAAGTCTTATAACGAGCCGAATGACTTCATGGAAAATCTTCGTGTTATTTGTTCCGGTTCACATATCAAAGTGAGCGATGTTGGCTTTGCGGCATGTCTTATGGATTTGTACAAACGGCATCTTGAGTATGAGAAAACGCGCAAACAAAAAGCACAAGAGAACGAAATGTATCGGTATTATGGAGAAGTCGGTGAAAAGGTGACATTGAATGGCCGACTTGCGTGCGTGACTTCTTATTCTACGCAGTTTGGCGTTATGTATATCTATAAGATGATTTATAACTCTGCTATTTTCGTATGGAAAACAAGCAAAGACCTTGGAATTGATGATTCCGGCAAAGAAGTCAATCTTGTTGGTACAATCAAAGAACATTCGGAGTTTCGCGGCGTTAAGCAAAACATGCTTGTACGTTGTAAGGTAGAAATCATTAAGGAGGGTGTGTAAGGTGAGAACCATAGAAGAAAACATTGACATGCGTATCCAATACTACAACAAACTGTGCGAACTTAAAGGATACAAATACGGCTATTTAGCCGTGGCATATGTGTACGGAGGATGTAGTCTGTACTACTGTTCAAAAGCTGACATTGAAAAGCATTGCGTTGATGGTTTGCTGGTAAGTGGAACAAGGAAACAGGTTTATGAAACAATCTGCGCACTTGATACGATGCTAAACTATCAGGCATAAACGCACAATGCCCTCACACGCGCTACAATGGGCCTACAATCTATTTTGTATACTTAGTAATATAAAATCATTGCTAATATATAAAACGCATTCTATGCGTATTGTAGCGCGTGCTATAAACATAAACGGAGATGAACAAAATTGGACGAGTTCAAGGTTGGCGACATTGTAAAAACCATAAGACAAAGCTATGGTGTTAATTTCTCCGAAGCAGTTGTGCTTGGAAGACATAATGAGTATATATGCGTGATAGCAAAAACACGACACGGTTATAACGATTGGTGGGTAGACCCAGAAGATATAGTAAAGACTGAGCAGAAACTTCTTGACGATAGAGATTTGGAACTAGCCAAAATAGTCAGCACAATATGCTACGATGAAATTTATGTAACTGATGAAGATGAAGAATGGGACGACGAATGGGTTGCTTCTATATACCATAGCCCTATATATGTTGGGCTTAGAAACAAAACAGATACTATATTCGAAGTAAAACCCGACAATGTTCTTGAGTGGTTAAAAGAAAGAAATTATACTTCTGAACGGACGTTTTATTCAACTACAAAGGAGTAATAATATGAAACATAGTTCTATGTCAGATTATGATGCCGACGTGATTCCTATGGTTGAATATTTCAATTCAGTAGGGTTAAAAACATATATGTCGTGTTCTGGACACAAAGACAATCCATATATGTCGATGTTTTGGATTGAGTTTGACCCCAGCGTTACCGAACAAGATATTATTGATTTTCAACGCAACCATGTGAACGAATACAATATGTTTTGTTCTTGCGGGAGATTCGTTCAACGTATTATTGCCACTGGAAGAAGCGACAAGATAATGCGCTCATATGAATACATGGCGGCTAATGTAGAAGCCGCAAACATTGACCTAAAAGCATGGACAACTTGACGCATTATACCATTTCATGGTATAATATATGTGGGGATATTCACACCTCAAACAACATAAAGGAGTGACAAATAATGAGTGATAATTCAAACATTGGCAGTACAGAAGTTCATTTAGAAACGAACGCCACAACAAGGATATTTCCGGGAGTTGAATGTGGAAGCATCTTTATGGCTACTGACGGTTGCCTATATATGAAAGTTCAAAAATTATGGAAGAAAGACCCCAAACGCAAATGCTTCAACGCTATCGAGCTGAGAAGTGGACTGACACACTATTTCGGAGACAATGACTATGTGTATGCGTTTGACGCATGTTCTTTCAACTATGAGATTTAAAGGGTGGGCAAAATGACTAATATTAAACTTAGTAGCAACTTTGGTAATCCTGTAACATTTTCAAGATTGAGCATAGGATGTATGTTCTTCGGAATAGACACAAACCGTCTATATATCAAGATTGAAGAATCCACAGACGGGTTCGGAAAAGAATACAATGCCATTGGAATTGGCGCGGCGTATCCAGAAGCATTTTCTCCCGAAAGTAAAGTAATCTATGTGCGAAAGGTAAGCATCAACACAAATAACTAAGTTGCCTATTTTTATCACACAACTATAAGGGTTTTAAACGTTGAATGGTTGAGTAATGATTTTATATTGCCAAACCATTTGAATGTTCTAAACGCCCTATCAATAGGGCTTACTAGAGTATAAAAACGCATCCTAATAAAACAATAACAAAGGAGTACATAATTATGACTAACAAGAAATTTTTCACAAACGCTGAATCCGTAAAGCTCGTTTCGTTCAAAGAGCTGAAGAACGGAGATATCTTCATTGGTGGCCCACAGCAAAGGATTTATATGAAAATGGCCGAAGCACATCATACGAATTATGACGGAGAGCAAACCACGATGAACGCCGTTCGACTTGGCACGGGATGTTTAGCGCATTTTTCCGATGAATACAACGTTGCTCTTTACTACAACGCAGAGATTAAATGTGAGTAACAGTAAAACATACCAGAGGGCATACGCCCTCTGGTATTATTGGAGTTGATAGATTGAAGTACAAAACAGGTGATATTGCCAAATATAAAAGGCAATTGATTTACAAAAAGGGACGTCCAGCATTTGTGGTATATAGAAACCATCGCACATACTATGTTGTTTTTATCTATGTAGAAGAACGGAACAAATGGTATACAAGCTATTGTGAAGAAGAAGATTTATCTGACTATACAGGAGAAGTTCCTGCTGGTGCTGAAACATTCCAGAAGTTAGCAAGTATAAGATATGACAAGAGAGAATTGACTTCAAATCGCATGACATACAATGTTTCTTTTGTTGAGGAAAACAGCGTTTATAAAATTGTTGACTTGCTTAACAATCCAGAAGATGATTACCGACACTATTTATGGTTACACAGCCGTAATTATTTCGGATATAACTATAATGTGAGTTTGTACTAATTCTGTACCGCTATGCGGTACGAATCGTCGTGTGGAACACGACAGACAAAGGTGACAACATGAAAAATCTAAAACTTGGTGACATTGTAGAGTACAAAGCCGAAAACGAACCATATATACTCGCGTACTGTGGTGCTTGTTTTTATTCTCTTATCCAACTTGATGCTTCAGGCAGATTTGTAGCGCTTTCAACCCCAAGAGTAGCACGGATTCAACCAATTGAGAGTTCTTCCATACCCGTATATGAATATAAACTACTAAAAGAAGTTGGAGATTTTCTCAAGAGGGTTAGAATTGATGTAATAAACAAAGACGACCCAGTATATAGTATCTATCAAGACAATTTAACATCATTTCATGCTTCTCGTATTGTATGTATGATAAATGTTTCATTGTTAAGGGTAAGACTTTCTTCTAAATCTGTACAACTTTGTTTTAACGAACAAAAATTTCTCGATGAAGTGTTGGGATTACTTGAGGATATGTACTACGATGATGGTGATGATGTGGATATTCATGTTTATACGGTTGGTAAGCAGATATAATCATTATCGTGCGTTCTCAGGTGTTTATAATCAATGCCAGCCTTATGATTTTGACATTGAAACATCTCGGTAATGATTTTATATTACTCGCATGTTCAATGTTTAAAAACATGAGAAACATCGTGTTCAAAAGGGACAACTTTAGATTGCTTATAAAAGGAGTGCTTAGAAGATGGTTAAAGAGTTTAACGAATTGATTGGAAAAACAATCACGAAGATTGAGAGCGTGTATGACTATTACAGCGACAATCGCAAAGACGGTGTAGAACGCGGTGCTCAACAAATCATTTTTACTATGGATGATGGTACAGTCCTTGAGATGTCTCACAACCAATTTGGCGGTGAAGATGTAAGCGTTGAAGATATCATTGGAGATATTCAGTGTTTGATTGGTTCTCCGCTCACTCAAGCAGAAACCGTTTACCAAGAGGAATGGGAAAACTATTCCGCTTGGACGTTCTGTAAATTCGCAACGGTAAAAGGATATGTCACCATTCGGTGGTATGGAGAATGCGAGGGGTATTATTCGGTTGACGTATCATACCGGTATTATGATGAAAACAGAAACACTCTATTTGAGTGGAATCCATACATTGAAGATAATAAACTTCGATTTGGAAGTGATGAGGGGTGATGAAGTATGAACACTACGTTGAAGCGTGGAGACATTGTAAGACGATACAATAGAAATAAGGGTATGTATCAATACGGAGTCGTTGCCGACACACTTGTCTTTTTGGAAAACAAATGTGTTACCTGTGTTATTTATAGAGAAAAATCACAAACCTTTTGCACATGGACAGATGTTGAAGAAGTATTTATGCGAATAGAACAAGAATCTTTGCCAAGCAGATTTTGCTTTTTGTCAGACATTTCAAAAATATTCGCACATGTAAGAGTTGATTATTCTGTTACAGAACATGGGGAAACAGTGTCAAGATATAACGACACTCTTTTGACTCCTCTAAAAAGTAATTGTATTTTGGAATCACTTCGAGGCTCTTTGATGTATGACGATGATGGTTGTCCCAATTCGTTTAGCAGTAAATGTTTCTTTAATTTGTTCAATGAGTTCTTTGATAAAGAATACGGACACTGTGTTCCTTTCCCAGAAATCAAGTTTTATCTTGTTTCGTAATCTGTACGCATCGTCGTACAAAGTGTGGTGAATAATGTGATTAAGTTCAAATGTGGAGATATCATATATAACAACGAGTATAATCATTATGGAGTTATACTTAGTCAGTCTATAACTCCTCGCGGTGGAGACATTGTAGAATATATCTGGAATAGGAAGGATACTGGAAACTTTTTTGTCCCCATTGTTAGCCCAAGATATATTAAACATGTAATACACAGAAAATTGCCGGAGGATTTAAAATTCCTTTACGATATTTCTGATAGATTGTCTCATGTGAGAGTAGACTATGTTATTAGCGGCGAAAGATGGGGAACAACAATAGGATATCATAAACTGCTTACTCAAGTTTTAGATAGCGATAACCTTTCGGCGGTAATTGAACGGTGCGTCAATGCGGGTGTGTTTGCTGAAGATAAAATATTCTTCAATGAGTTAGCATATTGGCTCAGTCGTTGCTGGGCAAACTATGACAGTGTGGAATTTAGCTTTTATAGGGTGTGAGATTGGTTGTTTGTGTGTTGTGAGTATAGTATATCAAGCCGAATTGTACCAATTCTGTCCAGCAAAGCTGTCCAGATTAGGCTTGATTAGCAAGTTATGATTTCACCATAACTTGATTATACCACATCTCAAACTAAATGTCAATACCCCCATTCAAAACATGAAAGGTTTAGCCATAACGCTAATACAAGCTACAAGGGGCATACAAGGCATTTTAGCCATAAGGAATATAAAGTTGCTACTTGAATGATAAAACGTCTCCTAGACACCTTGTATTCGTTGTGAGGTGGCTTTGAAGAGTTATTCACAATCAGTTGTGATTCGCACAACGATTCTGTCCTGCTTTATGAGCGCCTGGTATGATGAATAATCTTTCTTTCTTTTCTATTTATATATCTTAGTTTCTTTCTTTCTTTACTATAAACTTGTATATCTATATA
>OBJE01000278.1_pt1 | contig 56864 bp, 44 predicted proteins | sample 1519681 | NCBI WGS metagenome assembly OBJE01 (sample SAMEA3888898, study PRJEB22519) | human gut metagenome | biome: human gut; feature: human-associated habitat; material: faeces | place: Denmark | collected 2011 | reverse complement strand
TAAATCCTTATAAAATTATATATTATGTAGACGAAAAGGAAGAAACCATATTCATCGTAACTTTGTTTCATACACACCAACATCCTTCTAAGTTGAACAGAGAAGTCGGATTATAAAGACGGCATTCCTTTTATCTTCTGAACAAACCTCCCCCCTCGTCTGTTACAAGGACTCATAAACCTAAACCGTAACAGACGTATGGAAAAAAAGAAAATACCCGTCGCACTGATGATAGCGGCAGGAATGCTCTTATACAACAACACCGTCGCGGCGCAGAGCCTCCCTCCCACACAGGAAACTTCGCAACATCAGCTTAGCTTTAACGAGGCGCTGCAACTGCTGCACAAAGGCAACCAAAGCCTGAAGATAGCCGACAAAGGCATCGACATAGCCCGTGCCGAACGTGGGAAACTGAATGCTTTCTGGATGCCCAGCCTGCAATCGACCGGAGCATTTGTACACCTTTCGGAGAAGATAGAAGTGAAGCAACCGCTTTCTCAATTCACCGATCCGGCCAAAGACTTCGTACATTCCATCTTGCCGGACGATAAAATCATATCGTCCATACTCGATCAAATCGGGACGAACACCCTCATCTTTCCGTTGGCACCGCGCAACCTGACCACTGTCGACCTGACCGCCGAATGGGTATTGTTCGCCGGAGGCAAACGTATTCATGCCACTAAGATAGGCAATACGATGATAGACCTTGCCCGTGAGAACCGGGCACAGACCGATGCCACCCAACGAACACTGCTTGCCGAAAGCTACTACGGATTGCGCCTGGCACAAGAAATTGTCGGTGTCCGCCTGGAATCGTACAAAGCACTGAAGCTGCATTACGAGAACGCATTGAAACTGGAGTCCACCGGTATGATAGATAAAGCGGCACGCCTCTTTGCCCAAGTCAACATGGACGAAGCACTGCGTGAACTGGAAGCCGCCCGCAAGGAAGAGGCAGTGGTGCAACGCACCCTCAAGACCTTGCTGAATCTGGAGACGAGCGGAGACATCTCCCCTTCCTCTCCCTTGTTTATCAACGATACTCTTCCTCCGAAGATGGAGTTTATGCAGGTAGTGGGCATCAGCAACTATCTGCTCAACCAACTGAGTCTTCAAGAACACATGGCCAAGCAGCAGGTCCGCATCGACCAGAGTGGCTATCTGCCCAATATCGCCCTTTTCGGCAAACAAACTCTTTATTCACATGGCATACAGAGCAACCTGTTGCCCCGCACCATGATCGGGGTAGGCTTCACCTGGAACCTTTTCGACGGACTGGAACGGGAGAAGCGAATCCGGCAATCACGCCTGACACAACAAACCCTTGCACTGGGACAGGAGAAAGCACGTGACGACCTGTCCGTCGGGGTAGACAAACTATACACCGGCCTGCAAAAGGCACTCGACAACGTGCGGGCGCTGAACACCACCATCGAACTGAGTGAAGAACTGGTACGGATGCGGAAAAAAGCCTTCGCCGAAGGAATGGCCACTTCGACAGAGGTAGTAGACGCAGAAACCTTACTTTCGAAAACAAAAGTAGCCAGACTGGCGGCCTACTACGAATATGACGTGACGCTGATGAATCTGCTGGCACTGTGCGGAATACCGGAACAGTTCGGAAGCATGAAGGACGTCACCTCTCTTCCCATTACGGAGAACAGAAGAAATGAAATAGAAATCGAATGAACGGAGTAACCAATAAAACAATAATAAGAGATGGAGAATTCAGAATCTAAAAAAGGCAGAACCTTAAGTATCGCATTCATCGTTGTACTTGTGGCAGTAGCACTCTTCACCGTCATCGGAATGATTGCCATGCGCCACCAGCCTCTCGTCTTGCAAGGGCAGGCCGAAGCTACCGAGATTCGCATCAGCGGCAAACTGCCGGGACGCATCGACACCTTCCTGGTTGAAGAAGGCCAGTGGGTGAAACAAGGAGATACGCTGGTAGTCATCAACAGTCCGACTGTAGAGGCCAAGTATCGCCAGGTGGACGCATTGAAACAAGTAGCCGTAGAACAGAACAAGAAGATTGACGCCGGAACCCGCAAGCAGATCATAGCTACGGCGCAGCAATTATGGAACAAAACTCAAAGCGACCTGACATTGGCACGGACAACGTACAACCGTATTCTCACTTTATATAAGGACAGTGTAGTCACTTCTCAACGTAAAGATGAAGTGGAAGCCATGTACAAAGCCGCACAAGCGGCCGAACGGGCTGCTTACGAGCAATATCAAATGGCTGTAGACGGAGCACAAAGTGAAGATAAAGCCTCGGCCCGCTCGATGGTCAATGCGGCCAACAGCACGGTTGATGAAGTTTCATCACTCCTGGTGGATGCCCGCCTGATCGCACCGGAAGATGGACAAATAGCAACCATCTTTCCTAAACGGGGCGAACTTGTCGCACCGGGCACTCCGATCATGAACCTGGTGGTGATGGATGATATACACGTGGTACTGAACGTAAGGGAAGACCTGATGCCGGACTTCCGTATGGGAGGTACATTCATTGGGGATGTGCCCGCCCTGGCCCAAAAAGGAATCGGGTTCAAGATATATTATATCAGTCCGCTGGGTAGTTTTGCTACCTGGAAATCGACCAAGCAAACGGGCAGCTATGATTTACAGACATTCGAAATCCATGCTCGTCCCACCAAGAAAGTGGAGGGGCTGCGTCCGGGAATGTCGGTACTGGTAGAAATCAAATAGAGAAATGAATACGATTCACCACAGAAGACACAGAGACTCACAGAGTTTTAATCTCTTGTTTACAGGATGTTTAAGAGAAAAGATATTCTCAGTGGGACTCTGTGCTACTCTGTGGTAAATCAAAACTCAAAGACAATCTAATTATGCAACACTCCCCTATAACCCGTGTCATACAACGTGAGTGGCAACGGATGACCTCTCGACGCCTCTACTTCGGTGTCTGCCTGGTACTTCCGTTGTTCACGCTCTTTTTCATGGCTACCATATTCGGCAACGGGCAGATGGAAAATATCCCCATCGGCATTGTCGACCGGGACAACACGGCCACTTCGAGAGATATTACCCGGCGGATGTCTGCCGTACCCACCTTCCGGGTAACCCGCCACTTCGTTGACGAAGCCGAGGCACGCAAAGCGGTACAGCAGAAAGAAATATATGGTTATCTCTCGATCCCTCCCCGCTTTGAACAAGATATGATATCGGGGCAGGACGCCACTCTGAACTATTATTATCACTATGCCCTGCTCTCGGTGGGAGGTGAGTTGATGGCCGCCTTCGAAAGCTCGCTCGCACCCGTAGCTCTCTCCCCCATCGTGATGAAAGCTGTGGCGCTGGGAGTGAACGAACAGCAGATAGAAACCTTTCTGCTCCCCGTGCAAGCCAACAATCATCCCATTTATAACCCGTCGCTGGATTACTCGGTCTACCTGAGCCAGCCTTTCTTTTTTGTACTCTTTCAGGTGTTGGTACTGCTTATCACGGTATATGCCGTAGGAAGCGAAATAAAGTTCGGTACAGCCGGTCAATGGTTGCAGGCGGCGGGCGGCGACATCACGGTTGCCGTTACGGGCAAGCTGTTGCCTTATACGCTTATCTTCAGCCTGATCGGTATATTGGGCAACTTTGTCATGTTTGGCATCCTGCATATACCTTTTCAAGGGAGTTGGCTGCTGCTCAACGTCATGACAGTGCTCTTTATCATTGCCACCCAGGCACTGGCATTGTTCATCTTCTCCCTGTTCCCTGCCGTGGCAATCATCATCAGTATCGTATCCATGGTCGGCTCGCTGGGAGCTACTTTATCCGGTGTCACCTTTCCGGTACTCAACATGTATCCGTTGGTGCGCGACGCCTCTTATCTGTTTCCGGTGCGCCATTACACCGAAATTACACAAACCATGCTCTACTATGGCGGCGGATTTATCCACCTATGGCCTTCGGCAGTGATACTCTGTATCTTCCCGTTATTGGCGTTGGCGATGCTTCCGCACCTCAGACGAGCCATAATCAGTCGTAAATATGAAAACATCCGGTAAACTTTCGCAGATTTCCTTTATCATCGCACGTGAGTTTCGTGCCATCAGCACCAGCTATGCCGTACTGTTGGTACTGATGGGAGGTATCTTTGTTTATGGGTTGCTCTATAACTATATGTATGCTCCCAATATCGTGACCGACGCTCCGGTGGCAGTGGTCGACAACTCGCACAGCAGCCTTAGCCGGCAATACATCCGTTGGCTCGACGCCACGCCGCAAGTAGCCGTATACGCACAAGCCATGGACTATCGGGAAGCCCGCGAATGGATGAAAGAGGATAAGGTACAAGGCATTCTGTACATTCCGCATGATTTTGAGACCCGTGTCTTCCAGGGACGCGAGGCTGTGTTCTCACTATACGCCACCACAGACGCCTTTCTCTATTTTGAAGCGCTGCAAGAAGCCACTTCACGTGTATACCTTGCCATCAACGATGCCCATCGCATGGACGGTGCCGTATTCCTCCCCCCGCAGGGACTGCTTGCCGTGGCCATGGCCAAGCCCGTAAACGTGGCCGGCACCGCACTCTATAACCACACCGAGGGGTATGGTTCTTATCTGATTCCGGCTGTCATGATGGTCATTATCTTCCAGACCTTATTGATGGTTATCGGTATGCTGACAGGTGACGAGTATCAGCACCGCGCTACAGAACCGTTGCTTCCGGGGGGCAGGACAGCGGATAAAAGCGGACTCTGGGGAGGGGCAATGCGTCTCGTTGCCGGAAAGACTTTTGTGTACTGCGGACTTTATACGGTCTTCTCCATGTTCTTGTTAGGATTATTACCCCACTTCTTCAGCATTCCCAATATCGGAAACGGACTGTACATTACCGCTATGATGGTACCTTATCTGATGGCGACCTCTTTCTTCGGGCTGGCAGCCTCGCGTTACTTCACCGATTCGGAAGCTCCGCTGCTGATGATCGCTTTCTTCTCGGTAGGCTTGATTTTCCTGTCCGGAGTCTCCTACCCGCTGGAACTGATGCCATGGTATTGGCGCATGGCACATTACATCCTCCCGGCCGCACCCGCCACGCTTGCTTTCGTCAAGCTAAACTCGATGGGAGCCGATATGGCAGACATACAGCCGGAATACATTACACTGTGGATACAGGTGATCGTCTATTTCGGGCTCAGCGTGTGGGTATACAAGAAAAAGCTGGAAGCGTGAACCAGAAGCGTGAACCCTTCCCCAACTCGGAGATTACGCCAATGTGTCCGCCCATCTTCTCAATAATGCTTTTGCACAGAGGAAGCCCCAACCCGGTACCTTGTACAAAACTGTCCACTTTCATAAAGCGGTCGAAAACAGCTTCCTGATTTTCAATGGAAATACCGATACCTGTATCTTCTACGAACATTTCAAGTTGCTGCCGGGCATCGATCCGATAGCCGACAGTGATGGTGCCTTGATGCGTAAACTTAATCGCATTGCTCATAAAGTTGGTAACCACCTGATTCAGATATCCGCTGTCGGCACTGAACCAGGCATCGAGCGGTGAGTCCTCGTCAATCTGCAGTTCGACTCCTTCGGGCACCTTGTTCCTCATCTTCTGCACCATCATGGCACAGAACTGATAAAGGCAGACAGGTTTCGGCATATACTCAAACGATCCCGCATCGATCTTTGAAAGATCGATGATATCCGAAAACAATTGCAGAAGCAATGTATTGTTTTTCTGTATGGTCCGGCGGAACTCTTCCTGCTCTGCCGGATCGTCAACCGTCATCAGAAGATCGGAAAAGCCTACAATGGCATTCAGCGGCGTACGTATTTCATGACTGATGTTTGCCAGGAAAGCAGACTTCAGCCGATTGGACTCTTCCGCCTTGTCCCGTGCGGCCCGAAGCTCCGCTTCCGTCTCTTTCTGAACTGTTATATCATAGTTCACCTCTACCAGTTCCAACCGTGGATTGGGTGACTGATAGGCAGTCACCATAGAAGACTTGTGTATCCAGTTCCACCGATCCGAACCATCTGCCGGACGAATACGCAGATCACCGTCAAAGAAGCGTTCCGTACCCGCTTTCGCCTTTTCATAAAAATCGAGCACTGACTTACGGTCATCAGGATGCATGTGTGAAAAGATACCGATAATGTCCGCCAAAGGTGTATCATGGCTTTCTCCCAGATTACGATACCACTGGCGGACGGCGAATCCGGTGTGATCCAGCAGATTGATTTTGGCATATCCCACTTTGGAATAATCAGAGATAATAGAGAAAAAGTTCTCAAAGTCGTGCACCTTACTCAGCGCATTGTTGCGCTCCGTATTATCGATATTGACCAACAGGTAGTTTGACAGGTTGTCTTCCGCATCATAAAGCATCAGGCTCCGTATGTCGAGATCCATCACTCCTCTTCGCTCCGACTGAAAAAGCCTGCGTTCTTCATCAAAATCGTATTTCAGATGAAATGTACCGGGACGGCCTGCCCGAAGGCTTTCATGTATATCCCGGGTCATATTGGGACTTTCAAACAGGTTCAGTCCGACGATCCGGCTCTTATCGCCGACACCGAATATCTCGAGGTTGCGGTTATTGCAGTCCAGCAACACACCTTCCTTATTATATAGTTCGAGACCCACCGGAATATTGGTGAATATATCGTGAAACAATTTTTCGCTGTGCATCACCCGCTCTTTGATGATGCGCAGCTCCATGCAGATGCTAATGATATTTGCCAGCGAAGAGAACCATTGATAATCTTCACTGTTCCACTTCCGGTATCCGTCTACGATGTCGATACCCATATATCCCCATACCCCTTCCTCACGCATCAGAGGTGCCAACATCATCGAGTTTGTCCCGTTTTCGGCCAGTACTTTGCGATCACGCACGGCAAGCGGAGGCAGTTCGTCGGGTGAGTTCAAAATAACGGGACGATTAGCATGTATCTGCTGATAGAACCAGGGAGCATCTTCCGAACAGATATTCTGTAGTTTCTCTTTCAGGGTGATCACGTTACAGGCCGCCACTTCATAAAGACAGCTTTGATTTCCGTTTTTCCAGTTGTAGCGCACGATGTAGACCCGGGCACCTTTAAAGAAGTACAGAATGTCAGCCAGCATTTCTTCAAACAATTCGTCACCGGTATCATTACTCAAAAGTTTCAGGAGCGAGTTGGCAATGGAGTTCTGGCAATAGAGCAAATTGTTGATGCGCTGATTCCATGCACATTGATAACCTTGTGTCTCCGGACTCTCTATCCGCTGGCCATATCCGGTGGCAATCAATTGCCCTTCTTCATTCTCCTCCTCCATGCTCAACGCACAATGTATCCAGAATACATTACCGCGACCGGAAGTCACAGGAAAGGTCTGTTCGAACACCCCCTTCCGAGGTATGGAGGTAAACTCATCCGTAATGCGCTTACGATAATCCTGTCGTACGGTAGACATCAACTCGTCAATGTCTAACCATTCACTACTGACTTCCAATACTTTAAGCAGGGTTTCCGAAATAAAACACTTTCCTGTAGTGAAGTTCACTTCCCACCATCCGATCTGTGCCGAAGCACAAATCCTGTTTAGTTTGGCTATGTCGCCCAAAGGATTTTTACTAATCATCATGTTTGCTTTGTTTTGGAAGGGAAACAGTTACTGCCCGAGTGTTTTCACTTCGTTTTTATATCATCCTCCCTGTCCCTCTGCCGGAAAGGATTTGGAACGGATGCTTGTTTTTATTTCTTCTTTGTCTTATATGCGAAAGCCTGCCAGCGTTCCTCCGGCCAGTCCTGTTGTTGCATGTCGAAGCGTGCCATTACAAAAAACAGATCGGACAGACGATTGATAAAGCTCAGAATCTCTTCCGGAACAGCATCTTGCCGATTCAAGGTCCAGAGCCGCCGCTCTGCACGGCGGGCTACGGTACGGGCAAACTGTAACTGAGCAGAGACAGGTGTGCCACCGGGCAACAGGAAATAACCGTTCTCTTTCAGTCCGGCAGTCATTGTATCCATCTCTTGCTCACAGAAAGCCGCCAGTCCGGGCGACAGCACATTCGGATTCTTATCGCGAATGGCGGATGGAGTAGCCACATGACTCATAACTACCATTAACTCTCTTTGGAGGTGGTGCAGCAACTTCTGCCAGTCATGCTCCTGAGGGAGCAATGAACGGATAATGCCGATCACTGCATTCAATTCATCGATGGTCCCGTTCGCCTCGATCCGGATATCATCTTTCTCTACCCTTTCTCCGCCATGAATGCCGGTTGTTCCCCGGTCACCGGTCCGTGTATAGATTCGTTTCATCATTCAAACAATTTAAGTAAATCGATCTCTCCCCAGTATAGATGCGTATAACTGGCTATCACGTTTTTATATCGGAACACAGGTGTACTGACAGGCATTCTCTTGGCATTGTATACCTGAGTGACAGATTCCAGTGACTCTTCCGGTTTCGGCTCGAATTGTGTATAGTGAAACTCGTGTCCGCGAAGATGTTGGCCGTTATAATCGAACTGCCGGTACCCCAGAGTCAAGCGCCTGTCAGCCTTACGATTCGAGATAAAGAACGGAAGTACCCCTGCCTGCAACCCGACCTCACTGTCCGAGTGCTCCGACCGGTCAAGGAAAATGCCTTTAGAGAGATAAATCATTCCTCCGCATTCGGCAAGTACTCGTCCGCCGGACTCCGCGTAGTTACGTATAGAGTGCATCCTTTGCCAAGCCTGACGCAATTTCTCATAATGCTTTTCCGGATAGCCTCCGGGAAGATAAAGCAAGTCCGTACCTTCAGGCAACGGGCGATTATCCTCCGGATTAAAGAGAATAACGGTTCCCAGGCGGCAAAGCACATCCAGGTGTTCCTGATAAATGAAAGAGAAAGATTCCGAATTGCATGCCACGGAGATCTTTAAATCTTCCTGTAGAGAAATATTTGAAACAGGAGGTATCGGAGCAGGAAGTTTCGTTTCCTCAAGCAAACGGTTATAGTCGATGTACTTTTCCATTAATCCGGTCAGCTCTTCCAGTGCGTCCGTTCCTTTCGAATGGCTGAAATCCAGCCCCAGATAACGTGATTCCTGTACCAAGCTCTCCTGTTTGGGCAAATACCCCAAACAGGTAATTCCCAACTCGGTACAGACTTCCTGCAACATTTCGTAATGGCGCGGAGACCCTACCCGATTGAATATAACACCCGCTATCCTGATCTCGGGCCGAAAGTGAATGAAGCCCGAAAGCAAAGGAGCCACCGAATAAGCGGCCGATTTGGCATCGACCACCAATATGACAGGTAAATTCAGTAATCCGGCCACTTCTGCCGAGGAACCCCGGTCACGGTCGTAACCGTCATACATCCCCATCATACCCTCCGTGATGCAGGCATCGGCCCCTGTGGCATAACGGGCATAAAGCTCCTTTACATGTCCGGCCGAAGCCATAAAGGTATCCAAATTGATGGAAGGACGTCTGCAAACTGCCGTATGATATTTGGTATCGATATAGTCGGGACCGCATTTGAAAGGTTGAACCTTCAGTCCCTTCTTAATCAACAGAGCCATCAATCCACGACTGACCGTTGTCTTTCCACTGCCCGAAGAAGGAGCCGCTATCAGAAATTGAGAAATCATCCTACATTCCATTATTGTCGGTTTTTATCCTACAAAGATACGGATATTTCTCTGTGAGGGTGCATCTTTACCGGTAAAAAGTGCTACGGCTGCTTGCCCGGCATCAACTCCAGAAACAGGGTGGTGGTAAGTAAGATTCCGATAGATACGCATACAAAGACAAGCAACCAATTAATGTACTTTGCTTTAGGCTTTGTATCGGCATGCAGGTTGTTGAGGAAATACTCCCGGAAAAAGAGATATAAGGCAGGGATCGTTGCACTGGCCAAAAGGAAATCCTCCGGAATATTAAAGAAGTAAGTCTTCGATAAGCCGATCAGCGACCAATGGCACAGGAACAGCACCAAAAACATATTTACCTTACGGGAGAACAACAAAAGCAGACCGATCGTGAAAACTGTTACCGAGCAAGGCATTACCGGCGATGTAATGCCTGGAAAAGTAAGTCCTCTCGCAATGGATACCAAAGGATATACAAATGGTAAAATCAACAATACGTACGAAAGGATATCATATTTATATGTACGTTCGAAAGTAGTATATCCGGTGATGGCATCCCATACCCATATCGTGGCCATAACCACCCAGAACATAGCCAACGCCCCGTTATAACTGCGCTCGTCACAACAGATGGCATAATATGCGATAGCAATCCACAAATACAGAAAAATCATATATAGCTTCATGCCCATCTTTACCCACGGACGGGGATTCTTTATAAGCATCACTGTCAACAGCAGGCCGGCGACAATGATCAGCAACTGATAGAACCATGTAGCAGAATTATAATACGCAATAGTTTTCCAGAAAATCTCCATAAAATATAGATTCTTTATTTAATAGATAAATTGATTAATGCCGTGTCAGGGAAAAAGCTTTGTGAGGAAGCAGAAACATGGGGAAGGTAGCTCCTACTGCCAACATAAAGATAACGGTACAGGTAACCAGGCCATTAGAGAAAAACGTCTCCATGTATTTGCCCAGACGCTCCGGTTCGTTCATTGTTTGCAGACTCATAATCAACGAGAACACCATATTGTAGGCAAACTTACCCGGAATCATCGGGAGCAATGCCGGTATATAAAGCACAGTCATCGGACAATACACCTTCCGCCCGAGCCACAAACTGCCAAAGCCGATAACCAATGCCCCGAACAAAGAAGCCGTGGCAATGTCGACACCCAGGAAAGTCATCAGGCAATAACGACAGGCATGTCCGGCTGCCGCAAGTATCGCAATCATCTTGAAAGCCCGCAACGGAGGATCGGATATGGCTCCAAAACCAATACCCGCTATTGCGGCAAAAAATCCATCGGAAAGAATATCTAAAGCTATCATATCAAACTGTTTTTAACCATTAACAATGTAAACGACAGGCCTATCGCAATGCTGACAATCAATAGCGCGGCTTCCGTCAATCGGGCAAATCCCGTAAGGATGTATCCCTCTACAATATCAATCACACCGTTGATCAACGGTACACCCGGAACCAGATAAAGCACGCTGGTGGCAAGAGCTATCTCCGAAGTGGTATCAAAAATCAGTGCCGTCGATGCACAAAGCGACGCAACAAAAGCGGAAACAATGAAAATAATATAATGATTGATTTTCTTCTTCTGCATCTGTTGCTTCAGGAAAAGTCCGGTGATGGTAGCCGAAAAGACAATGCCCATAGAAATAATATCGCCACCAAACAACTTACAGAATGAAGCATTGGCAAATCCGACCAGTAAAAGAACAAATAGCGGATCTATTTTCGGTGCCGATATGATTTTGTTGAACTTATCCGACAATTCGTGTAAAGACAGATGTTTGTCGTAAACCTCCCAGCTCAAGGCACTCAACTCTGAGTTATGTTCAAAACTGATCGGATGGGGAGGGATATCAATCACTTCATTGCAGGCTTCACGCGTCTCGTTGTCGATGATAGTCAGAATGATGTTTTTGTGAAACACACTCAACTTCACATCCACTCCATAGGCTTCTCCGATGCGCTTTGAATTACGGATCACACGGGAGGTATGCACACCTGCTCCCATCAAATGGGCCGAATATCCGGCAATGAACTTGGATATGGAAATCAAAGATTCATTTGTAGTCATAAAATTGCTCACTTTTTTAAATCGGGCGCAAAAGTACAAAAAAGAAAGGAAAGAGAAAGCACATAAGTCATTTCATTTCACCAGACTCTCCTTGTCACATTGCTTATCTTTATTATTATTTAGAACTCAACCTAACGAAAGAATTAATAATTGTGCCGTAAGCACACGCAGGAACATCGTCAGCGGATAGACTGTAGCATAACCTACTGCCGGCGCATCACACGATGTCAGATCATTGGAGTAGGCCAACGCCGGCGGATTCGTTGTGGAACCGGCCAACACCCCTATCAACGTATAATAGTTCAGCTTGAAAGCATAACGTCCGATAAAACCGGCCAGCAGCAGGGGAACGACTGTTATAATCATACCGTAAGCGATCCACACATAACCGCCTTCATGGATAATGGTTTCCACAAATCCGTCACCGGCTCCGAGACCGACACAAGCAAGAAACAGCGAGATGCCGATTTCCCTTATCATCAGATTGGCACTCATAGTGGTATAAGTAATCAGCTTATACTGCGGGCCGAAGCGGCTGATAAGAATCGAAACAATCAACGGGCCTCCTGCCAACCCGAGTTTAACCGGTTGGGGAATTCCGGGAAACATAAACGGGATGCTACCCAGGATACATCCCAAAGCAATACCCAGAAAAATAGGAATCAGATTCGGATGATTCAGGCGTTTCATCGAATTACCCAATACCTTTTCTGCATGACTCACCGCCAACTCACTGCCGACAATCGTCACACGGTCTCCCATTTGTAATTGCAACTGGGGACTTGCCACCAGATCCACTCCCGAACGGTTGACGCGGGTGACACTGGCACCGAAATTATTACGAATCTTCAATTGCGCCAATGTCTTACCGTTCAGTTCGGGCTTGGTTATCAGAATTCGGCGTGAAATCAGTTCTTTGTTCAGCTGTTCCCATTCCACTTCGATCGGTTTGCCGAAAAACGCAGTGATCGCTTCTATATCTATCGGAGTCGCAATCACCAATATTTCATCACCCAGATGAAGCTCAGTATCGGAATTTACCAATTCCGACTCTTTCTTTCCATTCAAATGCCGGATACGCGATACCACAAAATTACGGTTTACCAATGGACGTATATCCTTAATACGTTTACCGTGAAGAGCTTCATTACGGACCTCCAATGAAACAGGACGGACTGTCAACTCTTGTAAATGTCCCAGTCCCTGTTCGGCTTCGGCTTCCTCCTGCTTGGTATTAATACGGAAAAGGTATTTAAGGCCTAACAGCGACATGATGCATCCCACTACGCCCAACGGATAGGCTACAGCATATCCCAAAGCAATCTCCGGTGCATCTATCCCGGTCAGGTCACTGTTGGCCTGTTGCGCAGCACCCAATCCGGGTGTGTTGGTCACCGCTCCCGATAAAATACCTACCATGGTGGTAATCGGTATTCCGGTTATAAAATGCAATGCAAGGGTAATGATGACTCCTGCAAAGACAACGATCATAGCCAACATATTGAGGGTGAATCCTCCTTTCTTAAAAGCGGAGAAGAATCCGGGCCCCACTTGCAATCCGATGGAATATACAAATAAGATAAGTCCGAACTCCTTCAGAAAGTGCAATAAATGCTCGTTCAGATTCAGATTAAAATGTCCGAAGACAATGCCGACAAACAAAATCCAGGTAACTCCCAGAGAGATGCCTGCTACTTTTATTTTACCCAGCATAATGCCAAACGCAATGACCAGCGACAGGATAAGCACGGAATGTGCCACTCCTCCACCCCAAAGGTTGGGGTATCCCTCAAACAGGTTTCTTAAAAGTTCCATAGTATAAAAAGTTATGTTGATTGAATACTTGTTTACATATCCCCGGAGAGTCGATCAGTTACTTCACCCACACCATCCGTACAAGAAAGATTTGCCTTACAGGCCAATTCCCCTTCTTGTATTTTCTTTAGGCAATCGTGACACAAACAGTCCGGGAAATGCTCTTTGATATAAGCACGTTGCAGCGAGTCGAGCTTTACCGTAGCACAATGACATAATAATATATTGTCGTGCCGGCATTGAAACACAGCACCACAACACGGACATACCTTTTTCACAGGCACACCACCTTTCTTTTTTTCCTGATTAAATACTTTTTTCGTACTGCTTTCCTAATCCCACGAGTAAAAACAGCCTTTGATGAACGGCAGGTCTTCTGACTGACTTCTAATCTTGAAGCCTTCCCGACGGAGGTGTTCCCCCCACGTCAGTGGCGAAAGGATTGTTTCAAGATATCGATGAAGCTTCACAGCAGCGGGACTGTCCGGGATTTACACCCGATTCCCTTTTAATCCGAATGACGAAAGTCTTCATTCGAAACCAATTCGGGACAAAGATAAGGATAAAAACCAATAGATGAAGAATTGTTAATGAAAAATATAAGATTCATCTTCCTTTATACACTCCGACAGCGAGAATCCGGCTCCCTTTCCATCAGTGCCTCAATAAAGGCTGAATCGGCATCTTCCTCTTTTAGAGCCTCTTTTTCATCAAAATAGAGATTCTAAAAGGAGGATGCAGAATGTCAAATTTCCAAAAACAAAGCGTCTATCAGGACTTTTTTATATGTACCTATTAATCGGTATATTTTTTAATTTATTTCTATATAATCTAATAAATGTATATATTTGCAGCCGCTTAGGTGATGCATACCGGACTTTCTGTTCGTTGCATAAAAGGGAATCGGGTGTAAATCCCGAACAGTGCCCGCTACTGTGATCCCCCTGCTCTTCTACTGTTGCCATCATAATCGGAAGAAGATAAGAAAAGCATTTCTACATATACCACTGTCATAGCCTGTAAAGCATGACGGGAAGGTAGCTTTTCAAAAAGGGATAGTCAGGAAACCTGCCGAAGCAGACATAGATAACAGTGCCCTCCCGGGGTCAGGAAGGCCGTTTACTAACACATTATTCAAAAACATCAATGAACAAAAGATGCTTACTGACCATCCTCTTGGGAGGATGCGCGGCAATGGGTGCATTTGCACAACAACACGCGACAGGCAAGAAGACAGAGATGAGTGTTGACCTGAATCCTGTAGTTGTAACAGGTACCGGTACACACCAAAGGCTCAAAAACACACCGGCACCGGTGGAAGTAGTAACCGCCAATGAAATAAAGAAAGCCGGTATCACAGACTTTCAGCAGGCAATGACCATGCTGGTTCCTTCTCTTTCGTTCTCTACCAACTCAATGGGATCTTACCTGATGATGAACGGACTCTCCAATAAATATGTGCTGATTCTGATCAACGGACGTAAACTGACCGGAGATACATCTAATAATATCGACCTCTCACGCATTGATATGAGCCGTGTGAAACGCATCGAAGTGCTGGATGGTGCCGGTTCGTCACTCTATGGCTCTGACGCCATTGCCGGTGTGATCAATATCATCACCAACGAACCGAAAGAACTGATGCAGGTGACTTCTACCACCCGATATGAAGATCATCGCCAACTGACACAAATGGTAAATGCGGATATTGCAACAGAAAAGTTCGGCTCATATACCTCCTATAAACACGAACAAAGTGCAGGATGGCAGAACAGCGATCTGGCATATGTTACTGATAAAAAAGGTAATGTATCGACAGTACCGACCGTATCAGCTACATCCAATGGTTTCCATTCTAATCTGGTAAACCAGAAATTCACGTTCGAACCGACTGAAAAGCTCTCGTTCTATGCTAACGGAGGATACTATTGGAAGTTGACGGACCGCCCTGTATACACAGCGGATATCGATGGAGGTTCCAAGTATGATCTACATTACGAATCGTATAACTTCGGTTTAGGAGGACGTTACAAAATCAACAAGCGTTCTTCCATCCAACTCGATTTGATGAATGATAACTATATGCAGAACTACAAATATACTGTAGCTGACGATAAAAATAAGATTGCTATTGGAGATTACGCCAAAACCAAAGAGCAGCACTTTTATGATGCAGAGCTAAAGGGAATCTTCAACTTTGCCAAAAACAACATGACGGTACTGGGAGTGGATTACCGCTCTGAAAGCCTGGATCGTCCCAGTGCAAGGGTGGACAAGTCAGTGTATACGGCATCTGCTTATGCGCAACACGAAATCAAGTTATGGAACTGTTTGACCGGTATTGCCGGCGTACGCTATGATTATCACGAGCTGGCAGGCGGACGCTTCACTCCGAAGCTGGCTGTGATGTATTCAGTAGGTGCTTTCAATATTCGTGGTACTTACTCCACCGGTTACCGCGCCCCCGGTCTGGACGAACTTTATTATTATATGAATAAAGGTAAAACGATCACTCAAGGTAATAAAGACTTAAAAGCAGAACACAGTAATTATTATTCTGTAAATCTGGAATACAATACAAACCGCTTAAATGTCTCTGTTACCGGTTATTTGAATTATATAGATGATATGATTAATTCTACTACATATAGACTTGTAGATCTTCCTAACGGTGAAGAGTTACGTGCTCAGGCTCAGAAAGAATTCAATCTGACAGACTCTGAAACAAAGGCATTAGCCAATTACAAACTTTATGGCAACCTCGACAAAGGTGTTGTCAGAGGTTTTGAAGTAAACGCAGCCACCAACCTCGGCGCAGGCTTCAGCCTGAACGGAAACTATGCTTACGCTTATGCACGTGGCAAGAGTGTGGACGGTGTATGGGGTAACATAGACCGCTCGGTACGCCACACCGGAACCGTAGCAGGAAACTACACACATGCATGGAACGACTATATGCTGAACGTAAATATCAACGGTCGTTTCCAAAGCAAACGTTTCCACCCGGGACATAGCTACGGTGACGCTCCGGGCTATGGCGTATGGAACTTGAATGTAAAACACTCACTGACAGGTTTCCAACACTTGGGACTGGACTTCGGTATGGGTCTCGACAATATTTTCAACAAACGTGATACTCGTCCTAACGGTGTGAACTACGCACTCCTCTCTCCGGGACGTATGGCATATGTAAGTTTAACCTTTCGTTTTAAGAAATAAACAATGAAAACATATATTCTCTCTTTATTCTTGTTAGTTTCCCTCTTCTGCTCTGCGCACGAAGGGGGGAACTTCGTGGCCTCCGATATGCTGGCCGGCATGCAGCCGGGTGATAAAGCCGCCTTGCTTATGGTACACTTCGGCACTACCTATGATGACACCCGCACCAAGACGATCGATGCCATCAATGCGAAAGCCAAAGAAGCATTTCCACAAATGGAAATGCGTGAAGCTTATACCTCACGTATCGTAATGCGCCGCCTCAAAGCTCGTGGCATTGAAAAACCTAATCCGCTGGAAGCACTGCTGAAACTTCTCGGAGATGGCTATACACACGTCATTGTGCAAAGCACCAATATCATAGAAGGCGTTGAAATGGAATCATTGAGGCGTGATGTTGCTTCAGTAGCCCGTTTTTTTAAAGAGATCCGGGTAGGTAACCCGCTGCTCTATTCGGTAGAAGATGCTGAGGCAGTAGTAGATATCCTCGGTGCAGGCAGACCGGAAAAAGGAAGTGTAGTACTTGTGGGTCATGGAACCTACACTCCCAGTACCGCCACTTATGCAATGATCGACTACATGCTGAAAGCCAAAGGATTAAAAAACTTTCATGTAGGCACTATCGAGGGTTATCCTACTTTCGACACCATGTTTCAGCAACTCAAAGATAACAAAACGAAACAGGTTACGCTGGTTCCGTTCATGTTTGTGGCAGGTGATCACGCCAATAACGATATAGCCGTCGACTGGAAAGAAGCCCTTGAAAAAGAAGGTTTGAAAGTAGATGTACGTATGCAGGGGTTGGGCGAAATACCCGCCATCCAACAACTGTTTATCGATCATGCCCAATTTATGCTAAAGCATGAAATGGTGGATATAATGAAGAAAAAAGACAAATACTCAAAAGACAAAGACGAATGAAAAGAATCATATTAGCTGCATTGGGGAGTGCTCTATTACTTCCTGCACAAGCACAACAGAAAAATAAAGAATATACTAACTTCAACGATTCTGTATTTTCAATCAATGAAGTAGTAGTGGCAACCAACTACAGACGCAAGACCGATGCTTTGAAACTGGATGTTCCGGCAAAGTTCATTCCTATTTCAACCAACTCCATTACTTCCGGAATGCTTGAGAAACGAAACATCCGGGATATACAGGAAGCCTCCCGCTTCCTTCCCGGTGTGCGCTTTCGTACCTCTTACGGAGCGTTTACCCAATTCTCAATCCGTGGATTCGATAATTCTGTAATCATGGTAGACGGGGTACGTGACGAACGCTCGTCTATTGACAACTCTTATCCGTTCATGGACTTATCGGCTGTGGAAAGCATCGAACTGTTAAAAGGTCCGGCTTCAGTACTCTACGGACAATCCGCTGTGGGTGGTGTCCTCAATATTGTCCGCAAGGCTCCTGTAAGCAAGCAAAGTGTCTATGCCCGCCTGGCTTATGGCAGTTACTATAACAAGCAGGCCACAATGGCTTTGGGTGGTAAACTGATAGGACCATTGAACTACCGTGCCAGCGTCAATTGGCAGGATCAGGAGGGATGGAGAAGCAATGCTACCAAACGTCTCTCCGGCTATCTGGCCTTAGGAGGGCATTTGACAGAAAATGACGAATTGGATATCCGTATCGGAGCTAACCGCGATTTCTATCCGACAGAAATCGGTTTACCTCCCACAATGTCTTATGACATCCTCTCAGCCACAGACGGCAGCAAATATCTGAGTAAGGGGGATGCCCTGCCCGGACTGAACAAGAAAGCCCGCTACAACAGTGAATCGGACTTTATGTACAACCGTGGATTCAATGCTTCCGCCATGTATAAGCACACATTCAGCGAAGCTTTCAAATTGATGGAGAAATTGTCTTATACCTATGACGACATTGACTACTTCGGTACCGAATCACTGGACTACCTCACAAGCGACCGTCCCATCTATGATCATTATTACATGACCAAAGACAAACAGGGCAATGATACCAAAAAGTATATCTGCCTGGACTCCATCTACTACAGTTACCCGCTACGCTTTTCACATATCGCTAAAACTGTGAACAATCAATTGGAGGCAAGCGGAAAGTTCTATACGGGAGACGTTGCACACAACTATTTGGGCGGTTATTCTTTTGTATCCTTGATGCGTGACTCTTATATGGCCTATGGCAATGGAAGCACCGGAGCCACCGGTCCCGGAACCACAGGACATGGCTCGGTATACAACCCTCACAGCATTGGTTGGATGGAAGCTCCTTTCAGATTTGTTACTGCACAGAAAACATTTACCCACGGATTTTATCTGCAAGACTTGGTGGAATTCAGTGATAAACTGAAAATGATGCTGGCCGGACGTTACGATCTTTTTATGTATAAGACTGCTAACCTGAACACCAGTGACGGAGGACGCCATTATGATAAACCGGATGACGATGCTTATAATAAAATAACCAATGGTGCCTTCACCTTCCGTGCCGGATTGGTATATCTGCCTATTGAAAAACTATCTGTTTACGGTTCATACGGTACTTACTTCAAGCCTATCCGCGCATTTTATGACGCTAACACCATTTATATCGACAAGGATGGAAAAGAGTTCACTCCCGTAAATGGTAAAGAGGTATTCAAGCCGGAGAAAGGTTTCCAGGTAGAAGTGGGTGCACGATACGAGATCACACGTACATTGCAGACTAACGTAAGTTTGTTCTATATCAATAAGGATAATATCCGCCAGACTCTTGCCAACAAAGGCGATATTTCCAACGGCGTAGAACTGGACAAGAAAGTTGTAGGACAAGTAGGCAGAATGGATTCCAAAGGATTCGATATTGACATTACCTGGAGTCCCATCTACAACTTGTCGATGAGCGCCGGATACGGATATACCGATGCAAAGGTATGCGATTTAGCCGACAACCCTTATATGCCGACCACTTCAAGCAAAGGCAAACAATATGCCTACATTCCTAAAAACACATTCTATGCTTTTGGCGCTTACACCGTATCCAAAGGCGTGTTAAAGGGACTGGGAGTAAACTTTTCTACCAGTTTTCAGGACAAAGTATACCGCAACTCGGATAATACGAGCTCGTTCGATGCTTACTGGCTGACCGACCTCGGTTTCTCTTATACATTAAAGAGCAATGTGCGCCTGGGAGTCAACATCAATAATCTGTTCAATAAAGAATACTGTAATCAGGCACTTGGTAATCAGTTAATACCAAGCATGCCTCGTAACTTCATGCTTTCCGCATCTTATACTTTATAATGATGATCACGAAATTCATGTATACCATTCACAGGGTACTGGGCACACTGCTCAGTATCCTGTTTTTAGTTTGGTTCCTATCGGCTTTTGTCATGATGTACCACGGATTTCCACGTGCATCACAAGCTGAAAAATTAGAAAAGCTGGAGCCTCTGTCTCCTTCTCTGCCTTCTGTCAGTGAAATTACTTCTCGCCTGCCCGAAGGAGAAAAAGTTAAGGGAATCCGTTTAGACCGATACCTCGGACAAACCATATTCCATATCCGTACGGACAAAGGTGAACACAATCTTCCGGCCGACTCCGTTCAGGCACTTCCGGTTATAGACGGAAGCCGCATCCACCGGGTAGCCTCTCTATGGTGTAACGCACCGATAGACAGAATCGATACTTTGAACCGACTGGATCAATGGATACCCTTCGGCAGTCTGAAAAGAGAGTTTCCCATCTATAAATTTCACTTTGCCGACACAGAAAAGCACCAGCTATACATTGGTTCGCAAAGCGGAGAAGTCTTGCAGTTCACTACCCGTAACGAACGTTTCTGGGCATGGTTGGGAGCCATTCCTCATTGGGTTTATTTTACTTGGCTCCGCCAAGATGCCGCTTTATGGAGCATTACGGTAATCTGGTTATCCGGTATCGGATGCCTGATGACTATTGCCGGATTGTGGGTAGGTATTGATGTATGGCGTCGATCACGAAAGCAAAAAGGAAAATTCTCACCCTATCGTAAAAAGTGGTATCACTGGCATTATGTAACGGGAATTGTTTTTGGACTTTTTGTTCTGACATTCTGTTTCAGCGGTATGATGTCACTGGCGGAAGTGCCGGCATGGATCAGCAAACCGGTATTGGACAGGAACCCCACACGGGAAATAAAGAAGGGAGCACCCAAACCGGATCAGTATCTATTGGATTATCGGCAAATACTAACCGAATATCCGGACGTACGCCAGGTGGAATGGAGTAATTTCCGTTCAAAACCCTACTACATAGTAAAACGGAGTGAAGGAGATCTGTACATCGATGCCTCCGACTCTCTGCCCCATCCGTTGAAATTGGACGAAAAACAGGTTACTGACGCAGTAAGGACAATCCATGGGGACAGCATCCATCTGAAGGTCGAATTGATTGATAAATTCGAAACTTACTACCGCGACATGAGTAGGATGTATCGCGACCGCAGTTTATTACCGGTATGGAAAATCACAGTAGACGATCCCGACCACAGTTGTTATTACATTCATCCGGAAACAGCCACAGTCCGATACGTCAATAGCACTGCCCGTTGGAAATACTGGATGTATACCGCTTTGCACAGACTACGCATACAAGGACTGAACTCCTCTCCTACACTTCGTAAAAGTGTACTGTGGGTATTGCTGCTTGGCGGCACGGTTTGTTCATTAAGCGGAGTTGTACTCGGAGTGAGATATATCGAACGAAAATGCAGAAAGAAAACAAGAAGATAACATGAAAGTATTGACCTTATTTCGTCATAAAAGAACACTGTACATAGCCGGAAGCGTATTGCTTCTGGCTATTGCCTTTACTATCGGCTACCGCTATTGGATGGCCCCGACACGGATCCTGATTGTCAATCCGCTACCGGCACAAGCTGCCGACATAGTATTGAACAACGATAGCCGGAATATAGAAGTTACTTGCATACAAACCGAAAATTTGGAGTCCTTTAAGGGCTATGATGCCGTAGTTCTCTATGGACGCAGCCTCAACCTGAACGATCGACAAATGAAGGAGGCGGAACGTGCCGCATCGGCCGGTATTCCACTTTTCACGATTTCACTGCGTAACTTCAATACAATTATCAACAGGAATATCACCCCTGAGCAGGAAGCCATGCTTATGCAATATTTCGGGGATGCCTGCCGACAGAATTACCGGAACGGATTACGTTATCTCCAACACATTGCCACACCGACACGCTGGAACATTGAAACTTTTGATGCCCCTCTTCGCCTACCCAACAATCTATTTTATCATCAAGAATATGGAAAATACTTCGAGACTCAGAAAGCCCTTGAACAATACCTGCGTCAAAAAGGTATTTTCCATGAAAACGGACCTAAAATCGCTTTCATCTCCGGAGTCAGTTTTCCAATGGAAGGTAACAGAGCACATGTAGACACATTAATATCCAAAATGACACAAGCCGGATTTAATGTTTATCCCATAGCAGGAAAGGAAAAGCGGGAAGAGATGCTACGTTCTCTACATCCGGATGCATTGGTTTACCTTCCCATGGGAAGACTTGGAGATGATTCGCTGATTAACTGGCTGCATACCGAAAACATCCCCATTTTCAATCCTTTCCCCCTTATTCAGTCACGGGAAGAGTGGCTTGATCCGATGAAACCCGTCAGTGGCGGAACCCTTACAGCTCGTGTCCTCGTCCCCGAAATAGACGGAGGAATGACACCTTTGTTAATTGCTACACAGAATTTACACAAAAGCGGATATTATCTGCACGAACCGGAAATGGAAAGAGTGGATAACTTCATCAGCCATGTACACAAATATCTGGATTTACGTACTAAACCCAACTCGGATAAACGCATCGCCATCTGTTACTTCAAGACACCGGGCAAAGATGCATTATTGGCCAGTGGAATGGAAGTGATTCCGTCACTTTACAACTTTCTGAAAAGGTTACGCACCGAAGGTTATGATGTCAGCGGGCTTCCTGCTACTGTCGAGGAGTTCGGCAAACAAATCTACCGGGATGGAGCTGTAATGGGTTCATACGCTACCGGAGCTCAAGAAAAGTTTCTACAGACAGCCCATCCGGTTTGGCTGACTAAAACACAGTATGAAAAGTGGGTACATGAAGTAATCGAACCGGATAAATACAAAGAAGTTACTGAACGTTACGGAGATGCTCCGGGCCATTTACTGACCGGAACAAACCCTCAAGGAGAAGCACAATTAGCCATTGCCTGCCTCCGCTTCGGCAACATCCTGCTTTTCCCTCAGCCCCGTCCTGCATTGGGGGACGATGATTTCAAACTCGTTCATGGCATGCCGGTCGCACCGCCGCACAGTTATCTGGCACCTTACCTATATGTACAAAAAGGGTTTCAGGCAGACGCGTTAATTCATTTCGGCACGCATGGCAACCTTGAATATACTCCGGGGAAAAATGTAGCCCTTTCTCATAATGATTGGGCAGATGCTTTGGTAGGCGACTTACCTCACTTCTATTATTATACTACCGGTAACGTAGGTGAAGGTATCATTGCCAAACGTCGCACTCATGCTGTGCTTGTCACCCACTTGACTCCTCCCTATGTGGAAAGCGGAATGCGTCAACGATACACTTCTTTACTGGAAGACATTCACAAAATACTTTCCGAAGACACAGAGAAAAACCGGACTTTGGGAATCCGCATAAAAAAAGAGGTCATAAAGTTGGGACTACATCGTGACCTCAAATTAGATTCTGTATCCAGTCATCCTTATACCGCCGAAGAACTGGAACGTATTGATCTATTTGCCGAAGAGATAGCCAATGAAAAAACGATTGGAGCTTATTATACCCTCGGTGAAACCTATTCTGCGAGAGACCTGCTTACCACCACACTTGCAGTCAGTGCCGATCCTTTAGCCTATCAAATGGCGAAACGTGATCGCGATAAAGGTAAAATTACGACCGAACAGTTACAAGATTTTGGCTACATCACCCATCACTATTTACCCATAGCCAAACAACGGTTAATCCCCTTGTTACAAAATCCGCCTAAGGATACCACAGGGATCGCCCCCGAATTGCAAGAGGCACTCCGTTATCATGCACTTTTAGTTTCATCCACCGGTAACGAATTGAACGCCATGCTACGCGGATTAAAAGGTGGCACAGTATTTCCGGCTCCCGGTGGAGATCCGGTACTCAATCCGAATGTCCTGCCGACGGGACGGAACATGTATAGTATCAATGTAGAAACAACTCCGGGCATATTGTCATGGGAAGAAGGCAAACGATTGGCAGAAGCCACACTGAAAGCCTATCGTGAGAATCACAACGGAGAGTATCCACGAAAAGTAAGCTACTCTTTTTGGGCCGGTGAATTTATCACGACCGAAGGGGCTACGCTGGCACAAGTATTCTGGATGTTAGGCGTAGAACCTGTACGCGACAAAATGGGACGTGTGGTCGATCTACGCTTAGTGCCTTCCTCAGAGTTAGGCCGGCCAAGAGTCAACGTCGTCGTACAAGTGTCGGGACAACTACGTGACATAGCGGGTTCCCGACTGACTATGCTAACCGATGCCGTTCGCCTTGCTTCGGCCGCAGACGACAAAGCATACCCTAATTATGTCTCTTCCGGTACACGCTTGCAGGAAAAACTGCTGGTAGAAAAAGGAGTATCACCCAAAAGAGCACGTGAGATGTCAGTCATGCGTGTATTTGGTCCTGTCAACAGCGGATATAGTACCGGTATGATGGCATATACAGAAAAGAGTGACCGATGGGATCATGAATCGGAGTTAGTAGACGGATATCTGAACAATATGGGAGCCGCCTATGGTGATGAAGAGGACTGGGGAGGTATGCAAAAAGACCTTTTTGCTTCCGCCCTTTCCGAAACTGATGTAGTGATACAACCCCGGCAAAGTAATACCTGGGGACCACTTTCACTTGACCATGTATACGAATTTATGGGAGGTCTGTCGTTGACAGTGAAGACACTGACCGGTAAAGAACCGGATGCCTTAATGGCTGACTATCGCAATCGAAACAACAAACGGATGCAGAATATCAACGAAGCAATCGCTGTAGAGGCGAGAGCTACCGTGCTCAACCCAACTTTCGTGAAAGAACGGATGAAAGGAGGTGCCACCACCGCGCAAATGTTCGGTGAAATATTCCGTAATATCTTCGGATGGCATGCCACCCGTCCATCGGCAATGGATAAAGAGATCTTCAACGATCTCTATAAAATGTACATTGTAGATGAAAACCATTTGGGTATCCGGAACTATTTCCAAAGAATTAATCCGGCTTCTTATCAGGCAATGACCTCAGTCATGCTTGAAAGTGCCCGGAAAGGATACTGGAAAGCGAGCGACGAACAATTGAAAGTAACAGCCCGACTACATGCGCAAATCACCCGCGAAGCCGGTGCCGCCTGTACAGAATTTGTATGCGATAACCGAAAGCTTCAGCAATTTGTAGAAGGTCACTTGGACAACAATGATTCTGAAAGTTATCGTCTGGTTATGCAAGAAGTCCATCAGGCAGGAAACGAAAAAGGAAAAGATATCGTATTGAAAGAGGAGAAACTCACGAAAACGGAAAACCGGAAAAAGAATGTGGTAAATGGCATCCTTACCGGCGTTATTGTTCTTTTAGTATTCGGTGGAGTAATATACCTGCTGAAACGTAAAAAATAAGTTTATGGAACATATCATTCATTTACTAATCGGTTTCATCGTTTTAAGTTTCCTTCTCAAAACCGGTTTCTATCCGCGATGGGGAATCTGGTTGTCAGCACTTGTCTATACGGTTTTCCTTATTTGTATAGGTCCATGGGCTACGGAACAATCGCCAACAGAGATAAACTCTCTGCTGGCCTCTGCTCCACACATACTGACCCTTTCAGTATATGTCACGCTCGAAGCCTCAATAATGATCGCTTTTTGCTTCAACTGTTTTGCAGACACCTCAAAACAGCGGACACTTTTCCAACGGACAGTTACATACATATTGAATTTTTATCCCGGACTGCTAATGGCGGGCATACTAACCTATCTGCTTATACAGTTGTTCTTCGCTTTTCCGGGAGTCAGCTTCGGACTGATCACCGGCATCTCTTCAGTTGCTGTTTTTATACTGATATCCGGACTGAGCCTACTCTTGAAAAACATAGTAGGAGAACGGAAATTACGACTTGAAATACTCTTCATCACCAATCTGTTTATCGTACTGCTTAGTGTCGTTAGCACAGGAAACAACTAAAGAAATAACAATTATAAATATGGAAACAATATCAAATGCGCTTTTCTGGATATCCAACGGGCTACTTGTCCCGGTAGTAGTTCTGTTGTTACTATTCTTTGCGCGTGCTGTACTGCTTGCAGGCGGCTTCTTCGGAGAATTTTATCGTAGGGTACATACTCAAAAATCTCTTGCCGAGCAGTTGGAAGAACTGACTCCCGACAATATCGAAGAAAAAGCGGATTCCCTTACTGGAGACAGAAGTACTCCCCTGCAACGCTGTGTATACAAGCTTTATACGCATCGGGACAATGCAGCTTATTGTGAGCGATTGCTTGCTAACTTTGAAGTAGATGCCGAACAAGAATTGGGACGTTCACGTACATTTGTCAAGCTGGGTCCCATGCTCGGGCTAATGGGTACATTAATCCCAATGGGTCCCGCACTTGTAGGTCTGGCCACAGGAGACATTGCTTCAATGGCCTACAATATGCAAGTAGCATTTGCCACCACTGTAGTAGGTATGGTTATAGCCGCTATCGGAGTGGTCACCCTGCAAATCCGGCAACGTTGGTATGCCCGTGAAATAAACGACCTTGAATTTATCAGTAAAACCCTAATCCATGGCACGAAACAAACTTCTACACAACCAGAATGATACTGACCCAATGGGAACAGTAGCCAACTTATTCGATGTAGCCATGGTTTTTGCTGTGGCATTGATGGTAGCACTCGTCAGCCGATTCAATATGACCGAAATTTTCTCCAAAGAAGATTATACGATGGTAAAGAATCCCGGACAAGAGAACATGGAGATTATCACAAAAGAAGGTAAAGAGATTAAACGATATACTCCATCCGAACAGAAAGAATCATCCGGTAAACGAGGAAAGAAAGTAGGTGTAGCCTATGAACTCGAGAATGGAGAGATCATTTATGTCCCTGAATAAAGGGCAGAAAAAGGATTAATCCGTATCTTTGCCGTTCAAGCCGGTATAGGTATAGTTCAAGCCGGAAATGAATCCAAGAATTTCACTATAGATTATCATTATGAAACAATCCAAAATTATCGTAGCCGGCATTGGGCCGGGAAGCGAACAAGATATCACTCCTGCCGTGCTCGCCGCTGTACGCGAAGCAGATGTAGTGGTGGGATATAAATATTATTTCCGTTTTATACGTGATTTTGTCCGTCCGGACGCCGAGTGTATCGACACCGGAATGAAACGCGAACGTGCCCGCGCCGAACAGGCTTTCGAATATGCCGAACAAGGAAAGACCGTTTGTGTCATTAGCTCCGGAGATGCCGGTATCTATGGCATGACACCCTTGATTTACGAAATGAAACGCGAACGTCAGAGTAACGTAGAAATCATTGCCTTACCGGGAATCAGCGCTTTCCAGAAAGCGGCCTCACTACTTGGTGCACCGATCGGGCATGACTTCTGTGTCATCTCTCTATCAGACCTGATGACACCATGGGAACGTATCGAGCGCCGTATCCTCGCTGCAGCCCAGGCCGACTTTGTGACGGCTGTATACAATCCCAAGAGTGATGGGCGCTATTGGCAAATTTATCGTCTGCGCGAAATCTTTCTGCGCGAAGGACGCTCACCGGAAACCCCTGTAGGCTATGTTCGGCAGGCTGGTCGTGAAGAACAGGAAATACACATCACCACTCTCGCCGCATTCGACCCGGAAACTGTGGATATGTTTACGGTCGTTCTGATTGGTAACTCACAAACATATACATTTAACCAAAACATAATTACTCCACGGGGATACTATCGCGAAACACGCAGTGAAGCAACCGGTATCGGACAAGACATCATGATACGCAGTTTCCGCACCATCGAGACGGAATTGAAGAACCGTGATATTCCACTCGACCGGAAATGGGCCTTATTGCATGCTATCCATACGACAGCCGACTTCGAGATGGAACGTTTGCTTTACACTGATCCCAATGCTGTGGCCTCTCTCTATGACGCCATCCGCACAGGAAATCTGCGGACTATTGTAACAGATGTAACGATGGCAGCTTCCGGCATCCGTAAAGGTGCATTGCAGCGTCTGGGTGTAGAAGTGAAATGTTACTTGAACGATGAAAGAGTAGCCGAAATGGCAACTTCAAAGGGGATCACCCGTACACAAGCGGGCATCCGCCTGGCTGTGGAAGAACATCCCGATGCACTCTTTGTCTTTGGTAATGCCCCCACAGCACTGATGGAACTTTGTGATCTGATCCGGAAAGAGAAAGCGCAACCGGCAGGTATCGTAGCCGCTCCCGTAGGGTTTGTCCATGTAGAAGAGTCAAAACACATGACAAAGCCCTTCACCCGCATCCCCAAACTGATTGTGGAAGGACGCAAGGGCGGAAGTAATCTGGCTGCCACCCTGGTAAATGCCATTCTTTGCTATCCCGATGCGGAACAACTCAGACCCGGAAGAGACGTATAGCAGACGACCGGTATACAGACGTTTTATTTATTAGAATCGTTCATTATATAAAAAGAATGAAGACCTCAGAAACAACCCGACCTACTCTTTCTTCTCTCCCTGTCGGGAAGAGAGCGGAAGAGGGTACACCCCATAACCTTTTCACCGTTATAGGTCTCGACGACAGTCCTTCGCCTTACCTCTCACCTTCCGTCAAGGCATTGATAGACCAAGGATGTGTCTTTTCAGGAGGAGCGCGCCATCACGACATTGTTGCCCCACTGCTCCCTGCCGGAGCAAAGTGGATCGACATCACCGTTCCTCTCGACCAGGTATTCGCCCGTTATGCAGGACATCCCCATATCATTGTCTTTGCTTCGGGTGACCCTATCTTTTTCGGCTTTGCCAACACGATCCGCCGACGTCTGCCCGATGCGGAGATTCGGCTCTATCCCTCTTTTAACTCTTTGCAAACGCTGGCACACCGATTAGTGATGCCCTACGATGATATGCGCACCATCTCCCTTACCGGACGTCCATGGCATGGATTTGATCGTGCATTGATAGAACGTACTCCCAAGATGGGAATCCTCACCGATCGCGAACATACGCCTGCTACCATTGCAAGCCGGATGCTGGACTATGGTTACAACGATTATACCATGTACATAGGTGAACATCTGGGACATCCGACAAAAGAACTGATTCGCCGGATGACGCTTGAAGAGGCAGCCGCAGAAACATTTGAATATCCCAATTGCCTGATTTTAACTACAGGTGACGGACTGCAATCTGTAAACGGAGGAATACTCTCCCCTCGCTTCTTCGGCATCCCCGACGAAGCATTCGAACTGCTTGACGGACGTGCCCGGATGATCACCAAAGCCCCTATCCGCCTGCTCACCTTGAGTGCCTTGGAACTAAACCGACGGACTTCTTTCTGGGATATCGGCTTCTGCACCGGCTCCGTCTCTATCGAAGCCCGATTACAATTTCCCCATCTGCATGTCACATCTTTTGAGATCCGCCCCGAAGGCAAGCGACTGATGGAAATCAACAGCCGGCGTTTCGGTACTCCGGGCATTACCACCGTCATCGGTGACTTTCTTGAAACAGATACCGCCATTTATCCCTGTCCTGATGCAGTTTTTATCGGCGGACATGGCGGACGGCTGAAAGAAATCATATCCCGGGTCCGGCATAAGCTTCTTCCCGGAGCACGCATCGTTTTCAACTCCGTATCCGAAGAAAGTAAAACGCATTTCATCGAAGCCGCCAACGAATCCGGACTTTGTTTTCTCGGCGGAACAAGAGTCGCAATAAATGAATATAATCCAATAGAGATCCTGGTGGCTTCAGCTCCGGACTCTCCTTATCTATAAAAATATATGAAAACAGCCATTATTGTCATATCAGAAGCCGGCATAGCACTGGCCAAGACACTGGAACAGGAACTTCCCGAATCAGAGATCTTTTCTACCGGCACAGACACAGATTGCCACTCTATTTCCAATCTTCAGGAGGCCGTTCCTGAGATATTCCATAAATTCGATGCTATTATCTTCATTGGAGCTATGGGAATTTGTATCCGTGCCATTGCTCCCCATATTGAAGACAAGCATAAAGATCCCGCCGTTGTCTGTGTAGACAGCACAGGACGTTATGCTGTCTCTGTCCTGTCCGGACATATTGGTGGAGCCAACGGACTGACCCGGTATGTGGCAAGCATTCTGGGAGCCGAACCTGTGATTACTACCCGGAGTGACCGTACCGGTCTTTGGGCCCTCGATACTCTTGGCAAAAAATACGGTTGGCAAACAGTCCCAGCCGAATCATCGGATATGAATCATCTGATCACACTCTTTGTAGATTGCAAACCAACAGCTCTATTACTCGACATTCGCGACGAAGGCACAACACAGTTGGAACATACCTTGCCTCCTCACGTCGATGTATTCTACAAATTTGAGGATATGGATCTCCGGAAATATGACTTGCTCCTGCTTGTCACTCCATTCATTTACAACACCTCTGACACTCCGGCACTCTACTACGTCCCACCGGTATTGCATATGGGAGTCGGACTGGCCCGCGATGCCCATCCGGTGGATACCGTCATTACCCATCTGATGGATGTTGTGGTGCAAGCCAACATGATCCCTCTTGCCATACGTACCGTATCTTCCATTGAAGAAAAAAAAGACGAACCGGTGCTCAAACTACTTGCAGAGGCTTATCAGACCCGGCTTTACACCGCCAGTCAACTCAGCAAAATAGAGGTGCCCACTCCAAGTGAAGTGGTCAACAAGCACATGGGTACTCCCAGTGTATCCGAAGCCTCTGCCCTACTCTCTTCCGGAGGCGGTCCCTTACTCCTGCCCAAACAAAAAGGCGCTAACTTTACTGTAGCCATCGCTATGGACGCCGCCTCCGTACGTCAGGGACACATCGAAATTGTCGGAGCCGGTCCCGGCGATCCGGAGCTGATCTCTGTACGCGGACGTCGCTTTCTCGAAGAAGCCGACCTGATACTTTATGCCGGCAGTCTCGTCCCCCGCGAACTGACAGAATGTGCCAAAGCCGGTGCTACCATACGCAGTTCGGCTTCCATGACTCTCGAAGAGCAATTTGCCTTGATGAAAGAGTTTTATGACCGTGGACAGTTGGTAGTCCGTCTGCATACAGGCGACCCTTGTATCTATGGTGCCATCCAGGAGCAAATGAATTTCTTCGACCAATATGGTATGCATTACCACATCACTCCGGGGATCTCTTCATTTCAGGCTGCCGCCGCTGCTCTCCAATCCCAATTCACCATTCCGGAGAGGGTACAGACCATCATCCTCACTCGCGGTGAAGGTCGTACACCGATGCCCGAGAAAGAGAAACTCAGCCTGCTGGCACGTTCGCAAAGCACCATGTGCATCTTCCTCAGCGCAGGCGTAGTCGATCAGGTTCAGCGAGAGCTCCTCGAGCACTATCCGCCCACTACACCTGTAGCTGCCTGTTATCATCTGACCTGGAAAGACGAACGCATCTTTCGCGGACAATTACAGGATTTAGCTAAGATCGTAAACGAAAACCATCTGACTCTGACTACCATGATTGTCGTAGGCGATGCCATCGATAATCGGGAAGGACTGTCACGACTATATTCTCACCAATTTAAACACTTATTCCGTAAATAATCATGATACTTATATTTGGAGGAACCACTGAAGGACGGGCTGCCGTCAATGTAATCGAAGAAGCCGGGAAACCTTATTATTACTCAACCAAAGGTGACGAACAGGATATCTACCTGCATCATGGCATACGCCTGAGCGGCGCCATGACCCGGAGAACCCTGAAAGCTTTCTGTCGCCAAAACGACATTCGCCTTTTGATAGATGCCGCCCACCCCTTTGCCGAAAAGCTGCATGATACAGTAACCGATGTTGCGCATGATCTCGGCATTCCCTGCATTCGATACGAACGCATTTACGACCGCTCTTACCTCAACCCGATTTTCGAAGACAACTGCGACCCTGATGATTTGCCTTTTAAATTTGAATATGACAATCGGGATCTGTTGCGCGAGTTGAAGAAAGAAAAAGAGGGTCACAGATTTCTTTTCCTGACAGGCGTCCAGTCCATCGCCCGATTCAAATCTTTATGGACCAAGAAGAAGTATGAATGTTACTTCCGTATTCTCGACCGTGACAGCTCCCGTGAAATAGCCCGTCAAGCCGGATTCCCGGAAGATCATCTGGTGTACTATCATCCCGAAACGGAGAATCTGCCCCAACTCCTGCAAGAACTGTCTCCCCAAGCAGTCGTCCTGAAAGAGAGTGGGAAGTCCGGAGGATTCACCGAAAAGAAAGACATGATCCTGGAATATGGGGCAACTCCTTACATCCTTCTCCATCCCGAATTAGAATATTACGATATAACAGTAGACGGAGTAAACAGTCTCCGCCGTACCCTTGAGAAAATGCTGCCCGATTACTTCCCATTGCGTAGCGGACTCACTACCGGGAGTTGTGCCGCAGCCGCTGCCATAGCTGCTTTTCGGAAACTGAAAAATCCCATACTCGAGGATTTTAACCGGAATATCCATACCGTCCTTCCCAGTGGCGAAACGATTGAAATTCCTTGCCAATCCGTATCCGGAACATTCTCCGACGAGAAAATTGAAGTCAGCGCTACCGTCATCAAAGATGGAGGAGACGACCCCGATGTGACCAGTGGGCTGCCGATTGTAACCACTTTAACCCTGAACCTCGCAGAAGCGAAACAGGCTAATAACGCACCTGTACAAACTCCGGAAACATGGGAGTTCGTCTTCCATGGTGGTCCGGGTGTAGGAACAGTTACCCTGCCGGGACTCGGGCTCGAAGTAGGTGGTCCGGCCATCAACGCTACTCCCAGGCAAATGATTATCGACAATCTGAGGAATTGCATCCGGTACTACTATCGATACCTGCCAAACGTTCCCATCCATGTCACCATCTCAGTTCCCGGAGGTGAAGAAGTCGCCGCACGTACTTTCAACCCCCGGCTGGGTGTCGTAGGCGGAATCTCCATCATCGGTACCAGCGGTATTGTGAAACCCTTTTCTTCCGAAGCTTTCGTCCGTTCCATTCGTAAGGAGATGGAAGTGGCACGTGCTACAGGTGCTTGCCGCATTGTCATCAATTCGGGAGCCAAAAGCGAAAAATATATTCGCAATCTCTATCCGGAACTTCCGCCGCAGGCTTTTGTGCACTATGGTAATTTCATAGGCGAAACGATCGGAATTGCAGCCGAACTCGGCATCTCGCGGCTGACCTTGGGAGTAATGATGGGTAAAGCTGTGAAACTGGCGGAAGGGCACCTCGACACACACAGCAAGAAAGTCACCATGAACAAGGAGTTCCTCAAAGAAATTGCCCGACGGTGTGGATGTACCCCCTCCAGCATAGAGGCAATCGACCATATCATTCTGGCACGTGAACTTTGGAACATCCTTCCTGAAACCGAACTGCAGGCTTTCTGTTCCCTGTTGATCGAACAATGCCACCGCCACTGCGATGTGCTGCTCCCCAATGGAGAACTAACCATCCTTCTGATTACCGAAGAAGGAAAAATCATACAGTAAGTTCCTGTCTAAGTTAAATCGATCCTTTATGACCGATTTAACTTAGACTGACAAATAACCAAGAGCATACCCTGTTTTGAGGTTAATCCACTGAATGTTAGCAATCTCTATTTTTCAATTTCTATTATGATCCTTCCCATTCAATAAAATTTAAACCGAATACAATAAAAAAGCAATGTAATCCAAGCAGTAATACAAGGTTTATTGCATTTATAGAATATAATTATCAAAACATGAAGTTTAATAGAAAGGAAAAAACTTTTATTATGAAGAAAACTTATTTATGGACGGCCATGCTTTGCACGGCAATAGCATTTTCGGCATGCAAATCCAATAAAGCCGGACAGGACACCGCAAGCGAAGCAAAGACTGAAGAAGCAGTTATACCGGGAAGTGATAAAGACGAACACGGTTGCGTCGGCTCTGCCGGATACGTATGGAGTGAAGTGAAGAAAGATTGTATTCGTCCCTTCGAAGCAGGACTGAAAATCAGCGAAACCCAAAAAGACAACGCTACTTACGCCACTTACATCGTATTTGCTGCCGACTCTGTGCAAGTAGAACTCTACACACCCGAGTTTGAAGGAAGTATCCTGCTCGAACGTGCGGACAACCAATGGAAAAACGATACGATCAGCGTCAGTTGCAAGAACGGTCAATGGAGCATTTCTAAACAGAAATAAAAAAACACCTCGCCCCGAAAAAGCTGTCTCAAATTAGATAATCGCTAATTTACCGGCCGGTAACATCGTCATCTCAATTTTTCTTTGCAATGTAGAAGCCCGATCCGGGCGCATCCACTCTACGCAAAATAAGTCCATCCCGGTCAGACTAACCTCGACGGGCGAGGTTTACAGTTTGTATTTGCCCCGATGAATATTTCATCAGGACAAATACAAACTGTCTACAATCAGGATAATGCCGCAATCCCCGTTCCTATCAGATTGGCATTATCCATACTATTAATATGAACTTCGACATCTTCCAATTCAAGCTCACGGAGAAGTTCCTGCAATTTCTCCATTACAAGGATATTATAGTTTTTATCTTTCCGACTTTCACTCCAGAAAAGACTGCCCTCGGCAATCAGACAAACCCGATGGATATCTCGATTATACGATTTCAGCAATGCGATTAATCCGGCAAGAGAGGCAGCGACGAGCTGGGCCGATCTGTTATAGATCCAATGGGCTACCTGAACATAGATATCTTTGTGTATATCAGGATAATTCATAATAGCAGTCAGTTTCCTTGCATCAAATTTCTCTTCAAATTCTTCCAAAGGGAAAGCTGCTTTCAGGATATCTCCCAGATACATGCCGGATACCGCTTTCTCAAAACGCTGTTTACCCAAACTGTCAGAAGTTGCGTCAACAGTATCGTCCACCGCAGTCAGGAAGGGAGGATAAAAGTTTCCCGATTCCAGATTGACCGGAATCAAGCCTTGTACGTGACATTCCGGGTCCAACTTCGTTATCTTGTCAGACGGAATAAAAGTTGCCATATTTGTACCTGTCCCTACAATCAGGCCAATATAAGCATCATAGCTTTTGTCGGTAAGCCCGGCAAATAAACTGGCAATCGTGTCATTCAACACTTTAACTCCTGTAAATCTGATTTTATTTTTTTCATTCAGGTAGTCGAGTAAGGGTTTCCCAACAAACTGTCCCACCATTTCCCGAATGTCTACCCCCTTGGTCCAACGAAGCAATCTTGCATCGCCTCCCGGTATCGATTCGGTCGGATAAGAAAAACAATAACCGATAGGTATTTCCTCTTCCCGCTTTATTTCAACAATCAGGTCGGCCAACTCTTTGAACAACTCTTCACGGGTATAACCGGGCGACTTCATAATCGACATATCCTTCTTCCAACCATTATTGGGATAGATGATTGGCTTTTCGGTTGAGAAATCGACAATTGCCACTCTATAGTTGGTACCTCCCAGGTCCAGAACCAAAGCCTTGCCTTTAACATCGGTCGCCTTAGGTAAAATAAAGGTAGGAATACATTGTATTTCAGCATTATTCTTATTTAATCCCTCTTCCACTTTCTCCCGGAATGCGTGTGCGATTCCTTTCAGTTGTTCATTGTCCAGTTTGAAAATATTCTTCTCCATGATATTAATTTTATGTATGGATTATCTTTGTATCTGTAAATAACAACTGAAGATGAATTTTGCTCAAAAGACAATTTGTTTTAATGCTTTCATCACAGAGTAGCACGGAGTGGACCCTACAAGATCGACTCTGTGTTACTTTGTGGTAATCAGTCTCCGTTCCTATTCCTGTACACAACGAGTGGTGTGCGCATCATAATCCTGTTATCCAGCAACCGCGATTATATTATCGGATATCCGGTGAACCTCAAATAAGTGCGGTTCTCCGTTGCGCCATACTTCAGCAACATTCCTCCATCTGACTGCGCACTGGCTGGAATACTGCTATTATAACCGGCCAGCACCTTTAGATCTGCTTCTGCGGGTATACGCCAGCCTGCCGGACAAGGATCGTGTACCGTTTTCGACCCGTCGAGAGCATATTCAGCACACTGAAAGGATTGAACATCCCCTCCCAGTTGCGATAGTTGAAGTGATAACCGTCATATCGGCGGGTAAACTTTTCCATCGTTTCCTCGTACGTCTGTCCGTTCGCACAGGGTAGTATAAGCCGGATGAAGGCTGATGTCCTGCAACTGGTTCAAATTACTGAAGTAACCCTCTGTACGGAGTTTCTCAAAACTTTGTATTCCAATCGGAAGTTTACGAGAGATCATAGAATCTACATTCATATCCACTTTATTTTTAGATCATCGCTATTATGCACAAAGATCGAAATTGTTTTCCGTTATTCCAGTATGTCAAAGATCGAAATTGATTCCTCTGTCAGTCCTTTTCCTGTATGCAACGCAAAGGAAGCATCTCTTTCAAAGTCCCTCCATTATTAATTCCATTGATACCTCTCCGTTGATCAGATGCCGTAGAAACCAACTGTAAATGCTTCGCCTGATAGATTCCTCTATTTTGAGTACTATTACAGCACCATATAAAATCAAAATAACCTATCTGAACAAATTCTCCACCACCATAATACCCACACAATCGGAAATAGGTAGTCTTCGACTGATCCGTCTTATCATAGCGCAATACAAAACCTTTATCGACTCCTTGCGTATTATAATTACTCATATTCATATTATTAGTCGAAGTGCTCGGCAACGTCCCACTATAATTCTCAGGACTGAATAAAGAGTAATACTCCTCCGCCTTCGCTACCCGCCATCCGGCCGGACACGGATCATGCACAGTCTTAGCGGTAGCCCAGGCACCGGATATCGAGCTGGTGACATCATCTGTGAACCAATACTCATTTGTCTTCGGTTTATAGGCAGTCAAAGGATTCCGGTATGCCGTCTGATAACCGGCTCGTCCGTTGTATGCCGGATCGAATGGTAAAAACTTCACCCCGTCCGACCCATATAAACTCATGATACCCACTATCGGCTCCGTTATCTTTTCCGGTAAATCCACCTTTTTAATCGGCTTATTCGAATAACTGCTCGGATACGGGTCTTTTCTCCCCCACTGATATTGAAAGCCATGCGCTTTAAACTTCTCTACATCCAAAGTGGGAGCCTTTGCATACCCTGCCATCGCCCCCAAATCCCGGTCCATCATCGGCCGTTGATCCGGATGGTTGCCATACGTAAACTTCAGTTTTCTTTTAGTCAACGGTTCCTGCACATCCACATTACCCGTAGCGTCCGGATGATAGTCCGTCACCCACACATGCCAGCTCCACAGTATGTTATCACTACTATCATAAGCCGCAATCACACCGCTTCCGCCCGTCGTGCCCGGAGCCACCCGGCAATAAATGCGGCATTGCCCCTTATCGGTAACGGGATTCTGTCCCACTGCCTTTCCGTCCGTACGCTTGATGTCTACAATGTTCGTATGGTCCTCAGCAGAGTTGACGATACCCATCACCGGTTCGCCGATGTCCCCGTCCTCTTTCGTCTGCCAGAGAAGTTTCACCTTAACGATGCCTCCCCCTTGGCACCAACCCTTCAAGGTTTCATTCGTTTTCTCTGTTCCGTCACTCTGATAAGCCAACGGGTCGAAGCAGAAACCTCCACCGGGAGCCACCATAAAGCAATTGGCTGTCGGAACCGGATTGTCATTGTTCTCCGAAGCGGGCACGGGATCGATGTAGGTCACACGTTTGTCATTCGTCGGGATACCCGTATGGCTAAAACTCACCGCATAGCTGTACTCCGTATTATTGTTCAGGCTGAAATCCGAGGACGTTTTCCCGCCGATGTACACACGATAATCCAGTTTCTTTTTGGGATCCGTGGTATTCACGGCTACAAAGTTCAGAAAAGAGCTTCCCTTCGGCGCGTTCGCTTTCGTGCGCTGCAGATCGGAGTTTGCCGCGGGAGATTCGCCGCGTACATTGGCCGGGATCCAGCAAGAATAAGAATTGCCTTTACTCATATCGATCTCTACTGTATGAAACTGGTCCAGAATAGAGGGATAAGTGCCATTCGAGTCTGCTGTGGGAACCAGCGTATAGTTCAACGGGACGCTCTGCAACAGGACTTGTTTCAGTTCATAACCGCTCACGGTGTAGTTCCAGTTCACCGTCAGTCGTGCAGCCAGGCGCTTCAGCAACAGGCGGGTATCATAACTGCCCTCCGGACTCTGAATGACAGCCTTACCGTCAGTTCCCGTCACCACGTTTACATGTTCCAGATGGAGCACATAAGGCATGGCGTCGATAGCGTCTGCTGTCGAAGGATCGATCTGATTGATTATCGAAGCATCTATATCCATACTCTTTACCCCCTTTGTACTTTCTGTATCTTCCAGATTCTTACCAACTAAAGTTTTTACCGCATCCTTGTTTCCACGTGCCACCACCAACAATTGACAGTTATTCATCACATTCAGCGTCACATCCAGGTGGGTGCCGAGTTCTACAGTGCCATAACTGTTACCAGCCTTATAATTCCCGTTTCTATCGTATTGAAGTATCTCCAGATTATACAGCTTAGTGGGAACGGCCGGGACGCCACGGGTAACCGGCTTCCGTAACCGTTTTACATCAAAAGCGGCGGCGCGTGTTTCAACGGCGAGCCATTGAGATTCTTCATTCTTTGAATCATCGGCAAAGCCGAAACACAGGGATACCTCCACGGGCTTCGTGTCGGCATCGACCGGCACGACATCCGCCCGCTCTTCACAAGCCGCCATGCCCAATAGGCAGACAAGCACCGGTAGCTTCCACAGATTTTTAGAAGTATGTTTCATATTGGTATGTTTGTTTTAAGTTCACCACAGATTACACGGATTTTCACTGATTAATTATTTATATTCCGATTAATTATTTATATTTCACTGATAATCAAGTTCAATCGAATCAAAGATTCGGTGTTAATCTGTGAAGATCCAGTATTAATCTGTGAAAATCCGTGTAATCTGTGGTGAATCAAGTTCATTTCTGTCTTTTATTTGAAAACTACATTGTTCACCGGAAGCACCTCCACAGCATCGAACATCACTACGTTACCGTCCGTGATCGTCACACGCACATCGGCGCTGTTGGCGCCACTGATATTGACGGTGAGGTTATAAAGGTAATCTCTGCGGATGTTGTAGTCAGTCATCAGGTTGCCGCCCAAATGCAGGAGATAGTTCACGCCGATAGGCGCCGATGCTCCCGCATACTTATATTCACCCGACAGCTTGATGTACGTACAATAGTCCAATTTTCCGTCCGGCCCTTTAGCCGGAATGCTCTTTTCCATAAACGAGGCGGCTGTCCCCATTCCCCGTAAGTTTTCCGGCATATAGAATTTGCAAGGAGAAGACGGACTCAAATCAGTAGTGATCTGGGTTCCGTCTGTGGATATGATAGCCGTAGAACCATCCTTATCCGCAGGATACTTATCTTTAATACTTCCGCCTCCCCGCGTATAGAGCGCCATATTCGCGGGTACATTGTAGAGGGAGACGGACTTGACGACAAGGCTACTCAAATTATTGGCTGCCAGATCTCCCTTTTTATTCCAGGACAAGGAAATCGTGGCGTAAGCCCGCCGCAAGGGAACCACCAGCGGTATTACACCCTTTTTATTAAGATCGGGCGTATATTCCAGCGGCCCCGATGTCAACAGGGACGGCTGGTTGGTATAACCGGAAAAGGGCACCGTTTTCGCCTTCAGTTCCGCTTCGGTTCCGGTGAAGTCTTTCAAGAAAGACTCTTCCGCATTGGCAATGACATAGAAGCGACTATTCGTTTGGGTGAAAGTAGTTTCGCCGGTTGTAATCTCAATCGTCGGAGGAGGATTCTTCCCAGCCGGATCATCCGGAACCGTAAAAAAAGCTTTGTTCTTCAGCGTTGACGTTCCGCTCTCGGTGACGTATTGCAGCACCCAGATCCGGTTAACAGGGATCTGGTTAATCGTTCCGCGGGTATCCACCGTCAGCGCCGGAGGCAGTTTCAGAACTAATCGAAACTCCTCGGAAGTCTCTACGGATTCCTCGCTGCATCCCGCCAGCAAGCCGGAAACCGTCCATAGGCCGGAAACCGCCAGCAGGCAACCGAGTGCCCATTTACCCGTCCATCGTCGTATGTATTGTCTTTTTGCCATTCTGTTTTGATCTGATTCTAAATATGATAATTGTATATGAATATGCCGGCTACTTTCCCATTTCATCCGAATCGAGCGTTACGGTCGATTCATATTCGCCTATCGCCAACGTCAAGTCGGCGGGGTCGAGTATGCCGTAGAAAGTCAGTGTAAAGGCGAACATATAGGTCATACCCGGCAGCAACACCTTCTGGATCTCCGCCGGATAAGTATTGGTCGTTTTTCTACTTACACCGTTATCATTATAGCCTACCGTCAGGTTCACTTTAAAAGAAATCATAGCCGAACCGTCTACCGGAAGCACCACAACCGGTGTACTTTCTCGTGAAGTCTTTATCTCATGGGATGCTGTATTATTCGTGAATCCGGTGAAGGACTGAGTAGTGGCAAACGTTTCATTCGCCACCGCCCCCCAGGTAGTACCACCCAACGTGTAAGGCAACGACGCCCGGAGTCCTCCCATCTCGAAGGAGTTCACCACCAGACTGGTAGGAGTAACCGGCTGAAAGTCACCTGCCGCCACACTCACTTTGATCTGTGCTCCCAAGCGTTTAAAGGGAGCCGGCAGCACTACGTCCATCATGTTTTCTCCCGTTTGGTTGGGTTGCACCACGATCCCTTTCAGGCTGGTGTACATAAAGTCTTTTCCGTTCGACACCTGAATCGTACCGTCCGTTTTCAGTTCGGGCACTTCCGTCGAAGAGTTGTACGATACCAGGTAAAGGTCGTACGTTCCGCGATACAGATAGAGTTCGCCCGTAGCCACTCCACTCTTTACCGTATATACTTTATGATCCAGCGGTTCCGTCGTCGTGGTAGACGCACCTGCGGGGAAAGCATAGATACAGAAAGTCTTTCCATCCGCCATATCCGTTGCCGCGTCGGCACGGGTCGAAGCCTCGTCCGCCTCCGCCCGGTAAAGAGAGAAGCGGAGCGATACCGGATCTCCCTCCTCCGTGCCGGGTTCCCCGGGAGCCTGTTCCGAACATCCTGTCAGTCCCGGCGCTCCCAGCATGCAAAGGCAACACCCTATCCAAAGTTTCAGTCTTTTATTCATCGTTTCTTGTTTTAGTTCACCACAGAGTACACAGAGTAACACGGAGTGGATCGTTTTCCACTAAATCCCGATACTCGTGTTCTGGTTCGCATCGTTCTTCCAGTCCTCTATCTGTACCGAGCTCAGCTTACCTCCCATTTTGTCCACCGTAATCAGATAGACATAATGCTTTCCCGCCTCCCACTGCGCTGTCACCGATTGGGTTTCAAACGCATGCGCTTTCGCGGCAACTTCTCCGTCCACACATACCTTGAGCCGGAACGAGAGCACCGTTTCCTCTTTCGCCATCGGCGCCACGAGGCAGGTCACGTTCGGTCCTTTCTGGTTTTCTTTCAGCTTCAACTCCACGCCACTCGCCTGCGCCAGTGTCAGTGTCGAAATATCCGACAGACTGTTCAGCAATCCGCTTTTCAGGTTCATCGTCCCGATGCCTGTCCGCAGACGGTTGGTTCCGCTCAGCACATCCACCTGTATCAGCTTTAGCGCTTCGGTGGCCGAAGCCGACTTCACGATACGGAAACTGACTTTGGCCAACGCATGCTTCATCTTGAAGCTGACGGTTCTCGAGGAAGGTTTTGCCGTGACGGGGACTGTCTCCGACTTATCCGTACCCACACCGTAGAGATAATCGGCCTGCCCGGTAGCGAGAAAATCAGTCAATGACGACGGAAGGTTCACCGCCGTCGTATGTTCACCGTCACCGGACGCTTGGATGGCTGCGGGAGGATAATAGGCGTACAGCAAGGCATCACCCGAAGTGCTGTTCATGATCGTCTGCTTGTCCGGAGTCCAGACTCCTTCTTTCAAGGAGAATTTCATCAGTGGATTGTCTCCATACGCCGCATGTGGACTGGTAGCTGATGCGGTAGTGGTGGCATACACGTCCACCTCGGTGATAGCGGTTGCTTCCGCACGGGTGACGCTCTCCTCTCCCTCCACTTCGATCCGCTGCAATTCCAGTGCGCCTTCATCGGCGGCGAATCCGTCGTCCGAGGCGCATGAAGCCGTCAGGCATATCCCCGCTCCGAGGGCAAGCGCCATGTAGAGGCGATTCGCCGGCTTCTTCATTCGATTGTATTTTTGTAGGTTCATATCTGTTTTCGTATCCGTTTTCGTATCCGTTTTTCATTAAGTGGCGTTTCCCGCGTCCTGCTCCGTTGTCTCTACGAATCGTTCTACGGTGATACCGTTCAGGATCAATTCATTGGTGGACGTAAAGTTATACTGGTAGTTGTATCCGGCCTTCAAGGTATGGGCCGCCTTCTCGGTGTACTTCTTCTCCGTTTCACCGCTGTCGCCGGCCTTCACCTTGATCACAAACGTTCGGGAGCCGGGCTTGACAATGGCCACATACGTATGCTGCTGAGCGGAAGTTCCCGCTGCCGAGGCGCCATAGGCGTTGATCGTCTCCGATGTAGAGACATCGGTGGCAATCCCCGTACCCTCCAGGCTTGCCGTGCCGGGAAGCTTTGAATCATTTCCATACTTCACCACCAGGGTCACCTTCGCCGCTTCCGGAGCGAACGAGAACGTAGCCTTATTGCCATCGAGTACTCCTGTAGCCGCCAGCCGGTTGCTTTGCCAGAAATTGGTGGCTGTGCGCTGATCGGTTAGAATCCGGGTAAACGCCGTAGGATACGAAGCCGTAAACGTTTCACTACCGGTGGTGGTAAGCGCTGTTTGTCCGCTTGCGGGTTGCCAGGTGCCGGTTGTGCCGGTGACCACCCGTTGGTAGTCGGCAGATTTCGTGCCGTCCGTAATCCGGATGACATCACCCGCTACAAATTCACTTTTATCATAATCACCGGCATGCGAGTCTGCCGCCGCACGGGTAGCGGGACTCCCCACCTCCGCCGATACTTCCAACGGACGGGGCAAAGCATCCTCTTGCGAGCAGGCGGCCAGCAGAACCGGGAAGAACAGGCAGAGAGCCGCCCCGGATACCGATAGGATTCTATTCTTTTTCTTTTTCATGGGGTTACATCAAACTAATATTACATCAACTAATATTACATCAAACTAAGTTACATCAACTTAAGGTTCCTGTATGCGAATCCCCGCTTTGCCACTCTTTGATCTCCTGACCGGTGGGAACCAACACATCATTTTTCAGGGTGAGCGTATAGGTGTAGTGGCTGTTCGCCGCCCTTGCGCAAGTAAGGGTGACGTCATAGACCACTCCGTTAGCATCCGTCACCGATACCCGTATCGACTGTTGGGAAGTAAGCGGGGCGATAATGCCATGCCAGGTATATTTCGCATCGCCTGTACCGCCGGGGTGATACAGGTAGACGGTTTCATCCTTGCTTGCTTCTCCGGAGTAAAGCCCATTCCCGGTTACGGTCATACTCGTAAAATCCTTGGACAGTGTGTTCTTTCCCGAAAACTTCAGGGTCAGCTTCACGCCTTTGTGCACAAAGGCGCTTTCGCCTGTAAAGGAGAGTGTTCCGTCACGGCCGATCGCCACCTTCTCAGGAGTCTCCAGCAGATTGCTCAGGCGGTAGTCCTCACCTCCCGCCTTTCGCTGGTCGGCACGGATACCCGAGTATTCGATAGGGTAACTCGCCTGGTAGGTGGCACCGGACTCAACGAGCAGCTCCGTACCCGTACCCGTCACCGAAGGTTTCCACTCGCCCGTACTGTTGCCGGAAGAAGCGGAGTTCAATGTATAGTCCACCGGAGTGGATGACGAGCCGTTCCGCGAGCGGATGATACGGATTTTGTCACCTGCGGCAAAGGTGCTGCGGTCGTAACCGTTGTCGGCTGCCACGGCACGGGTCCCGGCTGCCACGGCCGCCCGGGTCTCAGACTCCCGGCCTTCACCGGAAGCGCAGATCGCGGCGGACACCATAAGCGGAGTCCCTTCGGGCAACGAAGGGGTCAGCGCATTGTCCGAACAGCCTGCGGTAAGCAGCAGGCAGCCTAAAACCGTTTGGTATAATCTATCTGTTTTCATACTGAATCATTCATTCTGAATCATTTGTCATTCTGAATCATTTGTTTCATTGCCAGCCGGGATCTACGTCATTACTCCCCCCGGAAACTTCCGTCCACCCTTTTATATCGACAGGTTGCAGGCTGATTCCCCGTTCGCCGAGCGTCAAGGTATAGACATAGCGGTATCCTTTCTGCCATGCCGAGTTGAAGGCATCGGTCGAGAGGGTAAGATCCCGTTCGGTAGCGTCCGAGCTTTGTTCACCCAGTGTCAGCGTCAACGTCACCTGCGTGCCCGAGGCCGCCCCGGTCTTCGGAGCCACCAGCCCGTAGGCCACTGTAACGGGGCCCGAGGTGCCGACCTGTTGCGGACGGGCCGATGGGGTAAAAGAGATTTCACCCACCGCAGCCAGTCCGGACAAAGCGCCATCCGTCAGGGACATCGTGCCGGCCGATCCGGATCCGGAAGCAGTCGTACAGTAGAAAGGAGTAGCGCTGCCCGCTGCCGTAAGCTTAATCTGCCTTACATAATCGTATGTCGGATCCGGGGTGCGGTCGTTCGCGTTCTGAATGCGGAACACGACTTGCGACAAGGCGTGTTGCAGATAGAGGGTCGGCGAAGGAGACAGGCTGTTGGCGGTAACCGCCGTAGCCGAACCTACGGTAGCGCTGCCGGAACCGTAAAGATAATCGGTGGTAGAGCAGTCGTAGGTATTTCCTCCGTCGAAGGTTTGCCCGGCAGGCACGCTAACGGGGAGAGCAGGCAAGACAGTACTGCTGCTGCCACCGCTGCCGCTACCACTGTTGCCTCCGCTACCACTGCCGCCATCGCTCTTCAAGGCTGTCGCAGCGGGTGCCCAGGCATAGACCGTTGCTTTTGCAAGGCTGACGTAGGTAGAAGGAGTGCTCGTCCAATTGGTACCGGAAGCCGCTTTCGTGAAGGTCGCTCCCCCGGCGTTGCTGCCCGGATAGAGACTGCCGTCCGCAGCGGCGAGGTAGATGCCAATGGTGCTGATCCGGTCTGCACCCGTACCAACATCGTTGATCATGCTACGGGTGGAGGCGAGCGTGGCACCGGCATGAACACCGGGCTGCAAGAGGACGGCATCGCCGTCGGTGAGAACGGAGTTCTCACCGGAACAGGCTATGCAAAACAGGGATGCGGTCCCAAGGAGCAAAAGAATGAATACGTTCTTCATCTATTATCTTGTTGAGTTTTTCTTCTATCACTTTATATCCAGATCTGTGCTTGAAGCAACCGTTGTCCATTCCGTCACGGTCACACTCGAAATGACGAGTTCGGAGCCACTGAGCTTGACGGTGTACAGGTAATTCTTTCCGGCCTCCCATTTACTGCCGCTACCAGGCAGGGCGACTTTATAATCCTGGTTGTCAATCGTCAGCGTAGCTTCCACGGTCGACTTATCGACCGTGTTTTCAGGCAGGACGAGGATACTGGCTTTCTTGGCGTTATTTTTAGCGGTGGCTTTGGCCTGATCCGTGTCAGCCGTTGCTTTGGACAACGCATAGTTTGCTATATCACGTGTATAGGTCACTGCCGCCGGAGAGCTACCTAGAGTGATCGTACCATCCTTAATTTTCATGGCAGGGGGGGTACCCCCATTATTTAGTACATTTTTAGTATCTCCACTTTTATTGGCTAATACCAGTTTGGTGAATGCACCGGTATTTTTATAGGTATGATCCGCATATACCCGGAAGCTGACCATCGCAAGGGCATGCTTCATGGCGAGCGTCACCTGTCCGGTTTTATTCGTATCACCGTTTTTATAGCTGGCTTTCACTCCGGTACTTCCCTGATCGGCATACATATAGTCCACCTCTCCGGAGGCTGCGAGAATCTTATCTTTTGTACTGGTTTGACTGTCCGAATTGTCAGTGGATTGAAAGTCGATCTTGGCGTTAGGACTTCCAGTAGACCCCGGAAATACAGAGATATTGATCGTGGAATTATCAGTGTATTCACCACTTGAACCACTGGCCTTCAGCGCAGTACTGCCACTCTGAAATTCACCATTACTACCCGGTTGATACGCCGGATAATGCGCATAGATCGTAGCCTCTTCCGCCGAAAGATAGATTTTATCGGTCGTGCTGCTATTGCCCCATTTCGAAGAGCTGTAAGTGTACACCCCATAGTTATTCGTTGTCTTATTCGTCGTTTTGCTGTTGGCATACACCGCGATGCTTCCTAATGCAGTCCCTACAGCCGATGCATCCGAACCGGCATCTATCGCGCCGCGTGTCAACACCACCTGTGGCGACACCTGCAATTCCGCCACCCCGGTATCCTGTCCTTCGGGCAAGATGCTTTCACCGCATCCGACAGCCAACAGCAATGCCGGAAGAGCCATAAGCCAATGATATTTCGTTTGGTTAATCATCATGTTCGTCTTATCTTTTTTTAAATTCATGTATCTAATCCGCATCCAGAGTGCCGTCAACAGTCACCGGAGCCCACGCCTGCACCGTTACCGAAGTGATTCCCAGTTCATGGTCGCCGATGTTCAGCGTCACTACGTGTGACATGCCCGCCTGCAACGGATTTTTCCCGCTTGCGTTGGAATCACCGAACGTAAGCGACACATTATCGAATGTACCTATTGATGTTTCTACTTTCAGCGTATACGTGTTGCTTCCGCCTCCATTGCCGTTGTTTCCGCCGGCTTCCAACGGAGGGAGTAAAAGTTGCCCCACAGATACCGGAGTCTGGCCGGTCACTTCCGTTCCTTGCCCGGCTCCGTTGGTTCCGTTCTGCGTAAGATCCACCGTCAGTCCCTGGGGATGTTCGGTTGTGGTGGAGAACGTCACCTCTCCCGTAGCCAGCTTCAACGAGGCAAGCGGTTTCGCCTCCTTCACCGTGATACTCTTCACCCATACCGACACCCCGTTTTGAAGCGTCTTCTTCGCTTGAAAAGAGAGTTGCGTCAATTGATGGTCGAACACCAGTGAAGGAAAGTGCCCGTCCGCCCAGCGGTTTCCCTGTATCTGAGAAGCGTAAAGCAGATCGGTCTGCCCTGTGAGCACAAAGGAAACCGTACCGGCATAAGTGCCCGTTCCACTGCCCGAAGCGGCCTTATCCGGCTCGGCGTAGGGGGCGTAGCTTACCAGATAGAGCCAAGCTCCCCAACGGGGATAAATGGGCGCTGCCTTACCGGCATTGCCCCAACTGACTTCACCGTTGGTCCCGACAGTTCCTTTCCAGACACCCTCTTCGGCGGCAACCACCGGAGTGGTGTAGTCTCCCCCGGTTCGGGAAAATACCATGGCGGCCTCAAACTCCGCCTGAGGCTTGCTGCCTGCCGAGACCGCCGCCCTCGACGATACATCGCCCTCCAGAGCGGAAAGCTCCACCGGAACCTCCTCCTCACCCATCAGCGAGGAACGGTCCGCATCGGAGCAACCTGCCAGGAAAGCTCCCGGCAGGCAGAAAAAGACAAAAAGCGAAATATGGCGTTTCATGATCATGGCAGACATTTTATGTGAATCAGTTCAGATCGGCATGGCCGGCATCACCCGCTACCCAGTCGGTTACAGTGGCGGTTACGGTCATCTTCGTAGCATCCTCCGGAGTCAGAGGCTCGGTCACGTTCAGGGTGATCAGGTGTGACTTACCGGCCTCGGTAGACAGGTCTGTTGTATTATCCTGCTTTTTGATTGTCACATTACTGAAAGTGATATCAGTGCCTCCCACAGAGATCACCGCATCGATCACGACTTGGCCCGAAGCCTGGATCATCAACGGATTACCTACCCGCACGGCATCTGCACCCAGCGCCACACTGGAAATACCACCCACATTCATCACAGCGGCATCCGTCCACTTGCTCACACCGGCCTTACCCGAAGCCGGAGCTACGTTGACCTCTGCAGGCACCTGTGCGTCCTGCACGCTGATTTTCTTTAAGCTGACGGTCTGTCCGCTCCATTCGCCACCACTTGCCTGAGTGGTGAGCTTCATCTCAAAGTTGAGCTGGGTGGTCAGGTGCTTGAACGTAAGTTCAGGTTTCTGTTGACTACTGCTGCTACCGGCCTCCGCCGCGTCGGCGAGCATCACGTCCTGCTCCCCGTCTGTTTGGGGAATCGTCACCGTTGTACCGCTAACCGTTCCCGCAGGAGCCACAGCCGCCAGCCAAGACTTCGTGCTGGCAGTCGTATGGTAATAAAGAATCGGGTTGAGTGACACCGTGGCCTTAGAACCCGCCTTGAAAGAGGCGGTGGAAACCGTGGCACGGGTTTTCAGTTTGTTCTGTCCGTTTTCTTCCTTCACTTCATTGGCAAGCACCGGAGAAAACTTAGTCCAATCAGCAGCCTGCTCACCGTCAGCCACCAGCACCGTAGCCGTCACATCACTGCCTACGCCCACCGCCGCGCGGGTCTTCACCATGCCCTGCACGCTTTGCGACACTTGGATAGGAGTCGCGTTCACCGGATTCTCGGGCAAAAGGTCATTGTCATTGCTTGAGCAGCTTGCCAGCAAAAGGGCCATAGCCGCCACACTTAGTTTCGTTTTCATTGTTTTCTAAAAGTTTTATAGTTAATAAATATGTCTATTGTCAGTAAAAACGTTTATTGTTCTGTTTCGGCAGACCGATTGTCCACCAGTTCCCCACTGCCGGAGTCACCCTCCTGCCACCGTCCGACCGTAGCGACAGCTACAATCTCCACCGGATCGGGAATGACGGGATCGGGAAGTTCCACCCGGACGGTATAAGCCGTTCCGCCTTCCCCCTCCCCGCCTTCGAACCGTACGGGAAGGGCACGGTATTCGCGGTCGTGTGTCCGGTCATCGTCTACCGAAAGCACCAGGTCGATGGTCAGCGTAGCGGAAGGCTGCACCAGCACATAGCCCGGCAGCGTCAGCTTGTTGCCGTCAAACGGAAGGCCCTCCGCCTCTTCGCCCGCTTCATAAACGGGCACGCTCACCGTGCGCTCACCCGGTAAGAGCGACTCTTCGGCCAGGGAGAGGGTCACCTCGTCCGTCAGTCCGTTCAGATGGAGCGACCGCACACGGAGCGCCCCGGTATCTTCGGCCTCTACCGTGAGTGTAAAGATCAGTTGCGTCAGCAAGTGCCGATACAGGAGCGATTGGCTGTCGGACTCCCCGAAAGGAGCGGAAAGCGATCCGTTCTGTTCGCCCGTCAGCATCAGGTCTTCTTCTCCCGTCAGGCGGTAAGTCAGCCGCCCGTCAGCCGTCAGCGGTGCCGGAGGATAGTATCCCCGCAGATAGAGCGCCGAGCCGTCCGACGGATAGTAGCGTTCGGGCATCAGGCGGATCTCGTTGTCCGTGGCAATGCCGTCCCAGCTCCCGTCGTACTGTCCCGTACGTACACCGTAAGCGACACACACCGGGGTATCGCCGAAAACGTCCACCGTCGCACGGGTATGGATACCCGTAAAGAGACGGATGGGAACCGGCTCCGGTTCCGGACGCGGTTCGAGCGAGCGCTCCGTACACGAGAAGAGAAGCTGGGAAAGAAAGGCAGCTTTCAGTATGTATTTCAGTTTGAGTATCATATTCCCATTGTATTTCTAAAACCTATATCCCAGCCCCAGGTTGATCCCCGTCAGGCCCCAACGGACGAAGGAGGCCGGATGGTGATAGTATGCATGGGGAGGTTCGTTATCATAAGCCTTGGCGGACGAATGGAGGTATCCCCCGCGCACTCCCGCCTCGATGCCCCAATGACGGGACAGGGGGACATACACGCCTGCGGAGAGTCCCGCATGCCGGTAACGTCCGGTGCGGCTTCTGCCTGTGGCGTCCGTATCGCCTGCGGGCGAGGGACGGTAATCGAAATCGCCCGACTGACCGTAGACACCCAGATAGAACCAACGGTAACGCCCGTCACCTTTCAGCCACAAACGGGGTTCGAGGCTGTAGCCGGAGACGCCCCAGAAACGGTGATCGCGCCCGCCTTTCCAGTCTGAATACGCCGCAGAGGCCATCACAGACCAACGGCGGGCAAAGTGAAGCTCCAGCGCCAGGTTGGGCCTGAAAGCTCCCAGGCGGCCTTCCGCCGTCAGCCCCGACCAGTCGGCAAGGTTCGTCTTCAGGGAGAAGACCATCCGATGCGGGTTTTCTGCTCCCGACCCCGCAACCGTACCGGGATGACCGGCCGGACCGACCGGTACAAAAAGAATGGGGGGCGGGCACGGGCGGTTGTCCGGAGCAGATGGGACCGCAGGAGGCAAAAGCGGATATCGGGAGGCATACATGCCATAGTTGCGGCGGGCGGCGGATAAAGTATCCGCACCCGCAGGCTCGCGCAGGCAGACAATCACCACGTCGCGCTCTTCGCCGGGATAGCATACGGCATGGTTGTGAGTCACGAAATACTCCTCTTTCATGCCCTTGCGGGTGATCAGTTCGGACTTCACACGGCTGCTACGCACATAGGCCAGCCAAAGATTGTCGTGTACGCTCCCGCCCGAAGTGCAATGACCGTCTACATAGATACGCATCTTCCCGTCGGCGATAGGGCCACGGAAAGAAGAGACGGCGGCAAACAGGCGTTTCAGCTCGTGATTGTTGCCTTGATAGTCGGCATACAGAACGTCACGCCCCTGTACAAAACGGAACGTGTGCAACGAATCGCAGTCCGAAACCGCACGTGTGCCGACACCCCGACCGCAGACCGGTGCGGAGAGCAAAAGGATATATCCGAGCAGCAGTAAAATTCTGTTCATGGCGGCAATCTCTAAAAAACGGTTTACAAACAAAGTTCTGTCAAATGGATTTCGCTGAATATGCTGCGCATCATCTGGTTGACAACCCCCATACGGGAGGCCACCGACCCATAACGGCCATAGACACGCTGCTCGTCTACATCCGGAGAAACCGGACACACCCCCTCGTGCAGGATCAGCAACAAGGACAGCAGGTCGATGGAGCCCAAAGGCTTGCACAGTTCATAAGAAACGGGACTATCGGGAGATTCCGGGCATATACAGCGAATCAGCCCTCCACGCTCCAACAGGGGAAGGAGGACAGAAACATTCCGGAAAGCGCAATCGGAAGAAACAGGAGGAGAAGATATGCCGGCATCACGGTAATAGATGTAACGAAGCACCCTGACAGCCTCCTGGGTTAAAATTGTAAGCATAACTTTTTGTTTTGTTTGTGAAGACCGTTACTTTGTAGGTAACGGCATTTAACAAATATCTGAAACAGACAGCGTTCTAAACCGAATAATTAGATTTAAACAATAAAAGGCATCCGATGATGGCAATAAAATGTTCATCCACGTTAAATTACACCAACGTGGACAACCCTTCTTATTGCTTTTTTAAGAGAAAATAGGGAAAACTAATGCTAAGCATGCATCTTTTTTAAAATTAATTATCTTTTTATTGAAAAACTTGCCTTTTTATTTGTTTGTGTGAAAAATAATGTCCAATTTTGCAGCAATAAAGCGATGCCGTTACCTACAAAGTAACAGACCACCTACTCTACTGATTATAAGCGCAATACCTTCAATACATTCTACCTTCAAACCGCATTCAGCACATAGTTGAGTATCTTCCTGTTTGTCCGGTCTACTTCCTTATCACCGAAAGGTTTCAGGTAAGTTTCCGTAACTTTCACCGAAGAGTGTCCCAGCCCACGGCTGATCACTCCCACGGGCGTCTCCTGATGAAAGGCAATCGTGGCCCACGTGTGACGCGCGGTGTATGAACTGAGCCTGCCGCCCAATCTCAAATCCACCGACACCCGTTCCAGCCGGCGGTTCAGGTTGCGCAGTTCACATTGATATTCCTGATAAGGAGTCAGCGCCTTCTCCTGCCGACGTTTCCCGGTACGGGGTTGTCCCAGGATGGGCAGCAGGTAGCTCGGATGATCGTTCTCCGCCATCCTCCGGTTGATGATGTCCATCGCCTCACGGGGCACGGTAATGCTGACCTCCTGCCCCGTCTTATGCCGGCAGTAGGTCAGCACCCCCTTGTCAAGATTGCTCCTGCGCAGGTGTGCCAGATCGACAAACGGGATGCCCCGCAGCATAAACATCAGCACAAACCAGTCCACAGCCTTCGCCGAGGCCGATTCATCCGGACACCCCGACATGCGGATCATACGCCCCACCGTGCGGGCATCCACGGCACGCTTCACGTCGGAGCGCGTACCGGTGTATACCTTGTCGAAAAGCCCGGTCACATATCCCGGACGCCCCTTCATCCCCCGGTTGTAGCCCGCACGCAGGGCACGCATGTAAGTAGACACCGTGTTCCAGCTAAGCCCCCGGCCAAGCAGCAGAAATTCGTAATTCCCCAGAAATGCCGGGGTCACCTCTTCAAATCCGATCTCCTCCTTTCCCGCGCTCTCCCTGAGCAAACGCAGCATGTTGTGGTAAATGCGCCGGGCGGACTCACGGCCCTCTTCACGGAACCTTTCAATCTCCGAAATCATAAATACTGTTAATGTTTCATTCATCTTATTCATTGTTTTTAATTTACAATATTCCCTTAAATATAAATTGTACAGAAAGCCGGATAACCGAACCTATATCTTTACAAAACACATCTAAAGAGACTTTACGGAACAATCCTTGGGACGATATGCTGTACACTTTTTGTATATCTTTGCCGATCCTAACGTCGTTTTAACAAACATTGGCATCCAGCCATCCCATACAAACCTCAAAGTAAGATGAAAAAGAGCATCCAGGACCTGAAAGAGTCATTAAGAAAAAAGGAACAGAAACAACAAAGACTGCACGAACAAGAAGATAAGATAGAAAAAGACATCCGTGTGCTGCGATACCTGATAGAACGGGAGGAACAGGCCGCCTCTGCACAAGCCCCCCGGAAACGGAAAATCGCCCGAAAGCAGGTAAGCGACTTCTTCACCCGGATCGCCCTGTTTTACGAAGACCTGCAACGGCGCCTGAACCTGCGCATCACTTACCGCTGCTTCTGCCGCTGGCTCTGCACCCGCTACGAGTTCGAGTCACGCTACCGCGACCGCCACAAGTTGTCGCCTTGCACGGTACTGGGGTATTTTAAAAGGGAAAGAGGTGGGTAAGCTTCATCAGTCAACCTACATAGTGGGCAATGCTTATGGGTTGCTTAGTATATTGTTTTTCTAAGAGAGAACTTCACCCAAAGATGTTTTCAACAAAGTAGATTTACCCGACGCCGAGGTCCCGTCAGGATGACAATCGGATACTTGTTTGTCATCTCTAATAACTTCTGTTTTATCATTGTTAGTTCACACGGCAGGATTGAATCAAGGATATGCCGTATATACCGCGGGGAAGAACTTATTGTCGACAGGGAAAAATGGATAGCAGTGCGGAGCGGCTTAGTTCAATTCAGGCAACAGCGTTGCCTATTTCCAAATATCTTCATTCTCCCAATTTGCAGGAAATCCCATTGCCCGGACATCAATTGAAGGGTAACGGTTTAATAAATCCTTAAACCTTGTCACAAACAAATGGTTAGGATTGATTATATCCAAAAGATACACAATCATGCTCAATATAAGTATGTAGGCGACTTGTGTACGTACAGCCACTAGTATAAAAATAAAAAGCTTACCCTGAGCGCGCTGATCTGACGGGAAGCGGGGTAAGCATGTTGCTGCGAAGATAAAACAATTCTCTTAAAATACAAAATAGTTGCCATATTTATTGTTTTTGATTCACGGCTCTTTCATTTAAGAAATATAGTTCATCGCTTGTTATTGTAGCAAAAAGCCTTATATTCGTGCGCAGCGATGCTGAAGCACCGCCTTAGGTGTTTCTTCTTATCGTTCATTTTATTTTTTAATCGTTACTAAATATCAGGATTCAACGATCCACTTTTCGATGTTTCGGGTTTGGGCACTGAAATTTACGCCAATCTTAAAAAGCTTACGGCCGTCAGTCGCAAAAGGTTGCGTATAATGCTTCCCGTTGATCTGTCGGAGAGCTTCTTCGGCAGTGCCATCCAACTTGAACTCCATCACATAAATGAATTTATCTGTTTTCAAAACGAGATCGACACGCCCTTCAGCGGTATGATATTCCACTTGCGTATAGAATCCCATTAGCTTAAAGACGATGAAAAGCACATTCTGATAGTGCAGTTCCCGATCACGAATCATTTCGTAAGGGGTATCCGCAAAGAAACTCTGCAGACGGCGGAAAAAAGAATCATAGTCCCCGGCACGAACCTCTTGTACGAACTTCTGAATTTCAAACGGGGCTTCTACTTTATTGGTGTCCGCATAATAAGGAAGCAGAAACTTCATGAACCCCTCCTCCACTTCGCGATTCGGGAATCCCAAACGGTAAATCCCGAATTCACAGTCATACCCCTTGATGGTGAGGTAACCGCTCTGATAAATTACGGGAATAGGATCGGTAGAGGAAGAGTCGATGCTGTTCAATACATCCGCATCGGTTTCCACATGCGCCATTTTATGAAGATCATAGTGATGTATCTGCAAGAGTTCTACCAGATAGGTAGGAGTACCCGTTTCAAACCAATAATTTCCAAATTTCATTTTATAGAACGTATTCAGCAAGCTGAAAGGATTGTAAATGCCGATCGAATCTTCCACAAAATGGTACCCGTCATAGCATGCCTTCAATTCACGGCACACCTCTTCATAACCCATCCTCTGCCTGTCGGCAAGTTCGTACAACTCTTGATCCAGATTGGTCCGTATTTCCTCCTCGGTGATGCCGCACAATGCCACGTAACGTTCGTCCATCGACAAATCGATCAGATTGTTCAAAGCACTGAATACACTCACTTTACCAAACTTGGTGACACCGGTCAGAAAAGCGAACCGGATGTATCCATCCATTGTTTTGATAGCTCCATAAAAGGTTTGCAATGTCTTGCGAAACTCTTTTTGCAATTCTTCATCCCCAATGGATTGCAGCATGGGCTTATCATATTCATCCACCAGAATGACTACACGATGCCCCGTCAGTTTACAGGCACGCTCTATGACACCGGCAAAGCGCAGAGACAAAGAGCGCTCCGAAGGTTCAGCTCCATAGAGTTTCTCCCATGACACAATGGCTTTCTCCAATATATCCTCAAGGCTTTGCGGTGAGTCATATTTCTCTATATTCAAATCCAGATGCAATATCGGATGTTCTATCCACTCTTTCTCGAGCTTTTCCATCGCCAGTCCTTCAAAGAGTTCCTTTTTTCCCCGAAAATAGGCCTCGAGAGTAGAAACAAGCAGACTCTTCCCAAAGCGACGGGGGCGGCTCAGGAAATAATAACTCCCCGTCTTCACCATTTGATAAACCAATGCGGTTTTATCTACATAGAAAAAACCCTCTTTACGGATTTTCTCAAAATTCTGTATTCCGATAGGATAGATTTTATCGCTCATATTCTTTATTGTTCCGGAGATAAGTAACAGACCCATCTGTGGATACAAAGATACTATTTTTTTCTGTGTTTCGCATGTCATACTTGAAAAGCAACGCCGTGACAGTAAAAAAAGTTTTTCACTTCACACAAGAGAGATGTAATTTTGTCACATAAATAAAAGCAACAATTATGAAAGAATTAAATTTTGACTGGCTGCTGAACGGAAGCTGCCTGCTGTCGGACGTGGCGATGGCATATTTCACAACCTGTGTTTATCCCCGCTCGGCAGGCAAACGGATGCGCGACGAGATAGAACGCTATCCGAACCTGTACGCCGAACTGCTGGAAGCGGGATACAAGCGTCCCAACACACTGTTGACGCCGCGCCAGATCTGTATCGTGATCCGTCACTGGGGAATGCCCGACACGGTGTACAAGTGGCTGCGCGAGCACCCCGCGGATCGGGTTCAAAAACTGTTTGCCGACCGCAAATTCGACTAATATATTTTATATATCTTTTGTTTATTATTTATTTATGTGCAGGTCTGCATGTTGGCGGCCTCGAATTTCGCTCGCACAGAAAGCTGAGCAACAGCGTATTACGAATACTAAAGCATGTTGGTATCCATGTTGGTGATTCAGAGGCTCCGAATGACGGAAACAGAGGGTCCGGAAGAGTCCGGACGAGGCTCGGTTTCACCCCGGCAGAGCGTGCATTGCCTTGCAGTGGACACTGTGACTTTTTGCGCCGTAATGCGGCACTCTGCATCACTTTCTTGCATCGCTGCCTTTCCATGCTTAACTTTGTCATACCGTTCGGGAAAGAACGGTACACTTAATAACCTGTAATATGAAATACTATGAATACATCGACTGAACCTATTCCGGGAAAAAACATAGATCTTGAATCCCCAATCCATAAATACGTGCTTCAGTCACCACAGGGACCTGACAAAGAGAGGATGTTTCATAACTCACCACAGATTACACTGATTTACACAAAATAATTTTTAATCTATTGATAACCAATACTATCTATCTGCGTAATCTATGGTAAATACGAGTTTTAACACATCCCCCATGAATAGAGGGGAAGACGGAATAAGACGAAGAAGACGGAATTTACAAGTTCTCTATCTCTCCAGCGGACAATCCTGTCACCTGGCAGATGGTTTCGACCGGCAGGTTCAATGCCTTCATCCTTCGGGCATTCGCCTGCTTCTCTTCCATACGACCTTCGGCAAGCCCCTCCTGGCGACCTTCGGCAAGACCTTCCTGGCGACCCTCCTGGCGGCCCTCCATAGCTGCCGTACTCAATACATCATTCTGAATCATAATCG
>OBJE01000266.1_pt1 | contig 59079 bp, 69 predicted proteins | sample 1519681 | NCBI WGS metagenome assembly OBJE01 (sample SAMEA3888898, study PRJEB22519) | human gut metagenome | biome: human gut; feature: human-associated habitat; material: faeces | place: Denmark | collected 2011 | reverse complement strand
AGAAGTTAATTTATTGTTAAACAGAATTAGATATTAGGATATTAGCATAGAATACGTGGAAAGGAGGTGTGTAAAGTTATGGCAGTCAAAAGATCCCTTTGGGATACTATTTTGAAGGTAGTCATCGCGGTGGCTTCGGCAGTAGCAGGCGTATTTGGTGCGAATGCGATGAATCTGTAACCTATATTTTGGCGGGAAGTACGTGCACTACTTCCCGCCCTTTTTAGTTACTGATTTTTGTATTTATTTTTTAGTTTTCATATTATTGGCAATCTTGCCTATTCATATTCATACATATTATAAAACAATAATGTAATTCAAGTTTCGTACGTCTACTGTTGTGTTTTTGAAGCGTATATAATTTTTTATTTAGATCGGGTAGCTTTTTTATTTCTTATAAACCAACTTACTCGGAACTCCCTCCCCGAACAAGTGATCTCCCAGTGTTGTGATCTTATCCCCCGTAGCCAATACGTAGCGAAGATTATCGCATCCCATAAAAGCGCCGAACTCGATAGCCGTTACACTGGCCGGTAATTCCAGCGTGCCGCACAGACGGCCGCAATTACTAAATACACGCTGTCCGATTGATTTCAGGTTATGAGGTAATTTCATATTCAGCAGATACTTCTTCTGCGAGAAAGTGAAGTCGGGGATAGCCGTTGCATTTGTCTTGGAAATATCAACCGATACGAGATTCGGCATATAATCGCGGATAAGTTTGAAGTCAGCGTTATCCAGTTTCCCTTCAACGGTGAGGAAGTTGATGTCTCTGGGTTGCAGTCCGGCTTTCAGGATCTCTTCTTCCAGTTTGCCCATTGCACCCACTTGCAGGGTAGTCTCTACCGGTTCACCTTCGATGAAAGCAAAATTCTGCCATCTGTCTTTGTAGCGGTAAGCGTCGCTGCTGCCCAGAGGAACGAAGATGGCGGTAACGCTGTCTGCCAATGCTTCCGGCAGCAGGTTGGGAGCTGTCTTTTTCCGGATCTGGCAGATTTTCAGATTCTCACAGCCTTTGAAGGCAGCATCTTCGATATTCTTCGTTTTCTCGGAAAGGATCACTTTTTCCAGTGTGGCTTTACCTTTGGTCACTCCGCCTACCACATTCGAGAAAGCATAGGCAGGGATGAAGTTCGGCATATAAATGTAGAATTTTCCATTGGGATAAGTACCGGCTTTTCCGCTGTACATCTTGATTTCCGCGTTCGAAATATCCAATACTTTCAGATTGGCAAATTCGTCACGGAGATGCCGGAAGTCCTCTGCATTCAGTTTTCCGGTCAGTGTGAGATGGGTGACACTGTTGGCTTCCTCTTCAGTCATCATGGAAATCAGCGTACCGGGTTTACTCACATAATACGTCTTACTCACTTGGGCGGCGGCTCCTAATGCATTAGCGGCCAGTAAGAAACTTATCAATAGTAGTTTAATTTTCATAATTTTGTAGATTTGTTCTGACAAATATAGGAAAAATAGAGAATACATGATGTTTTTTTATGTTTTATATCTAATTTTGTAGCCGGATTAACAAATTGTAAAAATGGAGGCAGACAACATAGATGGGAAGAAAGAATCCAAAAGACTTCCTGTGTGGGCATGTATCCCGCTGTTTATTGTGGTACTTTTCATATTTATTGGATTGTATGGGACATTGGTCAGCGGAGGCCTGTCGTTGGTTCTTGGAGTGGAGGCTCGCCATCCGGGAGTAGTAGGGTATATTTTCGTGGAGGCCGGTATGCTTTTGGCCGTTCTTACTGCCGCCGTCATCTTGCTTCGTCTCGAACGTCGTCCGTTTTCTGATTTGGGACTTTCCCTAAAAGGACATACCAACGGACTGTGGTATGGTCTCTTGGTGGCAATCTTGCTCTATTTGCTGGGTTTCGGAATCTCTGTTGTTTTGGGAGAAATAGAAGTCACCGGTTTCCAGTTTAAGCCGTTGGATTTATTGGGGTCGTGGGTGTTTTTCCTGTTAGTGGCGTTGTTTGAAGAAATTCTGATGCGCGGCTATATCCTCGGACGTCTGCTTCATACCAATATGAATAAATTCCTGGCACTCTTCATCTCGTCGGCATTATTCGCGTTTATGCATATCTTTAATCCGGAAATAGCTTTCCTGCCGATGCTAAATCTATTGCTTGCCGGTATGCTGTTGGGTGCTTCCTATCTATATACCCGTAATCTATGTTTCCCTATCTCTCTTCATCTTTTCTGGAATTGGATTCAGGGTCCGATTCTGGGTTATCAGGTAAGCGGAAATAATTTCACGACGAGCATGCTGACTTTGCGTATGCCCGAAGAAAACGTACTGAATGGCGGAGCCTTCGGTTTTGAAGGCTCGCTCATTTGCACAGTACTTATGATTGTTTTTACGATTCTGATCGTGTGGTGGGGAGAAAAAAGAGAAGCAATCAGTCTTGCGGTACCCCGATCATACTAAGTTGAATCCGTTTCCGGTCATAATCTACATTCATCACTCTGACCATGACGTGTTGATGGATGGATACCACTTCCGTCGGATCGGAAATGAACCGTTCCGCTAATTGCGAGAGGTGCACCAGTCCGTTCTCCTTAATACCTATATCGACAAACGCCCCGAAATTGGTGATGTTGCCTACGATGCCCGGAAGAATCATTCCTTCGCGCAAATCGGCTATGGTGCGCACGTTCTTGTCGAACTCAAAGACTTTGATAGCCTTACGCGGGTCACGTCCCGGCTTGTCGAGTTCCTGCAGAATGTCCTGTAAGGTGGGCAGGCCGACGGTAGGGGTGATGTAGGCGGAGATGTTAATCTTCCGGCGGAGTTCCTTGTCAGCTATCAGTTCGTCGATGGTACATTTCAGGTCTTTGGCCATTTGCTCTACGATGTGGTAGCTTTCCGGATGCACGGCGGTGTTGTCCAGCGGATTCTTGGCTCCGGGGATGCGGAGGAATCCGGCACACTGTTCGAAAGCCTTGGCGCCCATGCGCGGAACTTTCATCAATTCTTTCCGCGAACCGAAAGCTCCGTTTTCCGCCCGGTAGTTGACGATGTTTTGAGCCAGTTGCGGTCCCAGTCCGGAGATGTAAGTCAATAGATGGCTGCTTGCCGTATTCAGGTTTACGCCGACCAGGTTCACGCAATTCTCTACGGTCTGATCGAGTGCTTTTTTCAGCTTTGTCTGGTCTACATCGTGCTGGTATTGACCTACACCGATGGATTTAGGATCTATCTTTACCAATTCTGCCAACGGGTCCATCAGGCGGCGGCCGATGGAGACTGCTCCACGCACCGTTACGTCATAATCGGGAAACTCGTCGCGGGCAATCTTCGAAGCCGAATAAATGGAAGCTCCCTGTTCACTGACTACAAACACGGGTATCTGACGGTCGAAGCTCTGGCTGTTGATGAAATCTTCTGTCTCACGGCTTGCCGTTCCGTTGCCGATGGAGATGGCTTCTATCTGATAGGCCTCAATCATCTTACGGAGTTTGGAAGCAGCTTCTCCTGTTTTGTTCACCGGAGGATGCGGATAGATATTCTCATTATGTAACAGATTGCCTTGCGCATCGAGGCAGACAACTTTACATCCCGTACGGAATCCGGGGTCGATGGCGAGCACCCGTTTTTGTCCCAATGGAGGGGCGAGAAGAAGTTGGCGGAGGTTCTCGGTGAATACCCGAATCGCTTCCTCATCGGCTTTTTCTTTGGATTGAGCGGCAAATTCTGTTTCGATGGAGGGCTTGAGCAGACGCTTGTAAGCATCGACCGTAGCTTCGCCCACCTGCTGGCTACACTCGTTGTTGCCACGTACGAACTGACGTTCCAAGCGTTCGATACATGCCTCGTCGTCGGGTTGGATAGATACTTTCAGCAGGCCTTCCGACTCTGCCCGGCGGATGGCCAACAGGCGGTGGGACGTGCAACGTTTCAGTGCTTCGGAGAAATCGAAATAATCCCGGTATTTCGCCGCTTCTTCCTCTTTTCCTTTCACCAATTTGGCACTAATCTCTGCCTGGCGGCTGAACTGATTACGTACCGCGTTACGGGCACGTTCGTCTTCGTTCACCTGCTCTGCAAGGATGTCACGGGCGCCTTTCAGGGCATCTTCCACATCTTTCACGTCTCCTTTCACGAAGGAGGCAGCCTTAGCGCTAAGGTTGTTTTCCCTTTGCAACATCAGGAGGATGGCAAGCGGTTCCAACCCTTTCTGACGGGCTACTTCGGCACGTGTCTTCCGCTTGGGTTTATAAGGAAGATAAATGTCTTCCAGTTCCGTAGGATTCCAAGTGTCGTTGATACGTTTCTCCAGTTCGGCAGTCAGTTTTCCCTGCTCGTTGATGGTGCCGAGAATCGTTTCTTTCCGTTTGGCTATGTCGCACAACTTATCGTGTTGCTCTTTGATTTGCTCTATCTGCACTTCATCCAGTCCGCCGGTGGCTTCTTTACGGTAACGGCTGATGAAGGGAATCGTAGCACCTTCACCCAAAAGATGGAGCGTACTACTTATTTGTCTTTCCGGTATACCCAAAAAACCGGAAATCATCTTGTGAAATAATTCCATAATTTGTATTTTTTGAGAGTAAATGAGCGACAAAAATACATATTAATCTGCTAAACCCGACAAGTTTTACTATATTTGCAACTTAATTAATGAATTAACACATCAAAACTGCATGATTATGCTGGGACGTCTTGGATATCTTTTTATCTGTTTCCTTTGGCTTCTGCAGTCAACGGAAGTATTGGCTGTCTCTAAAGATAAGAAACCTATTCTGATTATTTGCTCTTATAATCCGGCTGCGCATCAAACCTCGGTCACTATTTCCGATTATATGGATGAATATAGTAAATTGGGGGGACAGCGCGACATTATCATCGAAAACATGAACTGTAAAAGCTTCTCGGAAGCTCCGTTATGGAGCGAAATGATGACGCAGATTCTGGCTAAATATCAGGGGGAAAAGCATCCGGCGCAAATTATCCTGTTGGGACAGGAGGCATGGGCTGCTTATTTGTCGCAGAGGGATGAAATGCAGGTGAAAGTGCCTGTGATGTGCAGTCTGGCCAGTAGCAATGTGGTGATATTGCCAAAAGATACGGTGAAAAACCTTGATCGCTGGATGCCCGAATCTATCGATATATTTGAGGATCATCTGGATATTCCCGAACTGGAATCGGGATTTATCAACCAATATAATATAGAAGGTAATATCCGCATGATTCAAGCTTTCTACCCGAAAACGAAACACATTGCTTTTATCTCGGACAATACTTATGGCGGGGTGACCATGCAAGCGTTAGTGCGAAAAGAAATGAAGAACTTCCCCGATCTGGATTTGATTCTGATGGACGGCCGGACACATTCTATTTATACCATCGTTGAGGAATTGAGACAGCTGCCCGAAAACACAGTTATCTTGGTGGGAACGTGGCGTGTGGACATGAACGAAGGGTATTTCATGCGAAATGCTACGTATGCCATGATGGAAGCTACTCCTACCATCCCGGCTTTTACTCCTTCATCGGTGAGCCTCGGTTATTGGGCGATAGGAGGAGTGCTGCCCGATTATCGGAAAGTGGGAGGAGAAATGGCTCTGGAATCTATACGGATGGATCAGCATCCGGAGGATACGGAAAAGCATCTTTCGGTCATCGGCTGCAAAGCGGTATTGGATAGCCGGAAGGTGAAAGAGTGGGGGCTGCACCCGAATGTGTTGCCTTTTAAAGTGCAGCTTGTCAACCAGTCGGTTTCGTTCTATCAGCAATATACTTATCAGATATGGTCTGCTTGTGCTTTGTTCGTGATTCTGGTACTTGGCTTATGTATCTCTCTCTTCTATTATTTCCGTACGAAACGTTTGAAAGACGAGCTTCTGAAATCGGAGAAGGATTTGCGTGTAGCGAAAGACAGGGCGGAAGAGTCTAATCGTCTGAAGAGTGCTTTCCTTGCTAATATGAGTCATGAGATACGGACACCGTTGAACTCGATTGTCGGCTTCTCGGATGTACTGGCAATGGGTGATAGCACGGAGGATGAACAGCAGTCTTATTATCAGATTATCAAAACCAATTCGGATTTGTTGCTTCGTCTGATTAATGATATTCTCGATCTTTCACGTCTGGAGGCTAATCGGGTGACTTTAACGTGGGAGGAATGTGATGTGGTGCAGTTGTGTAGTCAGGTGGTTGCCTCTGTTAGTTTTTCACGGCAGTCGTCGGACAATCAGTTCTTGTTTTCCACCTCTTTTGAAACTTTCCGGATGGTGACGGATGTGCAGCGTATGCAACAGGTAATCATTAATCTGCTGTCCAATGCTGACAAATTTACGAAAGGCGGGAAGATTACATTGGACTTTTCTGTGAATGAGGAAAAGCAAATGGCTATTTTCTCGGTAACGGATACCGGATGCGGCATCCCGAAAGAAAAACAGGGACTTGTGTTCGAGCGTTTTGAAAAATTGAATGAGTATGCCCAGGGAACCGGATTGGGATTGTCTATCTGTAAATTGATTGTGCATAAATGGAGAGGAAGTATATGGATCGACCCTGACTATACCGGTGGGGCACGGTTCGTATTCTCGCATCCGCTAAATATAGAAAAAGAATGAAACGAATAGGATTTATTTATGGCTTGCTTTTCTGTCTCGTACTGTCTGTTGCGGCGCAGGAAAAGGTGGTGAAGCTGAAGATTGTGGAAACAAGTGACGTACATGGTAATTATTATCCTTACAATTTTATAACTCGTCACGAGTGGAAGGGGAGTCTGGCACGTATTTATTCTTTCGTGCAGAAGGAGCGCGAACAGTATAAAGAGAATCTGATATTGCTGGATAATGGTGATATTTTGCAGGGGCAGCCTACTGCCTATTACTATAATTATATAGATACGGTGTCTCCTCATCTTTGTTCGGAAATGATGAATTATATGAAATATGATGCCGGCAATATGGGAAACCATGATGTGGAAACGGGGCGTGCCGTGTTCGACCGTTGGATAGCCACTTGTGACTTTCCTGTGTTGGGTGCCAACATCATTGATACGTCTACGGGAAAGCCCCATCTGGCTCCTTATAAGGTGTTGGAACGTGAGGGTGTGAAGATCGTGGTATTGGGTATGATTACTCCTGCCATCCCTGCATGGCTTTCTGAAAATCTGTGGAAAGGGTTGCGTTTCGACGATATGGAAGAGACGGCACGCAAATGGATGAAGATTATCCATGAAAAAGAGAATCCCGATGTAGTGATCGGATTGTTTCATGCCGGACAGGAGGCTTTCAAAATGTCGGGTAAATACAATGAGAATGCTTCTCTCAACGTTGCGAAGAATGTCCCGGGATTCGATATTGTATTGATGGGACACGATCATGCCCGCGAATGTAAGAAGGTGATGAACGTGGCCGGAGATTCGGTGTTGATTATCGATCCGGCCAGCAATGGAATTGTATTGTCTAATATCGATGTGACCTTGAAATTGAAAGATGGAAAGGTGCAGAGCAAGGATATCAAGGGGGAGTTGACGGAGACGGAAACTTACGGAATCAGCGAGGATTTCATGAAGTATTTTGCTCCGCAATATGAGGCGGTGCAGAAGTTTGTATCCAAGAAGATCGGAACTTTTACCGAGAGTATCTCTACTCGTCCTGCTTTCTTCGGTCCTTCCGCTTTTATCGATTTGATACATACCTTACAGCTCGACATTACCGGAGCTGACATCTCTTTTGCCGCTCCGCTTTCGTTTGATGCGGAGATAAAGAAGGGGGATGTGTTTGTCAGTGATATGTTCAACTTATATAAGTACGAGAATATGTTGTACGTGATGACGTTGTCCGGGAAGGAGATTAAGGATTTTCTGGAGATGTCTTATTATATGTGGACGAACCGGATGAAGTCACCGGAAGATCATCTGCTCTGGTTCAAGGAGAAACCTCGGGAAGGTGCGGAAGACAGGGCTTCTTTCCGGAACTTCAGTTTTAATTTCGACTCGGCTTCCGGCATTATTTATACGGTGGACGTGACTAAACCGCAGGGAGAAAAGATTACGATTACGAGTATGGCCGACGGTTCTCCTTTCCGTATGGATAAGATATATAAAGTGGCCTTAAATTCTTATCGTGGTAATGGCGGTGGAGAACTGTTGACGAAAGGATCGGGTATTCCGCAGGAGAAATTGAAAGACCGTATTATTTTCTCTACGGATAAAGACCTTCGTTTCTATTTGATGAATTATATCGAAAAGAAAGGTAAGATGGACCCCAAAGCCCTGAATCAGTGGAAGTTTGTTCCGGAGAAATGGACAGTGCCGGCTGCCAGACGTGATTATGAATATCTATTCCGGTCTGTTCAATAAGTAGTCAAAAGTGTTCATTATGTCCGATAATACTCCTGAATGGCTTGTGTATCTGATTAAATGCTGGTATATTTGTCGCAAAAAAGAGAGAGTATGGATATTCAGAGTGTTCCTAAAATAGGTATTTCTTCGGTAGTTCATTCCAAACATATAGATGCCGACCATATTGATGTTATGGATAATGATATAGCACTTTTCGATACGGAGAGCGTTATATCATTGTATAATGGACCTACCAAACTGGAAGTGCTGACTGTAGGGCTTTGCCTGGAAGGTACTGGTGCATTTAATATTAGTTTGCGTGAATTTGAGTTGTCTCCCGGATTGATGGTGATAGCGTTGCCCAGCCAGATTATTGAACAGCGGTGCTTTAGTCCCGATTTTAAGGGCATATTTTTTGCTGTGTCAAAGAATATGTTGGAGGTGTTGCCTAAAATAGGGAATGTGCTTTCCTTATTTCTCTATCTGAAAGACTATCCGTGTCTCGCCCTTCACTCGCACGAGCAGGAGGTTGTGAAGGAATATCATATGTTTATCAGGAAGAGATTGAGAAATAAGGAGGGGGTGTACCGTAAAGAGGTTGTGATGGGATTGATGCAGGGGTTCTTTTTCGAACTGTATAATATTCTTAATAACCATGTACCTGCCAATACTGTCACAGTGAAGAATAAAAGTCGGAAAGAATATATTTTTGAACGTTTCTATGAGTTTTTAGTAGAGTCCTACCAGTCTGAACGCAGTGTGAAATTCTATGCCGATCAGTTATGTCTGACACCGAAGCATCTTTCGGGAGTAGTGAAAGAGGTCAGTGGGAAAACAGTGGGAGAGTGGATTGACGAATTGGTGATTCTGGAGGCGAAAGCACTTCTGAATTCTTCAAGTATGAATATACAAGAGATTGCCGACCGGCTGAATTTTGCAAACCAGTCTTTCTTTGGAAAATACTTCAAACATTACACCGGTATGTCTCCTAAGGAATACCGGAAAAGCCGCTAAATTTATAAAACACCGGAACGTACACGGCTTAATGTCTCCGGTGTCATTAGAAGATAGGAGGCGATGTACGCCAAAGGTGCACGTTTGATGATTTCCGGATGTGTTTCGAGCAGGAGGTTATAGCGTTCGCGGGCGGATTCAAAACGCCAGGAGTCTGCTTTAATCTGCGATACGATTAGGGAGTATTCCAGTATCTTCTGGTAGAACATATTGATCTCCCAATTTTCTCTTGCTAACTTTTGTATCATATCACGGGGGAATAGGTAAATGATGGAAGGTTCCAGAGTTTCCACTATCAGCCGCGTAGGTTCTTGTTTCAAGAAACTTTCGATACACATCACGATGCAGCCTTCGTATGAGAAATGTTCGGTTATGTCTTTTCCATTTTTGTAATAATACTGCCTAAGCATACCTTTGCCAACAAAAACGAGTTCGTGAGCTACTTCTCCTTCATTCAGCGCTATTGCTCCTTTGGGAAATTCTTCACGGATCAATATGTTTTCTATCTGCCGTCTTCCTTCTATGCTCATTTCCGGAAAGCGGGAATTAACAACAGCATTTACGGTATCTCTTAATAGTGTATCCATGTCTTTTTGTCTTGGTGTGTGCAAAAATACTAAAAACGGTTGACATAAATCATGTGTGGTACAAAAAAGATGTATATTTGTCCGCAAAATCAAAATGTAGTTGATAATGAATAAGATAATAAAGTTGGCAGTGTTGCTGTTCTGTTTTAGTGGTTGTGTAAGGGATAATGATGCTATTTATTATCCGGTTGGCAACGTGGATGTGGAAAGAGGCGGTCCGGCTTTGGAGGCTGGAAAGGGTGATTTGATAGCCCGTAGTTATAATACCGAAGATTATGTACTGGACACGCTCGCGCAATATCCGGGTGATCCGACGCTCGGTAAATTGACATTTATGGTTAGTCTGAGAAACCGGTTGACTGATCAGGAGGTGAGTGGTTTTAATGGTGTCGGTCAATCCAAACTAACGATGAGTCTTGGATATAAAGACGGCAACTATCCGGCAGAAAGCCAGGTCCCTGTTTATACTTCGCCCGACGTGACTGCCAGTTATGCCATCAAACTCCGTTTAAAAGGAGAATTGACCTTAACAGGAGATGAATGGATGATTGATTATATTTATGCTCAATTAGCCGGCTTATTCCAGCCTTATCCTCCTACGTCTTTCCCGGAAGTGTTTATGTGTAAAGGGGGGGGACAATCGTATGCTACGTTCGATTCTTTCCGCAGAACTTGGGCGTTCGATATAACTTATGATCGTTCCAACCTTTCTTTCAGCCAACTGTATTTCAATCTGTTTGTGAATCTGGCAGGTCAGAAAAGGGAGGACAGAGTCCGGTTGAGGATTGATAAGGAATCTTACTTCGAGATCTATAAAGAAAAAGAGAGTCCATTAATGGGATAGCGCGATAATAATGCAAGATGAAATTTTGCATTAAATTTGCATTTTTCTTTTGAAAATACCTAATTTATAACGCCTAAAAACGATACTTTGATATAGATATAAGGCAATAAAAAAGCCTCTTACTTGTTTGTAAGAGGCTGATAATCAAGTGGTAGTGGGTACGAGAATCGAACTCGTATTACATGCGTGAGAGGCATGTGTCCTAACCGTTAGACGAACCCACCGTTTGTTGATGAATTTAAAAAGAGCCAAGTCTATAAAACTTAGCTCTTTTTATTTAGAGAATTTTGCGGAAGCTGGGGGATTCGAACCCCCGGTACGGTTACCCGTACGTCAGTTTAGCAAACTGGTGGTTTCAGCCACTCACCCAAACTTCCTTGAACCCGCATTCTCTCTCAAATGCGGTGCAAATATAGGGGGAACTTTTGGACTACGCAAATCTTTTAGCAAGATTTTTTTTACCTGTTTTTTGTAAAATGAGATAACCTGCTATGTTTCAAATGTTAAACGGAGGAATTTTTTTTTCGAAAGCTTTTAAATTTTATCGATGGGCGGACGACTTGAAACATATTGACGCTATCCGTTCATTATAGTGACGGTATCTTCATGGGATAGGGTAATCATCGGGATTGGATAGTGACGGTATATTTAACCTTGGAAAAGGGCATAAAAAAAGGCTATCTATCCCAGACAGCCAATCTTTTGTTAACCTTAAATCTAATACTATGAAAAACACAGTACAAATATACGGACTTCTGGTGAATTTGCAAATAAAACAAGAAAAAAGAGATGTTTTATAACATTGATTAAATATTTGATTCTTCAATTCTATTTTTATTAAGATTTTCAGCGTTTTGAACACTATATTCCCAATATTTATCACATAATTTCAGATAACTGGTCTCGGCACTTTTGCCTCCTAGAGAAATGGCATACATCTTTGTCTGTTTTGCTTTTGCATGTTCTATGGACTGGGATAGCAGTTTATCGACGGGACGCATCTCAAAATCCGATACGGTGATGATGTCTGCTTCCATATATCCTTCTTCGCTGATTTTTCGCAGAGCATGCGTGATGACCGGTTCCATATCTGTGCCACCATGAAAAGATTGGCTTAGGAAATCGACAAGGCGGTCGAAGCTACTTCCTAAATCGGTTATTTCAATACACTCGATATCATCGGAGAAAAGGATGACGTAACATTTCCGATGTTGTACTTCTGTCAATTCGGCAATGGCAAGTAGAGTAGATTTCGCGATTCTTTCCCGTTCTCCTGCCATAGAACCGGAAGTGTCCAGACAAACGATGAAAGGGCCTTCAGCTTCTTCGGAAACTTCATTTCCTGCTGTTTTCTTATCATTGATGGTTTGCTTCTCGTGCGATTGATAATCGATGACTTGTAGTCTCTTCTCTATGAAACGCTCGAAAAATATAGGCTGCAGGCTCTTTTCCGCCAGATAACAGTATTCCAGAGGGAGAAGACTATTCAAATCATTTCCTTCACAAATGCCTGCAATATCGCTTCGGGTGGCGTGAGATATAATTTGTTCCCGATGAATACCTGCGGTCATTTTGAAACGTTTCCGGCTGCTTTGGTGTTTCTTGCCTAAGATTTCTACCAGTTCGCGGATAACGGGATTCCGCTTGATCGTTTCTTCGTATTCTAAAATCTGTTCCGCTATCTGTTTATGATTGCGAAGCAGCCAGACGAGGCGTGAGCCACCGCGTACCGGAAGATTTTTGGCTAATGACAGTTGAATGCGGTAGAAATCCTCACAGAGTTGCTCGATATGTTCCATCTGATAGTTGAACTCATTGTTCGAGAGCAGCGTATGCCACTTGTCGAAAAAGAGAGTCCGCAACGCTTTCCATTCTTTGGAACGCGGGCTGATTACATCAAAACGTTGGAGATAGTATTTTACGTTGAGGTCTACCAGGTGATATTTCATGGAGAAGGGGTATGCGCTGTTTTTCAGGAATTGAAGAAACTTTGCGTCCGATGCTTCATTCATTTCATGAAAGTATTCCCATTGCGATGCATAACGGGAGTAGAAATCTTGCAGGGAGGGTTGTGTGTGACGAAAATACAGGTGAATGTCCGCATCCAGTTCTTCGGGACGGATAATCTGATTGTGCAGTTGTTCGTCGTACACATCATAGGCTATTCCCTGCAATTTTTCGTAATAAATGTCTTGCAGGTGTTTGAGCCTAATACTCTCTGTTCTCTTGTTCATGGGCATGAGCGATGATGCGAAGTTCATTCCGGTAGTTCTCTATGACGTGTGCAGTCTCTCCTAAGATTCGCTTAATCTTGCTTTTTTGCGATGAACTTAAGAAAAGATGTTCCTTGGTGTATGCTGTTTCCCGCTCGGAGATTGTTTTATATTCTACTTCCATTTGCTGAAGTAAATCTATCACTTCCTGCAATGTAAATTCGAACGGAGTGCTGTCGTCCTGCTGTGCTGGCAAAGGTTCGCAATTGTCATAACATAGTAGTGGATACTCCTGATTGTTGATGAAAACAGATCGTTTTCCTTTTCGGAGGGAATAAATATTCTTTTGTGCGATATTTCTGTTCTTTACAAAATCGTAGGCTTTCAGGATTTTGTTGACCGGACGGAATTTATCCTGCTGGATATAAAATAGCCGGTTACTGTCTTTCTTCAAAGACTGGTAATCTGAAGCAAAGATGAGTAAATTTCCGGCAATGTGGTAACCTTCTATGCGATGATAGAAGGTATCTACGACCTGGATTCCCGGATCGCTAAGTTCCCGTAAGCTGTGTTCGGACTTCATGTTTTCTTTCAACGTATCCAGTTTCTGTTCCAGCCGTTTTTCTCCCAATAAATAGGTGTTGATTCCCCGTGCAATCGACTGTTCCACTATGTTTTCGATGATGGGGAGCTGTGAAACTTCATCCCACAGGCAGGCACTCATCAGCAGGCAGTCGGAGAAGTGAATCCCCGGCGATTCATTCAGATAGGCCGAGGTGCGGAGCAGACCTACTATTTTTTTCCAACGGCGGTCGGATATATAGATGGGAGGGGTGTTTTCATCCCGTCCCGTATTGTACTGTTCGATTTCTCGTTTGATATTGTGAATCAGCTCGAAGATGGTATAGTGAATACCTACTTTCTCACTTTCAGCTTGTATTTGATTGTATAATTCATCGTCTACCTGGAGTTTTGCGGGGATTTCAGGTTCTACCTCCCGTGTAGAAGAGATCATCTGGTCGAAAGCATATTCCTGTTCAATGCATCCCACAAACTGGCGGATCAGGAAACGGTCGTATAAGGCTTCCAGTCCTTCACCCTTTGCGGGTAGTTCGTTGGATGCGGCAATCAGCGCTTTCAGAGGCACATGCACCGTAAATTGTCCGTTGCGATATATCTTTTCATTGATTACCGTCAAAAGAGAATTTTGGATGGCAGGACCGGCTTTCCATATTTCATCCAGGAAGACAATTGATGCTGTCGGCAAGTATCCTTGTGTAATACGTTCGTATGTATCTTCATCTTTCAACTTTGAGATGGACACGGGACCGAATATTTCATCCGGTGTACTGAAACGGGACATCAGATATTCAAAAGCATCCGCATCTTTAAATGCCAGTTTGAGCCTGCGCGCCACTAAGCTTTTGGCTACTCCCGGAGGGCCCAATAGAAAGATACTTTCACCTGCCATGGCAGATAATAGGGAGAGTGCGATGGTATGTTCTTTTTCGAATACTCCCTCATTGAGGGATTTCAGTAGTTGGGTGATATGGGATTTGATTGACTTCATGCGACAGATGATTTCATGTGTTGTTAGCAGGAGGCAAAGATACAAGAATTCTTTGAAATAGACTTCATTGGGGGGATTTACCCACAGATTTAGGCAATTTCCTCCCGATAAGTAGGAGTTTTCAGTTTCATAAGGAAAATTCATTCTCTACTTTTGTTCTATCGAAAGATTAATGATAGATAATAATTAGAGAACCGTTAAAAATAAAGGAATATGAAAACGAACACATTTAAATACTTCAGTTTGGCTTTGATGGCCGTATTGATGGTAAGTTTTACCTCTTGCGAAGTGGAAATAGATAGTTTCTATGATGATGATCATAATGGTGCAGGGTACTATAATCGTTCGGCTGATTTATGTAGTCGTACTTGGGTTAGTTTCTACCGGGACATGGACGGTAACTATTGCCGTCAGGAACTGGACTTCTTTTTAGATCGTACCGGAATTGACTATATACGGGTGGAATATCCTAACGGAGCAGTAGAGCAATATGAATATAATTTCCGTTGGAGCTGGGAGAATTATGCGCAGACTTCCATTCGTATGTCATACGGACCGAATGATGTTTCATACCTGGATGATGTGTACATCGGTGGAAACAGGTTAAGCGGTTATCTGGACGGACGAAATAACTTTGTAGAGTTTCAGGGGAAATGATGAAAGATAAAGAGGAAAGAAACAGAGGGAAAAGATCGTTTGAAGGATAACAAGATGCAGGTGAAAAGAGAAGGATAAAGAAGTTAAGATAGAAATAGGATAGTTATTAGGAACAAAATAATAGGTAACGAAGTAAAAGGGGAATCAATAAGATTTCAGGATATATGAATCAGGGTATCAATAGGGCGTGAAATGAAAGCTTAAAAGTTTTGAACCGGACTAAATAGTTTTTATCTTTGCGCCCTATTAGTTTTTATATACATGGAGTGGTTATATAGTCTATTTATCGAACATTCTGCCTTACAGGCTGTTGTGGTACTTTCACTGATTTCTGCCATTGGTCTGGGCTTGGGAAGAGTGCATTTCTGGGGAGTTTCCCTGGGAGTCACTTTTGTTTTTTTTGCAGGTATCCTCGCCGGCCATCTCGGGCTTTCGGTCGATCCGCAGATGTTGAACTACGCAGAAAGTTTCGGACTGGTCATTTTCGTTTATTCTCTCGGTTTGCAAGTCGGTCCCGGTTTCTTCAGCTCTTTCCGCAAAGGAGGGGTGACGTTGAATATGTTGGCAATGGGAGTTGTTCTGTTGGGAACCTTGTTGACGGTGGTAGCCAGTTATGCAACAGGCGTCTCTCTTCCTGATATGGTCGGTATCCTCTGTGGAGCAACCACGAATACTCCGGCGTTGGGAGCCGCACAACAGACGCTGAAACAGATGGGAATGGACAGCAGTACTCCTGCTTTAGGATGTGCGGTAGCCTATCCGATGGGGGTCGTTGGTGTAATCCTTGCCGTTTTATTAATTCGCAAAGTGCTGGTTCGCAAAGAAGACTTGGAGATAAAAGAGAAAGACGATGCGAACAAAACCTACATTGCAGCGTTTCAAGTACACAATCCTGCTATTTTCAATAAAAGCATCAAGGATATAGCTCGCATGAGCTACCCGAAGTTTGTCATCTCCCGCTTATGGCGTGACGGACATGTCAGTATTCCGACTTCTGACAAGATATTGAAAGAAGGTGACCGTTTGCTGGTGGTAACTGCGGAGAAAGATGTTTTGGCCTTGACCGTGCTTTTTGGTGAACAGGAAAATACGGATTGGAATAAAGAGGACATTGACTGGAATGCGATTGATAGTGAATTGATTTCGCAGCGTATTGTCGTTACCCGTCCCGAACTGAATGGTAAGAAACTCGGGTCACTCCGATTGAGAAACCATTATGGGATTAACATCAGCCGCGTGTATCGGTCGGGTGTGCAGTTGCTTGCTACTCCGGGATTGATACTTCAATTAGGAGACCGCCTGACGGTAGTGGGAGAGGCTGCTGCTATTCAGAATGTGGAGAAGGTATTGGGAAATGCTGTAAAAAGCTTGAAAGAACCCAATCTGGTTGTTGTGTTTATCGGCATCGTACTTGGCTTGGCATTGGGAGCTATTCCTTTCTCCTTTCCGGGTGTCAGTACTCCTGTGAAGCTGGGATTGGCGGGTGGACCGATTATCGTTGGTATCCTTCTGGGAACTTTTGGACCGCGGATACATATGATTACCTATACCACCCGTAGTGCGAATCTGATGCTGCGTGCCTTGGGGCTTTCCATGTATCTTGCTTGTCTGGGACTGGATGCCGGAGCTCATTTTTTCGACACCGTATTCCGTCCGGAAGGTTTGTTATGGATCGCTTTGGGGGCCGGATTGACTATTGTTCCAACCGTGTTGGTCGGGTTTGTAGCTTTCAAGATGATGAAGATTGATTTCGGTACTGTATCCGGTATGTTGTGCGGAAGTATGGCAAATCCGATGGCACTGAACTATGTGAACGATACCATTCCCAGCGACAATCCATCCGTAGCCTATGCGACTGTTTATCCGCTGTGTATGTTCCTGCGGGTAATTATCGCTCAAGTGTTGTTGATGTTCTTGTTAAATTGAGAATTGAGAATTGAAAATTGAGAAATGATGGATTTGTAAATAAAAAGAAGTCATTTCTTAATCAGGAATCGTTTAAAATAGATAAATTTGTAACAAGAAAAGGAGAGGAATTAATAAATTCCTTTTTTGAGTTACTAAATGGTAAGTTGTCAATGAATAATAAGTTGCCAATTAATAAATTGTAAATAGTAAAATAGTAAATAGAATGACTGCTCAAAGTAACATAACTCCTGAAAGCATTGTGAGTGATCTCCGTTACCTGCAACTGCTTTCCCGAAGTTTTCCTACCATTGCCGATGCCAGTACGGAAATAATCAACTTGGAGGCTATCTTAAATCTACCTAAAGGGACGGAACATTTCCTGACTGATATTCATGGAGAATATGAAGCTTTTCAGCATGTACTGAAAAATGCTTCCGGTGCGGTAAAACGTAAAGTAAATGAAATATTCGGCAATACTCTCCGTGAAGCTGAAAAGAAAGAAATCTGCACGTTGATTTACTATCCCGAAGAGAAACTCCAATTGGTGAAGGCCCGTGAAAAGGATCTGGACGATTGGTATCTGATTACGCTGAACCAACTGGTGAAGGTCTGTCAGAACGTGTCTTCCAAATATACCCGTTCGAAAGTTCGTAAATCACTGCCTGCCGAATTCTCTTATATCATTCAGGAGTTATTGCACGAATCGTCTATCGAACCGAACAAGCATGCTTATATTAATGTAATTATCAGCACGATTATCACTACGAAGCGTGCCGACGATTTCATTATCGCTATGTGTAATCTGATTCAGCGCTTGACTATTGATTCTCTTCATATCGTAGGAGATATTTACGACCGTGGTCCCGGTGCGCATATCATTATGGATACATTGTGCAATTACCACAACTTCGATATCCAATGGGGAAATCATGATATTCTTTGGATGGGAGCAGCTTCCGGTAATGATAGTTGTATCGCTAATGTGATACGTATGTCCATGCGCTACGGTAATCTGGGTACGCTTGAAGACGGATACGGAATCAATTTGCTTCCATTGGCTACTTTTGCAATGGATACGTATGCCGATGATCCTTGCACGATCTTCATGCCGAAAATGAACTTTGCCGATGCTCATTATAATGAGAAGACTTTGCGTCTGATTACTCAAATGCATAAAGCCATTACCATTATCCAGTTTAAGCTGGAAGCTGAAATCATCGACCGCCGTCCGGAATTCGGAATGGCTAATCGTAAACTTCTGGAGAAGATTGATTTTGAACGTGGTGTCTTTGTGTACGAAGGAAAAGAATATGCTTTGCGCGATACCAACTTCCCGACTGTAGACCCGGCAGATCCTTACCGGTTGACTGAAGAAGAACGCGAATTGGTAGAAAAGATTCATTATTCATTTATGAATAGCGAGAAATTGAAGAAGCATATGCGTTGTCTGTTTACCTATGGCGGCATGTATCTGGTTTCAAACTCGAATCTTCTTTATCATGCTTCTGTTCCTCTGAATGAGGATGGCAGTTTTAAGCATGTCAAAATACGTGGAAAGGAATACTGGGGACATAAATTGCTGGATAAAGCCGATCAACTGATCCGTACCGCTTACTTCGATGAAGAAGGAGAGGAGGATAAGGAATTTGCTATGGATTATATCTGGTATATGTGGTGTGGTCCGGAGGCTCCCTTGTTTGATAAGGATAAGATGGCGACTTTTGAGCGTTATTTCCTAGAAGATAAAGAGTTACATAAAGAAAAGAAGGGCTATTATTACACATTGCGTAACCGGGAAGATATTTGTGACCAGATTTTGACAGAGTTTGGAGTTTTAGGGCCTCATTCGCATATTATCAACGGTCATGTGCCTGTGAAAACGATTCAGGGAGAACAACCCATGAAAGCCAATGGCAAGCTTTTCGTTATCGATGGTGGCTTCTCGAAAGCTTATCAGCCGGAAACGGGAATTGCGGGATATACACTTGTTTATCATTCTCATGGTATGCAGCTCGTACAGCATGAACCGTTCCAGTCTCGTCAGAAAGCCATTGAAGAGGGGCTTGATATCAAATCGACCAACTTTGTTCTCGAATTTAATTCGCAACGAATGATGGTGAAAGATACCGATAAGGGAAAAGAACTGGTGACTCAAATACAGGATTTGAAGAAATTGCTTGTTGCTTATCGTACTGGTCTGATAAAGGAGAAGGTTTGAAATGAATGTTATTCCTTTGCAATATGAAATTCAATAACTTTTAGTGCATTGAGTGATTCGTTCCACCTAGGTGGGACTAAACGGTGACCCGGATGGGACGAAAGGAAAACCATGGTGGAACGAAACAAACATCCAGGTGGAACGAATTATCATTAGTAAAGCAATATCTTGATATTAGTGTTTTAATCTTTTCAGCAGTATATCTTGCCCGATTCTTGTTTAGAAAAGAACAATACCTGCTTCTATAATCGCTCCTTTATCGTAATTGCTTGATTTATTATAGAATCTGGTTAACCCATAACCGCCTGTCGCAAAGATACCGAACTTCTTGGTAAATTGATATTCCAGATTGGCACGTGCCTGCAATGCGTACAAACGTTTCGGAATCACCTCGTCTTTGTTATCGAACGCCTCGATATGCTGGTAGCCAAGGTCTCCGCTGATGGATAAGCCTTTGTAAAGAGGAAATGACAGACCGGCACGATAGGATGCACTTGCCGAAAACTTATCATTCAATCCTTGATACATGGAGCCGACTCCCAGAATAGTATAAAACAATTGGTTCTTAAAGCGTACACCTATATTGGCAGGCGTAGCATTTCCACCATATACCATCATTTGCACTTTTGTATCAGGATTCGCATTCACCAGTCCGAGTTGGAACCCCTTCATATCTTCCCTGTAATAATTGACAAGGCCAATTTGAAGCCCGCGTGCCTGCGTTGCATAATTACATAATGCTATTTGCACCCCATTCAGTTTCGATGCGGTTATGTTGGCAATTCCTGCAATCTGCAAGCCGTTCATGTGTTCGCCTACCACATTCAAAAGTCCGGAAGCCATCAAACCGCCGAAGCTCTGTCCTGTGATATTTGCCGCTCCGGAAAAGTGTAGCCCCGAAGCCATGTTGCCCGTCACATTCATGAAACCACTCATCATTACCCCCGAGGTATTATCTCCTCCGATGCTGGTTAAGCCGGATATGATTACTCCCTGCGTTCTGTCACCGGTGATATTTACCAGTCCGGCAGCAGAAAGTCCTACGGTGTTGTTACCGCTGATATTACTGATACCGGCCAGCTGGACACCCCTCATTGTTCCACCTGCCAGGTTGGCTAATCCGGTGATCTGTACTCCGTTCATGTCACCATGTACCACACTTCCCAATGCATTGATGCCCACACCGTTCAGACGGTTCATTGTAGACAGGAGACCGATGTTCACATAAGTCGTCTGTGTACTGTCATGCGGTTGCGTACAAATATCTTTCCAGATAGATATATTAATACCTGCACTCTTGTTCTGTGCCGGTAAACAAACGGCAGCCATTAGTATAGCTGCCGTGAATATTGTTTTCTTTATCTTCATTTCTTTCTCTTTTCGGTTTAAGTTATATCTCTATGCAGCTTTATATTAGCCTTTTGCTTCCTGATATAAATAACGTTTGATGCTCTTCTTCGGTGTCTTTTCGAATTCTTCCGGATAGATTTTCATCTTGGATATTTGGCTGTAGGCCGGTAGCATATCATTCAGTGCCACACGGTTTTCTTCCATTATTTGCTCGATGTCTTCATTCTTGAGACCGTGAGCGAAAGCGTCGTCAAAATCAGGATAAACAAGTCCGACAAGTTTTTCGTTTTGCTGAACGATAATACTTTCAGCCACGTATGGCAGGTTGTTCAATTTATCTTCAATTTCTTCCGGGTAGATATTCTGTCCGCTGGCACTCAATAACAGGTTCTTGCTGCGTCCTCTGATCGTAACATTTCCTTCGGCATCCATCAAAGCCAGGTCACCTGTATGCAGCCATCCGTCTTTGTCGATAACTTCTTGGGTAGCTTCTTCGTTTTTGTAATATCCCAACATCACATTCGGGCCCTTACATACGATTTCGCCAACAATGTTTTCGGGATCAGATGACAACACTTTCACATCCATACGTGGCACAGCTTTTCCGCATGAACCCGGTTTGAATCTTCTCCAATCCTCGTAGCAGATAATCGGACCACATTCCGTCATTCCATATCCTACTGTATAAGGGAAATCAATCATTTTCAAGAACTGTTCTACTTCCTGATTGAAAGCAGCACCTCCTACAATAACAGCTTTGAAGTTTCCACCGAATGCCTTAATCATTTCTTCGCGTACCGTTGCTTTTATCTTGTCATTGATGATAGGTACTTTTAGTAAGATCTTCATTGCAGGAGTTTCCAGTTTCGGAAGTACGCTCTTCTTGATGATTTTTTCGATGATAAGCGGTACGGCAACAATCAGATTCGGTTTCACCTCTTCGAAAGCTTGGAAAATGATTTTCGGACTCGGCATGCGGGTAAGGAAGTAGATGTGGCAACCCACGGAGAACTCATAAAGGAATTCGAAAGCCAGTCCGTACATATGTGCCATAGGGAGCATGGATACGATCTTATCTCCGGCTTGCAGGTCTAACACTTCAAAAGCAAATTTGGTATTCGACCACAGACTGCGATAGGGGAGCATTACTCCTTTCGAGTAACTTGTTGTTCCTGAAGTATAATTGATAACAGCCAGTTCTTCCGGTTCATCCTTATGATAAGCGATATGCTCTGTGCGGAAATTCTTCGGATATTTTTTGCCGAACATTTCGTTCAGATGCTCGCGTGCATAAGTCAGTCGTTCGCTGCGTGACACTAGCAGGGTGAAGTCGTTCATCATCAGGATACCCTCCAGTAGCGGCATTGCCGACTCATTCAGGTTTTCCCATACCATATCTCCTACAAGCAGTAATTTTGCTTCGGAATGGTTGACGATGTTATGTATATTGTCCGCTTTAAATTCATGGAGAATGGGTACAACAACTGCCCCATACGTCAGTGTAGCAAGGAAAGTGACTCCCCAATGAGAGCTGTTTCTTCCGCAAACAGCAATCTTGTCTCCTTTGCGGATTCCACTTTCTTCAAAAATGATATGGAGTTTTTCGATCTTGCGAGCTACGTCTTTATACTGTAATGTTGCACCTTTATAATCGGTCAGGGCATCCAAGTCCCAATTATTTTTGATACTATTCTCAATGTAGGCTATAAAACTTTGTTCCATTGTTTTGCACATTTGGTATTAATTTGTGCAAATATAGCAATTATATTAAGAATGAAGAATTAAGAGGGAAGAATTTTTGGAAATGGAAGAAGGGCGATGCGGTGAGATCGCGACAGGCCGGTAGGAAGAAAGATTATGCTTATAGCTAATTTAATTATGCTATAACCAAAAAACATTATGCTATAATCAAAAAAAAATATGCTATAAGCAAAAATAATTCTGCTCATAGCATATTGATTGATTCTTTAGATTCTTATTTCAAGTACCATTCGTACATTCTTTGTACGCCTTCCTCGATTTCAATTTTATGGTGCCACCCCAAAGCGTGCAGTTTCGAAGGATCGGTCAGCTTGCGCATAGTGCCGTCCGGTTTGCTGCTGTCGAAGGTCAGTTTTCCTTGATACCCTACAGTTTCTACAATACGTTCGGCCAGTTGGCGGATGGTGATTTCCTTACCGGTGCCGATGTTGATGTGGCAGTTGCGGATATCTTTGCTACCTTCTTTATAGGTATCTTTGAAGTCTACGTGCTCCATAACAAAGACACTGGCATCCGCCATTTCTTCGCTCCAAAGGAACTCGCGGAGTGGAGTACCTGTACCCCAAAGAGTGACTTCCGTTTCGCTGATTCCGTATTTTTGCAGAATAGCCAGGATTTCTTCTTTCGGACTGTCGCCATTCACACCTTCCACCGGACGCAGATTCATATCCTTACGTACAGCTTCCCAGTTTCCTTCTTTCAGACAGTGTGCCAGATGAATCTTACGGATCATGGCAGGCAGTACATGACTGCGTTCCAAGTCGAAATTATCATTCGGTCCGTAAAGGTTTGTCGGCATCACAGCGATGTAGTTCGTTCCATATTGCAGGTTGAAACTTTCGCACATTTTCAGTCCGGCAATTTTAGCGATTGCATACGGTTCGTTGGTATATTCCAACGGTGAAGTAAGCAATACGTCTTCCTTCATCGGCTGTTCGGCGTCACGTGGATAAATACACGTGCTACCCAGAAAGAGCAACTTCTTTACATGGTGGCGGAAGCTCTCTCCGATGATATTCTGTTGAATTTGCAGATTCTTATAGATGAAGTCGGCACGGTAGATGCTGTTCGCCATGATACCACCCACAAAGGCAGCAGCAAGGAATACATATTCCGGTTGTTCTTCATCGAAAAAGTTGCGGACAGCCATGCCATCCAGCAGATCAAGCTCTTTGTGAGTGCGGCCTACCAGATTGGTGTATCCTTTATCCTGCAAATTCTTCCAGATAGCAGATCCCACAAGTCCGCGGTGTCCTGCCACATATATCTTTGCATTCTTTTCCATTCTATCTTTTATTAGTTCACCACAGAGGACGCAGAGGACACGGAGGACTTTATTTTTTCCTCTGTGTCCTCTGTGTCCTCTGTGGTGAAATGAAATTCATTTAGTGTTTGGTAGCAATCATTCGTCTCACTTTCTCCATATCGTGGCGAACCATGATGCTTACCAGTTCTTCGAATGATGTTTTACGCGGATCCCAACCCAACAGTGTTTTAGCTTTTGTCGGGTCGCCCAGCAGCTGTTCTACTTCTGATGGACGGAAATACTTCGGATCAACTTCTACCAGAGATTTTCCGGTAGCTACATCGATACCTTTTTCATTTACGCCTTCACCTTCCCAACGAAGTTCGATCCCTGCTTCTTTGAATGCTAACGTTGCGAATTCGCGCACCGTGTGCATTTCTCCAGTAGCAATAACGAAATCTTCGGGAACATCATGTTGCAGGATCAGCCACATACATTCGATGTAATCTTTGGCATATCCCCAGTCGCGGCGTGCATCCAGATTACCCAGATACAGTTTGTCCTGTTCGCCCTGTGCGATACGTGCGGCAGCAAGCGAAATTTTACGGGTAACGAACGTCTCACCACGGCGTTCGCTCTCGTGATTGAACAAAATACCGTTTACTGCAAACATACCATAGCTTTCGCGGTAGTTTTTAGTAATCCAGAAACCATATTGTTTGGCTACCCCATACGGAGAACGGGGATAGAATGGAGTTGTCTCTTTTTGTGGAACTTCCTGCACCTTACCGAACAATTCGGAAGTAGAAGCCTGATAGATGCGGGTTTTCTTTTCCAGTCCCAGGATGCGTACAGCTTCGAGCATACGCAACGTACCGATAGCATCTGCTTCGGCAGTGTATTCCGGAACGTCGAACGAAACCTTCACGTGGCTTTGAGCTGCGAGATTGTAGATTTCATCCGGTTGCACCTGTTGAATAATACGAATTAACGAACTAGAATCTGTCATATCCCCATAATGCAGATTAATCGTACGTTTCTGTTTCATGTCGCGCACCCACTCGTCAAAATACAAATGTTCAATACGTCCTGTATTGAACGAAGAAGAACGACGGAGTATACCGTGTACTTCGTAACCTTTTTGCAATAGAAATTCGGCAAGATAAGAACCATCTTGTCCGGTGATGCCTGAAATTAGGGCTTTTTTCATACGCTAATTATTTATATAATTGAAAATGTGGGTGCAAATGTCGGCATTTTTTGTGACCCAGCCAAGTGACTTTCCAATTATTTTTCAGCACAGTCATTCAGCACGGTTTTTTCCCATTATTTTGTCGATAATCAAAGCGATAGCTCCGTCTCCCGTCACATTGCAGGCAGTGCCGAAACTGTCCATGGCGATGTAAAGCGCAATCATCAAAGCTTGTGCCGATTCGTCGAAACCGAGCATGGATTGCAGAATCCCCAGGGAAGCCATGATTGCTCCACCCGGAACTCCCGGAGCGGCTACCATTGTGATACCCAGCATAAAGATAAACCCGGCGAACAGGGGGAAGTCGAACGGCATTCCCTGCATCATCATCAATGCCAGTGCGCAGGCTACGATTTTCAATGTGCTGCCCGATAGATGGATGGTGGCACATAGCGGAATCACGAATCCGGCCACTTCGGCAGATACTCCGTTCTTTTTGGCCTGTTCCAGCGTCACGGGGATGGTGGCTGCGGATGATTGTGTGCCCAATGCCGTGAAGTAAGCCGGCAGCATTTTGATAAGCAATTTGAATGGATTTTTATGCACAAACAATGCCGCAATGGAATACTGAAAAACCAACAGGAAAATATGAAGAACGAAGATGACTCCGATAATTTTAATAAACACCATCAGGATAGAATATACTTGTCCCGAATGTGTCATGTTTAGGAATATGCCGAAAATATAAAGCGGCAGCAAAGGCAGAATGACGGCACTTATCATTCGTACGATAATTTCCTGAAAATCACGTGCCACATTTTTCAATGCGTCGCTGTTGAGTGACGCCAGTCCTAACCCCAGTGTGAAAGCTAAAACCAGGGCTGTCATCACGTTCATCAGCGGCGGAATGGAAACGGAGAAGTAGGGGAGGATTCCCTGCGCTGCGCTTACTTCTTCAAGTGGCGCACCCGGTTCGATAAGTGAGGGAAATATTGTAACTCCTGTGAAGTAGGAGAGAAAGCCGGAAAAAAGAGTAGCGAAGTAAGCGATCAAAGCAGTCAGGAGCAGCATTTTTCCTGCACCTTTCCCGATGTCGGCAATAGCCACAGTGACCAGCCCGACGATAATCAATGGGATAGAGAAATTGAGAAATTCACTGAAAATGCCATTGAACGTAACAAATATTCGCACTAGCGGAGCCGGGAAAACTGTGTCGATGGCAATACCCAAAATGATGGCGATAACGATGCGTGCCAGCAAACCGATTTTGATCTTCTTCATCCTTGATTTTATTTGTAGACTACAAAAATAATGTTTTAATCTAAAATCTTGCGAACAAATGTGCATTTTAAATGTTACTAAGATAAAGAATATTCAAAATATACAAGTTATGGCAAATCAGAATAAAACAGATATCGGACTTATCGGCTTGGCTGTGATGGGCGAGAATCTTGCTTTAAACATGGAGAGTAAGGGATGGCACGTGTCGGTATATAACCGTACTGTTCCCGGAGTAGAAGAGGGGGTGGTAGAGCGCTTCCTGAATGGTCGTGCAAAAGGTAAAAACATCGAAGGATTCACGGATATAAAGGCATTTGTAGATTCGATAGCTATTCCTCGTAAGATTATGATGATGGTTCGTGCCGGAAGTCCGGTAGACGAACTGATGGATCAGCTTTTCCCATTGCTTTCACCGGGAGACATTCTTATTGATGGCGGTAATTCTAATTACGAAGATACCGACCGTCGTGTCCAACTGGCGGAATCAAAGGGATTTCTTTTCGTCGGTAGCGGTGTGTCCGGTGGTGAGGAGGGAGCCTTGAATGGCGCTTCTATTATGCCCGGCGGTTCGGAAAAAGCATGGCCGGAAGTGAAACCGATTCTTCAGAGTATTGCGGCAAAAGCTCCGGACGGCACTCCTTGTTGCCAATGGGTGGGTCCTGCCGGCTCCGGTCATTTTGTGAAGATGATTCACAACGGTATCGAATATGGTGATATGCAACTGATTGCCGAAGCCTATTGGGTGATGAAAAAGTTGCTTGATCTGACCAATGAGGAAATGGCTGATGTCTTTGCCCGTTGGAACGAAGGCAAACTTCGCAGTTATCTGATTGAAATCACCGCCAACATTCTGCGGCATAAAGACAAATCCGGAGGTTATCTCATTGATAAAATTCTGGATGCAGCCGGACAGAAAGGAACCGGTAAATGGTCGGTTATCAATGCGATGGAACTCGGTATGCCGTTAGGGCTAATTGCCACGGCGGTATTCGAACGAAGCCTTTCTTCACAGAAAGACTTGCGTCACTTGGCTTCCAAGCAATTCCAGTGTCAACATACACAACCTATATATAATAAGGCGGAACTCGTAAAGAATATTTTTTCTGCTCTTTATGCTTCCAAACTCGTCTCTTATGCCCAGGGATTCGCCGTGTTGCAACGTGCTTCCGACGCTTTCGGCTGGCATCTCGACCTGGCTTCCATTGCACGTATGTGGCGTGGGGGATGCATCATCCGCAGTATATTCCTGAACGATATTGCAGCTGCCTTCGAAGCCACCGACAAGCCTAAACACTTGTTGTTGGCTCCTTATTTTAAAGAAGAAATGAAGACATTGCTTCCCGGATGGAAGAGTCTGGTGGCGGAAGCCATGAAAGAAGAACTTCCCGTTCCTGCTTTCTCTTCTGCCCTGAACTATTTCTATTCGCTCACTTCTGCCGATCTGCCCGCCAACCTTGTGCAGGCACAACGCGATTATTTCGGTGCGCACACTTTTGAGCGTAAGGATGAGTTGTGCGGACAGTTCTTCCACGAGAACTGGACAGGCCACGGAGGAGATACGAAATCGGGTACATATAATGTTTAAATAGAAAAATAGTTTTGAAATGATAAATTATATTTCACCACAGAGGACACGGAGGACACAGAGGTTTTATATTTTTATTTACTATGGAGTAACACAGAGTTTCACGTATTTATAATTGTATTTATCGCTCTGTTTTACTTGCAGAAAGAGAGAGAAGAACTCTGTGTTCTCCGTGTCCTCTGTGGTGGACTCATAAATGATTATTTACCATTTCAAAATATAAATCAAAACAATTCTTGAATGATGGATAAATTTGCAATGATAATTTTCGGTGCGTCGGGTGACTTGACCAAGCGTAAGCTGATGCCTGCCCTTTACTCCCTCTACCGTGAAAACCGGTTGACCGGAGAGTTTTCCATATTGGGTATCGGGCGTACGGTCTATTCTGACGATAACTACCGTTCCTATATATTAGAAGAACTGCAACAGTTCGTCAAGTCCGAAGAACAGGACGCAGCTCTTATGGCTTCGTTTGTCTCCCATCTCTACTATTTACCGATGGACCCGGCAAAAGAAGAAGGTTACCCACAACTCCGCCAACGTCTGGTGGAATTGACTAACGAGGTAGATCCGGACAATTTGCTGTTCTACCTTGCCACTCCGCCATCACTTTACGGAGTAGTGCCCATCTACTTGAAAGCTGCCGGACTTAACACTCCCCATTCGCGCATCATCGTCGAAAAACCTTTCGGCTATGATCTCGAATCGGCACTTGAACTGAATAAAACGTATGCCTCTGTTTTCAATGAGCATCAAATTTACCGTATCGACCATTTTCTCGGTAAGGAAACGGCCCAGAATGTACTGGCTTTCCGTTTTGCCAATGGTATCTTCGAACCTCTCTGGAACCGTAACTATATCGACTACGTTGAGATTACAGCCGTAGAAAATCTGGGTATCGAGCAACGTGGCGGGTTCTATGAAACGGCAGGTGCGCTGCGGGATATGGTGCAGAACCATCTGATACAGCTTGTAGCCCTTACGGCTATGGAACCGCCTGCTGTTTTCAATGCAGACAATTTCCGTAATGAAGTGGTGAAGGTCTACGAATCTCTTACTCCATTGAACGATGTCGATTTGAACGAACATATTGTTCGCGGACAATATACAGCCTCCGGTAGTAAAAAGGGATACCGTGAAGAAAAAGGAGTGGCTCCCGATTCGCGCACGGAAACTTATATTGCCATGAAACTGGGCATCAGTAACTGGCGCTGGAGTGGCGTTCCGTTCTACATTCGTACAGGAAAACAAATGCCGACGAAAGTAACGGAAATCGTTGTTCATTTCCGTGAAACACCTCATCAGATGTTTCATTGTGTCGGTGGCAACTGTCCGCGGGCGAATAAGTTGATTCTTCGTTTGCAACCGAATGAAGGAATAGTGCTCAAGATCGGAATGAAAGTCCCCGGTGCAGGCTTCGAAGTCCGTCAGGTGACGATGGATTTCAGTTATGCACAGTTGGGCGGTGTGCCTAGTGGCGACGCTTATGCCCGTCTGATAGACGATTGTATTCAGGGTGATCCGACTTTATTTACTCGAAGTGATGCAGTAGAAGCCTCATGGAAATTTTTCGATCCGGTGCTGCGCTATTGGAAAGATAATCCCGACGCGCCTCTTTACGGTTATCCCGCAGGTACGTGGGGGCCTTTGGAAAGCGAAGCGATGATGCATGAACATGGGGCCGACTGGACGAATCCTTGTAAGAATTTGACAAATACAGATCAATATTGTGAATTATGAAAATATCAGTTTTTCCCTCATCTATTGAAACTTCACGAGCATTGATACTCCGCCTGGTGGAAATCATGAATGAAGAGCCGGACAGAGTGTTCAATATCGCAGTCAGCGGTGGTAATACCCCTGCTCTGATGTTCGATTTATGGGCGAATGAATATCTGGAAATCACCCCTTGGGACCGTATGCGGATTTATTGGGTGGATGAACGTTGTGTGCCTCCCGATGATTCGGACAGTAATTACGGAATGATGCGCAACCTTCTTCTGGGCATAACTCCTATTCTTTATGAGAATGTATTCCGCATCCGTGGAGAGGAAAAGCCTGCGAAAGAGGCGGTTCGCTATTCGGAGTTAGTCCGGCAGCAAGTGCCGTTTAAACGTGGTTGGCCCGAATTCGATATTATACTGTTGGGGGCCGGAGATGACGGACACACTTCTTCCATCTTTCCCGGACAAGAAGATTTGCTGACTTCAAACTCTATTTATGTGGTCAGTGCACATCCCCGTAACGGGCAGAAGCGTATCGCGATGACGGGATATCCCATTCAGAATGCCCGCTATGTCATTTTCCTGATTACCGGAAAAAACAAAGCCGATGTAGTAGAAGAAATCTGCCATTCGGGAGACACTGGTCCCGCAGCCTATGTAGCTCATCATGCTCAAAATGTAGAATTGTTTATGGATAAAGGGGCTGCCGCATGTATTGAAGATCCTAATAAAAAGAAGAGTTAGAACATAACTATTTCATTGACGAAACTAATAGAAAAAAAGAAGAATATGAATCCTTATCAACATTCATTTGGTGGTAATATCCCGCAAGACGTAGCTGGGAAACAAGGCGAAAATGTTATCTTTATTGTTTATGCTTTAAAAGATTCGCCTGAAACTCTTGACAAAGTAAAAGATGTGTGTGCCAATTTTTCGGCCCTGATTCGCAGTATGCATAACCGTTTTCCCGATATGATGTTCAGTTGTACCATGGGATTTGGAGCTGATGCCTGGAGCCGTCTTTTCCCGGAACAGGGAAAACCCAAAGAACTGAACACTTTCGAAGAGATAAAAGGCGAGAAGCATACGGCAGTTTCTACTCCGGGCGACTTATTGTTTCATATCCGTGCAAAACAGATGGGATTATGTTTTGAGTTTGCTTCCATCATTGATGAGAAACTTCAAGGCGTAGTTGAGCCTGTTGATGAAACTCACGGTTTCAGATATATGGACGGCAAGGCCATTATCGGCTTTGTGGATGGAACGGAGAATCCGGCGGTTGATGAAAATCCCTATCATTTTGCAGTTGTAGGAGAGGAAGATGCTGATTTTGCTGGAGGCAGCTATGTCTTTGTGCAGAAGTATATTCACGATATGGTTGCGTGGAACTCCTTACCTGTGGAAGAACAGGAGAAAGTGATCGGGCGTCGTAAGTTTAACGATGTCGAACTGTCTGACGAGGAGAAACCTCAAAATGCGCATAATGCCGTCACTAATATTGGTGATGACCTGAAAATAGTGCGTGCCAATATGCCGTTCGCCAATACATCTAAAGGAGAATATGGTACTTACTTCATCGGCTATGCAAGTACGTTCACTACTACCCGGCAGATGTTGGAAAGTATGTTTATTGGCAATCCGGTAGGCAATACCGACCGTTTACTGGACTTTAGTACAGCAGTTACGGGAACACTTTTCTTTGCTCCTTCCTACGATTTGCTAGGTGAACTGGGCGAATAATAAAATAAAAGACTGGGGGAGTATTACACTTTAGTAATCTCCTCCACTACATATTGGTCTTTTACTTTCTTGCAGGTACATACGAAGAATTCCGGATGTTTCAGAGCTCCTTGTAAAGTATCAGGAAGAATCATTTTTTTAGTACGACGGTTCATTGCAACCGTTGCATACAGGATACCTTCACTCTCGCATTTCTCTATTAATGCACTTTTTAGTTCTTCTACGCTATATTCCATTTGTGTGATCCTTTGTCGCTGCAAAGTTATGGAAAATATGTATATTTTGTGCAATTATATTCCTGTAATAAATAAAAAAATAGCTCCCTAGTTCGTCCGCCGACGAGGGAGCTATTAACACAAAAACTAAACTAGACACATTTTTGGAAATCTAGTTGTATATCCTGTATATCAATTATATAGTCCTGCTTTTTTTTATGGTTCGACCATAATTCGACCATTTGCTGTTTTATGTACTATCAAGATTTCTATATTTCATTTGATTCATCTTTTTAAATGGAATATAATTCATATCTTTGTGCTATGAAAAAAGCAGTGCATTATATATTATCTTATTTAGGTGCCCTATTATTTTTTTCAGGAATAATAGGAACTGTTCTTAAATGGATAACTATATCTGTATTCATGGATTATATGCTAGAGAAGAAAATAATAATAGCTTTTATTGCTATTTTTTTAGGGATAATCTTTACTCTGCATTTTTATAAGCCATTAAAATATCAATAGCTTTCACGTTTATCATTAAATTCTTTCATAATTGCCGTTAGATCTTTCGGGGTTTCAATTTTCATATTTTCCAATTTGTCTTGCATGGCCTTTTTGAACTTACGATCTCTTCTTCTATCTAAAAATTCACTAGCTGATCGTAATAAATCGCCAACTTTAATTTTAAAACCAGATTCTTTACTATAAGAAAGTTCACCGCTTTTTAATAATAAAATAAATAGACCTATTAATGTAATACCTTCCCAAGAGGTTGCAAACATGAGAATATCTCCTGGAGATTGTACACACATTTTGGCTTTTATATCATCGGTATTTATATCTAATTTATTTTCTTCAGAAAAATCCCTGACTAATTCTACAAGTGCAGGAACAAGTCCGAAATCACTGGCTCGAAGATTGTCTTCTTCTTTGACTCTTAATACAAGGTTGGTATAACCATCTTTTGCATAAAAATCAGAAATACTACTATCAATGTATGAAGCATATCCATCTACATTTGATACAATATGTCGAGAATTAAACATCAACTGTAGCTTGGGATTAAGCTCTGTTCTGGTAGTTTTATGAAGCAGATGTATTTTTCGTCTTTTTGCAAAATTACAAACTCCTTCGAGTTTAGAAACGTTAGGTTCTTCGTATACTCCAGATTCTATTTTTGCGAAAGCGATATCATCAGAATTACGTCCTGGTATTACAATCACATCTCCAATTTGAATATCTCGATAAAATTTCAATAGTTGAGTGGTAGCATATTGTGCGTTAATTTCATCTTCGTCATCGGATTGTTTTTTCAAAGCTTCTTTGGCTTCTACTATCTTTTTTAATTGTTCCCCTGCTTTCTCTCCGAATGTCGAAGCGAATTTAATTTCATTGAGAGTAATTTCATTATATCCGATGGCTATATAACCACGTGAAAGGTACTCATAGAAAAAATCACCACCCATTGTTCGAACAAGCCAATAATGTGTGTTTTTTTCTACTGTAGTAATTTCGTCAAAGAGGTATTTTATAGTTGATATATTCTCCATTTTATATAAATTTAAATGCTGTTAGTTGCTTTACAAATTTCTTTAGTTGTGTATGTTGATATGTAATCGAATAGTTAAATTGGCACTTTATCTATGTCTAGTAATATTTTTTTTCTTCCTTCATTTTTATAGATTACGGCTACTTCCTCTTCCCAATAAGTTTTCACTATGTCTGATAATCCATCAGGTACGATTATCATTTTCTTTGTTCCATCCTTAGTTGTTATTCTTACTTTTCCTAAGTTATCTGCAGCTGATAAAACCCCAATAATACTTTCTCTTTTATTTTCCTTTTGATGACCTATTTCTTCATCTGTATTTTCAATTTGTTTTATTATAGAAGAGATTACAGTTTTGTGGCTTGTTAATTGTACCCTTCTTTCTTTTCCTCTTAAAATAGAAGTAATGCCAAATAAATTGATACTGTCTCCATCTGGTGCTAGTTGTTTTGTAAGTCCTATAAAATTATTGAAATATGATTCATCTGATATATTCTTTTTAAGAGATAGTAAATCTCCATTACTGATTAGTTCTATATTATCATTAATATCCTCAATAACTTCTTCAAAAGAACTAAATCCTGCTAATGTAGTATTGGCAAGACTTCCAAATTTCATTCTAAAGGCCATACTAGCAGCTTGTGGAGCAGAAATATATGACTTGCATACATTTTTAAGTTCACCGGATATTTGTCCACTTTTTCTAAATGTTCTTCCAGCTTTTCTTTCAATGGTTCTTATTGCTAATTTTTGGAAAGTGTCTATTCTATCTAAAATATCTTCACTTTTAGCATAACCATATCCTACTCCTTTCCCAGCAATTACAAGTTGGACCTCATCTTCCTGTAAAACAACTCCTTTTAAGTCTAAATGTCGATTAAAATTTACTATTTCTAGCATGTTTCTAAGCTCTTCTGCAATATCTCTAGGGGGTTCTCCAGATAAAGCCAATCCAATAAGTTTTTCCGCATCTCTATTTAGGTTACATCTCATAGCAAGTGCTGCAGCACTCTTTAGTAAGATGGAAGTTGTCGGTTCTCCTTTTTGATTGTTTAGGGCAACTGTGGCTGCACTTTTCTCTAGTTCATATGCTTCTGCATATAAAATTTGAGCATTCTCGAAATTTCCTTGATGCTTTTGTATATCGCCTAATTCTGCTTTATACATAGCTTCATTGTGTATTTCTCTTATATCCATAGTTACTTCTAATATTACTTCTGTAAAAATATAGCTTTGGGAGTCCCAAATTCAATAATTGATATATATGCAGGTAAACAGGTGGCGTCGGATTGTTCTGTTTGCCTTATCTTTGTTTTTAAACGTTTTTCGACAGTATTTGTTGCGCTTTCTTGCAATATTCCTGATATTTCCAATCTGGCTGCATGGCTAAATAATACATCATCTTTGTAGCCCAACCAATAATCAAATCCATCACCTTTACACGAACGCTCTACAATAGTATAATCAGTTTCATGAATTGCTAATACACACGAAACACAAACAGCTGCATGATCTGTGCAATAATTTATTTCTTTCCATGAACGCTCTATGCACTCGTCATAATAATCTTCCCAATGCAACAGGAGATTATCTTCTCTATTTCCTTCAAGATGCATAATGGTTCCATCTGAATGACCTGAACGATGTAAGGTAGTCATACATGCTGAATAATAGTGAGCACATAAATCTTTATGCATTCCTGGTAGTCCATTTCGGATACTTAGGAGATCTAAGTGATTTTCCATATAGTTTGAGGGCTAATATACGAGTTTTATTTTGAGTTATTTGTAATTGTGAAAAAAGACGATTCTTTTTTCAACGTAATTAACTTATTGACTTTTTCTTCTTTGGATTTGCATCCACTTAATAACATAGTAACTGATACAACGATAAATAATAATGTTTTCATCAGTGTATATAATTTTAGATTATCCAATATTTCTTTCATTCTTTAGCATAGCCAGTTCACCCTTTAATTTCTGGTTTTCTTCCAAAAGCCGTTGGGTAAGTACTGTCTTTTCGTTAATCTCATCCTGCAAATTGGCTATGGTATATACAATACTTTTCAATTTGTCCATTCCTGGTTCTGTTTCTTCTTTTTGAATGAGTATGTCACCTTTGCCTCGTAATAACCATTCCGCGGAAATGTCGTCAAATGACGTGAGTGCTTTCTCGATGAGTTCTGAATCTATTGTGCTTCTTCTTCCTGTTAAATAATTATTCAGAGTTGAATAATTGAATCCTATTGCTATCGCAAAAGCTCTTGGGGAATATCCTTTTGCTTCAATAATCATTTTAATTCGGTCTATTAACGTATCCATAAGCTTGCTTAAAAAGTTAAATATTGTCATATGACGATATAAAAATATCATTTCGATTTGTAATATCGTCAAATAGCAATATATTTGCATCATCAATCAATCAATACTCCAAAAGTATAAAAAATGATTGATAAAACAAATGTGAAACTAAATAAATGTGACAGACATGAAAAGATTTGATTTATCCGAAATAATGAGAAATGCCCATAGAACCTATAAGTATTCAGGCAGGAAGCAGGGGAAAACTTTTGGTGAGGTTCTGAAAGCTACCTGGAGACTTGCTAAACTCCAAGAAAATTTCTCACAGGAAGCCATGAAAGCAAGAACGGATAAATTCTTATCAGAAAGAAACGAGGTAATGAGCAAAGCGGCTAAAGCTACAAGGCATGAGGGGTACAATAACCTCAGTATTCCCGCTTCCGCTTACTATAACTCAAATAGTACTCATTACGGTGCACATTATGTCGGAGATTAATCAAATTATAAAATAATCATGGAAGAACAAAAGAAATCACGTGAGCAGATTCTTGAAGAACAAGTAGGGGAACTGAAGAAAGAGAACGAACAGCTAAGAAAAGAAAGAGCTATGTATGAGGATTGGTGGAGAAAAGTAGATGCTAAAAACTACGAATTGGCGGAGAGTGTCAAGTCCATTGCTACAATAGCTAACTTGATTTGCACCGCTGCTAAATCATAACCCTCACTAAAGTCAAACCAAACCGCCGGTTATCCGGTACCCAGTCCGGTCTTTGAGCCTGCCCTTGAAGGGAGACTGGGAACAACAGAGAAGAGTTCTTTGACATTGTGGAACATATATGGCTTACGTAGCAGGAATATGAAGCCCGTGAGGGTAGGTAGTTAGGCTGTAGTAAGACGGTGGTTTGGTACACCGGTGTAGAGCCGTGGTTAGCAATAAAAGCGAGGTTCAAAAATTACCCTGCAACCGAATAGCAGAGGATTTCGGTAAGTATATAGATAGAATTAAAATGAATAACTATAAAAAGTGATGTAGCCCAGTTGGTTAGAGCACATGTTTTTACATGAGGTCGGCGGTTCGAATCCGCCCATCACTTCAATGTTTAATTGACGTTACAACTGCGTGTGTATCTTATAAATTGCATAGGCTGTTAAACTAATAATAAAAAATAGAAATGAAATGTAAGAAATTGACTCACAAATTGCGAAGAATTTATTGCGTGGTACGGCTGGCGTTACGGTCATTTTGGAATTGTATAAGCTATAGAGGATATATTCTTCTACCCGTTTTTGAGCGTTGCGTATCATCACGTTGCTCATTGCTCGATTCTCGTATATGGTTATACACGAAAAAAGGATGGATAGTGCGTTTGAACATATTACCACCAATAGTAAAATTCGACTGCAAGCGTTGTTGGTTGAAAGATTGCTTAAAGAAACAAGTACAGCAAAAGTAGCGGATGCAACAGTCAACAGAGTGCTTTGGAGTCTGAAAGTCCATTCGATTTTTTTCTCTAAAGTTTCTTTGTAGTATGAAACTACTTTTTCTTCATTATTCATATTTTCTTGTTTTTTGGGTTAGACACTTCAAAAATAAGAAAATCCCCCGTTCCTTTTTTATTAGCGAATAATCTTGGAATGGGGGAAATTTATTAATCAATTAATATTAAGCGTATTATTATGAAGAATTACATAACTCTAATTGTGATGTTCATCATCGGTCTATTTGTTGGAAATAGAATATTTAATCACGTAAATGCGTGGATAGGTGTGGGTGTAATCTTGTTCACGATATTTTTTGTCACATATAAATTAATAAAAGTACTGAAAAATGAGAAGAAAGATTGATTGTCTGTTTTTGGCATTGATTGCCATTATTTTATTTGCATCGTGTAAAAGAGTTGCTCCTAATTATGCCGGTGTGCTCATGGAGAATTACGGTAAACAGGGGAAAGACGATTTTAAAGTAGTTTCGGGCAAAGTATCTACATGGGAATGGGGTACGGAGCTATTTCAGGTTCCTTTGTTTGACCAACGTGGAGAATTCGCAGAGCCGGTTACATTAAAGGCTGCTGACAATACGGAGTTTACAGCACGTCCGACTTATTCCTATAAGGTGATGAAAAATAGGGCTATTGATATTGTATTTGACAACAAGCATATTGATAAAGCCGATACTCCATCAGGAAAGGATGGCTTTATGCAATCGTTGGAAGATAATATCTTGGAACCTCGTATTTATGATCTTATTAAGGAGGAAAGCCGAAAACATAAGACTGATAGCCTGATGGCGGATGGTGGCTCGTTAGTTTTTGAAAAGAGACTGGAGCAAATAGTAGATAAAGAGTTTGATAAACGAGGATTACAATTACTTACTTTTTCTGCACAGTTGGAGTTTTCAAGAGCTGTTCGTGATAAGATTGATAGTCGCAATGAAGTAAATACCAACATATCTGTTCTCGATCAGAAAATTGAAGAGCAGAAGAAACAAAATGAATTGGAACGATTGAAAACGGAACAGGCTCTTATTACATCGAAAGGGTTGACTAAAGAAATCCTGTATAAGCAGTTTATTGATAAATGGGATGGAAAAACACCGCTCTATGGTATTGCTCCTGATTTTCTGAAAATAACTCAATAATGAAATTACCCAAGTTTATCCGTAAATACTTAATCCGAATGATTAAGATGCGAGTTGTTAAGAAAATACAACCCGATGGAGATTACCAAAAAGCAGTCTCTTTTGTAATTAACGCACCTTTGAAAGAGTGGCGCATCCGATTGTGGTGTGTCACTCATTTCAAAGATGAATGTGGGTCAGGCGATGAGTCTGATTGGGAACGGTTATTGGACTATCTTACTCATTGAGTAGCCCCATGATACCATCCAGTGGATAATTAATCTCAAGCGATTGAGGAAATCCGTTGCTTCCTAATCCATTGAAAAGGATTGTTAGTGTACCTCTTTGGTTGACAATAATTTTAGTGATGGTTAATTTGTTAATGACGGCTTCTGTGCCATCAGTTAACTGTACTTTAATGAAGTTCTCCATATTACTTAATTTTTAGTTTTACACCCCAAAGTTAAGTAAATCCTCCGAATAAAGCGTGATGCTGCCGATCGAATTGGTTCGGGGGAGCTTTTATTTTTAAATTAATCAGTATGGAAAAAGAAAAGAGTATCATGTGCATTCTCCGTGAAATGGAGATTGATGACAAAAAAGACTTTCCCATTTCCAAAAGGGCGTATCTTTTGAATCTAACCTCTTACAGGCTAAAAGAGAAGGAGCCTGATAAAAAATGGGGGATTAAGTCTGATAGGAACAGCGGTATTGTTACGGTCACACGAGTTGAGTAAGTAATTAAAGCTTATGGAAACTATTAGAGGTGAAATGGCTGAAATATTACTGGATAATATTCTTCGTGTGATGTCTACGGAGACATTCGGAAAAGATAAGTCTGCATATTATGTAGGTGGGGAAAAGAAATTGATGAATCTTATAGAAGCGGGTAAGATTGAAAGTGATAAGCCCACTAATGTCCAAAACGGCAAGTGGCATTGTAATGCTGCTCAAGTATTACTTCATTGCCGATGTGCGGGAAGGAAAGTTAAATCTAAAAAACGGAAGAAATGAAAAAGATTAAAGTGATACAGTATGCCATGATGTTCATTGCCTTATGGACAACACTGTATCTTGTAGATAGCATTGAAGTTAGCAAGAAAGAATTTATTGCTGCTTTTGTATTGGTGACTGTCGTATCAGTGAATTATATCTGTTTTCGATACTACGAAGATAGGAAACAAAATAAAGATAGCCTGTGAAGGTCTGCATTGCTTAATTTTAGTATTTGTCATGTTTATTTAGCCCGGTTCGCCGGGCATCTGCCGGGATAGCCCAGTTGGTTAGAGCGCATGTTTCTACATGAGGTCAGCGGTTCGAATCCGTTTCCCGGCTCAACTCAATCAGAGTTAAGTAACCCGTGAGGGGGAAAATTATGTTTGTATCAATAACAATTCAATCAATGTAGCCGGAAGCGTCTGGCTACGACCTGAAGGAATGGCGGAATTGGCAGACGCGCTACTCAACAATAGGGAGTGTCAGCCCTTAGATGTAGTGAGCATGACAACTCATCCCGGTTCGAGTCCGGGTTTCTTCACAGAGAATTTTTCTTTTTATGTTTAACTAATGTTGCCAGCGAAAAGGACGCTGTAGGGTTAAAGCCCCTGTTATTTGAGTTTTAATTGTTCTATACTATTCCGGTGTGCTTTGAACGGCTATCCGGAAGCAAGAAGCTCGTGAGAGTGCTATTTAATAGTTAATGTCGTGTTTTATTTTGTGTTTGTGTTCTAGGTGAATGGTTCGTGAGAATAGTTCACTTAAAACGGATGGCTGGTGTAATTGGCAGCATACGCAGGTATGCGTGATGTGGGTTCGAGCCCCACGCCATTCACCCTTCTGATCCTATTAAATTATAGTAGTTCATGAGTTTTGTTTTGTGTTTGTGATTGGGGTGTATGGTCTGTGAAGATAGTGCACCTTTTTAATTAATCGGGCGGATATGTATATCGTTGGCTGAAACTGCGGTGAGGTGCACCAATATTCCGTGAGACCGGTTCGACTCCGGTTCCGTCCACTAGCATTTACATTATGTATAAATCAGGGAGCCGTACACCCTTCAAGCGTAGCCGTTCCATAAGGTACATTGGATTATTCATTTTCTTATTTTTCTGCCTGTACAATATCGTACAGGCAGTTTTTACTACCTGAAAATGGCGTTAAAATGGCGAAGTTTCTGTTTGCATAACTTGTCATTTTACGATAACTTTACTGATGTAATAAACTAAAAGTCAAACCATTAAATTAGAATTATGACAGCGAGAAAAAACACTGTATCAACGGTTCAGAATGAAGAGAAGAAGAAAAACTCTATTAGACCGCTTCTAGCTTCTGAAATTGAATGTAGAGTTGGTACTATGAAACCGGACGGTTCGGGCTGCTCCTTGCTATTATACAAGGATGCTCGAGTAGACATGAGAATACTTGATGAAGTGTTCGGAGAAATGAACTGGAAACGGCACCATGATGTCGTTAATGGGAATCTATTCTGTACGTTGTCCATTTGGGATAATGAAAAGAAGGAATGGGTGAGTAAACAGGATGTTGGGACAGAATCCAGCACAGAAAAAGAGAAAGGGCAGGCTTCGGACGCCTTTAAACGTGCAGGATTTAACTGGGGAATTGGGCGTGAACTTTATACGGGTCCTTTCATTTGGGTTCCACTTGAGAAAAATGAAGTATATCAGAGCAAAACAGGTTCTCCTGCTCTATATACTAAATTCAGTGTGAAAGAGATTGGCTATAACGAGCAAAAGGAGATTATTCTACTTGTTATTGTGGACAATAAAAACCGTGTTCGTTTTGCTTATGGTAATACGAAGGAAAAAGTATATGATCCTAATGTTTCTGCTTCAAACGCTTCGGGCAAAGTATATACTGGTGTAGACCTGGATCGTGCAATTAAACAAATGACTGGTGTTAAAAGCCGCGAAGAGCTTGAAAGAGTTTGGGCTGAGCATCCTGAACTTCACAATAATAAGGAGTTCAGAAACATAACTATTGACATGCAGAAAACGTATCCCCCTAGAAATTGATAATAATGATAGAATTAGTGAAATCCAGTGTGGTTTTCAATGAGGAAAACCACACTTATATGCTCGGTGAAAAACAGTTGCAAGGTATAACCGGTATGATTAGCCGGCAGTTGTTCCCTGACAAATATAAAGATGTCCCGGATTTTGTATTGAAGAGAGCTGCTGAGAAGGGTAGCCTTATTCATGCTCAATGCCAGTTTGCTGATGCAACAGGCTTACCGCCTGAAAGTATTGAAGCAGAGAATTACATTAGAATGAGGGTAAATGCTGGATATAAGGCGCTTGCCAATGAATATACCGTTTCTGATAACGAATACTTTGCATCAAATATAGATTGCGTTTGGGAGAAAGTCGGTAGAATTAGTCTTGTTGACATTAAAACTACGCTGCATCTTGATAAGGAGTATTTAAGTTGGCAGTTGTCAATCTATGCTTATCTGTTTGAACTCCAAAATCCATTACTCAAAGTTGATAAATTGTTCGGCATTTGGGTACGTGGTGATAAACATGAATTGGTTGTAATTCCTCGTAAGCCTGATAAAGAAGTCAAGAAGTTAATGGAATGCGAGAAGAAGGGTGAGCAATATCTATCCGATCTTCCCGTTCCTGCCCCTGATGATGACAAGTTACTTATTCCAATGCAGCTTGTAAATACTATAATCGGGATTGAGGAAGAACTTGCAGATCTAACCAAGATTCAGAAAGATTATAAGGCAAAATTGAAAACTGCTATGCGTGAGAATGGTGTCAAGTCATGGGATGCCGGAAGATTGCGAGTTAGTTATACACCCGCTTCTACGAGTGACAATTTTGATACTAAAAAGTTTCAGGCTGACTATCCGGAATTATATTCTAAGTATATCAAAACAGTTCCTAAAGCTGATAGTATCCGTGTAACAATAAGGGAGGATAAATCATGAGTTTAAATAAATTGATGCTTATCGGGCATGTTGGCAAAGACCCCGATATTAGAATTTTGGAAGCTGGTTCTAAAGTGGCCACTTTCTCCTTTGCCACCACTGAAAAAGGCTATACCCTTGCCAATGGAACACAGGTTCCTGAAAGAACTGAATGGCACAATATTGTTGTTTGGCGTGGCCTCGCCGATGTTGTTGAGAAGTATGTCCATAAGGGAGACAAGTTGTATCTGGAAGGAAAGATAAGAACTCGGAGTTATGATGATAGCAGAGGAATCAAACGGTATATTACAGAATTCTTTGTTGATAATATGGAGATGCTTTCTGTTAAGCCTCATCAACAAGCACCACCACCGCCACCACTTCCGGAACAAACCAATAATCAGACTCGAAGTGCGGTGAATGAGTGCCCGCCACCGCCACCACCGACCAAGGACGATTTGCCATTCTGATAGGTTATGGAAGCAACATTGACGAAGAAAGATGGCAAAATCCAAATGGATAAGTCTTTCGAGTTCATGTGCAGCACACTTCGTAATGGAGAATACACTGTAACCATTAAGAAAAAGACACAGCCGAGAACGTTAAATCAAAATGCTCTCATGTGGAAATGGTTCCAGTGTATTGGTGCCTGTTTGCGTGAATACACAGGTGAAGAGTATTGGAGCACTGCTGCTGGAGTTCAGGATATACATGACTTGTATTGTAAGAAGTTTCTTGTGAAACAGGTTCATGTGAATGGTAAAGTGGAAACTATTGTGCGAGGAACAAGTAAACTCAATACTTTAGAGATGCATAATTTCATGGAAAGCGTGAAAATAGATGCGGCCGCCGAGTTTGGTATTACACTTCCGTTGCCTGAAGACCAGCATTACTTAGATTTTATTCATGAGTACCAAAACCGGTACTAATTAATCCTTTTATAATTTATGATTGCAAATTTGAGAAACTACGAACCCGAGACAATCGAGTTTGTAGTTCCCGATTCTATTCGGGAAAAATTTCCCCCTGTTTTATTTCAGGGTTCTACGAATGTAGATGAATTGATAAAGTTGGTGAATGAGCATTTCAATGCTACATTCCCTGAAAGTGAGGTGACACAACGTTTACTGGATGAATTTGAGATTTCCGAAATTCGTGAAGAGTATTGCATCAAGCAAGAGAATGAGGTCCCCAAACGCGAACGTGAATTGTTGGAAGCCATTGAACGTGCGAAGAAAATAAAGAGTGATGCTCAAGACAGGTTAGCTTCTATTAAGACTGAAATTAAAGACCTGGCTGCCGAGGTCAAAAAGGGGACGAGGGAGTATCATCTTTCAAGTAAGAATACGATCCGGTTTGCTCTTGATGGATATTTCCTGTATTATTCATGGGTGAACGGTGAGTTTAAGCTTGTGAAAGCTGAAAAAATCCCTGATTGGGACAAACGTTCTCTTTGGGCACAGGAAGATCGAAACAGAAAAGCGATGCTTGATTTGTTTGGCATTGAATATCCTGAAGTAGAACGTCCTATTGATGATACAGAAGATTATGGGGACAAGTTCGAAGAAGACCTGTCTGATAAACTTCCTGAAGAAGAACCGGAAGACGATGAGTAGATTACAGCACAAAAAAGGCAGGAAGTCCAACTATGTGAAGCTGCTTGTGAATAATCCTGATTGGGAAGAAGCCAAGCGCAAGGTTCGTATTAGGGATGGGCATAAATGCCAGATGTGCGGCAAAGACTTCAATTTAGAGATTCACCACAAAACATACAAGGTTAACGGGAAATCAATTGTTGGGCATGAACTTGAACATCTTGATTGTCTCGTTACCCTTTGTGGTGACTGTCATTCGAAAGTTCATAAATATCACATCAAATTATGACATACCAGTTAAGAGACTACCAGAAAAGTGCTAGTGATGCAGCGGTCAGCGTTTTTAAATCCAAGGAAAAGAAAAACTACGTGATAGTTCTTCCCACCGGTGCCGGGAAGTCCCTTGTCATTGCCAATATAGCTGCACGGATAGACGGGCCGCTGATAGTGTTCCAGCCTAGCAAGGAAATACTCGAACAAAATTTTGCGAAACTTCAATCATACGGCATATTCGATTGTGGAGTTTATTCAGCTTCTGCCGGAAGAAAGGATATCAATCGTATTACGTTCGCTATGATTGGTAGTGTGATGAAACACATGAGTTTCTTCAAACATTTCAAGCACGTTCTGATTGATGAATGTCATTTAGTGAATCCGGAGAAAGGAATGTATAAGGAATTCTTTGAAGATGAGCAAAGGAAAGTTATTGGGCTGACAGCGACTCCTTACAGATTATGTTCAGGAAGAGGTGGTGCTATGCTTAAATTTATAACTCGTACCCGGCCAAAGGTTTTCACTGATGTTATTTATCACTGTCAGGTGAGTGAACTACTTGCTAAAGGATTTCTCGCAAGTTTGAAATATTATGATATTACAAAGTTGGATTTAAGTAGAGTCAGGACTAATTCTACTGGTGCAGATTACGATGAGAAAAGTCTTCTGAAAGAGTTTGAACGTGTGGACATATACAAAGATATAGTTGGATGGACAAGGCGTCTGTTGAACCCCAAATCGGGCATACCACGCAAAGGCATTTTAATATTCACGAGGTTTATTCGTGAAGCTGAAAGACTGGCTTCTGAAATTCCTAATTGTGCGATCGTTAGCGGTTCTACTCCAAAGGAAGAAAGGGCACGAATTCTGAAAGGTTTTAAAGATGGAAGAATAAAAGTTGTTGCTAATGTCGGCGTACTTACAACCGGATTCGATTACCCGGAGCTTGATACGGTTGTTCTTGCACGTCCAACCAAATCCCTTTCCCTCTATTATCAAATGGTCGGTCGTGTCATTCGTCCCTGCCAAGGTAAAGAGGGTTGGGTTGTTGATTTGAGTGGGAATTTCCGGCGTTTTGGGCGTGTTGAAGAGTTACGCATAGAACAGCCTGAAAAGGGAAAATGGTGTATAATGAGTCGTGGCCGTCAATTAACCAATGTAGTATTTTAATTATCATGTGGAGAAATTACAAGAAGAAAGAAAAGAAAAAGCCTCTTTTCGAGGTAGAAGGTGTTAAGGTCAAGAAGAAACCTGATCTTGTCGATAAACTAGACAGAATATTTAGTTTATTCATCCGTTATCGTGATACGATGCCTAATGGATATTTTCAGTGTATTTCATGTGGTAAGATAAAGCCTTTCAATAAAGCAGATTGCGGTCATTACATCAACCGCCAACACATGAGTACTCGCTTTGATGAAATAAACTGCAATGCTCAATGTTCACATTGTAACCGCTTCATGGAAGGAAATATTCAGGATTATCGCAGACGTCTAGTTGCCAAGTATGGTGAACGAAATGTGCTGCTCCTGGAAGCCAAGAAAAATGTTACAAAGCAATTTAGTGACTTTCAATTAGAAAAGCTGATTACTTATTACAAGGAAGAAGCGAAAAAACTGAAGGAAGCAAAAGGTCTGTGAGTTTATTACTAATCGGAGTATAATCCCTTAAAATATGGAAAGAAATTCATTCATCTTTTATAAAGGGTGGAGAGAAGCAATCAAGGATTTGCCGGATGATGTCAGGCTGGAGATTTACGAAAGCATAATTGAGTATGCGACAACGGGAAATCTTCGGGGGTTGAAACCTATGGCAAATATTGCTTTCAACTTTATAAAGATAGATATAGACAGGGATACTGAAAAGTATATGTCTATTGTGGAAAGGAATAAGAGCAATGGTTCTAAGGGGGGACGTCCGAAAAGTGAAAACCCAAAAGAACCCAAAGAACCCACAAAACCCACTGGGTTATTTGGAAACCCAAAAGAACCCACAAAACCCGATAATGATAATGAATATGATAATGATTATGTAGATGATAATGATTCTCATTTAAAAAAGAAAGAAACTTCTCCTAAAGGAGAATCAAAGAAAGACGAGCTTTCTTTGTTCCCCGAGGAAAAGATTGATTGGGGTGGGCTAATGGATTATTTTAATTCCACGTTTAAAGGTAAACTTCCTGCTATAAAGTCCATAGATGCAAAACGAAAGAAAGCTATTAAAGCACGTGTCGCACAATACGGGAAGCAAGCTGTATTCGATGTGTTCCAATTGGTTTTAGACAGTCCTTTCTTGCTTGGGCAAAACGATAAAAATTGGAGGTGCACTTTTGACTGGATATTCAAGTCTGCGAATTTTACTAAAATTTTAGAAGGAAATTACAATGGAAAACGAACTGATACTGCGGCCACAAGAAGAGAATCGGTTAGCAGTCTTACGGACCTCGCCGAAAAACTATTGCAAAGCTCTATGCCCCAAGAAGGTTGAAGATGTATTTCAAAGTGATGAACCTTCTATTGGCACTATTATAAGAAAGTTTGGTGAGCCGCAAGCCAGAGCAGTGTTGGTCATATTGATAGCTGATGCCTTGGAGTTTTTCAATGTCGGTAATCCAATGTCGGCTACACAAGTCGCTACTACAGTAGATTTAATCATTGAAGAATATCCATATATGAAAACTGATGATTTTAAACTGTGTTTCAAGAACGCAATGAAAATGAAATATGGCAATATCTATAATAGAATTGATGGTCAGGTCATCATGAGTTGGCTTCGTGAATACAATAAAGAACGTTGTGCTGTTGCTGATAATCAGTCATGGAATTTTCATAAAGAGAATTTGTCGGAGGAAGTGAACTATACAAGTGGCTTGTCGTATGAAGAATACCGGAACGAACTCAAACTTAGAGTTGAGCAAGGAGATGAAGAAGCTGCTAAAGCGTTAAGTCTCTCAAATGAAATAATCTCTTATCTAAACAAAAGAGAAAATGGCAAACAAGAAGCAGAAGGTGACAATTTACTGGAACACTAGGCATATCAAACTTGAAGATATTCCTGAAGTGAAAAGAAGAATACGGGAGCGTTTTGGTATTCCTAATCACACAACTGTTAATGGTGAAACGGATTGTTATATCCGTGAGGAAGATATGGAATTGCTTCGGGAAACGGAAAAACGTGGCTTCATTCAAATACGTAATAAGCCCGCATGAAAATGGCGTTAAAATGGCGAAGTTTCTGTTTGCATAACTTGTCATTTTACGATAACTTTACTGATGTAATGAATTAAAAGTCAAACCAATATAATTAAATTATGGAAGTACAAAACATTAGAATTGACCTTATCAGTCCTTCTCCTTTGAATCCGAGAAAGACTTTTGATGAAGCAGCTCTTGAAGAGCTTGCAAGCAACATTGAAAAGCAAGGTTTATTGCAACCTATCACTGTCAGAGTTGCTAAATCCGAGGAGATGACTAACCTAGAAACCGGAGATGTTACCCCATTACCTTACACATACGAAATTGTTTGCGGTGAGCGTCGTTTCCGGGCTGTGTCACTTTTGAAAGCAAAGGAAGATGAAGCGAATGTTGCAAAAATCAAAGCCCATCGAAAAAAGTCGGAAAAATTTCAGACAATATCCTGCATTGTCAGAGAAATGACAGATGATGAGGCTTTTGAAGCGATGATTACCGAGAATCTTCAAAGAAAAGATGTTGATCCCATCGAAGAAGCTTTTGCCTTTGCGCAGTTGGCTGAAAAAGGACGAACTTTGGAAGATATCGCTCTTAAAATAGGAAAGTCTACCCGGTTTGTTTTTGACCGTATTAAATTGAATTCTCTTATTCCTGAACTAAAAGAGCGGGTAAGAAATGGAGATATACCATTGTCCGGTGCTATGATTCTTTCTAAATTGGATGAAGATACTCAAAAAGAGTTTCATGAGGAGGAGGAAGAACAATGTACTACTGCTATGATTCGAGAATTTGTGAGTAATTCTTTCATGGAGCTTGGTAACGCACCTTGGATTAAAGATGATTCCGATAATTGGGAAAATACTGATATTAAATCATGTTCTCAATGTGAGAATAATACGTGTAATCATGGTTGTTTGTTCTATGAAATGAATAGTAAGGATGCTAGATGTATCAATGCTGCTTGCTATGAGAAAAAACAGATTGCTTATGTGACGCGGAAAATTCAACTAGAATATGAACATCTTGTTAAAGTTGGCGAACCTCTTTCATTTGGAAAAACAGTAATTATCGCTAGACGTCCCGATACATATTGGGGAGAAGATAGAAAGGTTTTCTATGAAAAAACTTTGGAAGCTGTTAAACAACTTGGATTTGAAATAGTTGATCCTGATGAAATCTTTAGATGTAAGTGCTGGTATTCAGAAGATGATGAACGCACTTTGAAAATGCTTGAAGATGGAGAAGTTTATCGTTGTCTTTCATTTTTTGGACATTATTCTCCCGAATTTAACGTTAGTTTCTATTATGTTAGAAAAGAAACGGCTTCCTCTACTTCCGCCGTTGCCGATCTAAAAGAGATAGAAAGGGAAAAAATAAACGCCCAATTAAAAAGAGCGAAGGATATAGTCAAGGAGAAGTCTGCTGAAGAAATGCGCAAGTGGGCGCAAGAGAAAACATATTATCAGAGAACAAAAGAATTCTCTGAAAATGAACAACTTGTTTTTGATGTGCTGGTTCTTAGCGGTTGTAGCAGTACTTATCTTGAAAAACTGAATTTGAAAAAATGGAATGGTGAGAGTGATTTTGTAAATTATGTCAAGAACAACCAAGCTGACCGACACCAATGGTATAGAGCCTTTATTGCTGAATGCTTATCATCGAATAATGTGAATTTCTACTCCTATTTGCAAAAGTGTCAGAAAATCCTTTTTGCAGAACAATATCCGGATGATTTCAAAGCACTCTCTAAGAAACTTGCGGATTCATATGATAAGAAAGAAAAGAAGCTCAAAGAAAGACTGAAAGAGCTAAATAACGATAACACAGAGGAAGCCTAGTGGTTTCCTCTCTTTATTGACGCACTTATGAAAACGTGGACTGGCGAACAACTTGCTATACTTGACAGTGAGTACCCGACTGCTGATTTAAAAGAACTTGCTAGGCGTCTTGATAAAACACTTAGTGCTGTTAAAACAAAGGCCTTGATTCGAAAACTTAGGCGCTCTCCGAGAATCTCGTTTTGGAATAGTGAGAGACTTGATAAATTGAAAAAGTTGTATCCCAATCATACTAATGAGGAAATAGCACAGATATTAGGTACCACTTATTCTGCTGTAAATGGAATTGCATTTAAATTACGGCTCTTTAAATCTAAAGAATTTAAATTTCAATGCGCTTCTAAAAGCTTCTTTCCCAAAGGCCACCAACCGATGAACAAGGGACGTAAGCAAACGGAATATATGTCAGAGGAACAATTAGCAAAAACGAAAGCTACTCGATTTAAGAAAGGACATATCCCCAAAAATCATAAACCAGTCGGTTATGAACGCATAACTCGTGACGGTTACATTGAAGTGAAAACTGCCGAACCGAATGTCTTTGAACTTAAACATCGGCTTGTATGGATTGAGCATAATGGAGAAATCCCCCCTGGTTATAATATTCAGTTTAAGGATGGCAATAGGCAAAACGTTTCCATTGAGAACCTTTACATGATTAGTCGTTCTGAACAATTAAAAAAAGAGAATTCTTTGTATGCCCGATATCCGGAAGATGTTCAGTACCTAATCAAGCTAAAAGGAGCTTTGAATAGACAAATTAATAAAGCAACAAAAAAGAATGAATCATGACTGATGGAGCAATAGATAGATTGAAAGAAATGGTTAATAAACCATTCCTTTATCAGAATGAAGAAGTTGTAATTCTCAATTACTGTGACGGTACCGGTGATGATGGTACCGAAGTTGAGATATACTTGAATAATGGCAAAGTGTTAGTGTTTAGTATGTTTGATTTGGCTTCCAAGTTGAACCGTTTCCGGCCAATAACAAATACTGTTGTCGTGTTGGCAAATGAACGGTTGAATAAGGTGTCTACAGTGAACCCTACCATTTTACAAGATTTGAGGAATTTGGTTCTTCAACAAATTAAGGATGTGAAAGAAGATCCTAGTAAAGTGAGCCAAGCAAAACAAGTTTTCCAAGGGGTTAATACCGTAATCAATCTTGCCAAAACAGAATTGGAATACAGGAAGTATTTGGATACAACAGACCCTCAAAATAAATAATTAGTATGCTGATAGGTAAAGAATATGTTCATTGGTTTCGCATCAGAGACCAACCTAATAGAATCGTGTGAGATTATTCATAGTCTAACAATTTAACCCGATCGATATGATAACATTGAATAGGTTTGCCCAGAGATGCTTGAATATCATGAGGAAGCGCTTTAAGATGAATGAGCATAGCTCAAGAAAAGCGTTTAGCATAAGAATTGAAGCCGTTTGGAGAAAATTCGATATTGCTTCTAAATATAGGAGTGATAATCTTCCTAAATATTCGGAAGATGAAGAATTAGCAGCCGAGATGATAATTTACCTTGTTGCCTATTTAAAAAGATTTGGTTGTGAGGACATTGAACAGCTTATCAAAGATAAGATAGAGTTCGATGATAGAAAAAATGATTAGGTGTTGTTACTGACTGTTTGTGTTGTTGATTTTGTGTTGTTGATTTTAATATAGTTAGTTATGACAGAGATTATTCAAGTCTGCCTACTTGATTTTAATAAGGGGCAGCTCACGGGATTGCCGAAAAATCCACGTTTTTTTCGTGATTACCGCTTTGAAGCGATGAAGAAAAGCATTCAGGATTCGCCAGAGATGCTTGAGCTTCGAGAACTTATAGTTTTTCCCTACAATGATGGCAGATATATTGTTGTTTGTGGTAATTTACGTTTGCGAGCTTGCAAGGAGTTAGGTTATAAAGAACTGCCTTGTAAAATTCTGGCACCTGATACCCCCGTTAAGAAGTTGAGGGAATATGCCACTAAAGATAATGTCAATTTTGGTGAGAATGATTTGGACGTTATGGAAAACGAGTGGAATAAGGCGGAACTCCAAGATTGGGGCATCGAATTTGCCCCGGAGAAGAAAGAGGATGAATTTAAAGAGCGCTTCGATGCCATCACGGATGATACAGCCATTTATCCTCTCATTCCAAAGTATGACGAAAAACATGAGTTGTTTATCATCACCTCAAGTAATGAGGTAGATAGCAACTGGCTTCGTGAAAGGCTGGACATGCAGCACATGAAGTCGTACAAAACCGGGAAAATAAGTAAATCCAATGTAATTGATATAAAAGACGTTCGCCATGCCCTGCAAGATAGTAATACCAAGTCATAAACGCCATGACCGGGTGTTCGCTAAAAAGTTGGTGAACGATCCTATCATTTGCGTTGCTGAAAGTCAAGCTGACTTATATCAACAATTTAACCCGGAATGTGAAATTGTTACCCATCCTGACGACGTTATGGGCCTCATCCCGAAACGTAACTGGATGGCAAAGCATTTTGGAGAACTTTTCATGCTTGATGATGATGTCCATGCCTGCAAACCTATTTATGTGGAAAAAGGAGAACCTAGCCGGATAAAGGATAAAGATAAGATAACCAATATCATTCAGTCATTATTTGAGATGGCCAGTATGATGGATGTACATCTGTTTGGCTTCACCGCTCGGATATCGCCGGTAATGTATGATGAATCCGCTTTTCTTTCTCTTTCGAAAATGATAACCGGTTGCAGTTATGGAGTAATCTATAACAAAAACACTTGGTGGAATGAGGAAATACGTTTGAAGGAAGATTTTTGGATTTCTTGTTACATGAAGTACAAAGAACGTAAGGTTTTAACCGATTTGCGGTATAATTTTGAGCAAAAGAACACTTTTGTAAACGCTGGTGGGCTTGCTTCTATAAGGAATCAGGAAGAGGAACGTAAATCTATCCTCTTTATCAAAAAGAATTTTGGTGATAGTATTTTGCTAAAGAGTGCAACCACTAATGGGAAAGACAAAACAAAGCAGCTTGTTCAGTATAATATATCGTGCAAATTCAAATTCTAATAGTCTGTAAAAAAGGCGTTTAAATGGCGTCCATTCTGTTTGTCATATTCGCCTTTTTTAGCTAATTTTACTGATGTAATGAACTAAAAGTCAAACCATTAAATTAGAATTATGATTATAAGAACAGTTTGCGGATATGATTTCTTTGAGGTGAGTTCTGCAATGCAGAAAGCCATTAGGCGAGCCGACACCGGGGTAGCCGGCTTTTTTGCATTGGAACTTTGGGCGAGTGGGTACCGCGACTATGTGTGGAAGCGTCTGTTTACCATTAGTGCTGAAGACTGCTTTGGAATCATTACTAAAGAGATAGAAGCATTGTGGCAGGGGCATGAGCTGGTAAACAAGACTGCTACTGAACCCAAAGGGAGGATATTTGTCAGTAAAGCTGTTATTCTCCTTTGTGAATGTAGAAAGAATCGTGATGCGGATCATTTGCAAAACTTCATTTATGATAGAAAGGATATTGATATAGAAAAGTGGATAAATGATGTCAGGCGTTATCCTATTCCTATTCCAGACTATACTTTCGATGTACATACACGAAAGGGTAAAAAACATGGGAGAACCAAAGAAGAATTCTTTCGGGAAGAATACAAGGCGTTACAACCTCGTGTTCCTGGTTTATTCGATGATTTGGTTCAACCCAGTCAACCAAAGTTATTTAATGATGAAACCACGGCTAAGTAGCTGTGGTTTCTCATTTTTCATATAAGTCAAACCAATTTAATTAAGAAAATGAACACGTATTACAAATTTGCGCCAAATGTATTTTTGGCAAAGTGTGATGAGAAGCATGAAAAAGGTGAAACTATTGAGGTTACCACCAAGTACGGTAAGGAGAACGAAAGTATAGTATTTAATCTAATCTTCGAGAAAGATGGATTTTACTATTACTCCATTGTTAGAGCTGACGGCTTTAATGCTCAAGAATGGGCGAAGCGACGAGCGGAACGTCGTAGGAAATGGGCTGCATCTGCTGTACAGAGAAGTAATGAATACTATAATAAGTCCAACAAAGATAAAGATTTTCTTTCCCTTGGTGAACCTATAAAAGTAGGACATCATAGCGAAAAGCAACATAGAAAAGCGATAGACGATGCTTGGAACAATATGGGTAAAAGTGTTCAGTTTGACGAAAAAGCAGCAGAACACGAAAGTAAAGCAGAATATTGGGATAAGAGAGCTAATACCATAAATTTGTCAATGCCTGAAAGCATAGATTTCTATGAGCATAAATTAGAAGTCGCAAAGGAGTATCATGCAGGTGTCAAATCTGGGAAGTATCCACGTATGCACTCTTACACTTTAACTTATGCTAAGAAAGATGTAAACGAAGCTCAAAAGAATTATGACCTTGCAGTAAAGCTGTGGGGCGATGTTTAATAATCTGTAGTATCTCAAATAATTTACTATGAGAGAATTATCAAAAGAAACCTCATTACAAAGGGTAATGAGGGCTTCAGGTCGTGTACCTGTACAATGCTCATGCAGTGTTTGTAAACAACAATGTCATACGCCATGTTTAGGTACTCCTGATGATATTGAACGAATTATTGATGCAGGTTATGCCGACAGGTTAGCGCTGACGAACTGGGCTGCTGGTATATTCTTAGGGGTTATTAATATTGCTATTCCGATGATTCAGCCCGTTGCTGGTAAGGAGTATTGTGCTTTTTTCGAGAATGGACTGTGTATCTTACATGATAAGGGTTTGAAGCCCACTGAAGGACGTTTGTCTCATCACACAGTCAGGAAGGATAACTTCAATCCTGCTATGAGTATTGCTTGGAACGTTGCAAAAGAATGGCTGATGCCGGAGAATGAGGATGTACTTTCTCGTGTAGTAAATAAATTCTTGAATGCGAGGAAGCCATGAATGTGTGTCAATCAATACCTCGTAGAGATTGTAAGGTGTTTGCTAAATGTGGAGCAAAATCCTTATCACATTGCCGGCGGCACCGCGAAACTGATGAGAAGTGTAAAAGTTGTACTCTAATTCGTCGTAAGCCGCGTAATCGGATTATAGATGATTCAGGACGTGAAATGAAAAAATGTACCCATTGCGGAAATTACTTCTACTTGAACCGGTTCTACAATCGTATAGTGGTGAGAAAAGGTAAGGAATATCATTTGTTGACTTCCTGGTGCCGTATGTGTATGTCACAGATTAATAATCAGAGGGCAAAGAAGAAAAAGTGACTTGTCTATTAAATTTTTTGTATGAAATATTATGCTTCAGTCAGCTTTGGAAAGGATTCCTTGGCAATGCTTTTCATGCTAATAGATAAAGGATATCAGTTGGATGAAGTCGTTTTCTATGATACAGGTATGGAATTTCAGGCAATCTATAACACTCGTGATGCTGTTCTTCCAATTCTTAAAAAACTTGGCATTAAATATACAGAACTGCATCCGGAGCAACCTTTTCTTTGGACAATGTTTGAAAGGCCGGTTAAGAAAAGAGGGACCAATATTATCCATAAAAAAGGATATAGTTGGTGTGGGGGAACATGCCGGTGGGGAACGAGTGAAAAACTTCGTGCATTGAAAGCTCACACAAAAGACGGAATTGATTATGTCGGTATTGCTGCCGATGAGACCCATCGCTTTGAAAAGGAAAAACGACCAAATCGGGTTTTACCACTTCGTGACTGGGGCATTACTGAAGCAGATGCACTCCAGTATTGTTACACAAAAGGCTTTGTTTGGCATGAGGATGGAGTAAGGCTATATGAGCTACTTGATCGTGTGAGTTGCTGGTGTTGTGGAAATAAGAACTTGAAGGAGTTGAAGAATATGTATTTATACCTTCCATGGTATTGGAGAAAGCTGAAAGAACTTCAGTTAAATACTGATAGGCCATATCGTCGTAATAGTGGAGAAACCATTTTTGATTTAGAGGAAAGATTTAGACGTGAATTGTTGAAGAAAAAAACTGATTAAAATGGCGTTAAAATGGCGAAGTTTCTGTTTGCTAAACTTGTCAATAACGATTACCTTTATAGATGTAAAGCATTAAAAGTCAATCAATATGAAGAGGAATGAGAAAATAGAAAAATTAGAAAGACTAGGTGTTTTTAATCAATGGAAATATAATACAGAAAGAGCAAATGAGGCATTTAATATTGAGTGTCCTGATTTCTCAATGACAAATGAAGAGCGGGTGAACAATTTGTTAGATGTTGATTGCTGCTTTCATCGGTTTCTAACTATTTCATTCCCTTTCTATGATACTCCTGAAGGTGCTGCTTTTTGGGAGAATATAGTAAAAATATAATTGAATTCAAAATGGATGATAAACGAAAACAAATATTGGTAGATTACATATCCTACCTGTATACGACGGGTAGGAGCTATGACAGCATCGGGAAATACATCAAATATGTGACTGATTTTCTTGAAAATTCCGAAGAAATCAATCGTCGCGGTTATTTGAAATATAAACATAAAAATGCAGATGTTATGGTGCGCCATTCATTTATGTGCGCGGCTGTTTGTGATTTATTGTCTTATCTTAAAATCGGATATGGCCGACGGGAAAAGGCTGTAAAGCCTTTGGAGAAACTTGAGGTTATTTCAGAGAAGAATAAGAAACTGCTTAACGATTTTATAATATGGTTGACTGATAACAATGATTATTCATTACATACAGTTGATATCTATCACACTTCTCTTAAGCAGTACTTCGAATACGCTAATGAACTGAATATGGACAATTGCAGGCGATTTATAAAAAGCCTTGAAGAGGAAAAACTTTCTCCAGCTACCATTCGATTACGTATTACAGCCATTGAGAAGTTCTCCAAATGGGTGAAGAAACCTATTGAACTGAAACGACCTAAAATGAAACGCAAGTTGGATGTAAACAATGTGCCGACAGAAGAGGAATATAATAGGTTACTGGAGTATCTGAAAACTAAACTCAACAAGGATTACTATTTCTTCATTAAGGTATTGGGTACTACAGGAGCTCGGCTCTCGGAGTTTCAGCAATTCACGTGGGAGGATATAGCGATCGGCGAAGTTGTTTTGAAAGGGAAAGGGAACAAGTATCGGCGTTTCTTTTTCCAGAAGCAATTGCAGAGGGAAGTGAAGGACTATATAAAGGAGACAGGCAAGTCCGGTACTCTTGCTGTCGGGAGATTCGGTCCGTTGACTCAAAGAGGTCTTTCACAGCACCTGAAAGCATGGGGTAAACATTGTGGTATCGATTCGAAAAAAATGCACGCTCACGCCTTCCGGCACTTCTTTGCTAAAATGTTCCTGAAGAAAACCAAAGATGTAATTCAATTAGCAGACCTTCTTGGTCATGGTAGTGTAGATACAACAAGAATTTATTTACAGAAAAGTTATGATGAACAACAAAGAGACTTTAATAAAAACGTTACGTGGTAGTGTAGCCCAGCTCAATGAATTGGCAAATATGACTGAAGGTTTAGACGTTTATGACGCTGCCGGATATGTTGATACCGAATTTCTTATGGAAGCGCTTTCCTGTGTTAATACTTTCATGGATGCGAGTAATATGGTTCTTGCGAAAATATCTTCACTGTTAGCGCCAGACGCTCCGGTTGATGAAAAGAAGAAACAGGCTGATGAAGGTAAGAAATGGAATGTGGAAGAAATACTGAAACATTGTACTCTTGAGGATAGTGTTCTTAAACTTCCGAAAGTACAATTCAATAAGAAATCCTACGTTGAAGCAAAGAAATGGATAGAAGAAGCTGGCGGCTCATGGCAGGGAGGTAAGATACAGGGATTCACATTTCCTTTTAATCCGGAACGTGTGTTCTCCATCTTGAAAGAAGGTAAGCGATGCGATTTGCAAAAAGATTTTCAGTTCTTTGAAACACCTGCTGATATTGCAGACTGGCTGGTAATGCTTGCCGGTGGAATTCACGAAACAGATACCGTACTTGAACCAAGTGCCGGACGTGGTGCTCTGATAAAAGCGATTCATCGGTCGTGCCCGTCAGTAACAGTTGAATGCTATGAACTGATGCCGGAAAACAGGGAGTTCCTTCATACACTTGATAACGTAATATTGCTTGATGAAGATTTTACGAAAGACAGTGTAGGACATTACACTAAAATTATTGCTAATCCTCCATTTTCCGGTAATCAGGATATTGACCATGTAAGACTTATGTATGAACGCTTGGAAGAAAGTGGAATTCTTGCAGCTATTACCAGTCAGCATTGGAAATTTGCGTCTGAAAAGAAATGTGTTGAGTTCCGGGAATGGTTGGAAGAAGTTCATGGAGAAGTTTTTGAAATTGGAGCCGGTGAATTCAAGGAAAGTGGAACAACTGTTAGCACTATGGCAGTTGTAATAAAAAAGTGATTTATAACAATGATGATTATGAAGCAAATAGAAAAAGCAGCAGAAAAATATGCTCTTGAATGTCAAAAAGAAGAAGGTTATCCTTCTCCGATGTATGATAGCTGTGATGCTAAGGATATGCGCGAATGTGCTTTCAAATCCGGTGCAGAATGGCAGGCAAAACAATCCCCTTGGATTAGCATAAAAGATGGTTTGCCGGAAGTTAACACTATAGTTCTACCAAAGGAGCGTATGGATATCTTATTTGTTTTCTTTCAACTCTTGGTGAATGGGAAACTGGAGCAAACGTCAATGAAGGAAGATTAGCCATAACCCATTGGATGCCTATCCCGAAGTTTAACGAATAAAAAATTAGAAATGAGAGAACTTATTGACTATTTGAATCAATCAGGATTAACAGAATTAGTGCGTATCTACATGATTGTCGGAGGAATCTTATTTATCATCGTATTTATTGTAGCAGTATGGATGATTATTAAAATTTCATGTCGTGTTTTTAATAATAGAAAAACTTCTATGTTGGATTTTCAATGTAAGAGTGAAAAACAGAGAAGGAACCTTAACTCTTAACAATACAAATATGAGCGAAATAAAGTTTAGATATAAATTTGATTCAAACGCCTATGTTGTGGATGAAGCATATTTTCTTAAAATAGAACGAATGGCAAAAATGAATGGTGAGAAAATAGAAAAACTTGCCGAAAAGAAATTCAGGAACTATCTCAATAATGGAATGAACCCTATCAAACTGGAATTTAGAATAAACGGTGTTGAAGAACTTGTTGGACGTCATGTTATATTCTGAACTAAATTATAGTGAAAGAGGATATCCAATGTCTGTTCCCGAGAAGATAAAATTTTGGAAAAGTTTGTTATTACATTTATCGTTTTGCTGATTGAATGTATATATAGATTGACTTAATAAAGAAACTATTTGATAGGTTTAAAAAGTTTAATTATAGAAGAAATTATGGTTACTAATGATACGAAAATGTTAATAATAGAAAAGACTTTATTATTCCCATGTCCAATATGATAATTACTACATTTAGGACATTTGTATGGAGTGTATACTTCTCCTGATTGTAATGTGCGATCAATAGCTTCATTATTAGCAGTAGTTCTTGAGTATGGAATCTTGGGATTTCCTGTAGACTTATTTATATGTGAATTGGGATGGTTTACTCCAGCTTTTGGATTGTTGAATAACACATATAAAATACTAATAATACTGGAAATACTTTCAAAAAACTTAATAATGCTATTTGAGCTCATATTAATTAATATTACTAAAAGGAGAGGTAAAATAAAAATTAAAAGTGGAATATATTAAATTCCACTTTTAATAAATTCTTGTTTTTGAAGTAGTTAGATAATCATTCTACTTCATTAAGCACGCCATCTATGTTCACATTCTGGACACTCATAACATACTCCATTAAAGTATGCATTTTCACAAAAGCATTTAGGACATACAATTTCCATAATATCATTTTTTTATTTCTATGCAAAGATAATAATTATATAGAAAACTCAAACTTTAAAATTAGCAATGAAAGCAATAACAATAAAACAACCATGGGCTTTTTTGATAGTTCATGGTATCAAGGATATTGAGAACCGTACTTGGGCGTGTCCATGGAAATACATAGGGCATAGAGTGTTAATCCATGCAAGTGGAAAACCTGTAGAAATGAGAAATCCCAATAGTGTATTTACAAAATCTCAATGGGATAGTCTGCCTGTTGAGTTTCAACGAAAAATAATATGTGCAGAGGGCATTGTCAATTCTGCTATCATTGGAAGTGTAGAAATAATTGGATGCTCTATTAATCATCCTTCTAAATGGGCAGAGAAATCCGATGATAGTAAAGGCTATTATGAAGATCCTATTTATAAGTAAGCATCCGATAAAGTACCCGTTTTCTCTGTCATATTTTCATAGCACCTTTGC
>OBJE01000265.1_pt1 | contig 59112 bp, 43 predicted proteins | sample 1519681 | NCBI WGS metagenome assembly OBJE01 (sample SAMEA3888898, study PRJEB22519) | human gut metagenome | biome: human gut; feature: human-associated habitat; material: faeces | place: Denmark | collected 2011 | reverse complement strand
AATATCTCATTCCCACAACTTTTTCAATCGTTTTCTTATACCGAACTCACGTTAATTTCAAGTCGTTCTACCTCGGCTACGTATGCAACCATATGCGCAAGGAATTTCCCAACCGCCTGTCCTACAACCGCTTCGTCGAGAGGCAGGCTACGGTCGGGCTTCACCTGCTGCTATTCCTCCAAACATGCGCATTGGGCAAATGCACGGGCATATCCATCATCGATTCCACGCCGCTGGTGTCGTGCCACATCAAGCGCGCACACAACCATAAGACGATGAAGGGATGGGCGGCAAAGGGGAAATCTACGATGGGGTGGTTCTACGGCTTCAAGCTGCACATCGTCATAAACGACCGAGGGGAGATAATACAATGGACGCTCACGCCGGGGAACGTGGACGACCGTGAACCCTTGAAGGACAAGGACTTCACTAACAGGCTCTTCGGAAAGATATTCGCCGACAGGGGATACATAAGCCAAGAGCTTTTCGAGGAACTGTTCGTTGACGACATTCACCTCGTCACCAAGCTCAAGAAGAACATGAAGAACTCGCTAATGAACCTGTACGACAAGATACTGCTCAGGAAAAGGGCGCTCATAGAGACAGTCAATGACGAACTCAAGAACGTCTGCAACATAGAGCACACAAGGCACCGCTCTATCGACAACTTCGCCTCAAACCTGATTGCAGGCCTTATTGCGTACAACCTTTTGCCGAAAAAGCCGTCTATGAATATCGACATCATTGACAAAAGCAGGCTTATTGCGTAAGGTTCTTATATCGAACTCACGTTATTTTAAGCCCAAATAGCATTAGAACAAAGTCAACTTCTATCTTAATTAGAACAATCCATATAAATATTTCGTGGAATGAAATGCAAACATAGAAATTGGGCTAATATAGTATAGCACTCAAATTCAATATTATTCATAAAATATTTACATCTATATTTTCAACAATTGTAACAATAATAATAAAAAAAGCAATACGGCAGATACTGAAAGAAATTTTGAATAGCGTTTCATTGTTGAATCCTCATTTACTAACCAACCTCTTGTAGCTATAATCATTGCTATCAGCGAAATAGAGATGGATGTTAATAGGCTATAATCATTTTTTAACGGTTTATCAAGTGATATATAAATTTTTATATATTGCATTATACCTAAGAATATAAATAAATGTGCAATTATTATCAAGACTATTAATATATATAATGTATTAAACCACCATTTTAATGGTTTTGTCACATCTATATTTATATTAAATATATGATTTTTTTTATTATTTCCTTGTATCATATATGATACTATTTGTGTGTCTTCCTGATTGTCTGCATAAATTCTTTGTATACATTCATCTTTATAAATGACATTTATATCTGACTTTTGTGGCGCTTTTATATATAACCAAGCTGTATTGTTTGTAACTGGATAATAATCATACGCAACAATTCTTTTATCTAACCAATTCAAACATCCTCTATACATTGTTTTTACATTATAAACTGATTGATAAAAACTAATTTCAATCAATAAATTCTTGCAGTTTATGTTATCGATCAATACAAAACACGGTAGAGGATTTAATATATTCCAAATATCATCAAAAATATTCTTTTTACCATACTCCTTTTCTAGATTCTTAATCTCTTGTTCTAAAATTTTATATATAAGATTTTTCACTGTAGAACTCTCAGCTATAATCACACGAGTCCCATTTATGAATATTTTTAACCAATTTAATCTTGCAGAAGGAGTAAATAGATAAAATACACCTTTTTTCCCACTAAAATTTGAAATGTCATATTCAATCAATACATGAACTCTATTAGGAGTTTCAAAATCAAGTAAACGCTTTTCCCTAATGACACATGTAGTCAATTGAGAAAAATGCTTCTTCATAAAATCTTCTTGATTTTTTACAAAGCATTTTAATTGAGGATACTTTTCGTCATCCTTTGTTATATATGATAATAATTCATTACTAAAATCACAATCTTTATTTTGTCTAGTTAGAATAGTTTGTAAATCGGACCAGAATTTTTTAATCAGATTTTTAATTTCAGCTATTTTATTTGAAGTAATAGTTTTTCTACCTCTTTTAGAATTTGGAGATAAAGTGCAAATATGTTTCATTATATTTTCATTTTTAACGGACAAGAATTGTCACATCTATTACAAGATTTGTTTTCCGATACTAAACAGCTATGTGCCGAAGCCCTAGACAAATAGATTTCTTCATCTTCTTTTGTGTATCCCTTAGTAATATCTATTATATGAGCAGTTAATTTCGCAATTTTTATAGCTTCAATAGTTTCTAATATAGATGGAAATGAACTTGTATGCTCAGATGCTGTAACACAATTTATTATATGTGCGCATTTTTTATATCCCATTAATGATGCACCAATGGCTGTAGCTATATGATCCATTCCTACAGCACAATCTGTTGGTATTGGACCAAGAGGCATAATAGGGGCATTAAAATCTTTTAATAAAGAACAATGTCCTTCTAGTTTTTTCAAATCAATATGGCCGACATTCTCAACTAAAACTTGTATTCCTTCTTGTTGTAACCTATGACATAATTTCAGTTGTTCTAAAGTTTCTAAATAATGTACTTCATCACATGCGTCTTCTATACCTGCAGGACGAAATGTACTCCCTAAACTAATTGCAAATTTATATTGTTTAGCAAGACTTATAATTTGTGGTAATAATTCAACCCATATATTATTAACATCATCATATAACATATGCTGAAGTAGCATTGAACCACCTCTACTTGTAACTGGTATTTTCCTCTTTTGAGATTTTTTATATAATTCAATAGAAGCTGTAAGATGTAAAGTCATAAAAGCAATCCCATCATCTGCATATTTTTTTAAAAGGTCTAAAGCCTTAACAGCTTTATATTCTTTTAATTGATATGTAGGAACCACCCCTATAGGAACCCCAAATATTTCATCAATATATCTATATAAAGGTTTATAAAAGCTACATAATGATAAATCCATAAAACTATCAGGTATGATTCCTGAATTTTTAATGGCATTTAATCGTGCTATTTCTTGTTGATATTGAGTTAGGTTATTAGCTCCAATGTTACAATTAACTTTTATTGTTTGATTTTGACCAATATCAATACCACCATTACGTGATTTTAAATGTATATAAAACATAGACATAAATTAACGCATAAAATTCATTTACAAATAAATAGCATACAAAAATATGAAACAATCTAATATCTTTTAGATGTTTTACCTGACTCCTTTAAAAATCATATTAAAATCTTTTTTACCAGATGCTATGTATGCAAACATTATCGTTTCTTACAGCAAATGCCGCCCTTTGCACCAGATTCTATGCAAGGCGGCCCTGTCGGGATGGTTGGCTGGAAAAATCATCCTCGCGACGCGCTGGTATTTTTCCTCCAAGTCTTACACTAGTTGGCAAAGAACAGACCGGCATGCAAGAGTTTGAAATACTGCATCTACGAAGTAGGTCATGCCTAATTAATGTGAGTTCGATGATTTCAAAATGTCTGTAAATGGTTTGGTAATCAGCGAAAATTGTTGTAACTGTATAGTGCCGAATTACAAACAATAATCTCTATGACCACTGAGGACAAAGTTACGAAATTATTTTGGATGGCAGATGATTTTTGCAGTTTTTTGATGCAATGATAGAAAAATATACGCTGAAAACAGATAAAAAGCGATATTATCACTGTGATTCAACCATATACAAGGCGGAATTTATGCTAATAATGGTACTGTTTTATGAATTTTATTCATGCCCAATAACTTCATAGTCGGTAAATCAACCGTTATAGCATCGGCCTCGCTGCCGGCGTACTCTATGCGCCTCGGGTCGGGGCCGTAGGATGCGAAGTCGCCGATTTTCGAGACGATGCGCTCGCCGCCTATGTATATGTGCTTGGTGTAGCGTCCGCCCTGGTTGGCAACGAGGTAAGGACTTACGTAGAGTGAGAACTTAGCCGTGTTGGTGCGTCCGCCGGCAAACCCGGAGTTCACATACACCTGCTCGCTCTCGCCGCTGGTCTTCACAGTGCGCTCGCCGTCCGCGTCGTACCAGTAGTTCGTCACGAAACCGTCGTCGTCGGAGGCCAGCAGGCGGTTCTCCTCGTCCCATTTCAGTTTGCGCTCGCGGGCTTTCTCGTCTGTTGTTCCATCCTTCTTCGTGCGCCCGGTGTTTACGTAGACGAGGTTGCCGTTCGCGTCATACTCGTAGGCATGGCTGTTGCGGGTCTTCTGGTTCTCGTCCGGAGTGACTTCCGTGCGGTAGTTAACGTCGCTGACATTGGCAAGCTGGGACTTCTTTCCTTCCTCCTGCCCGTAGGTGTAGCTGTGGCTCATCTGCCCGCCGGCCTTGCCGCTTTGCGGAAGGGCCGCGCCGTTGGTCACGCCGAGCACGTTGCTCACGGCGTCGTAGGTATAGGCGTTGTCCATTATGGTGCGTCCGCCGGCGTCAACCTTCAGGCCCTGCAGCCTGCGCCGCTGCGGCTCGTAGGTGTAGAACGTCTCCGCGCCGTTGCAGTATTTCATGTACGTGCGCTGCCCGAACTTGTCGTAGCTTATGCGGTTCACATAGTCGTATCCGTATGACTTGTAGCCGTGGACGTTGGTCAGCTGGCCGCCGAGGTCGTAGGTGTAAGTCACCTTCTCCTCGTTGGGTATATCATCTCCAGCAGGCGGTTGTGGCTGTCGTAAGTCCACTGCGTCACGTAGGTGGCGATGGCCTGGTTGGGCACTACGAGCGTGCGGCGCGTCTTGGTCACCTCGCCCGTCTTGCCGTAGAAGTATTCAATGGCGCCCGTGCCGTCCTCGCGGAGCATCAGCCTGCCGATGCGGTTCTGCGAGGCGTTGCGCCCGCCGTAGTAGTACCTAACGTTGTTCTCCGGGTTGTCGGGATAGTTGACGCCCGTCAGGCGGTGGTAGTCATAGTCGTAGGTGACGGCTTTGCCTTCCCCTGCGAGGTTGGCCGTCTGCTTGCTTGTCACGTTGCCAAGCGCGTCGTAGGTGAACGTGGTCTTGCCGCTGGCCGGATGAACCACCTCCGTGCGGCGGTCGCCCATGTCATACGTTGAGGTTGTCGATGTCGGTCTCACTGTTGGAGTTGTTAAGGTCTAATATCTAATCACTACTAAGTTTTTTTATTACGGCAAACAACCATATACATGAGCATAAATACAGAATGAAACAAGCTATCACATGTCTTACTACCAACCCACTTTCTTCATAAATTTCATCTTTTTCTCTGTCATAAAAGAATTTAATTTTTTGAGGTTCAAATGGCTTGCATTTATTCCTGGCAACTCCTACATGATATTGTTTTCCATTGAACTCTATAACAATAGTTGATCCACTTTTATAACGGCAATTAACTTCTAGTACCGAATAATTTTGTATTGGTTTCTCACTATTGATTATCGTTTGTCTATGGTTGTATGTGAGCCAAACATTTACAGTAAATGCTAATACGCCAATATTTATCAATATGACACTTGCAATTTCGCTATTTTTAACACTTTTCATTCCATTATTTTTTATGAGCAAATCACGACATCTGTATTAGATGTCGTGATTTTTTTTGTTATTCAACCTCCTTAGAAGTGCCTTTAGAAACTGTTTTCTTTGCAGTTTCGTTTCCAACATCTAACCCTTTAATTATTTTTTGAAATTGCTTTGCACTATTAAGATCTTCTTGGGCTTTACGTATCAATTTCGCATTAGGATACTTCCTTTTACTTAAGTCCGCCAACCTTTTTTCTGCAGCACTTACAGCATTGTTAGCTTCCTCTAAGGCTTTCTTTACATATTTCTCACCAATTAATTTACCCATGCCGACCTCCGTTAGCGTTCCTACCAACATAGATGAGATACTTATTTCACCAGTTTCAAAATATTGTTTTAGGGCATCTTCCACCATATCTATACCATTTTCAAGAAGTTTCGTTACAATTTTTCTATTTATAGGTTTAGCTATCCAACTGGTCATTCTTGATATACCATTGTCGATAACACCTGAAGCAGCTCCAAATCCAACACTTATCGTAATGCTTATCCCATCACTCAATTTTAAATCTTTGTTTGCTTCCTTAAAAGTCATATTCTCAAATAACATTTTAGAACCGACTATAGAAGCATACTCTGTAAATCCTCCAACAAATGCCCCAATGATTGCACCACTTATACCTTGTTTCCCATTAGGATCAATATAGACAGTGCTTCTATTATAACAATACACATAAGGATTTAGATTTGCAAAATTATAGATACCTCCATTATGCTGGCCATCTAAAAAATTCTCATTATTCAGTGGGTCATAATTAGAGATAGGATCTACACTCATCCACACGCTCAACCTCGGGTCATAGTACCTCGCACCGTAGTAATACAACCCCGTCTCCTCGTCGAACTCCTTGGCGTTGAAGAGGTACGGCGTGTTCCACTTGTTGTTCCGCTCTTCAATGAACACCTCGCCGAAAGGCACGTACTCCACGTGCTGCACCACCTCGCCGTCAAGGTTGGTGATGTAGCTCGTGCTGCCGAGGTGGTCTGCATGGTAGTAGAACTGCAGGTTCTCGTAGGCGTCGCCCTCCTGGAAGTTGCCGTCAAGCGCGTTGGCCTGCGCCACCGCCTCGGCCTGTGCCGCCTCCAAGGAGCCGTCGTCGCAGCAGAAGCCCTCGCCGTTCACATAGTCGTCGTTGTCCGTTCCGTTGTACGGCACTCTAAATGTAGCATAATTTTCTTTGATTGCCTGCAAGTGTTAACTATATTTAATATCGTGGTTAACCATTACCACGTCGGCCCCGCTGCTCGGCCCGTTCCAGACCGCCTTCAAGAACAAGACGATGGAACAGTTGGAAGGCATGATAGGCACGTTGCGCGTCTATACCTCCCGTCTGGCCACCAAGGAAAGCTATTGGATATTCCACAAGAACGGCGACGACTTCGACCTGAAGGTGAGCGACCCGAAACTCCCCAGCTACCTGCTGATTGCCAACGACCCGGAGATGGAGAGCATCATCGGCGCGCTGAACGCCCTGATACTGAACCGCCTTGTGACCCGCGTGAACACAGGGCAGGGCAAGAACATCCCCGTAAGTATCATCGTGGACGAGTTGCCCACGCTGTACTTCCACAAGATAGACCGCCTGATAGGCACAGCCCGAAGCAACAAGGTGAGCGTGGCGTTGGGCTTTCAGGAACTGCCGCAGTTGGAGGCCGACTACGGCAAGGTGGGTATGCAGAAGATTATCACCACGGTGGGCAACGTGGTGTCCGGTTCGGCCCACTCGAAAGAAACGCTGGAATGGCTGAGCAGCGACATCTTCGGCAAGGTGGTGCAACTGAAAAAAGGCGTGACCATCGACCGCGACAAGACCATCATCAACCTGAACGAGAACATGGACAGCCTGGTGCCCGCCTCGAAAATCTCCGACATGGCGACGGGCTGGATATGCGGCCAGACCGCTAGGGATTTCGTGGCCACCAAGACCGGAAGGGGCGGCGCGATGAAGATACAGGAGAGCGAGGAGTTCAAGACCACCAAGTTCTTCTGCAAGACCGACTTCGACATGGCCGAAATCAAGAAAGATGAAGCCGTGTATGTGCCGCTGCCCAAATTCTACACGTTCAAGTCCAAGGAAGAGCGGGAACGCATCCTGTACAAGAACTTCGTGCAGGTGGGGCAGGAAGTGAAGGAAATGATAGAAGACGTAGTGAACAAAAAGAACGCCAAATGAGCATGAAACTTATCCCGTGCCTCCTTGCCGTCCTGTTCCTGCCCGGTGTACATACGGCAAAGGCACAGACGCAATCCCCCTCCCCGGCGGTTGGGGATATACGGGCTGCCCCGTTTGAGAGGGCTGTTGCCTGCACCAAGTTCTATGAGGGCTGGCACGGTGAGAAAAAGCACCTGCCTTACATCGGGTACGGACATAAGCTCTTGCCCGGCGAACGGCTGATCCATAAGATAAACCGCGCGCTGGGCGACAGCCTGCTCCGCGCCGACATGCGGAAGCTGTGCCGGATGTTCCGTCGCTTCGGGCGTGATTCGACGCTGCTGGCCTGCCTTGCCTACCAGGTAGGGCCATACCGCCTGTTGGGTAATGGCAAGATACCCAAGAGCCGCTTGATACGCAAGCTGGAGTGCGGCGACCGCAACATACAACAGGAATACCTGAGCTATTGCCATTGGAACGGGAAGAAGATAGCCTCGATACAAAGGCGGAGACGGGTGGAGCTACAACTGCTGTTCGACCCCTGACGCCTTGGGTTGCGCAAAAGCCGGAAAGAGGCAAGCGTCTGATGCGCCTGTCCTCCTTCCGTGCCTTGTCATTTGTGGATGAAATGCTCGATGGCCGAATGGACCAAGATGTAGTGGGTGGCGGTCTGCCTGCACTGCCCCTCCCACGGGTTGTAGTATTGCAAGGCCAAGCCAACGTAAAGTTCCGGCAGTTCAGCCTTTATTCTCCTCACGAGCCGCCTGTAAGAGCATTTACGCGCCCCTTTCATCAACCTGTGCCACTCACCCGGAGTGACATAGGTACAATTCGTATCGTAGTACATGGCCGTCAGTTGTTTGGTTTTCGCTGTGCCACTTTCCATCCGTACACCTCGGCCACGTATGGGTAAAGCGAGCGTGTCATGCGCCGGAACTTGCTTTCATCCACCTCTCTGTTATACACCTTTTCCGCAATGCGTTCCGCCTCGGCCTGGTCTTTAGCGATGCGGTAAAGCATATAGTTCGTGCCGTCGTGGTGCGCCATACGTCCACGGACATTGTAGCGGTCGCCGTACCATTCCGCCATGTCGCAAGTGCTTCTTAGAATGTTGGCGATGTTACTGCCAAATATATTGGTTCCCTGCCTGCGGCCATCCCACAGCCCCAAATCCGCAAAGGCCACGATAACGCCGTCCACCTCCTTGTCCAAGTTCTTACGCTCATCGTACAGCCACAATTCTATCGCTTCAGACCATTCCGCGTCACTAACTTCATAGCTGTCATCCTCCAATATTTCACGCTGGGAGTCTTGATAATCAGCTCTTGCCGCATCGTCAAACCAAGTTTCGCTTGTCCAAATCATCTGTTTCATACGTCTTTGAATTTTAAGTTTGAAATTCTTTTTTATCCCTATTGTCGGAGGCTTTCACCTCGTCCGACGGGATTTGATTTTACGTGCGAGGGGCAAGGCGGAAGAGAGGGAACAAGGCAAGGAGGAAGCGAATAGCCGCAGGCGTTTCTGTTGTGTTACAGAAACATTAAAGACACACGGATTTGATGTTTGTTAATCGCAAGAGAACGAAGTGCCTTGCAGGTTCGCTCCAGTCTTAGCTTTGCACAGGAAAATCAACATCCAAAGGACAGGAGAAAACACATATGTACATATGCTCCGTTTCTTGTATATATAGAAGATTAAAAAGGGTCGTATCATTACTGAATACAGAACTTGATACGACCCCTACAAATGCTATTTGAGTCCTCTTCTTATAAAAAACGTATTAAGGACTATTATTCTAAATTTCCTTTTTCCCACTCATCTATAGTCATTTTGGCTGTTAATGAATGAATACCATTGTCATTTGCAATTTTTTGTAATGTTTGCATTGCATCGTGTTCAGAAATAGGCAAGAGATATGTTGCAGCCCACATACGAGCACCAACAGATTCATTATTTAAAAGTTTAGATAATTGCTCTATGCTATTTGTTTCTCTTAAGAAACGAGCTGTTTTAGCTATTATCTTATAACTCTTGTTTGCTTGTGTATAATTACCTGTTTCTGTTGCTTTTGCATGCTTTATTGCAGCTTCTTCGAACATTTGGCAAGCTTTTTCTGTTTTTTTTACTGTTTCCATCCAAATTCTTTTAATGTTTCAATTCCAAATTTATATTGAGCATCATAACTTTGAGTACTTAGCCATTGGCGTACAGTCTTCCCCCTAGTAAATGGCTGGATGGAAGAATAATACCCTGAAATTTTTGCATGAATGCTGCCTGCTCCATGTGGAAGTCTTATTAAGTTATTAGAATTATGTATCTTATAAGTCATAAATGTCATTATAAGATTATACAGAATAATATTAAAAGCAACAATGAAAATAAAAATAATTTAATATACAATCCCCATCTTATTAAAGTTTTCAGAGGCCGCTTACTTATAAAAGCGATATAAAACTTAGCTCTGTTTTTATGTGTAAGTGCATAATAATGCAAAAGGCAAATTGGGATGATAAATGTGAAAATGTATTCAAATCCGATGGGATATAATTTATTTATAAGAATAAAAATAATAAAGCATAAAATAGTAAATAGTAGACCAACAATCTTCTCTGATGTAATATCTGTTGGGTAAGTAGGAAAAAGTTTTTTATGTTTAGCAACAAATTGGTAAACATAAAAATTCAGAATATTTATTATTAATATAATTTTCTTCATTCTTCTTGTTATAATTATGCTATTGGGGGCGTTTCATTAATTTAAAGCGGGGCATGCTTACATTCCTGAAAACGTTGAGACGTATATAGGAAAATAAGTCATGCCCCACATCAAATAGTTGTAAACATTTATATCATTTATAATATTCATCTACAACATTTTCACCTAGTGCTTGTCCATAAGAACTGCCAAAATAGCCCCCTATAAAGCCTCCAATAATGGCACCAGGAACTGCACCAATACCACCGAAATAAGCACCAACATATGCTCCAATATAAGCACCACTATTAGTTCCCAAATAACTACCTAATCCACCGAATAGACTACCAGAAAATGCTCTTTGTGTGTGGTATCCGAATTCTTGACCATCTAATTTATATCCTTGATAAACATTATAAATTCCTATTGCATATGTACCATAATTCCCAATTGTTGAAACAACTTTTGAATATTGGTATCTATTGCTTAGCGTTTCTATAAAATTAAATGCTCTATTGTTTCCGGATATTTGAGTATTCATTGCCGCACTTACCATGGATATGCGATAACTTTGTGTTGTCATGCTATTTTCGAAGCCAAAGTAATAATCATTGAGCAAAGATATACCACCAATTATAGGGCTACTCATTGACCATTCAGCATACGACATCTTATTCGGTCTATGAAACGTTACCTCTAAAGTGTTGAGTATATTGTTTCCAATACTTCCATCATTTATTGTCCTATATGTGGTAAATCCATTCTTAAAGGAAATATCATTCATATTTCTTTCATATTTCGAGAAATTCTGATTAAATAAACTTTGCAAATTTTTAAATTCATCTTTGCTAACCGCAATTCTAAGGTTCGAATGTCCATCATCAATTCGTTTTATTTCACCATCAATTTCATAATCGGTTAATCCCCATGCATCAATTCTGTTAAGAGGATTGTTACTAACAAAGTTATAGGGAGATAAATGCAGATTATTTTCTCCTAACGGATCCACGTTCATCCACAAACCCAGCCTCGGGTCGTAGTACCTCGCACCGTAGTAGTACAGTCCTGTCTCCTCGTCGAACTCCTTGGCGTTGAAGAGATAAGGCGTGTTCCACGTGTTGTTCCGCTCCTCGATGAACACTTCGCCGAACGGTACGTACTCCACGTGCTGCACAACCTCTCCGTCAAGGTTGGTGATGTAGCTCGTACTGCCCAGGTGGTCTGCATGGTAGTAGAACTGCAGGTTCTCGTAGGCGTCGCCCTCCTGGAAGTTGCCGTCAAGCGCGTTGGCCTGCGCCACCGCCTTGGCCTGTGCCGCCTCCAAGGAGCCGTCGTCGCAGCAGAAGCCCTCGCCGTCCACATAGTCGTCGTTGTCCGTTCCGTTGTACGGCACGCCAAAGGTAGCGTAATTATTTTTAATTGCCTGAAGCTGTTGACTATATTTAACATCGTAGTCAACCGTTACAGCGTCGGCCTCGCTGCCGGCGTACTCTATGCGCCTCGGGTCGGGGCCGTAGGACGCGAAGTCGCCGATTTTCGAGACGATGCGCTCGCCGCCTATGTAGATGTGCTTGGTGTAGCGTCCGCCCTGGTTGGCAACGAGGTAAGGACTTACGTAGAGTGAGAACTTAGCCGTGTTGGTGCGTCCGCCGGCAAACCCGGAGTTCACATACACCTGCTCGCTTTCGCCGCTGGTTTTCACCGTGCGCTCGCCGTCCGCGTCGTACCAGTAGTTCGTCACGAAGCCGTCGTCGTCGGAGGCCAGCAGCCGGTTCTCCTCGTCCCACTTCAGCTTGCGCTCATGGGCTTTCTCGTCCGTTGTTCCATCTTTCTTCGTGCGTCCGGTGTTGACGTAGACGAGGTTGCCGTTCGCGTCATAATCGTAGGCATGGCTGTTGCGGGTATTCTGGTTCTCGTCCGGAGTGGCTTCCGTGCGGTAGTTAACGTCGCTGACATTGGCAAGCTGGAACTTCTTTCCTTCCTCCTGCCCGTAGGTGTACGCAAGGTCGTAGCCCACGTTGAGCGTGCCGTCGAACTGCAGGTTTTCCTGCGTCAGGTGCTGGCTCTTCGAGGTGATGCGGTGCATGTTGTCGTAGCCCATCGAGAGGGTGTAGCTTGCCGTCTTGCCGTCCGCGCCCGTGTAGGTTCCGGTTGCGCTTGACAGGCGGTACAGCGCGTCGTAGGCGTAGCTGTGGCTCATCTGCCCGCCGGCCTTGCCGCTTTGCGGAAGGGCCGCTCCGTTGGTCACGCCGAGCACGTTGCTCACTGCGTCGTAGGTGTAGGCGTTGTCCATTATGGTGCGTCCGCCGGCGTCAACCTTCAGGCCCTGCAGCCTGCGCCGCTGCGGCTCGTAGGTGTAGAACGTCTCCGCGCCGTTGCAGTATTTCATGTACGTGCGCTGCCCGAACTTGTCGTAGCCTATGCGGTTCACGTAGTCGTAGCCGTATGACTTGTAGCCGTGGACATTGGTCAGCTGGCCGCCGAGGTCGTAGGTGTAGGAAACCTTCTCCTCGTCGGGGTATATCATTTCCAGCAGACGGTTGTGGCTGTCATAAGTCCACTGCGTCACGTAGGTGGCGATGGCCTGGTTGGGCACAATCAGCGTGCGGCGCGTCTTCGTAACCTCGCCCATCTTGCCGTAGAAGTATTCTATGGCGCCCGTGCCGTCCTCGCGGAGCATCAGCCTGCCGATGCGGTTCTGAGAGGCGTTGCGCCCGCCGTAGTAGTACCTTACGTTGTTCTCCGGGTGGTCGGGGTAGTTGACGCCCGTCAGGCGGTGGTAGTCATAGTCGTAGGTGATGGCTTTGCCTTCCCCTGCGAGGTTGGCCGTCTGCTTGCTTGTCACGTTGCCAAGCGCGTCGTAGGTGAACGTGGTCTTGCCGCTGGCCGGATGAACTACCTCAGTGCGGCGGTCGCCCATGTCATACGTTGAGGTTGTCACGTTGCCTTCCGTGTCGGTGACGCGCACGAGGCGCTGGATGCCGTCGTACTCGAACGTCGTGGTGATTGTCCCGTCAGGACCGCTTAGCTGCTCGGTCTTCAGCGTCTTGCCGCTGCCGCTGGTGTAGGTGGCCTGGCGGTTGCCGAGAGCGTCGGTCACCGTGGCCACGAGGGCGCGGACGCCGCTGTCGGTGCCGTATTCCGTCTTGGTCTCCGAGTTGTCGGGCAGGGTCACGCTCGTGGCCCGGTCGAGCACGTCATACACGGTTACCGTGGGCGAAACGTTGTCGAAAGACTTGTTAAACGTGGTCTTGGAGCCCAACGCCTCCGTAGTGGGATAATAGGCCTTGGCCACGCGGCCGAAGGCGTCGTACACGTTCCTGCCGCTTACTATCATCACGTTCTCCGCCTCCGACGCGCTCCCGTCCTGTACGTCCGTCACGGCGCCGTCCTTCTTCACCTGCACGGGCCGGCCGAAGCCGTCGACGAACGTCACGGTCTCGATGTCGTCGCCCGGGTGCTGGATGTCGTAGTGCCTTGTCACGGCGTATGCCGGGGCGGTGACGCCGCTCTCATTGAACGTGGCTTTCGGCTGGTACTCGAAGGCTATGGCGTATGGCACGCCCGTGGCCAGCTCGTTCGGCCCGCGGACAGCCGTCACGCGGCCGAGGTTGTCGATGTCGGTCTCGTAGTAGAAGTTGTTTAGGTCGCGACGCTCCAGAGCTATGCCGTAGCGGTAGTCGAAGTTGGCCGCCTCGCTGCGGTAGCCGAAGGCGTCGGTCACCTGCTCAACGTACATGTTCATTTCCGGCTCGTAGCGGTACTTGTACCACATCCGCTGTCCATTGGCGTTCTCCGGAAGGGTCTTCTGCGTGATGTTGCCGTAGGCGTCGTACTTGTAGTCGGTCACTGCCGTGCCGCCGCCCAGCTGCTGCGTGAGCTGCGTCAGGTGGTCGGGATAATTGGAGTCGTATGTGGCGGACACGTTGTGGTAGACGGTGCCGTCACCGCCGGTTACGGTCACGTTTGTCGGCAGGCCGAGAATGTTCTTGGCGCTGTTCGACGTGTACTGTATGGCCGTCTGGTAGTCGAAAGCTCCGCTTCCGTCCTCGCCGAGCGTGCCCTTGTCGCTGTACTTGTACGACTTCAGTTCGCCGTGATAGCCGGTGAGATAGTATTCGTTCCATGCCTCCGAGGTTACCATGCCGTCGGCCGCACCTTCATATTGGAGGTTTGCCGTGTAGCGCAACGGTACGAAGGCAGACGCACGGTCGCTGCACAGTTCAGGCTGCGCCGTGAAGGTGTAGTCGTCGCCGTCGGCCGTCAGGAAATAGCCGTCGTACTCGTTCCTTGTCTCGGTGTACTTGTTGCCTTCGCCGTCCTGTACGGATGTGCCGGTGAGGTTGCCCTGCACATAGTAGTTGGCAACGTCGTATTCCTCGACCGACTGGCGGTAGACCGCATTGTTGCTTTCGGTGTCGAGGTTCTTGGTGACAACCTCGCCGAAGCCGAGGAACTCGCGCTCGTGGCGGTCGCGCTTTCCGTCGCTGTACTCGAAGGCCGTCGTCATGACGGGGCCGTCGTCGTGTATTCCGTCATCAACGGTAAGGCGCGACATCACCCACTTGCCGCCCGGAAGCCCGTAAGTCGGGGCGGTGTGTTCGTAGTCGAGGGTGAACGAGCCGCCGAGGGAGTTTGTGACGGACTTCAGCATATTCGTCCTGCCGATTGCAGAGCGCGTCACTTTCAGCTCGTTCTCCTTGTCGGACTCCACTATGTCGAGGAAGCCGTCGCCGTCAACGTCCTGTAGTGCGTATTTCGGGCGGCTTATGCTGTGGCCGGTGGAAGTGCCTGGGTTGGTTGAAATCTTGACCACCGGAGGTATAGGCACTGTTATGGTTACAGTGAACGCGGCGTTCATGGATTCGGAAGTGGAAGCTGACTTGTTCAACGCCGTCGCGCCGTTCCATGCCGTCTGTTCGCTGAAGCCGTTGCCAGTGTTCAAGGCTGCCATGACGCTTCCGTCGGCTGTCCATACCTTGTCGGGCAGTCCGTCTCCGTTAACGTCCATGAGGTTGAATTCCTCCTCGCTCTCGGAAGTTACTATGCCTACACCAGCAGCAAAACTCCCTGAAGCCTTGTTTATGGACGACTTGTTTATTTCACTGGCAACACCTGCGTCTGCACTGGCCCCGGCACTGTATGAACGGCTTGAACCGCCTTGTATGCGGTCAAGTTCCCAGTCGACAGGGTCTGAAAAAGAGTATCCGTAATTCAAACGGACTTTCTTGTCGGACAGAATCTTGTCAGGCAGTCCGTCGCCGTTTATATCAACGAATGCCTCTACGGCTTCGTCCGTATTCTTCGGGGCGCTGAATGAGATTGAGAATTGTGCTTCCCAAGAAGTTTTCGCATTTGACGCCGCTTCTGTCGTTGATGCGCCGCCTTCTGATTTGTCCTTGAGTTCATTGAACATATTTACAACATCGGATACCGAAGCGACGGGATTACCTCCGTATCCCCATGATTCGGAGGCGTTGTCAGTAGTTGTATTCCCGATACCGCCAAGCTTCTCTCCGCTGAGTCCGCCCAGGGTGTTGGTATATTGGATTGTACCTCCGGCCACTATGTCGGGATAGCCGTCGCCGTTCATGTCCATCATCGTGACTTCAGTGGTGGCGTTTCCGTCGGCGTCGTTATATGTTATGCCCATGGCTCCGCCTTGGGTGACATTGCTCTTGTTCGAGGCCACCTGCGTTACAGCCGCCGCACCGGTGCCTTGCAGGCAGTCTCCCGAAAGGCCGGCAATCTCCACGTCGTTGTCAAGCGGGTTTGTTACAATCACGTCCTGGTCGCCAAGGCGCGCCGTACCGGCCTCATACGCCGTAAGGTATATATCCTGACGCTGGCCGACCCAGCGGTCGAGAGTGTTCTGGTCTGTGCCTATGGGAGTGAACGCCATCGTCATCGGGTCGATTTTCACGTCCTCGCTTTCCGGGAGTTTCAGCAGCGATTCGTCTATCGGCTTGCCGCAGCGCCCTTCTGACGCGTTGTAGACGAAGCCGCCCCAGCCGCGGTACATCATGCCGAAGCCCTCGTTCGCATTTTCCGCGAAGAATCCAGCCTCAATGCTGTCGGTATCAAGCCCTTTTTGTAAGCGGACACGGGATAAGGCGAGTGCTTCTTCCTCAATGTTTCCGGAATAGCTGAACTCGAACCACACCTTGTCGGCGTCAATCTTTCCGAGTGTCAATGTATCGCTGGCAACAACACCGTCCGTGACAGTCAAAGTCTTCTTGCCCCAAAGCTTGTCGACGGACTTGACTGTCAATGTCACTTCTCCGTTGAACGTGGAGGACAGTGCCAGGCGCGGGATTACCGCAAGTGCCGTATCCGTCGCGGCCAATGTATATGGCGCGCCCTCATGCAGCATCTTGGCAAACGTCGCGTAGTGGACCGGCACGGCGACTGTCCGCTCCACACCGGCTGTATCAGTGTATGTGATTGAAGGATTCCACTTCACTTTAGCCCAGTCTACATTTGAAGTGGACGTGACCTCGAAGCTGAAATTCGTCAGCTTGTCCGCATTGTCAATACTTGCCTCGATGTCAGTGTCTTCCGCCGTCTCGCCAGGCGCAAACGTCTTGCTGTAAACCTCTTTCTCCACGTAACCCAGGTTGTCGTTGCCGTCCGCGTCCTTCGGGTCGTTCGAACCAATGACGCGCAGCGTCACCTCGTCTGTCGTGGCCGGTTTCGTGAACTTGCCGCTTACCGTAAACGCCGCTGCGCCGTCAACCTGCATCATGGTGATTGCGTCGTATATGGCACCTTCTTCAGGCTTGTAAACGGTGGTGGAATAACCGTTCGGCAATGTCTCCGACGTACCGGAATAAGTTACCGTAGGAGACCACTCCACATTGTCGAATGAGCCGTTGGCAGTCTCTTCCGTGCCGGACTGCACGCGGAAATAGATACGGTCGCCGGCCTGTACGGAAATGCCGGATGCGGACGCCTCGTATGCTGTGCCGTCACCCTTGGCTATTTCCTTGCTCCAGCATTCGGTGCCGCCCTTTTGTACGGCCACACGCACTCCGTCGGCCTTAGCGTACTCGTCGGCATCATAGTCGCCTTCCGGCGCTACAAGCCGCACCGTTCCGGACACGCTTACCGTACCCGCCTTCGGGGCCTGCCATACGCGTACGATGTCCTGCATCGGCGACGCGGCGATGGCCTCTTCCTGCTCCTCGGGGCTTACGGTTATCACCGAAGCGTCAATCTCACCGCTATATATGATGGGGCTTGGCGTGTCGGCACTGCTCTCCGTGAACGTCGGCACGGCGTTGCCGTCGCCGTCGAACTCTATGTGGTTGAAGTACACCTTGCCGTTGGAAACGAGGTCGATGAGCCCGTCGCCGTTGATGTCGCTGAAATATTCCGTTGTCTGTGTTTTCGTCTTGACAACATCCCCGCCGACCATTGCAGTAAGCGCCATCCAGCCTACGGTAGCCTTCGCACCGCCCGTATTTGTGGAGCTTTTGACGGTCGAGAAACTACTTATTCCGGACACCTTTATAGCTTCGCCGTATGTTATCGCGTTATCGGCGGTTTCGCGCAGCTGCGGCCTGTAATACAGCGCGCCGCCTTTGCGGAACACCTTGTCCGGCAGTCCGTCGCCGTTGATGTCCACGAATGCGGACAGGCCCTTGCTGTTGTCTGTGGAATGGCCGTATGAGCCTCCGACAGTGTTACCTTTCCATCTAGCGCCGTCATTCGGACCGACACCTGCATAGAACGACACGCTCGTGGAAGAACTTGTCGTCCCTCCCAGCGCCGTAGGCCTGTCGCTGAAGCGTCCCGTGCTCTGCAGCGGGTTGTCAAACCCGGCGTCAAGGTTGTCGTTTTGCAAATTCCATGTCTCGCTTTCACTGCGGAACGGGCTGTAGCCCCCTTCCGCCAAGACGTCGTCGTAGTATGAGAAATCTTGGAACGACACTTCATTCCCATTGTCGTCATACTGTTTGACACTTTCCAGCAGGTCTTTCGAGAAAGCACCGTCCTTGTATGTAAACGCGTAGCTCCTGAGTTCCTGCCCGAGGAATTTCACCGTAACCTTTTCCAACAGGCGGCCGGATGAAGTCAGGAAACCATAGCGGGCGTTGTTGGATTTCAGCCGTTTTGTCCTGCTCCCCTCGAACGTGACAACGGTGTGCGGTTCCTGCCCTGCATTTCCGGCGCGCACTTCCTTGAGATACACCGCCTTGGCCTTCAGGCCGCCCCGTACATCCTCGTCGGCCGTCTCGTACACGTACTCGATGTAGTCGCCGTGCGTCTCCTCCACGCGTGCGAGCTTCCATTCGGAAATGACCTCGCGCTGCGTGCCGTCAATACCCGTCACCGTACCTTTCAGGACGGCCCCTTCACCGCCGTAGGTGTACTTCACGCCCTGCCTGTCGGTGACTTCCCAGTAATAGTCCGACGGGGAGCTACCCTTACGTACTATGCGGCTGAAGTCTCCTCCCTGGCGTGTGTAGAACTGCCGGTCGGCCTTGCGTTCCATTTTCTCTCCCCTGTGGGCGACTCCCATGCTGCCGTCGTCTCCGGCGGTTGAAAGCATGGAGCCTGACAGCAGGTATGTCTCGGTCTCGTCCTCAAGGCTGTACCTCGGCACGCCCCACCGGGTGTCCACCGTTATCGACGGGACGGGGACGTTCCATCCCTCGCCGAGCCATCCGCTTCCGCCCTCGCTGCTGTACTGCAGGCCGAGAGATGGCACCATACCGTTGCGGGCCGGCGGCATCTCGAACTGGTACTGGAGGCTGGCCGTCCCGCGGTTGTTCGCCGCGGGCGGTGCTATCATGTTGATTTTCGCCGTAGGGTCGGCGGCCTTGATGTCGTTCATCATCGTCGGGGCGAAGCCTTCCGTCTCGGGGGACTCAGGTGCCTGGATGACGCCGTTTATCATGTCCGTGAAGTGCGTGGTCCTTGACACCACGCAGGCGGATTCCTTATCCACCGCGACACGCTCAAGAGCCACCCAGTGCCTCGTCTCGTTGTCGAAATAGTAAGTGCGTATGTCGTCCTCCGTGTAACCGCTCGGTATCCTCGTGCGGTCGTACTTCAGTTTCACTGTCGCACCCTCGCCCGTGAAATGCTCGCCGTGCGGAAGAAAGCGGTAGCCCTCGCCCTCGGCGGTGACGTTGGTCATCCCGAAGTCAAGAGCCGGGACGTCCATGTCACGCAGGGCGTTGACGGACAGTCTCTTTTCCTTAATGAGCGTTTTCCCGTCCACGACAAGCCTTGCGCCGCCGGAGCTGATACTGTCAGTGGCGCCCTTGACGAACCTTTTGGCGGACGGTTTTGTTGCCACAGATGCTGCGAACACCCGGCTGAAATCGGCCTTCTCCATTGGCGTGACGGCGAACCGTCCTGAAATGGCCTTGCCGTCGCTTCCGACTGCCGTTATGGTGAGGCCGGTTTCCTCAACGGGTATGACGCCCTCGAACTCTCCGCCGTTGGCGTACAGCGGAGTGCTGCCCGCGCGTACTTCCTCCGCGCCGTTGCGGACGAAACCGTGGACGTATGCCTTGCCTCCGTACGAGACAGCGGCCTGCGACAGGGTTATCGCGCCGGTCCCGCCGGCTGATGTCTCTATGCGCAAGTTGCGGACTGAATACGCAGGGGAGCCTTCGGTGGCTGTGAACATTATCCTGTTAGCCCCGGCGTTGAGCCATGACGGGTCTATTTCCTCCCTTACGGAAGTCCATCCGTCCGTCTTGACGGAGAAATACCCGCCTGTTGCCGGACGGTCGTTCAGGCTTTTGCTGACGCCTTCGGACGAGCTTATCCCGTAAAGATCGTAAACCAACCATGCCCGGCAGTTTTCCGGAATGCCATTTCCGAGGACCACCTCGAAGAGGTTGTCTTCCGGATTGTCAGACGTCCTGCCGTCGTGGACGCCTATGTGTCCGAGCGGAAGTGTCGACGCGTATGACATTGCCCAAGGCTTGGGAGTGTCCGTGGCCGCGGTACTGGAAACTGCGGCCACGGTTGCTTCTTGCACCGTCGTCTCCGCCGGAGCCGCTGCTCCTGCCTGGCGGCTATGCGCACCGGACTCCGCAAACGCGGCTTTCGGCGTGCTTTCCGACGGGCCGCCCTGAAAACTCTGCGAGGCGGCGAAACCTGCGGCGGCAAGGACCAATACCGTCGCGGTTATTATATGTATCCGTTTCATCGTTTCTTGTTTTTTAGGTTTTACTTGGCGATAATCTTCTTTGTATATTCCTTGTCGTCTGAAGTGAGGGCCTTGACAATGTAGACACCGGCGCCGGGTACGTTGAAGTCCGCAGCCTTGCGGGTGCCGCCCTGCATCTCTTTCTGTACCAGCAGCTTGCCTGACACGTCGAATACGGTCAGTATGGCGTCGCTTTCCACGTTGCGCTCAAGGGCGGCGTTGAATATCCTGGTGGCCTCGCCTGTCCCGTTCACGCTGAACTCGCTTTGTTCCGCCGGCTCCATGTCATGGCTGGCTTCGGCCAGGCGTTCTTTCTTTTCCTCCGTACCGTTGGGCATGGTTTCGTCACACTCGCTGCCTACATGGACTGTGAGCTGCACAGTGTTCTGTTTCGGCGTCTCGATTTGTACGCTGCCTTCCGTGGCAAAGGACTCCACGGGTTCTCCGTTCACTGTGAGGTTCGTTATGTGCGTCTCACCGGTTCCGTACTTGATGCAGAACCGCCACGCACGGATGGACCATATAACTTCGCGGTGGAACACCTCCCCGTTGACGCGGTAGACCACCTGCATGTTGCCTACAGATACGCTTAGCACATCGCCTTCCTTGACCGTCACGTACTGTGTGGCGCTTGTGTAGCCGTCGTATATGATGTGTGCCCTGTCGCCGCGCACGTCGAATCCGTACTGAGTGATTTCGTCGGAAAGGCTCGGCTCAAGCCCCACGCGGTAGTTCGAGTTGGTCTCCGCAATGGTCCACGTGATTTCACCTGACAGGTATGAACGGGTGTCGTGTGAGTAGACAGTGTAAAGAGGGTTGCCGGTGCCGTATATGTCGTTTCCTCCGCCTTGCGTCACCGTGAGCGTGTACGTTCCAGGTGCGAGTCTGTCTATCCTGTGCGTATCCCCGATGAAGGTTCCGCTCGCTATGGTCTCGCCGTGTTCCTTTCCGGCCACGGTGTCCACAGAAAGGACGTAGTTGTATACGGGCGTTCCGATGTCTATGCCGATTTCGATGCTTCCGTCGTTTTTCGGCGCGCCGTCCTCGCAGGTCGACGGGGTCGGCTTGGCTTCTACGGAAAGGCCGTCATAGTACGCGAAGGTGAAAACGTCGCTGCCGCTGCCGTCCACGTCCCAGAATATGTTGTGGAACATGGTCTTGCCCCTGGCTATGTCAGGTTTGGAACACCTTATCATTGTCATGTTGTCCGTATCGAACTCTCCTTCGCCAGTCGGGTCTATGAGCATTACCGTACGTTTGCGGCAGTAGTCCTCAAATTCCCTTGAAGCGGTGAGGCTGTAGCTGAGTTCGGCCTGGCTGCCGGTGTCGCCGATGCCGCCCGTGCGGACGGAATGCAGCGCCAGCGGCTCCTCCGCGGTTTCCGTCCGTACCACACCGTTGTATGATGCGACCGTGTCGGGCATGGCTATTGTATAATCAGCGCTGCCGGCACCGTCGATGCGCAGGAAGAGGTTTCCTTCCTGCCTTTGCAATGACACCGTGCTGCCGCTGACGTCAGACGCCACGGCCCTGTTGGAAACCTGGCCTCCGGAAATCGTCCGCACGGAACCGTCGTTGCCGAAGCGGAAGCCGTATGCGCACTCGCTGCCGCCGCTCTCGGCGAATCCCACGTCGAATGTCGGGTGGCTTGTAGGACACTGGAACTCGATATAGCCGGCGTTCTTCGGCATGGCCGGCGTCACCGCGAAAGCACCGGCGGTGGCGGTTTCCTGCGTTATGTCGTCGAGGAAGCCGTCTCTCGACACTTCGAGGCCGTTCCCGGTCCATCGGGTCACAAGGCTGTCCGCCGTGGACTGGACGTTGGTCTTCACGAGCCACGTACGGTTCATGATGTGCCACAGGGTGTCGGCCGGTGACGTGTACGTGGCGGTGGGCGCGTCGTCGTCGCCCCAGAACACGTAGCCCTTGTCGGGCATGGCGTTGCCGTACTCGCGGCCCATGACCAACAGTCGGGCGGAGGACGGGAGGTTGTATGAGTTGGACCGGTGATAGCTGTCGTTTTCCTTCAGTGCCGAGAAATTCGGCGCTTCCTCGTATGATGTCGCCGACATCGGCTGTTCCAGCCCTCCGGCGGCGTCGTTCCCGTATGCCGCGACGCGGTTGTGGTACGCAGGGGCTTCGTCCCTGTCCCACAGCAGGTTGCCGTCGCTGTCAAGATACGAGCCGTCGAGCGTGATGCCGTACTTGACGGCAAGGTAGCTTTCCGCACGCCGTCTTTCCAGCGGGGTGAGGTAACGGCTGTAGACGATGAACTCGGGCGTGTATCCGTCGAACTCTTCGTTGCCGAAGGCAGACTCGTCGAACATTGTGCCGAAGTCCGGGTTGGCCGCACTGTATGTAGTGCCGAAAGATATTGCCGCGTCGGACGCCTCACCCCATACGCTGAAGCTTGGCCTGTCGGCCTTGAGGTATGTGGCTATGCGCGGGGATGTCTCGCGGAAACCGTCGGCCGGAAGCGAGTCCGTGGAAGCATAAAGCAGGTCTTCGCCTGTCTCGCTGCCGTAGTCGAGCGGTTCCGTGCCCTGGACACGGACGGCCTTGTCCTTCGTAAACACGGTGCCGGCCCCTTCGCGGCCTCCCATGCCGTACAGCAGCATATCCGTCCCTTCTGTGTCGGGCAGGAACGCAAACACTCCTATGACCGTCGCCTGCGAAAGGTTTGAGTATTTCATGCGGGCGACCTTGCCGAACAGGCCTTCGGAAAGGCTGAACGCCGGATGGAAGTTGAACGTGTGAAGGAGGGTGCGCGACTGCGTGAACTCGGTGTTACCCTGGCTTGAAAGTCCCCGCTGGGTTAAAGCCACGGAATCGCCGGAGAAGTCCTGCCAGCGGTAAAGCCCCTGAAGGTTTGATGTGGCGGGCACGGCCTTGTACCATAAGTCTGCACCGTTTACGCCGCCAGGAGACTGGGCGTGTAAAGGCAAGGCAGCTACGCCAAGCAGAAAAAGTAAAAGCTTTTTCATAAAGGATTTTGTTTAGGTTAAAAGGTTTTCATTTAAATCCATCACAAACATATTGTTTGTAATGTAACGAGAGTTTCGGGATATGCATAAGGCAAAATCCAGATTTTACTATCTTTACAACTATTTATATAATTCTATTTGGTATGTTATGAATTTTGGCGTAAATATAGAATTATTTATTTATATAACCAAGAGATAGTAATATTTTAACTTTAAAAATTAATATATATGACAAAAAAACAATATTGCCCCGTGTTGAATTTGAATAATTATACTGTTTTAATCAGTAAACGGTATTATAAAATCACCTAAGAAGATATTAAGGATTGTACATATTATATTTAATAATGCCAATATTAGAAAAGCATAAAATATCTATTGATATTACTCACACACCATAATGGCAAAAGGGCATGGAGCGTTGCCCGCCTTGCATATTGAATTTCCACATTCCCATTTAAGACAACACCCATGCCCATATATAATTATTGCTTGGTATTTTTGAACAAAGATAATAATTTATTTGGAAAAGCCGAAGTTTTTATTTATTTTTGCGTAAAACTTCATTTATGCGCAAGGGGAAAAAGGAAATACTTTACAAAGCGGCATTCAAATTGTTCATTTCAAGACAATTTGAAGGAGTGTCATTATCAGACATTGAAAATGAATCCGGACTGACAAAAGGCGCCATATATTATTATGCATCAAGCAAAAAGGAATTATTTAGGAATGTAATAGAATATTATATTATAGAAAAACAAGATTTGATATACAAAGTCAGCCTTAAAAATGTAACGAATTTCAAGGATTTTGTTGATTCGTATATTGAAGGAATAGCCCATACAATGGAAAGTTTTAGTTTCGTTAGAGACGAATTGTCGCATACCAATCCAACAAAGGCGTATATTTCTTTGATTTTGCAAATCGCACAGTATTTCCCTGATTTAAACACCAAATACTCAGTTAACAGAAATAATGAAATAGGCATATGGTGCGCAATGCTGCAAAAGGCAATTGAAAATGGCGAAATAAGAAACGACATTGACCTGCTGAGTACGGCCAAACAATTTATGACAATTTTTTATGGACAGGTTTTTTTAGACGCATTATTTACCGGATTGAATATTTGTGCTCTAAGTGAACAACTGTACAATTTATATAATTTATTAAAAAAATAATCTATCTGTTTCGTATATAGATAATAATTGGTATCTTTGCGTACCAAAAAAACTATATATGGAAAATGTATTTATCAAGAAAGTTGCATCTTTCTTTCCAAACGAACCGGTAGGAAATGATGAAATGGAGGATTTCCTTGGACTGGTAGGTGGCAAACACTCAAGAGTAAAAAACATTATTTTGCGTCAGAATGGGATTAAAACAAGGTATTATGCTCTAGACAAGAGGCATAATACAACTCATACGAATGCGCAAATGGCCGCATTGGCTATTGACCAATTGTTTGACGATGTGGCCGAAAAAGAGAAAATCCAGGTTTTGACCTGTGGTAGCTCCATTCCAGACCAGTTGCTTCCGTCGCAGGCTTCAATGGTACATGGAGCGGCCTTCAAGCATCCGATGGAGATTTTCTCATTGTCTGGGGTTTGCCTTTCCAGCTTGATGGCATTAAAAACCGCATTCATGTCAATACTGTCCAACAATTCGCACAATGCGGTATGTTCGGCTTCCGAATTAATATCACCTATTATGCTTGCAAAATTCTTTGACGAAGAAATAAAGGACATGGCACAGGTGGAAAACAACCCGATATTGGCTTTTGAAAAAGATTTTCTCAGATATATGCTCTCGGATGGAGCCGCCGCCTTATACCTGACAGACACATATGAACCTGGCAGCCTAAAAATAGAATGGATTGAAACGGTGTCGTATGCCAATTTACAACCTGCCTGTATGTATATGTGGGCTGATTATGATGACACGGGTAATTTTAAAAGCTGGAAAAAATTTTCGGCCGATGAAATATCAAAAAAATCCATATGGAGTTTGAAACAAGACGTAAAACTTCTGAACAAGGTTGTGATAAAATATTTTGTTGACGCTATAGAACTGGCTTTAAGCCGTCATGACGTGCAAATGGACAGCATACGCTATGTCATCCCACACATATCGTCAATGTATTTTTATAATAAACTTTCAGGAGAAATAAGTAGAAGGGGCATAGACTTGCCGGTTGAAAAATGGTTCACCAATCTGACAACTGTCGGCAATTGTGGTTCTGTCGCCATTTTTGCGGCATTAGATGAGCTTTTACGCACCCACCCGATGGAAAAAGAAGACAAGATACTGTTGCTCATACCGGAAAGTGGCAGGTTTTCATATGGGATTGTGCTGCTAACTGTAAAATAATTGGATTTTTTTGTTGCGGTTTGATTGCAAAGTAGTATCTTTGCATTGACTTATTGGATGCACATTCGTCTGTCTAAATGGAAATGTGGAAATTTTTTAAGGCGGCGGACAAGTGTGAGGTTCGATACCGATATGATGATATTGGTATGGAGTTTCGTGCTTGGCCAATCCTAAATTCCACAAGGACCATTTACAGGCGCGAGACTTCCATACCTTTTTATTTAAATCAACAAAAATGGAAAGCAAAGACACTCGTGAAAAGCTACTTGCAGAAACATACAAGTTACTTTTGACAAGTAATTGGGAAACGGTTACGATAGAAAGTATAGAAAAAAGCATAGGAAGAACGCGAGGTTCTATTTTTTATTTTTTTAAGAACAAACTGGCCTTGTTCTTGGAAGTTATAGAGAAAATGTTTGTTCCGGATTTTGTCATGACAAATGAATATAAAAAACGTCTTTCTAATATCACATCGCTGGAAATCTTATTATATTACAAGACGCCGTTTGAGCGTATTATAGATACTATATATGCAAAGTATAAATTCCAAATAACGATACATGATGTTCTGAATATAATGTTGCAATCGGCAAAGTTTTTTCCAACATGCGGGCAACAAATAAGCCGTGCCGTTTCCGAAGAAATAGTATTCGTTGAAGGACTTTTTGAAAAATGTTCATGCTGTGTTAAGATAGACTTGAATTTTTATAACCTGTTTTTCTTAAGAACAGGCATGGTTTTCATTGAAACGCTCAAACAATGCGATATGGGAACAGACTGAAAAAGTGTTCCATATATAGCAACCGTGGTTCTCCAATTTTATTTACAGCAGAAACAACTCTACTCTATAGTTTCCGGCTTTGATAAAAACAGTAATTATGCATTCCGTTTGCCTCTTTGCTTAAGGAAAGCTTGTATCTCTGAGGCCAAATAAAAGTTTTTACCATTGTCTTTCATATTGTAATAACGTATGAGTCCTTTTTCACGGTAACGCGCTAATGTCCTTTGTGACACGCCGAGAAGTTCCGCCAAGTCAACATTGTCAATCAATGTGTCACCATCAAGGCATTCCTTTAGACGATTCATGCGCTCCAACTTCTTTTCTATCCGTGTAAAACCTTCAACCATCGTGGTTATAAGTTTCTCAAGCATTTCATTGTCAATGTATGGCATGGTTCAGTTCATTTAGATTAATACTTATGTTCAATTTATGTAATTGATTTACATATATGAATGAAATAATCATGCCAGAACGTATTACCGTATGCATATACTAATATATAAATTCCTGATTTACAGAAGTATAAGTCGAATATAAAAAGATACGGTTTTAAAAGTGTAAACAGGTAACGTGTAAAAAGTGTAAATAGTTTACATTATGTTTACAATTTTGGGAAAACGGACATTTGCTGAAATATGCAGACAAATTAGCCTTTGTTTTTTATCCTATCCGATTAAAATGTATTTTTGTGCGGAAAAACAAATTATTATGGAGATTGTGAATATTGAGGCGCAAACATTCTATAAAATGAATGGAATGCTTGAAAATCTTGTACGTCTGATTAAAGAAAACCAAATGTGTTTACATGGACTTGATGAATGGCTCGACAGTCAAGATGTATGCTTAATGACAGGTATATCAATTGGGACGCTTACCATGTGGAGAAGGAGTGGGAAAATTCCTCATAGTAGGATTGACCGCAAGGTATATTATAAAAAACAGGACGTCATTGACTTTATTGTGAAAAGGTTACAAAACAAAAATTAGAAATTATGGCTAAAGAACTAATGAATGGTGAAAGCCCTGATATGGTAAGGCTTTTCAAACATTTGGAATACATTACTACATTATTTAAAGAACATTCGGAGCGATTCAGACCCGTATTTAATGGCGAACGTTACCTTACAGAGACAGAATTGGCACAACAACTAAAATTAACACAACGAACTCTGATAGAGTACCGCAAAACCGGCATATTACCTTATTATAAATTAGGAGGGCGTATTTTATATAGGGAAAGGGATATCGTTGATTTGCTGGAAAGGAATAAGATGATGGCTTTCAAAAAATAATAGTCAATCTATAACGCTGTTTTGACGATTTTTAAGGTATATAAGCTCAACGAAATTATATTACATATTAAAGCAAGTGTGTAACGATAATTGTTGTATCTTTAATAATGCTGAATTACAAAAAACAAATAATACAAGCCTGTGCATACTGATTTATTTTTCAAATAAAGAACATTGTCCGCGACTCCTAATGCATCGTTAACATAATGATATAATGATATCAAAGTCCGAAGTGATATTGATAGCCATACCATTCCATTGTTCTGACATCGCAGCATAAAGCATTATCACTTTAATAGGGTACATAATGGTATGCGTAATCTGTTTTCGACCATAGTATCATACAACCGTGTTGTGAAGCAATTGGAAGAATTAGTCGTGCCGCTCATCATAATTAAAGAAAGCACTGTTTAACAAGTACATTGGCATCAGTTTTGTCTACAGCACATCTTCGAGGATGTATCACAAACTATGTCTTCGTGTCCATAAGGTTTTGGCATAGTCCATAGGAACAACTCTCCATGTAATGTTTTTCAAGCTCAAGCTGTACATTTGTCAACGACATACAACCGTTATCTAAAAAGACTTGCACTAGGATGAAAGATATTTTGCCAACCACACGTGTTGTTTTGTTTTTCATCAAATAATATGATAAGATAATGTATTTCATATCCTAATTATACAAACTTTATTTCATACCTTTCTTAAAAATATGAATTGTTTTGTATGTAGTCCCTATGAATTTTATCATCTCTTTTCCAAAAATTCTCATATAAGACTATTTTTCTAAAAAAAATAAGTAACTTTGCTGTTAACTAAATATTTTGTATATTTATTTTAATTAGTGACACAACAAATAAAAGTTAAGTATGTGTATGTGGCAAGAATATCTTTACATTAAGAATTTTGGGCCTGTAAAAAGGGCTGAGATTGAAGACATAAAACAGTTCATGTTTTTTGTGGGTGAGTCAGGCAGTGGCAAAAGCACAATTTTAAAAGTTCTTGCCATGATGCGCCATATCTATAAACAACTTAATTTACGCTCTTATTTAAAGCTTGGCAATGTTACAGACAAAATTTTTGGACTTGATATGGGCGAATATTTCCATAAAGGCGGAATGAAAGACTACCTTTGCGCTGACACGGAATTTGTTTACCGTAATGGTGATAATGAAATCGCATATACTCGACGCGGAGGGCTCTCTGGCACACGTAATATTATTCAAGCCGAGCAGTTGTCGTTGGAAAAAATCTCGTTTATGTCAGACAAACGCGGTGCCATAGCTTCATTGCTTGCAAACAATAGCGATGGAGCAGGACTCGGTTTTTATTTCCAAGAAACATTTAAGGATTTCTATGAGGCTATAAATCATATTGAAAGTATAGAGATGCCTTTCCTTAATATGCGTTATCATGAAAAAAAGCAGAGCGGACGCCGCCAGTTTTTCATTGGCAATGTTGAAGGCACATTTGATATACATTTTGAAGATGCTTCGTCAGGTATGCAAACCACTACACCGCTTGCGATAATAGCAGAATATTATTCAAAATGTTTTGATATTGTGCGTGAGGGTAACAACTCGATATTGAAATTACTTGGACGTAATGATTTGCTTTCATCGTTCAAGCATAACATGAATGTAGGCGATATAAAAAAACGTTCCATTCACATGATTATCGAGGAGCCTGAATTGAGTCTATTTCCAAAGGCGCAACGTTCAACAATAAATATGCTTGTTAGAAAATGTTTGAATTCCCAAACGCGTATGACACTTGCTATAGCTACACACAGTCCATATATAATCAATCATCTGAACCTGTTAATGAAAGCGGCTGACAAGGGAAAACTGATAGAGGGAGCATCGCTTGATTATGAAAAAACAGGTGTATATGTTGTTGAGAATGGTATGTTGCGTGACATGAAGGTAAAAAATGCCCATCTGATAAATACAGACTATTTATCTGATGATATAAACGACATTTATGATACGTATAATTTATTAGATAAAAATTGATTATGCTTGACTTATTGAAGAATTATTTGCCGGAACATTATGGGCTTCATCGCACAGTAAGGTCTATATTTTCCGAAAAGACCAATAAATCACATTTTGACCTCGATGACGGGCATAATACAATTATTGTAAATTATCAATCCGGCAATGTCTCGTTTGAACATTCGACGAAAACAAACATTGAAGTGATTGACTATGAGAAATATATAAACGGATTTAGTGGAACCGCATTTGAAAAAGGACGTTTGCGTTGCGATTTCATTCTTTACGACTTGGAAGGTTTGAATTTCTTTTTATTGAATGAGCAAACATCAACAACTGGCAGTACGGCAAATCTTGCAAAACCTATAATTGATCGTAACGGTATTATACGCTATGCTGGAGGTAAGTATGAAAAGGCTACAGACCAATTATTAGAAACAGTAAAAACGTTGAAAGACGTTCCGATAATAAATGATTTTATAGATATTTTCATACGTAAAATATGTCTTATGTCATACGTTATTAATCGTACTAAACAGCATCCGGCTGTAGATGCTTTTGTAAACAGATACAAGCAAGTAGAATCAGAAGAAACAGAAGATAATGGTGCAATACTGTGTTGTCCAGAAATAGAAGCTGAAGGATTTGAATTTCGGAGAATAAGCCATGATTATACATTTAAGCTTGATTGATTTATCAAAGTAATGACATGAAGGAATTTTTGATATGGATTATGGCTGACGTCATTACTTTCATATTGCCGGCTGTTATTCCGTAAATTCCTTATATTTAACGTCAGTTCGGGATAAGTAATCAGTTAAAAGAGCTCAAATTGTCTATCATCTTTTCCAATTTTAAACCTGCAAAGCCTTTGGTTTATTGTCGAAAAACGAATAAGCCATGAGCGTGGAACAGAAATTGATGATGAAATTACGCAACTGCCTGTGCCTTGAATGTACAAGGTTGACTTTGTCCTTGAGCAGGTGGTTGATTCACTCAACGACATACCTTTTCCTGAGCATTATTTTGTCACGCATTAGCAGGAGCCTGTTTTTCATGTTTGACTTCAGTCCGTGGACATGTGTACGCCATTGTCGAACATCTCCTCGAAAATCCCTTTGAAAATGTATCCCCTGTCGGCGAATTTCTTTCCAAAGAGGTTCTTCGACAGCACGCTCCACACACGCCTATCCCTGTTCGACGTTGGCCACTGTAAGGTCGAAGGTCAGGATTTCGCCCCTGTCGTTGCAGAGGTAATGCAGTTTGAAGCCGTGTCACCATCCCATCATTCCCTTTCGTCAGCCGCCACGCCGGCGAATACTTTGTTGGCATACCTGCGCAGATTTTCGCACACAGGTATCATAGTGCTGTCGACGAACGTTGTGCCGCTGCAACGGTCGAAAGAGCAAAGCCCAATGAACACGTGAGGCATCAGCTCTATAAAACGGTTGTAGGACAAGGCCTCGAGAAAGTTGCCTGCAAGGTGTTGCCTAATGAAGAAAAGGTAATAGTGCTTGAAGTTGCTGAAAGTGCCTAAATGGAAATATACAAGGACAGACATTATCTCGCTTTCAGACATACGGCACGTACACCTGCGGTGATACCTGCCGTCATCATGGCCGCATATTTTCAGATTTTTCCGCTTCCATATCAAATTTCTTAAAAAACTCGTCGATAATACAATAAATTCCCGTAATTTTGTTTTCGATAAATCATCGTTGGATATTTTTGCAACTGTTTGATTTTCATCCTATAAAGATGCTAAATATCCACGTGATTACCAACTTTTCATATGATTTTATTATCCAGAAATCAAGTAATAATATTGCTGATTATCTGAGATTTTATGTCGGACATATAATAATAAACATTTATCCTAGAATAGCCTCAGACGGTCTGCTTCATGTTGAAAGATTTGATAAAGACTCATTATCATCTTATCAATAATGATTAGTAGTGCAAACCTTATATAATAGTTTTCATATACAGAGTCTATACCAGACAGGATTTCCAAGGAAGGTCTGTTTTGTTGGTATGAGGTCAGATTATGCGCACACCTGTTTCTGTGAAGATACAGGCAGCTATACATCTCATTTAGTCCTTTCTTTATTTTGCATGTAAATGGTTTGTTGCTGTCATTTTTATTAGCACAATTACTACAGTTTTTGAAGAATACAGAAATGTCAAGACAACCTCCTCCTATGCTATTGAAGATTTCCACATAATCCTGATACTCTCTTTCGCAAAACCCCATACTGCTTGTATTTGCATGAAACTCGTCCAGGATATCTTTTGTGCTGCTCCATATATCATTGATGTCTATTGTTGAAATATCAAAGTCTTTTTTAAGTTTGACAATAGCTTTTTTTAGAAAGTTTAGAACTTTTCTTTTATCGGTTATTTGGGAACATTCATGTAAATCCCATGGAAAGTATATATCACGTCGCAAATCAAAGTCTATGGTGGCTATTTCCCAGCATATACATTTCATTTTTTGTTCTTGTGCACCTGTCATTTTCATGAAGATAGATTGCATGATATTATCCCACAATGGGTACATTTCAATTCCCCAACTCATAGAATGGGTTATAGTGGATGTATCACACAAAATATCCGATACTGGTGCTAATATGAAGTCAGAATGTACACTCATGGCCTATTTAAATATTTTTGATATATTTCGATTGATTTGGAAATTCTTTCACGCAAATATTTGAGGCACGCAGGAGATTTCGTATGTAGATGGTTATTGTCTTTTATGTCCCTGATTGCGTTTTTCAGGTCTTCCTCTAATGCTTCTTTTCTAGATGTATCTAGTGTCCTTTTTTCAAAAACTGTGAAATAGATAAGTCCGAAGAAATAAATGTCCAAATCTATAATTGACTGAAAGCGTCTCTTATAGTTCAGTTCTGTAATAAGAGTATCAATATTATTCAGATATGGTTTATAATTCTTGTCGGGAAAAATATTGGTGAATCTACCAAATATTTGAGAGTCTTTGTCGCCTACTACAGAGTAAATGTATGTTTCATAATAACTCTCCATTCTGCTTGCATATCCATATCCGATACCTCTTTCCGAACCCTTTTTCTTGTATTGCGAGAGCAATGCCGCATATCTTACAAAGTCCATACTGCTTTTTCGGGATTTATCAACGACACTGCTTGATATTTCCTTGCAGAATCCGGGATCAAACCATTCTTTGAGCTGATGGTTCAGGAAGTAGAGGGAAGCTCGGCTTTCCAGTACGTAGAGTGATTTCCCGCGTATATTGATGTTTCTGAACAAGGTTGAGAAAAACTTCTGTTGTTCTTCTTCCGTGGTAGTTGATGGAACGATATAGGCAAAACCAAGAAAATTCTTGTTAAAGAAATCATCGTCCAGATGTTCAAGACTTTCATATTTTTCTTGAGGACATTTTGCCATAATTTCTTCCTTGTTATTACCTTTTGCCAATAGCTCTTTGAAGGTCCATTCTATCATGTTCTCTTGTTCATCATCATCTGAGTCATCATCGTTTTCATTCGCAAGATTTTCTATATTCTTGGTTCCAGCTTCTTTTTTGGGAAAACGCTCGATGTACGCCAGGAGTATGGATGTAAGTCTCTGCTGGCCGTCAATGATTAGGTTGTCTTGTCCGTTTGCTTTTTTATAAGCTCCGATAGTCACAGGTGGAATGAATTGTTTTTCTTCGAATGATTCAATCAGATTAGTATAGTCATCTTTGTTCCATACGAATGTACGCTGATATTCAGGCAACACTATATTGCCATTCAGTATCATCTGTATCCAGTAGGCTAGCGAATACTCTCCATAATACGTCCGGTTATTATTCATATTTTAATAAAAACAAAAGTTTATATATAAGTATTGATATTATAAAATAATTATACTTACACCCGTATTTTAATTGCACAAGATTGTTTTTTCATTTTCATGTACACAAATTAATGAACAGCCTCATTATTCACAATATTCTATTTCTCTTTCTCCATAATTGTGATAATATTGAAATGCAATGTCATGATTCCATTATAATTTTCTTTATTTTGCGGTATATGAATATATTTAAGATTCTTTGTTATATGATATATTAAAATTACCCGTTTTACAGAGTTAAAAGTTGACAAACATGTGTAAAATTGCGTATATCGTTGATTTTTGCAACTTTGTGGTGTTCAAATCATTAAGTTCAAACTGCTGTATGCACAGCTAGTATACAAAGTTCGGCAAAATATTTGGAATATGCAAGCAAATTGCAGATAATCTCGTAAATGTTCATGGAAACATACCACGGAAACATACCACGTCGTGCCCCAGTATCGAAATTCGCCTACCTTGAAGTAGTAGCGTTGTCATTGACGGCATAATTGAAAACATAGACAGCGAGAACTGTCTGTTTAATTACAATTTACAAGAATATAAGGCTTGAATTCATAAATAAGTAAAAAGAGCATAAATTGCTTGTCGTCTTTTCCAATTTTAATCCAAAGATTGTGGCTTATTTTTGAAAAAAGGTGCCAAGTATTACTTATCCTGAACTCGAATATTAATCAGTTGGGGGGGGAAACTTTGAAAAAAACATTTTTAAACATCCTTCCAAAGATGTAGTTCGCGCCTGTATCGTGGCACAGTATTTTCCTGCGAATAAGTCTAATCCTGCAATGGAAAAAGCGAAACAAGAGTTTCGTAAAGTTTATAATTGTGACCTCCGTGGCGTGAAGTCTGGTCAGGAAGAAAAACTTTAAATATAATGCTTAATAAAACTTTTCATGCAGCATCAACAATCTTCAACATTCTGAATAAACGAGGAGAGGGTAAGGTTGTTAATTCTATAAAAATATTCATAGATTATTGAAAACTCCATATTAGGAAATATTAGGGGAAAAAGTATGCCCTGGTAAAAGAAAAAAAATATGGAAGCCTTGCAGGAATGAAAAATTTTTCATACTTTTGCAAAGTCAAACAGATGATGATAGTAAATTATTGAAATAAGATGAAGGTTTCATGTAGTCTGATTCGGTGGTTTCAATGATTTTCAGATATATCAAAACGCTATGCACTAGGCATTTACGGGCAGGATAAATGATATGTTCGATTCCTGGTGGTACCACTCCTCCTTTCATTAGCCCTGTTCGTTTCATACGGCAGGGTTTTCTTTTTTATGTATATTCCGTGTTTTTTTCACCATAAACGGCCGAAGATGTGCCGTTAATATAATGTTCGGTTTATTTTTTTCGACCGTGATGTCACGTTTTGCCGGTTTATACGTCCGTTATATGTAAAGGCATGAAACCGGAAGAGTTCAACCATACGATAGTTCCGATGCGCGCCGGCCTGAAGGAGCAGGCACGCCGGATGACGGGAGACGACGTCCTCGCCGAGGATTTGGTGCAGGAAGTCATGCTCCGGATGTGGAGCATGCGCCAGTCGCTCGAGCGGTATTCCGATAAGCGGGCGCTGGCCGTCACCATCCTCAGGAACATGGTGCGCGACCGCTGGCGGCACTCCCGTCTGGAGCAGGGCAAGCCCTCCGACGGCGGCGAACCCGTGGCCGAGGACCTTACCGCGGAGCGTCATGACGAAGCGGAGCTGGTGAGGCTTATCGTCGATCATCTGCCGCCGCTGCAGGCCCGGATATTCCGAATGAAGGAAATAGAGGGCTATGACAGCAAGGAGATAATGCAGATAACCGGCTGCTCGGCCGAAAGCCTGAGGCAAAACCTTTCGAGGGCACGGCGGAAGATACTCTCCGACTTTACAAAACTGACACGTATGAGAGTGAAAAACAATGTAGACGACACAACAGGGAGGACACTATCATGAAACAGGAAACACGTATCCAGGCTTTGCTCGACAAGTATCTTGACGGCGCCACGTCGGCCGCCGAGGAGCAGGAGCTGCGCCGTTATTTCGCCTCTGCCGGCGAAGGAGTGCCCGATAGATGGGCTCCGTTCAAGGCGCTGTTCGCTTATGTCGACACCGAGAGGCAGGCTGAAGCACCGCTTACGGTACCCCATTCGAGGGCGAAGGCGCGCCTGCGGCTCTTCATTACGTCGGCCGCCGCTGCCGCCGTGATAGTCTTTGCCGTGATAATGTACGGCAACCGCCGTCCCGAGAGTTACGCCGTGATAGACGGGAAGGTGTACACCGACCGTGCCACCGTTACCGACGAGGCGCTAGACGCGCTGCAGATAGTGTCGTCAGACTTCGGCGACTCCTTCGACGCACTTCAGTTAATGCAATGAACGTAAATCCGAAATACGATGGAAAAGATAATTCAACATACAATGGGATATGGATTATGGCGGCGTATAATGCTGTCGGCGGTTATGGCGCTGGCCTTCGCCCTCGGCGCTTCCGCCCAGCAGGGGCTTGCCGTCGACAACGTGTTCAGGCGCTTCGGGCACGCCAAGGGCTGCACGATGGTTGAGATGCACGACGCCGAACTGAAGGGATATAAGCTGCAGGTGTACAAGAGCTTGACCTACAAGAACCTACAGCCTGACATCGACCCGTACCTGAAGGCCGACCGCAAGAACGCCAAGAAGATACGCGAGGTGGTCCAGAGCGGGCGCATAGTGAGCGGATACTACATGATGTCGCCGCTCGGCGGGGGCGTCAACCGCTACGTTCTGTTCAGCAATCCGCGCGGAAACTCCGGAGCGGTGATATACATCGAGGGCCGGCTTACGCCCGACGACATAATGAAACTGTGTTATTCAAGCATGTAAAACATAAACATCCGTAATATGAAACATCTTATTTTTATGCTCGCGGCACTGCTGCCAATGCTGGCGTTCGCCGCCGACGAGAACGACACCACGTTCACCGTGAAGGACAAGAAGATAGTGGTGGACGTCAATGACGACAAGACCGTCGTGACGGTTTACAACAAGAACGGCTACGAAATGTCGAAGACGCGCGAACTGGAGTTCATCGACGGCCAGAAGGTAGAGCGCGTCTACGTAGGCTCTCCGTTCGTTCCGGCAGAGAATCTGCAGAACATCAAGTTCCGCCCTCATTATCCTACGGTGTGGTTTGGGTTTACTGCGCCGTCAAAAGGGGTGTTCTCCAGCAGCAAGGGTGACACCCACCTGCGCCGCTCAAAGTCGTTCGAGCTTGGCTTTACGCCGTGGTCGGTAGCCTTTCCGTTCAACAAGGCCCGCACGTTCGGCCTCACGGCAGCCGTACAGGTGGCGTGGGTTCACCAGTGTTTCCAGAAGGATTACGGCGTAAGTCAGGACGGAGACCGCTTTGTCTACACGCAACTTGACCCTCGGGCGAAGGGCAACAACATGAACTATGCCGCCTTCCGGCTGCCCGTAATGCTGTCGTACCAGGAGGATTACAGCAACGCCCAGATGTCGCTCGGCCTCTCCTTCGAGGTCAGGACGAACGCAAGTTACCGCCTTACGCCCGCCGACGGCATGACGACCGACGGCTATCCCGACTACCTGAGGCTGCGCCGTTGTGGCCTTAACCTTGAGTATTCGCTCAGCATAGGGCCGGTGATTATGTCGGCAACGGTCGGACTTACGCCCCTGTTCAAGACCCAGACGGGCACCAATGCGTACATGCATTCGGCTAAATTGGGCGTCGACGTGCTCGAGCTTTGCCGCATGCTAAAGGGCAACGGAAAGAAAAAATAACATAAAAAATTTGTATCCTGCACACTAAACAGCCGTGTCATGGCGTATTATTGTTGGAGCCCGACGGCTTCGGCAACCGTAAACTACGAACGTTATGCGCCTAAAGACACTGTTTATAGCAATCCCCTTCTGCGCCGCCACACTGACGTCGGCCGCGCAGAAGGGGATTGTCGGTCGTATAGACAGCCTGCTCGAGGTAAGGCAGAAGCGGTCGGCGGCGCGTTACGACACGGCCTATATTGCCAAACCGGAGCAGCGCTGGACGGTAAAGTTGCGTGCTAACATGTCGGGAACCGACCTCAACGCCGACGGCGTAATGAGTGGAGAGCCGTTCAGGACGAAGCTCGAGGCCGAGGCTAAGGCTACCGTCGGCGCCAGCGTAAGCTACCGCGGCCTGTCGCTTTCGCTGATGTTGAATCCCGCGAAGCTGTCGGGCCGTGACAGGGACTACGAGTTTAACTTCACAAGTTACGGTCGCCGCTTCGGTTTTGACTTCACTTTTACGCAGGCCAAGACGTTCAGCGGCACGATGACGAGCGGCGGAACGGATACTGACATAGCCTCGGGGCAGGTTGGCATGACAACGTATCAGGGCAATGCATACTACGTTTTCAACCATCGCCGCTTCTCGTTTCCTGCCGCCTTCACGCAGTCGCAGGTGCAGAGGCGCAGCTGCGGCTCGTGGCTGCTCGGCCTGTCGGCTTTCTCGGGCAGGGTAGACGCGGTCGGGGGAGTTATGACCGAGGACGCGGCACGCATGTCGATGTTCGGCGTAAGCATAGGTGCAGGCTATGCGTACAACTTCGTAGTGGGTCGCAGGTGGCTGCTCCATCTGTCCACTACGCCGCAATACTTGGTGGTGTCGCGCAACAGGCTTACCGTCGACGGCGAGCGGCGTAAGGCTCCGTTCAAGTTTTTCTCGTCGGTGAATGTCGTGGGCCGTCTGGCTGCCGTGTACAATTTCGGCAATAAGTTCGTGGGGATGACGGCCGTGGTGAACGTCCTGCGCCAGGGTGACGATGACATCCTGCTAACCGAAAGCGTAAAATGGAGGGCGCGTCTGTTCTACGGTTTCAGGTTCTGAAGCCGTTTATAATGATATCTGATATCAGTGTTTTTGCCAATGTCGGCACACGTTGATTAAACAAAAAATGCCCGTTCGCAAGATACGGGCATTGATATTCCTATGTTTCTGATGATTATTTTAGCGTCTTGGCAAGCCAGTCGGCAGCCAGCAAGGCTGCGTATTCGGTGTTGCGTGTAAAGCTATGGTCCTCGCCCGGGATGAGCGTTATGCTGCATTCGGGCATTACCCGGCTGAACCGTTGGCCGTAAGTGTATGGTACAACTCGGTCTGCCATGCCGTGTATGACGAGCGCCGGGCCGCCAAAGCGCGCCGCCGTATCGTATATGGGCAGGTCGAGCGCCGTCTGTACGTACGCCCTTCCGAGTTTGTGGCCTGATGGCAGGGCAATGTATTCGGGCAAATGCCACGGGTCGTACATGGCTCCCATAGTGTTGCCTCTCAGCGCGTCGTCACGCAGAACGGCGGCAGGCGCCATCAGCACTACGCTTCGCACTACGCCGCTGCCCAGCCGTCCGGCCGTCATGGCGGCCACAACGCCGCCCTGTGAGTGGCCGAGCAGCGAGATGTCGGCCGTGGTAGGCAGGTTGCGTACGAAGGATATGACGGCCATTGCGTCGTCAATCTCGTTCGGTACGGTCATGTTGACGAAATCGCCCTCGCTCCGTCCGTGGCCGTTGAAGTCGAACCGCAATACTCCTATGCCGTATTCGTTCAGGCGTGATGTGATGTTGTCGAACAGGCTGCCGTTCATGTCGCCGGTGAATCCGTGGCACAGTATCACCATGTGGCATTTCTCCCCGGGCTTGATTACGGGCAGTTGCAGCCGTGCGGCAAGCTTGCCCATAGAGCCGTTTATGGATAGCGTGGAGTCAGTTTGCGCCGAAGCGGTGGCGCAGCATAGTGCAACGGCCATGGCCGCGATGGTTTTTCTAAGTTTCATTACAGTATGTTTAATTGTCAGACGTAAGCCTTCATGGTGCTGCCGGGGGCTTCGGCGCCGCGGGCGGCAGGCCTGTCGGCCGTCTGCAAAGTTAATAAATAATGCCGGAAAGCGTGTATGTATGGCGGTGAAAAAGTGTACATGTCACCGCCGTGGGCGGCCTTTTGCGTAAGCGTTTGGCGCCGCCTTGTAAGTGGCTGGTAGTCATGGCCTCTGCGAAATGCCGTCTTTTAGAGGGTAAAAGGCGGCATTTCGCGTTGTAAAAGACGGTCTTTAGGAAGCTAAAAGGTGGCCTTTCGCAATCCTCGTGACATGGAAAAAGATAGTCTGTAGCTATGTGCCATACAGCCAGCGTAACGTATTTTGCCTGCACGGGAGTGTCGGTAGAATTGACAACGGAGCGCGTGCTTTATGGCGTGGCGTGCCTCACACTCCCATATTTGCTTTTTTATCAGTAAAAAAACACCGTCGCAGGCTGTTTTTCGGATTATTTTTTCTATTTTTGCAACATCGGAATTACAAAAACACATATATTCTTATAAACTACAAAACTATGGATTTAGTACAACAAATCATTGCGCGCGCGAAGAGCGACAAGCAGCGCATTGTGCTTCCCGAAGCCACCGAGGAACGCACTTTAAGGGCAGCCGACATGGCGCTGGCCGACGAAGTGGCTGACATAATACTGATAGGCAGTCCGGCCGAAATCAACGCCTGCGCCGAGAAATGGGGACTGACGCACATCGGCAAGGCCACCATTGTTGACCCTGAGAACAACCCCAAGAGCGAGGAGTATGCCGCACTGCTTGCAGAATTGCGCAAGAAGAAGGGCATGACCATCGAGCAGGCCCGCGAGCTTGTCAAGAATCCGCTCTACTTAGGATGCATGATTATCAAGACGGGTGGCGCCGACGGCCAGATTTCAGGTGCGCTGAGCACTACCGCCGACACGCTGCGTCCAGCCCTGCAAATCATCAAGTGCGAGCCCGGAGTGACATGCGTAAGCGGCGCAATGCTGCTCATCTCAAAGCAGAAACAGTACGGAGAGGACGGCGTTTTGGTTGTAGGCGACGTAGCCGTAACCCCCGTTCCCGACGCACAGCAGCTGGCACAGATAGCCGTATGCACGGCAGAGACGGCAAAATCAGTTGCCGGATTCGCCGACCCGCGCGTGGCAATGCTTAGCTTCTCGACAAAGGGCAGCGCCTCTCACGAGGTAGTTGACAAGGTAGTCGAGGCAACCAGGCTGGCCAAGGAGCTTGCGCCTGAGCTGAAAGTTGACGGCGAAATGCAGGCCGACGCGGCCCTCGTGCCCGAAGTAGGGGCGAAGAAGGCTCCCGGAAGCGAGATAGCAGGCCACGCCAACGTGCTGGTATTCCCCTGCCTCGAGGTAGGTAACATCGCCTACAAGCTGGTTCAGCGCCTCGGCGACGCCGTAGCCCTCGGCCCCATCCTGCAGGGTATCGCCCGCCCGGTTAACGACCTCAGCCGCGGCTGCTCGGTCGACGACGTATATAAGATGATAGCAATCACCGCCTGCCAGGCGATGGACGCGAAAAAGTAAATTCAACGTTGTAGTTAGAAGTAGTTAACAGTAGTTATAGTAGTTAAAGTCAAATGCCTTAATGACGAGTCGTTTTGAAGACATCTTAGCGTGGCAAAAGGCTTACAGTTTTGTACTGGCTGTATATAAAACGGCTAATACCTTTCCTGAATGTGAGCGCTTCGGACTATGCTCACAGTTTAAGCGTGCGGCAGTATCCATACCTGCAAATATAGCCGAAGGCTACAAGAAATTGAGCAAGGCCGATAAGTTAAGATTCTACAACATAGCTCAGGGCAGTTTGGAAGAATGCAGATGTTATGTCCACTTGTCAAAAGACCTTGAATATATCGACGATGTAGCCTATGGCAATTTAAGTTCATTGCTCGAAGATACAAGCCGACTTCTCAACGCATACTGCAAAGGAGTGATAAACAACGGTTACAATAAGGATATCCAACAAGACTATTGACTTTAACTACTCTAACTACTTTTAACTACTTTAACTACCATCAAAAACATCCAACAATGAAAATATTAGTATTGAATTGCGGCAGCTCGTCCATAAAGTACGCTCTTTACAACATGGACGACAAGTCTGTCATGACGTCGGGCGGTGCCGAGCGCGTCGGCCTTGACGGAGCGTTTGTAAAAGTGAAAATGCCCGACGGCACGAAGAAAAAGGTGATGCACGACATTCCCGAGCATACCGAGGGTGTTAAGTTCATCTTCTCGCTGCTTACCGACCCTGAGATAGGAGTCATCAAGAGCCTTGACGAAATAGGCGCTGTGGGCCACCGCATGGTACACGGAGGCGAGAAGTTCAACAAGAGCGTGGTGCTTAACGATGAAGTGATAGAGGTGTTCAAGTCCGTCAGCGACCTTGCCCCGCTGCACAATCCCGCCAATCTCAAGGGCGTGATGGCCGTCAGCGAGCTTATGCCGGGCCTGCCGCAGGTAGGTGTTTTCGATACGGCCTTCCACCAGACAATGCCCGCCCACTCTTATCTTTACGCCGTTCCGTACGACCTTTACGAGAAATATGGAGTGCGCCGCTACGGCTTCCACGGAACCAGCCACCGCTATGTATCGCAGCGTGTGTGCGACTTCCTCGGCGTGAAGTATGAAGACAAGAAGATAATAACCTGCCACATAGGCAACGGAGGCAGCGTAGCAGCAGTGCAGAACGGCAAGTGCGTTGACACGTCAATGGGCCTGACGCCGCTCGAAGGCCTCATGATGGGCACCCGTAGCGGTGACATCGACGGCGGAGCGGTGACCTTCCTCGAGAAGAAACTCGGTCTCGGACCTGACGAAATGTCGAACTTGCTCAACAAGAAGAGCGGCGTACTCGGCATAACAGGTATCTCATCGGACATGCGTGAGATAGACGACGCCGTGGCTGCGGGCAACGAACGCGCAAAGCTTGCGCTCGACATGTACAACTACCGCATAAAGAAATACGTGGGAGCTTACGCCGCAGCCATGGGCGGATGTGACATCATTGTGTTCACCGCGGGCGTAGGCGAGAACCAATACCAAATGCGTGAGGCGGTATGCAAGGACATGGAGTACATGGGAGTGAAGCTTGATGCCGAGAAGAACAAGGGCATACGTGGCGAGGAAGCTGTCATTTCAACTCCTGACTCGAAGGTTACCGTATGCGTAATCCCGACCGACGAGGAGCTTATGATTGCCACCGACACGATGAACCTGCTGAAGAAATAAGGCTTATTCTGCATAAAGCGTCTCTTTTCCGACAATGTGGAAGGAGGCGCTTTTTTATTTTCCTGCTTAAAACTTATCAGTCTGCTATGAACAAAAGGATAGTAACTTTCGGGGAGATGCTGCTCAGGCTGACCACTCCCGGTAATCTGCGCTTGCAGCAAGCGAGGTATTTTGATGCCAATTTCGGCGGCAGTGAGGTTAACGTTGCAATCTCTGTTGCCACTTACGGGGGAGACGTGGCGCTGGTTACGGCGCTGCCCGACAATCCGCTTGGCCGCGTATGCCTGATGAAGTTGCGCGAACACAGTGTGTCGACGGACAACATCATGATGGTAAAGGGTGAGCGCCTGGGCACGTATATAGTCGAGAAAGCTGCCGATATGCGTGCCGCGTCGGTTATATATGACCGTAAGGACTCGGCTTTCGCCCATCTTGTGCCGGGCAGGATAGACTGGCGACGGGCTTTCGGCGGCGCCGGAATATTCCACTGGTCGGGCATTGACGCCGCCCTGACGCAAGGACTTACCGACGTATGCCATGAGGCTATAGGGATAGCCGACAGCATGGGGCTGAGTATTTCGTGTGATATCAACTACCGTAAGAACCTCTGGCAATATGGCAAAAGCGCCGAGGAGGTGCTCTTGCCGCTGATGGAATATAGCGACATCGTGTTCGGCAGCGCCGGCGAATACGAAAAGGCGCTGGGCATTAAGGCTCCGGCGTTCGGCGCGAAGAACGCCGATGCCGAGGTGGATACTGAGCTGTTCGGTAATTATTGTGCCGATGTTAGCCGGCGTTTGCCGCGTTGCAAGCACATGTTCGTTTGCCTGCGCAATGTCATGACGACGGAACATCACACCATTGCCGGCGTGCTGTATTCGGGCGGAAGGCTGTTTGCCACACGAGTTTATGAAATCAACAACGTGATAGACAGCATGGGCGTAGGCGATGCTTTCGTAGGGGCAATGCTCTACGCGTTCCAGAATTATGATGGCGACCAGGCCAAACTTGACTTCGCAACGGCAGGAGCCGTGCTCAAGAATACCGTCGTAGGCGACTACAACATGGTGACCACGGACGAGGTCGAGGCGCTGGTTAAAGGCGGAAACGCTGAGATGAAAAGATAATGTTTGAAAGTGAGAGGGTGAGAAAGTGAGAAGGTGAGAACGAGGATATTATGATTTGTCTGCATGTTCTCACCTTCTCACTTTCTCACCTTCTCACTTTCAAGTCACAGTCTGCTTTCTCCCTCGACGTATTCCTCGAGGAACAGATGTTCGCCATCGAACACAACGTAGGTGAACTGCCATATCCAGTCGCCGATGATCATCATCCGCGTCTTGCGCGATAGCATGAGGTCAAGCTCTATATGGCGGTGGCCGTAGATGAAGTAATCGATGTCCGGATGGGTCTTCATGTACTGTTTTGTGTACAGCACGAGGGTCTCCTTGTCCTCCCCCTGGTATGGAGGCTCCTTTCCGTCGGCGCGTTTCATGCGGCTGTGCTTGGCCCATGTCAGTCCGAACCATACGCCCCAGCGCGGGTGCAGCGAGCTGAACAGGCGCTGGCATGTGCGGTTATGGAACATGCGGCGTATGAAGTTGAACTTCGGGTCGTGGTCGCCAAGTCCGTCGCCGTGCGCAAGATAGAATATCTTTCCGTATATTTCGGTCGTTATGGGTTTGGTATGCAGGATTACGCCGCATTCTTTTTCAAGGTAGCCGAACGACCAGATGTCGTGGTTGCCGGTGAAGAAGTGCACCTCTACGCCCATGTCCGTCAGTTCGGACAGCTTGCCCAGAAAGCGTGTGTAGCCTTTGGGCACGACGTATTTGTACTCATACCAGAAGTCGAACATGTCGCCCAGGAGGTATATGGCGGCGGCCTTGTCCTTTATGTCGTCAAGGAAGCGCACAAGCCTTCGCTCCTGCGTGCGTGCGTGGTCGATGGCCCATGAGCCCAGGTGGGCGTCGGATAATATGTAGATGTTCTTGCGCATAGATAATGATTTTTGATTGGAGTTAAGTAGTTAGAAGGAGTAAAGGAGTTAAGACGAATGCTTTGTCGGCATTAACACATTATTCAATTAATTCTATCAAGAGTAAATTCTGACAGTCAAGGCATTTGTCTTAACTCCTTTACTCCTTCTAACTTCTTAACTCCTCGCTTTTAAGAGTAAAAGCCTTTTACTCCAGCCCCAGCTCCAGCTTTGCCTCCTCGCTAAGCATGCTTTGGTCCCATGCAGGCTCGAACACGAGGTTTACCGTGGCCGATTTTACCCCTTCGAGCGAGTCTACCTTCTGCCTTACGTCCTCGAGGATGAAGTCTGCCGCTGGACACGTCGGCGCGGTGAAGGTCATGTCGATGTCAACGGTAGCGTCGTCCTTGACGTCAATCTTGTAGATGAGGCCCAGGTCGTAGATGTTAACGGGTATTTCTGGGTCGTATACGGTCTTCAGCACGTCTACGATTCTCTCCTCTATTTTTGTCTTTTCCTCTTGAGTCATGTTTTAAAATGTTTTTCGTTCTTACAAAGATAATGTAAAAATGACGCATGGCAAAATTTATTCGGTCTTTTTTGTAACGGCACGTTGCCGCCTGGCAGGGCCCTGTTTTACGGCGGTTTGCCGCCGGATTCGTAACGTGTTGATAGTCAGCATGTTTGTAATTGACGGTCTTTTATACGGCGAAAGGCCACCTTTTGCATTGTAAAAGGTGGCCTTTCGTCTTGCGTTTTGCCGCCATTCGGACGGCGGCCTGTCGCGTCAGTATTTGAAGGAGCTGCCTCCGAGGAACTCACGGAGCAGCGACGTGGGCGGCAGCTGCCGGTTGGGCACCGGCGTGATGTACTTCAGGAACTTGAGCAGACGGTACGCCTCGGCATGCTCCTCGGCGTTCTCGGGCACGAGTTCGAGCAGCGGCTCGGCCTGGCTTTTTATCACGGCGAGCTCGAACAGCAGCGCCGTGTTGAACATAACGTCGGCGTTTTCCTGGTACGGGAATATCCACTTGTTCTCGCCGGCGCGCACGCTGGGCCACCGCTTGATGGTCTCCAGTGCGCTCACTCCACGGTATTTGTAGTCGCGGATGATACGCCGCAGCAGGCGGTTGTCCGTCGTCGGTATGTAGTTGTGGGTATCGAGCAGTATGGTGGTAAGCGCCGATGCGTAGACACGGAACTTCTGCCCTTCGGGTATCTGGGCGGTAAGCTCGGGGTTGAGGGCGTGTATCCCTTCCACAACGAGCACTTCTTCAGGCTTCAGGCACAGCCTGCGGCCGCTCTTCTCGCTGCGCCCCGACTGGAAGTTGTACCGCGGCAGCTCCACCTCCTCGCCCGCGAACAAGGCATTGAGCTGCTTGTTCAGAAGCTCGATGTTCAGCGCGTACAGGCTCTCGTAGTCGTATTCGCCGTTGTCGTCCTTTGGCGTAAGCTCGCGGTCTACGAAATAATCGTCGAGCGATATCGGCACGGGTTTGACCCCGCAGGTGAGCAGCTGGATTGACAGACGCTTGCAGAACGTAGTCTTTCCGCTTGACGACGGTCCCGAAATGAGCACCATCCTCACTCCCGGGCGTGCCGCAATCATGTCCGCTATCTGCGAAATCTTCTTCTCCTGAAGCGCCTCCGATACATTTACAAGCTCTGTCGAATGGCCGGCCTTGACGGCTTCGTTGAAGTCGCCGACGGTAGACATGCCCAGGATTTTCTGCCAGCGGTGGTGCTCCTTGAATATCTCAAACATCTTGTCCTGCTTAACCAGGTCGCCCAGGTGTGACGGGTCGTCGCGCGACGGAATGCGCAGCAGCATGCCGTCGTAGTATTTCTCGAGGCCGAAAAGGTACAGCTGGCGCGTGTTTGTGAGCAGAGTGCCGTAGTAATAGTCCTTGTATCCGTCTATCTCGTAGTATGTCGTGTAGAGCGAGCCGACGCTTCTTAACAGCTTGACTTTCGACGTCATGCCCATCTCCGTGAACATGTCGATTACCTCCTCGGTGCTGCATTCGTGGCGGCGGATAGGTATCGCCGCGTCGATTATCTGCTGCATGCGCTCACGCACGGCACGGGCGTCAGCCTCGGTGATGGGCCGGCGCATGTTGATGTTGCAGTAATATCCGTTCGATACCGGTATGTCTATCACCACGTCGGCGCCGGGCCACAGGTCGTGTACGGCCTTGCAGAGCACGAAGAACAGCGTTCTCGTGTAGGCACGTGCGCCCGACGGCGACTTTATGTCAAGATACTCTATGTCCTTGTTGTGGTAAACCCTGAAGTGCAGGCCCTCAACCTTGTTGTTCACTTTTGCGCTGATAGGCCCGTAGTCCATCTTTAAGTTTAATTCACGGAAAATGTCAGAAAGAGTGCTTCCTATTGCTACGTTTAGCGTTTTTTTATTATTTTTGCAACGTATTTGTATTACTTGTTTCATAGCATGGCAGTTTTAGATTTTACGTTTGTAAATATACACCGTTTTTTCGGACACTGCGCAAAGTGTGACAACAAATTATATTAAAATATGTCGATTTGGATTTTTTTTAAGATTATCGGATCATTGGCCCTCCTGATTTACGGAATGAAGGTCATGAGCGAGGCATTGCAGAAGATGGCTGGTTCGCAGTTGCGCCACATCTTAGGCACAATGACAAGAAACAGGTTTACCGGTGTGCTCACCGGAATGTTCGTAACGAGCGCCGTCCAGTCGTCGTCGGCAACGACGGTGATGACCGTCTCGTTCGTCAACGCCGGCCTGCTGACGCTGGCCCAGGCAATATCCGTCATCATGGGCGCCAACATCGGCACCACGCTCACGGCCTGGATAATGAGTCTGGGATTCTCGTTCAACTTTATGGACGCGGTGTTTCCCGCCTTCATTGTCGGCATATTGCTCATCTATACGCGCCGTCACCGCTACGTGGGCGACTTTCTTTTCGGCATAGCGTTCATGTTCTTCTCGCTCGCCTTGCTCAGCCAGACGGGCAACGAGCTTGACCTTGGCCACAACCGGCAGCTTATCAGCTTCTTCAGCTCGTTCGATACGGGCAGCTATATCACCATAGTAGTGTTCCTTCTTATCGGTACCGTGCTTACGTGCATACTCCAGTCGTCTGCCGCGCTGATGGCCATTACGATGATGTTGTGCTCGAGCGGCGTGCTGCCGATATACCTCGGAATAGCCCTCGTGATGGGAGAGAACATCGGAACGACGGCTACGGCCAACCTTGCCGCCCTCGGGGCAAACACCCAGGCACGACGTGCGGCGCTTGCCCACTTGGTGTTCAACGTGTTCGGAGTGCTGTGGGTGTTGTGCGTTTTCTATCCGTTTGTCAATACGGTGTGCTCCATCGTGGGTTACGACCCGGCCACCGAGACGCTCGACCCGGCACGACTGGCGGTAGTGCTGGCGGCGTTCCATACGGCGTTCAACGTCTGCAACACCAGCATATTAATATGGTTCATCCCGCAAATCGAGAAGACTGTCTGCTGGCTCATCAAGCCTAAGACGAAGGACAGCGAGGATGAGTTCCGCCTGCGCTACATCGGTGGCGACACGATCATGAAGACTCCGGAACTGTCGGTTCTCGAAGCGCAGAAGGAGATACAGCTGTTTGCCGAAAGGACGCAGAGGATGTTCGGCTTCGTGCGTGAGCTGTTGGGCACAAAGAACGACACGGCGTTCAACAAGCTGTTCAGCCGTATCGAGAAATACGAGGGCATTAGCGACAACATGGAGATAGAGATTGCCAAGTATCTTGACCGTGTAAGCGACGCGCATCTCAGCGACGAGACCAAAGCCAAGATACGAGCCATGCTGCGCGAGATATCCGAGATAGAGAGTATCGGCGACAGCTGCTACAACATAGCGCGCACGCTGAACCGCAAGATGCGCGGCAAGGAGGACTTCACCGAGAAACAGTATGAGCACCTGCATCAGATGTTCGAGCTTACGGACGACAGCCTCACGCAGATGAACCTTATGCTCTCGGGGCGCAGGGACAAGCTTGACGTTAACCGCTCGTTCAACATCGAGAATGAAATAAACAACTACCGTAACCAGCTGCGCAGCCAGAACATCAACGACGTAAGCGCCAATGAATACACTTACGCCATCGGAACTATGTACATGGACATCGTGTCCGAGTGCGAAAAGCTGGGCGATTATGTAATCAACGTTGTCGAGGCGCGCATGGGTACCAAACAAAGAGATGCTTAGTTTTTGCCTGCCTGCGTAACGTATTGATATCCAATATATTATAAAAAGCCGTCTTTTGCGTTCCAAAAGACGGCTTTTTACATTGCAACAGGTGGCCTTTCGCAATGCGAAAGGCCACCTGTTAGGTTTCGTCCGTATTCCTTCTTTGTCAGAATAGCAGCGTAAGCAGCGGGATGGTCACCACGGACAGTATGGTCGTTATCAGCGTTCCGCGTACCATATCGGTTTCGTCGCGCCCGTATTTCAGGCAGAACATCGTGCCGTACGACGCCACGGGCATGCCTATCAGCACGGTGTTGATGGCGTTGATTTTATCGTCAACGCCGACTGCCAGCGACAGGAAGAACACCGCGGCGGGGATGGCCAGCAGCCTCAGTGAGGCCATTACATAGGTTGACGGTGAGCCGAGAACATGATGGCGGCCTATCTGCGCCATCGAAGAGCCTATCACGAGCAGGGCGCCAGGTACGGTGATATTGCCCAAGAGGCGCAGGGGCTCGGATACGACGCTCGGCACCTGCTCCCAACCCATGGCCACGATTATAATCGAGATGTATGAGGCTATCATGCCTGGACAGTACAGCGTGGCCGTATTGAACCGCATGCGGCCCTTCTGGCCGAGTACGAACACCGTGCCTACAGCGAAGATGAAAAGCGTGTTGGGGACGTTAAGCAGGCTGGCGTAGAACACCGCCTCGTGGCCGAATATTGACGCGACGACGGGATAGCCGATAAATCCCACGTTGCCGAACATGAGCATGAAGCTGTACATTCCACGCACGTCGTCACGCTTTACGAAGTAACGCGGCAGCAGCCACGATATGCCGAACAGCACGATATACGTGGCGAAGCCCACCGCGAGCAGGGGTATTATCATGCCTCTGTCGGGCACGGTGTCGCCCATTACCGACGCCACGATAAGGCAAGGACAAGATACGTTGATTATGAAGTTTGATAGTTTGCGGTCGAAGTCGCCGCCCGTCAGGCCAAACTTGTTGGTTATGAAGCCCGCCGCTACGAGCAACAGAAGTATGACCATCTGGCTAATGATGTTGTCCATTTACTTATTTTTATTGGTTGTCAAAGCTGTTAAAAGGTAGTTAGAGTAGCTAAAGCCAAATGCATTGATGGTAATTCACCGTCATATTCATTTTTACATGCACTTACGACAGCAATAAAAGCATTTGACTTTAGCTACTCTAACTACCTTTTAACCACTTTAACTACATATTTTCCAATATCCTCTTAATCACCACTTGGGCCGAAATCTCACGGTTGGCGGCCTCGGGTATTACGAGCGAATTGGGGCTTTCTATCACGTCGTCGGTAACGATAAGGCCACGGCGTACGGGCAGGCAGTGCATAAACTTGCCGTTATCCGTCACGGCCATGTGCGCCTCGTCGATAGTCCACGACATGTCCTTGCTGATTATCTTGCCGTAGTCGGCAGGGTTGGTAACGCCCGGGCAGCTCCAGTTCTTGGCGTACACGAAGTCAGCTCCTTCGAGAGCCTTCATCTGGTCGTACTCAACCCGCGCGTTGCCTACGAACTTCGGGTCGAGCTCATAGCCCTCGGGATGTGTTATCACGAAGTCAACGTCGGCGGCGTTCATCCACTGCGCGAACGAGTTGGGCACCGCCTGTGGCAGCGCGCGGCAGTGTGGAGCCCACGTAAGAACCACCTTCGGGCGTGCCTTGGTCTTGTGCTCCTCTATCGTAATGAGGTCGGCAAAAGCCTGAAGTGGGTGCACCGTAGCCGTTTCCATCGCGAACACGGGGCGTCCGCTGTACTTTATGAACTGATGTAATACCGTCTCCGCATAGTCATATTCACGGTCTGTAAGGCCGGCGAACGAGCGCACTCCGATAACGTCGCAGTAGCAACCCATCACGGGAATGGCCTCAAGCAGGTGCTCGCTCTTGTCCCCGTCCATGATGACTCCGCGCTCGGTTTCCAGCTTCCAGGCGCCGGCATTCACGTCAAGCACAATCACGTTCATGTCGAGATTGGTCGCCGCCTTCTGCGTACTGAGGCGTGTGCGCAGGCTGTTGTTGAAGAATATCATGAGCAAAGTCTTGTTCTTGCCCAGCTCCTGATACTTGTAGCGGTCTTTCTTTATCTCTTCCGCCTCGGCGAGAGCTTGCCTCAGGTCGCCGATGTCCTCTACGTTGATGAATGTTCTCATTGTTGTTTATATTTAGATTTTTCTTTTTCAGTAGTTAAAGTAGTTAAAAGTAGTTAGAGTAGTTAAAGTCAAATGCATTACAAATGAAAACCTTATATAACAGGATTTTTGTCCTTACTTATCTAAATTCATTATAATCAAACGACAAGTCATTTGACTTTAACTACTCTAACTACTTTAACTACATTATTCATTCCCTCACTTGTCCTTCTCCTTCGATTATCCACTTGTACGTGGTTATCTCCTCAAGGCCCATCGGACCGCGCGGCCCGACCTTCTGGGTGCTTATTCCTATCTCTGCACCGATGCCGAACTGGGCGCCGTCCGTGAAGCTCGTCGGGGCGTTCCAGTATACGCAGGCGGCGTCGACCATCATCTGGAATACATGTGCGCAGTCCTCGTCTTGCGTTATTATGCACTCGCTGTGGCCTGAACCGTAACGGGCGATGTGGTCCAGCGCGGCGGCAAGCGACGGCACTGTCCTCACCGCAAGGGCATAATCCATGAACTCGGTGCCATAACTTTCATCCGTTGCATGGCGCAAGAGGGCCGACGGATAGCCGCCTTTCAGCGTCGTGTAGGCGTCAGCGTCGGCGTAAATCACCACGTTGTGTGCGATAAGCGGAGCGCAAAGGCGCGGCAGGTCGGCCAGTCTTGAGCGGTGGATGATAAGGCAATCCAGGGCGTTGCATACGCTAACGCGCCGCGTCTTGGCGTTGTTTATCACCCGTTCGCCAATCTCCACGTCGCCAAACTCGTCAAAATACGTGTTCACCACGCCCGCCCCGGTTTCTATTACGGGCACTTTCGCCTTCTTGCGGACAAAGTCTATCAAGGCCTTTCCGCCCCTCGGGATGCACAGGTCGACGTAATCCGTTGCCGAGAGGAGCTCAGCCGTGGCCTTGTGGGTAGAAGGCAGCAGGCCGACGACGTTCAGGTTGATGCCCTTCCGCCACAAAACTTCCTTTATAAGGTGCACAAACGCGTAGTTGGAGTGGTCGGCGTCCTTGCCGCCCTTGAGCAAACAGACGTTGCCTGACTTGAAGCAGAGCGAGAATACGTCAAAAGTCACGTTCGGGCGAGCCTCGTATATCACGCCGATGACGCCGAACGGCACGCTGACACGGTGCAGGCGAAGGCCGTTGGCGAGCGTTCTTGCCTTGGTAACAATGCCGAGCGGCGACGGAAGACTTGCCACGTGACGCATGTCATTGGCTATTCCGTCGAGGCGTTCGGGCGTAAGCAACAGCCTGTCGTACAGCGGATTGTCGGGCTCCATGCGCTTTAGGTCCATCTCGTTGGTGGCCAACAGCTCGTCCTTATATGTTACTATGTCGTCCGCTAAGGCACGCAACACCTCACTCTTTGCGTTGTCGCTGATAAACGCCAGCTCACGACAGGCCTCCTTGGCCTTAATGAAAATCTCTTCGGTTTGCATTGTTTGCTGTGGTATAATGAATATTCTGACTGATAAAACGTCACTCTAAATACAGGTAGTCATAGTGAACCAGCGGACGTTGGTCGTGCTTTCCGATGGCGGCGCGCGCCTCGTCGCTGTTGCATCCCACACATCCTATGGCAATTTTCACGCCGTCTTCGTCGACGATGTTGATGATGTCGCCGGTCTCGAAGTCACCTTCCACCTCGGTAACGCCCACCGGCAGCAGGCTCACCGCGCGGTTTCCGCACAGTGCCTCGGCTGCCTTGCGGTTGATGCGTACCGTTCCTTTGGCAAAACTTTCGCTGTGGGCAATCCACTTCTTCACACCCGACACCGACTGTCCGGCGGGCACAAACTCGGTATGCGGAGTCTCTCCGGGCTTTGTTACGAGGCTTGTCAGTATACCGTCACGCTTTCCGTTGGCGATGATCACACGTATTCCCTCATCGGCCACCTTGCGCGCGATGTTGCATTTTGTTATCATTCCGCCGCGCCCGAAGCCGCTTTTCTCCTGGCGAATATAACTGCTCAGGTCCCTGCCGTGCTCCACTCGAGGTATAATCCGCGACGTGCCGTCGTCCGGAGGTCCGTCGTATATGCCGTCGACATTGCTCAGTATGACCAGTGTCTGTGCGTCCATCATCGACGCTATAAGGCCCGACAGTTCGTCGTTGTCGGTGAACATCAGCTCGGTTACGCTCACGGTGTCGTTTTCGTTGACGATGGGCAGCACGCCGTTGTCGAGCATTACCGACATGCATGCGCGCTGGTTGAGGTACTCGCGGCGAGAGGCGAAGTTCTCCTTCATCGTCAGCACCTGGCCAACGGGTATCCTGTACTCACGGAAAAGGTCGTAATACAGGTTGATGAGCTTCACCTGTCCCAAGGCCGAATACAGCTGGCGCTGCTCTACGCTGTCGAGTTTGTGGCTTGCCTTCAGCTCTCCACGGCCGCTTGCCACGGCTCCGCTTGACACGAGTATCACCTCGTAGCCCTTGTCACGAAGCCATGCCAGCTGGTCTACCAACGCCGACATGCGTGTTACGTCGAGCTTTCCGTTGTCACGGGTCAGCACGTTGCTGCCTACCTTTACTACTATTCTTTGAGGCATATCTTATCTTTTGGGAGTCAAAGGAGTTAAGAATTAAGAGTTAAGAATTAAGAAAATATGACGTGAACGCTTATTGTTCATTTCGATATTTGTATCTTATTGAATATCAAAGCATTACCTTCTACTTTCCAAAAGGTGGCCTTTCAGGCGATAAAAGACCGTCTTTTGCAAGCCAAAAGGCCGCCTTTTATAGTCCGAAAGACGGCCTTTCGCAAAACGCCCGGCCAACTGATGATTATCGGATGGGCCGAATCGGACTGATAAGACGAATGCGACGACACCTTAACTCTTGGATTTTTCACTTTTAATTTTTCACTTTTCATTTTTCCTTCCGGCTGTCCTTGTCGCGTATCTCCACACGGCGGATTTTTCCGCTGATGGTCTTGGGTAGCTCGTCTACGAACTCTATGATACGCGGATACTTGTAAGGGGCGGTCTCGTGCTTCACGTGGTTCTGCAGTTCCTTTACCAGTTCAGGGCCTTCCTTGCCCTTCCAGTCCTTGCCGAGCACCACCGTAGCCTTGACCACCATGCCGCGGATGTCGTCCGGAACGCCCGTTATGGCGCATTCAACGACGGCCGGATGGGTCATCAGCGCACTCTCCACCTCGAACGGACCGATACGGTAGCCGCTGCTCTTGATAACGTCGTCGATGCGGCCTTCAAACCAATAGTAGCCGTCCTCGTCACGCCACGCCACGTCGCCGGTATGGTAAACGCCGTCGTGCCATGCCTTACGGGTCAGCTCCTCGTCACGGTAGTAACCCTTGAAAAGGCCTATGGGCTTATGCTTGTCGGTGCGTATCACAATCTCGCCTTTCTCTCCGTCCTCGCACGAAGAGCCGTCGGGGCGAACCAGGTCGATGTCATACTGCGGGTTGGGCATGCCCATGCTGCCGGGTTTCGGCGTCATCCAGGGCATCGTTCCGAGCGTCATCGTCGTCTCGGTCTGGCCGAATCCCTCCATAAGACGTATGCCCGTAAGCTCGTAGAAGCGGTCGTACACTGCGGGGTTGAGCGCCTCGCCCGCCGTGCAACAGTAGCGAAGGGACGACAGGTCGTACTTGGAGAAGTCCTCGTGTATCATGAATCGGTAAACCGTAGGCGGCGCGCAGAATGACGTTATGCGGTATTCCTCTATCTTGCGCATTATCTTTTCGGCGGTAAATTTCTGGTGTTCGAACACGAAAACCACGGCTCCCGCGAACCACTGGCCGTACAACTTGCCCCACGCGGCCTTGCCCCAGCCCGTGTCGGCTACGGTAAGATGGATGCTGTCTTCCGACAGATTGTGCCAGAACACACCCGTGGTGATGTGTCCGAGGGCGTAAAGGAAGTCGTGGGCCACCATCTTCGGCTCGCCGCTGGTGCCGCTTGTGAAGTACATCAACATGGTGTCGTCGTTGTCGTTGACGTGTTCCGGGCGCACGAACTGCGGCGCGCCGGTCCACTCCTTGTGCCAGTCGTGGAAACCCTCGGGCACTTCCGGCCCAATGCTTATCAGCGTCTTGAGCGACGGACTGTCCTTCATCGAGCCTTCAACCTGCGTCAACACGTACTCTTCTCCAACGCAGATGATGGCCTTGACGTCGGCCCTGTTGTTGCGGTAGACGATGTCATGCGTGGTAAGCATGTGCGTAGCGGGCACCGCCACTGCGCCTATCTTGTGCAGGGCGAGCATTGACAGCCAGAACTCATACCGCCTCTTGAGTATCAGCATTACCACGTCGCCACGGCCGATGCCCAGCGTTTGGAAGTAAGAAGCGGCGCGGTCGCTCTGCTCCTTGAGGTCGCCGAACGTGAAACGCAGGCAGTTGTCCTCGTCGTCTGTCCATAGAAGAGCCAGCTTGTCGGGCTCTTCGGCGGCCCAGGCGTCCATCACGTCGTAGGCAAAATTGAAGTTATCGGGTATTATGAAATGCAGATTCTCCTTATAGTCCTCGACCGACGAGAACTTGGTCTGCGTCAAAAATCTTTCTATCATGATTCTTACATATTTATAAAATAAGGAAGTTAAAGAAGTTATAGGAAGTTAAAGAAGTTATAGCCAAATGCCATGACGCCATGCCCAGACGACAAGTGTAGTGGCTTTAACTTCTTAGTGAGCATAGCGAACGGTAACTTCTATTAACTTCTTTAACTTCCAAAAGAGTTAAAAAATTATCGCCAGGAACTTCACTGCCTTGCCTCCGAGGGCACGCATGCAGTGTGGCTGCGAGGCATCGAAGTAGATGCTGTCGCCTTCGTTGAGCACAAGCACCTTCTTGCCGATGGTTATCTCGAGGCTGCCTTCGGTCACCATGTCGAACTCCTGGCCCTGATGCGAGTTCTTTTCAAGGGGCGTATCGTCGGGCTTCGGCTCCACCAGAACCATGAAAGGGTCGGCAGTGCGGCCACGGAAGCCGCTCGCCAGACTCTGGTACTTGTACGCCTTGCGGCGCTCCACGCTCATGCCCTGCCCCTTGCGGGTAAGGAAATAGGTGCTCATGTGCGGCTCCTCGCCGAACAGCAGCACGTCAAGGGCTATGCCGTATTTCTTCGAAATCTTCTGCATGCTGCTTATGGAGAGCTCGCCTTCGCCCTCTTCGGTCTTCAGGTATGTGTCGAGTGACACGCCGCAAAGGTCGGCAATCTCCTGTGCCGGAATGTCAAGCACCTCGCGAAGGCCCTTCAGGCGTTCGCCTATCTGTTTGATTGCATCTTCCATTTAAGACTTGTTTTTAGTTATAATCACGACAAAATTACAAAGAAAATCCAATAAAACGAAACTTTTGACAGAAAGTTTCGTTTTATTTAGTAGACTTATAAGGAGTTAAGGAAATGAAGTTTAGGAGTTAAGGAGTTAGGGAGTAAAGGAGTTAAGACAATAGTCTTATTTATTAATTTCACTTCGTTGTCACTTTGACAAGTCATTTGTCTTAACTCCTTTACTCCCTAACTCCTTTACTCCTTATAAGTCAATCTACTTGCTTCCTACCAATCCACGTATCACCGCATTGGTGAATCCGGCGCGCTCCATCTCGTTAAGTCCGCGTATGGTGAGGCCGCCAGGGGTTGTCACCTTGTCTATCTCGGCCTCGGGATGGTTGCCGTTAGCCTGGAGAAGGGCCACCGCGCCCTTTACCGTCTGCAGCACAATGTCGCGCGCGGCGCCGGCCTTGAAGCCCAGTTCTACACCTCCCTCGCTCGCGGCCCTGACGTAACGCATTGCGTAAGCTATGCCGCATGAGGCCAGGGCGGTGCCGGCCCCGAGCAGATGCTCGTCGACAATGAGCGACGAACCCACAGAATTGAACATGTCTTCTATCTTTTCCGTGGCGGTAGCGTTGCCGTTGACGGCTACGATGAACGTCATCGAACAGCCCACTGATATGGCGATGTTGGGTATGGCGATGAATGTCTCAGGCCGTGAACCGTCCTCTTTCGCCAGCATTGCCGTCAGCCTGTCGCCGCTTACGCCGGCGGCTACGGATACGACGGTTTGCGTAGAGTAGTCGAGCATGGGTTTGATTCCGCTTATTACGTTTTCGACCAACCACGGCTTCACGGCCACTATCACAACGTCGGCCTCCTCGGCGGCGTGCCTGTTGTCGGTGGTTGTGCGTATGCCGAGCGCCGCGAAGCGTTCGAGCGTGCTCTCGTGTGGCGCTGATACAGTGATGTCTGACGGCAGGTAGCGTCCGCTATGCACGAATCCCTCTGCCATTGCGCCGCCCATTGCGCCGGCGCCTATTACCGCAATTTTCATAAGATGTGTAGTTTATGAGTGAATTTATCATGGCCGTAAACCGTTGACGGCATAATGCCTTATAATATAATAAGGTATAGGCCGACAGCTGGCGCGGGCCGTATTGCTTCGTGCAAAAGTACATAAAATTATCGTTCGGCGCCACGATACTGACAAGTTTTTATGTGGTGCGAGGCAAGAGGCTATGCGGAAGGTGGCAAAATGCGCTCCAAAAGGCCGTCTTTTACAACGCAAAAGGCCACCTTTCGCAAGCTAAAAGGTGGCCTTTTGTAACGTGTTGGAAACCAGAAAGATAGGAGAAGGTGAGAAAGTGAGAGGGTGAGAAGGTGAGAAAGGCATTTTAAAAGGTAAAAAAGTAAAAGGGTAAAAAGGTAAAAAAGGCGCGCCAACTAAGCAAATCTCCTTGTCAACTAATCAAATCTGCTTGTCTGCTTGTATATCGTCAACTCGTCAACTAATAAAAGTCTGCTTGTCAACTATAAAAGAATAATTGTGAATAATCAATGAATTTACTTAAAAACAAGATGTTTGTCGTTTTTTTTCCGTATGTTTGCATTGTGTTATTATGTCGGCCGGTGTCGGTCGGCAAGTATTTATTTTGAATTAAGACAACCATTAAAATTTAGATTATGAACGAAGACAGACTGTATGAACTCATACGTGAGAAAGAACAAACGGCCGCCGTAGCCTTTCCTGCCCTTATGCGCAAGGTGTACGTGTGGATGACGCTGGCGCTGCTAATCACCGGATTTACGGCTTATGGCGTGGCCTCAAGCCCTGGTATAATCAGCGCAATATTCGCCAACAAGATGGTGGTGTGGGGCATATTCTTTGCCGAACTGGGTATCGTATGGTACGTATCGGCACGCATTATGCGCCTGTCGCTGATGTCGGCGACGCTGCTGTTCGTGCTGTATTCGGTGCTCAACGGCTTGATGTTGTCGTTTATCTTCATAGTGTACACGATGACATCCATCGCCAGCGTGTTCTTCATCACTGCCGGAACATTCGCCGTGATGTCGCTGATAGGCTATTTCACCAAGGCCGACCTTTCCTCATTGGGGCGTATCCTGATGATGGCTCTCATCGGACTCATTATCGCCACGCTGGTAAACGTGTTCCTGCTTAAGGACACCGGACTGGGCCTTATCCTCAGTTACGTGGGCGTGCTCATCTTCGTGGGCCTGACAGCGTACGACACCCAGAAGATTAAGCAAATGCTAATGCAGGCAGACGACGTAAGCGAAGAGGCGCAGAAGATAGCCCTGCTCGGCTCGCTCTCGCTCTATCTCGACTTCATCAATCTGTTCCTTTACCTGCTGAGGATATTCGGAGGGAATAGGGAGTAAGTGATAAAAGGAGTTAGAGAATTTAAAGAAGTTATCGCTCGCTCAGCTCGCCGAGAAGTTAAAGCCATTTGCTTTGT
>OBJE01000235.1_pt1 | contig 64553 bp, 38 predicted proteins | sample 1519681 | NCBI WGS metagenome assembly OBJE01 (sample SAMEA3888898, study PRJEB22519) | human gut metagenome | biome: human gut; feature: human-associated habitat; material: faeces | place: Denmark | collected 2011 | reverse complement strand
ATCGTTAGCATTTTGTCTAGCAATAAGTTCAGTTATTACTGGTTGATTAATAAATAGAATAGATGTTTCATAATTAGCACCACAATCTACAATAGATTTATATACATCAAAAGTATATAAATCTACATTAGGAACACCGCCTTCTTTTACGCCATCAAGAATAAGAGCAGTAGTTTCAGAAGAATAAGGAGTAATCAAACGATTATCTATATTAAGATTATCGTAACTCCAACCTAATTGATTATGGTCTACTGTTACTTCTTTACCTTTTCTAGTTACATCTCTAAAACGTTTTTTTAGTTTACTTTGTGCGTCTTTTGCTTCTTTCTCTGTGCTATATGTATAAGTAAACCTAAAACCACCGTGTGCACCGTCAACAATAGTTTTAGCTTTGTTACTAATAGAGGCGAAGTTGTCACGATTAACAGAAATAGCTTTAAGACGCGCACCGGACATATTAGCATCACGATACCAATTTTGAGCAATTACTGAATTAATATTACGATAAGTCTCTGATAAACCTTCAAAGATATTAGCTTTTGCAGCTTTAATATCTTCAAAGTTACTAGAAGATAAGTTTTCACCAATAGATACTGGTAGATTCATTATCTTAATAAATGTATCTACTATCTTATTGTTACGAGCATCACGAGTATTCTGTTGAGCTACTGTTAGCTTGCTAAATTCTTCTTTAGAATAAAGTCCACCTTGTTCAGCATATTTAGTAATAGCTGATTCATAGGCTTCTGCATAACTAAGTCCTTCTTGACTTAAATCTATTGCAATATCTCTAGCATCCTGAATATTCTCTTTACTTAGATTATTAAATAGATAGTTATTATATCTTCTATCTACTGCCGCATCATCTTCTCCTTCTATATATTCAACTTTCTGTGGCTTACCATTCTTATCGAATGTAGCAGTATGATAAATACCATAAATACTATCAATATCAAAGTCAGCACCAGTCTGTAATACCCATTCATCAGGAACAACAATAGTAGAGCCTTGAGATTCATCTAATAAACCTACAACTTTCATTACTGCTACTGATTGTTTACCTTCTGTTGGAATACGATAACCAATCATAGTATCAAGTCCAGCAGATTGTAAATCTTCAAGAGTAACTTCATTAACTAGATTACCTTCTGCATCATAAGTATTATAAGCCTTTACCATCCATTTAGGTAATAGTATCTCTACTATCTGACTACCATCTTTATGATATGTTAGTTTACGACCAAGAGAATAACCATGTTTTTCTTCTACTCTTGATTGCATTAAATCTCTTAAATCACTACGACCTGATAATTCAGTCATACCAATATCTGAAACTTGACTAGCATGAAATCCCGGAAGTACTTGTCTAGTAATACGATTAGTAAATATACTATTTACAATATTCTCTATCTTACTACGAACTAGATTAGTCCAAGCAGGCATATAAGGCAATCCAGTTTCAGGATTTATTTCAGCATACTTACGATAATTACTGTCTAATCCTCTACGAGTTAACTCGTCTTTAATAAGAGATATGAACTTGTTATTATCAATCTTAGCTTGATTACCTTCGTATACTATATTACCTTTAGCATCAATCTCTACACCAATACGAGAAGCAGCATCTTTAAAACTATCTTGAATATTAGCAGTAAAGTTATCAAAGAAATCTTTAATAAGAGATTGACCTTCAGGAGTATTACCAATATTATCTATTAGCTTTTTAACAATCTGTAACCCTGCCTTATTCTCACCATCCATGTGTTGAGGAATATCTTGCTGGGTATAAAGATTGGAATACCAACCAGTTTTATACTTAGTTTGAACATCCAAGTTAAACTGTTTCAACTTCTCTTTAGAGGGGAATTTCCCATGAGAATCCCAAAACTCTAATACTCTATTAGTAGTAGCTTTTTCAGTAGTAGTAAAGTTAACCTGACCAATATTATTATCAGTCATATATTTAGCCAAAGCACCAAGTTCACTATTACCTAAGAACCTAGGTATAAGTACGAACTCTGCATTTTTAATCTGAATAGGATTAGCTAACTTAGCATCATTATCTATTTCTAAGTCATAATAGAAGTTCTTTTGAACTTGTATCTTCTTAGATAATTCTCCTAACTTAACATTGTCAATAGGCTTAGTTTCGTCATAAAGAGCTTCGATTAAATCTTTATAACTATCATACTCTCCACGTAGATACATTCTACGAACAAATTCATCAAGAGTAATAAACGATTGAGCATCTGTTACTTCTGACTTATCTTTAGAGAACTGTTTAAGTATAAAAGCTCTAGTCTCTTTAGATACATTAGCTATATCTAATTGCTTCTTTAAATCATCGAGAACTTTACCGCTACTTTGAACATCTTCAAGAGTAATATATTTGAAACTACTATCTATACTAATAGTCTTATTAGGAGCTACTGTTATATCTCCCAAATGTTTCTGTACATTATACAAATCATATCCTGCATAAGCTAATCCTCCGGCTTGATATTCTTTGTTACGTTTAATAGTATCACGAGAATCTTTATAATATGCTTCATCTCCGAAGAACATATCATTTAGATTATTATATTGAATCTCATAGTTAAGAACCATTTCAGCAATGAAGGAATTAAATGATTCTTGACTAGCATTCTTATACTTATCTACAAACTCTTTATCAGAACTATATTTAGCAATAGCTTCTTGTATTCTATAATTAATATAGTTATCTATATAATTATATACAGAATTACGAAGTCCACCAGTAAGTCTAATATTATACTCTCCATTCTCATCTTGTATTAGCGATATTTCACTATTCTTTCCCCCGTAAAGGAGTGAGAATACATTGCCTTCCTCGAACAGCCAATTCATATCTACTCTTTTGGCTGTCTCACTATTATATCTACTAAGATTCTTAACTTTATCAATAAGTAAACTTCTAAACTTAAATACATTACCAGTAGGATTGCCATTGCTATCAAGAATACTTTTACGATAATGATAATTAAGTCTAGCTTCTGATTTACGTAAATCTTTAAACTCTTCTTTTATCTTAGGTTTACCGTTCTCATCAGATACGATAGTTACTACTCCATTCTCAACAGTTGTCTCAAATAAGAAGTTAATAGCTTGCGCCATTTCTGCTAGTTCTTTAGCATAGATGTTAGCATAAGCTACATAAATAGGATGTCCTCTATAAATATCACCATTAGTATTAAATAGTCCAGTATAATCTAGTTTATAACTATTAAATACGAAAGTCTTTGGAGCATCAGAAGGTGTTTGGGTAAAGAACTTAGATTTCTTAACTCCTCTAGCCATCTCATAGTTATCTCCGTTGTTAGCGTATTCATTTAGAGTAATAATATCCCATTCAAGAGCGTTAATATCTTTATAAGACTTAGCCTTTCCTGTAACTTCATTACTAACACCGTTATATAATTGTGCGCCAAACTCACGATAATATTCAGTAAGTTCGTAACCAGTATCAGTAAGACGAAGCAGACCAGGAATTACTTTACCGTTAGATAAAGTTTTCTCAATAAGTATATTACTGTACTGATATTGAGGAATATTAGTAAACTTAACTAGATAATCACGAAGTTCAGCATTAGCAGTTGGATTATCATTATAACGATTATCGTTAATTCTTTCAAAGAACTTACTAATATAATTATTCTTTAGAATATCACTAACTAGATTATTCTCTGCATTAATACTATTAAATTCAGAATCTACTATTTGATAGTCTTTAAATTTATCAGATATACGATTAGCTATATTATTAGCATAACCGCCTTTATATTGTAGTTGAGACTTATCAAACGGAACTACTGTATATTCTTCATCATTCTTAGCTTTGCTATATTCGCCTGCATAATATATACGTTGTGCTTCATTATCTATCTTTAATATATTAGAGGCATTAGCTACAACTTTATTAAATTCTAGCAAATCGTTGATAAGACTAGTGATATTAGAAAGTTGACTATCACCGAAGCTACGAATGTAGTTAACAACACCCTGCCTATTGATGCCGAAGTTATATTTATTAAAGATTGCCGCAAGCTCTTCCGAGATTTCTTGTATTTCATTTATATTTGAATTATTTAATGTGGATAATCTATTTTTAAGTTCTTCTAATACTGCAACATCTCCATTCATAATAGAAGGATTATGAACAAGAGAATCAAAACTATTAAGTATCTTATTTTGCAGATTAAGTTTAGGGAAAGTATTACGATTCTTAGTCACTACATTAGAACCGTCTGCACTTTGAATTACTTCATTACGTTCCCAAATAGATTGTTTTAGTTGAGTAAATATCTTATTTCTTATCTGAACATTAGCTTCATCTTCTAATAGACGAGCGGCATATTCTAAATGAGATACTTCTTCAAATCTTTCAGCAATAGTATGGAAACTCTCTACCATAGCTTCAACGCTAGAGAAGTTGCCATAGTTATTCAATGCTTTAAAAGAACTAGAGAACCCAGCACTTTCAGCTATACCTGAATAAGTATCGCTAGCTGTATCAGGTTTTTCATTAATAAAAGAATTGCTATTAGTTTTAGGTAAACGAGCAAACCATTCTTTTACTTCTTTACTAACATTCTTATCAATGTCTTTACGTTGGTCGGCTAGTTCAGACCAATCAGCACGTAAAGAAGCAATAGTTTCAGGGTCTTCTTGACGACCGTCTTGTTCACTTCCTTCTTTAGCATCGTCATTAGTTTCATAATCCTCATTAGTATCTATACCAAACTCTTTGCTAAGACTAATAACTTCGGGTGAATTAATAACAATATCAAATAACTCATTACGGTTATAATTACCACCATCGTAAAGATTACGAATAATAGTACCGATATAAGCCTTTTGTTCTTGAGTAAGTTCCTTATCATTCTCTTTAAGATGTCGATTAAGATAAGTAATCATAGTTAACTTTACAGCAGCTTGAGGACTTAACTCGTTACCAGCTTTATCCTTTAGGACTTCTTTCTCACCTTTACGTTTTCTATTAGCAAGAGCTTTACGAATACTTCCTTGGCTCTTTAGATAAATAGTACTAAGAATATTAATAGCATGGTCTTCCTTTGCTATATCATTACCAAATACACCGGTTCGTGAAGTACGAACATTCTGAACATAATCTTGAGTATTAATCGTCTCTCTGTTATTATATGCTATAATAGCATTAACAGTGTTTGCATCAATACTCTCTTCATTAAAATCTTTACCAGTCTTTTCTTGATACCACTCACGAAAACTAGTATCTTCGATAGTGGCAAGATATTCAGTAGACTTTCTAACATCATTATTAGTAAGCTCTAATAGCTTATCTAATTTAGGATTACTAGGAGTACAACTCATATACTTTATATTATTAATTAAGTAATTACTAACAGTATCAAAGATAGTATTATTATCAACACTATCAAATATATTTATCAAATAGTCTGAAACCACACGTTCCGAAGGCTACCGAACGCCCATAGACCGCAAAATTCTGCCGAAATTCGCATTTTATATAGCGTCTCGATAGTAAGATAGGGAAAACAGAAAAGTCCCGTAGGCGGCTTTAGAATGGCTCATTCTTAGGCTTTCTACGGGACTTTCGTCTCTAGGCTTATCTTAGTTAATTACATACGAAACTAAGCTCACCAGTGTCAAACAAATGGCTCACAATAGCCTTTTGACGACTACTTAAACCTTCCACTAAGCTATCGAAGTTATCGACTTGTCGATAGTTATCACTTATAGCACTATCTAAATCTAGGTCTATATCAGGAATATCAAAAACATCATCAGTAGGAACGCCTGTATCTTCTTCTGCCCTGTCGAATACATCATCGTGAACAGTACTTGTAGTACTAGCTGTATCAGATGTTTCTAGTCCAATAATAGATAAACGATTACGAACTTCACCAAGTAATGTATTATCTATATTACCAACTTTACCTATAATCTCTACTAAAGCATCAACAATCTTAGTAAATAGATTATTAGATTCAGTTTTAGTATTAGAATCATATTTAATCCTAGCAAGTAATCTAGCAAATGTACGATTAGTAATAGCTTCAACTACAAATTCCTCAATAGCTACACTTCTAGGTTTATCACTATTTAAGAATCTTCCGTATTCTTCTACTAAAGCAGAATCCTGATTAATAAAACTACTAAACTTATTATATAGGTCACCAAATGATTGCTCTATATTAGCACGTTCATCATTAAGTAGATAATGAACACCTTCATGTATAAGAGTAAGTACTCTACGTTCAGGTTCAAGAGTATCGAATCTATTAGTAAGAGTAATAGTATTACCACCGGCAACTATTCCTGCAAATCTACCTTTTTCACCTACTATTTCAATATCAGGATTAAGAGCAATGCCAGCAGATTCTAATGCCGAAATAACAGATAATAGATTAGGATTAGTAGTATTAGCTTGTGCAACTTCCATAAGAGTACCTACTTGAGGAGTGCTATCTTGACTAGCAAGTGGGTTTGGTGTAGCAACAGGAGATACAACTTGCTGCTCCTCTATGGGGGAAATAGCGGCGTTAGCCGCGTTAGTACGACCAGCACTACGACTAGGATTCATAAGAGTAATATTACGATTATATACATCTCCTACATAATTAAAGTTACTAATAATATTACCTTTACTATCAGTAACATTGCCTAAATCGGTAACTAGTACTCCGTCCTTAGCTACAAACTCTTCATAACTACTATAACCTGTGTCCATCCATTCATCTTGAAGTATATTAGGTATCTTAGCTTGTAGTTTACCGTCTACCATTCTAAATAAATTAGATTCACCACGAATAGCTGAATTAATAACATTACGAGTTAATGTAGCATATACTCCTTCCATCATAGTGCTAAAGTTACCATGATTATTAGTAGGAACAAAACCATTAGGCATACGAGCCATAAGTCTTCTAGGTTTAGTTTCACCAGGTATAGCAAATGCTACATTTCTATCAGCAACATTAAAGTAAATAGTAGCTCCAATCTTATTAAGAGGACGAAATGCACGACCTACAACTTCATAACCATAAAGAGCTTTTTGCTTACCTACATACTTAGATATTTCGTCTAATAGTTGTTGATGTAAGTCAGTATTTCCTTGTAGAGTAGCATCTACTAATGAATGGAATAATTTATCTAATCCTTCGTTAAACCTTTTAGTATATTCAGTAGCTTCTGTTTCACTATTACTCATAGTATTCTCACGACTAGTAACAGCGATAAGTCTACCTTCTGAATCTTTAATAGTCATACCAACCACACCTCTAGGAATACGACTAGCGGCAATAATACTATTAGATTTAATATCAGCAACTCCTCCGTCAACTCCTACTACTAGACGATAACCGTCAGTAGCTTCGCTAGTAGCTACGTCTCCAAACTTACGATATATAGGATTACCTTGTTTATCTCTAGCATAAATAACACTACCTGAACTTGTACGACCAACAACTAGACGTTTCTTCTTAGACTTAGTATTACTAATAGAGGACTTTAAGTTATTAATGTCAGTATAAGACTTCTTGAGTTTATTCATCCAATTAGTCAACGATTCATTAACAATGGTACTAAAGTTAGACTGATTAACATTAAGAGCGTTATTAAAGAATATGATATTATTAAGATGTTTAATCCTATCTAATAGATTAGTTTGAGTATCACCGAATAAACTAGTTAAATTCTGCCAGTGACCATTCTCTTGTAGAGCATTAAGCTGATGTCCGAATGTTCCTTCAACTTCAGGATTATTACGAACACGATACAAACGACGTATATTATTAAGCAGTTGTACAAATTCTTTAGCACTAAGTTCTTCACTAGCAATAATAGATTGAAGTTGAGTTATGAAATCTATACTATCGTTTCTAACAGTATATCTCCAACCTTGATTCATAACTTCTACATTACCGTTATTATAACCAACCTTAGGAAACTCGCCTATTTTAATTCCACGAGACTTAACAATAAGATTACCGTTTTCATCTAGTTCTACATTTACTGTATCATTAGTCTTCAACTGACCGATACGAGAGTAAACCTTACTATCATTTAAATTAACTAAATTAAAGAAGTAACCATTGTCTTTACTATTCTGTTTATCTTCTGCAACAGCTTTATCTAAAGTCTTACTTGCTTCTTGTATAATATCAGAAGGAGTTTTAATCTCTTCATCAACATTAACTATCTTACCGTCTACTATTTGACGATTAGCTAGAATCTTAATATCATTATACAAACTAACAGCTCTAGGATTTAACTGTTGTAGATAAACCATCATATCATTAAGACTAGTAAATGTCTTACCTTCTATCTGATTACCTTGTATTTGATTATATAAATCTATAATTAAATTTATCTCTTCTATACGTTGACGTTGACCTTCTAAGTCATTATCAGATATAGCTGATTCAAGAACATTAGTATCAGTAGGAGCAGATTCATCAGATTTACTAGTATCTACGTAAGTAACATCTCCGATAGCAATAGCGGCATTTAATTCATCAATAGTAACATCAGCAATGATATTACCTTTAGCATCCATTCCGTCAATACTAACATTGCCAAATTTACTAACACGTACGTTTATTGCACTTACTTTAACCGGTTTTCTACTAACATCTCCTAAACTAGCAAAAGGCTTTACTATTGTAAATTCTAAGTTATTAATATTAGCTTTATTTACAACACCTGAATTAGCCTTAGATACCACTTTATCTAATGTCTCTTTTAGCTTCTTTTCTTTAGCAGTCTTTGGTTTAGGTTTTGGAATAGGCTTAACCTCTGGTTCTTCTTGCCTCGTCGCTTCGCTCCTCGCTTCCCCCATAGAGGCGTCTTGTTGCTGATTATTCCCATTCTGTTGCTGTGCCTGACTTTGTGCAGCAAGACTATTTCTTCTCTTAGTAATAGCTTCTCTTAAAGATGCTATATCTTTCTTACCATTCTCTGAATTAGATAGAATACTAACAGCATTCGATAAACTCTTATTACTAGTATCTTGAGATTCCTCTTCTGTAAAAGCATTATCTAACGCTTTATCTAACTTAGCAAGTTCTTCTTCAGTAGCAACGTTAACGAAATCATTAAGATTCTTCTTTGCAGACTTAACTAACTTCCTAGCAGCTTCTTCAAACTCTTTCTTACGAGTATCTTCAAACTCTTTAGCCTGCTCATTAGTAGTAATAATATTAGAACGATAGTTATCTCTACGAATTTCATCGAGAAGTATCTGTCCCATATTATCCATGTACTCTGAATTAATAGCACGAACTTGTTTAGATAAACTTCCTAGACTAAAGTCTTTACCTGCTTGTTTAAACAGAGCTACATCATTTTCATCTAATTCTTCTATCTGTTTCTTAATAAGTGCGTTTTGTTCTTGACTACCTTCTATTCCAAGAGCTATATTTTCTACACTACGAACATTATCTAAGAATAAACTTTCCATAGGACTTAAACCTCTACGTAAGTCATTAACTTTAGATTCTATTATCTTAGATATATCTAAGTATTGACTAGCTTGTGCTTTATCTAAAGGATTATTACTATTCTTTAGACTATTATAAGTAGACATTACTTCACGACGATACTGTTCTAATATACCTAACTGCATACGATTCTTAGCCATTGGGTCAAGAATCTCATTAATAGCAGGAATAGTATTCTCTAATTGAGATTGAATAGTATTAAGTCTTTCTATTCGTTTATTTAGTAAGTCAGCTTCTTGTGCATTAACTATATCTTCTGATATAGCTACATCTAATAGAACATCATCTATATTAGCACTACGCAATGCACTAGAATAGTTAACATATCTATTAAGAACAGTACGCATAGTTTTCTTTATAGATTGAGTATCTCTATCATATTCTGCTTCATCAGCAAGACCTGCATCTACTAGCTTTTTCTTTAGTCTAGGGTCTTCAATATAATCTTCGAGTAACTCATAGTTACCGGAACGAATAGCATTTAAAGTAAGAGTAGTTGTGAACTTCTCTTTAGCAGCAGCACGTAAATCTTCTTGTTCTTCGGGACTAACTTTACTATAACGAGTAGTACCTATTGTTGGGTCTTGACTAATAGTTCCATCATCAAGATAAGTGATAGGATTACCTTTAGCATCACGTTCTATCTGAAACGGATTCTCACCATTTTCGATAATCTTCATCTGACGAGCATATTCATTGAATACTTGCTCACGACCATTGATTTCAGCAATACGTTGTTTCTCTTCTACATTACCACCTTTACGATTATTAATAGCTGACATAGTACCACCGAAAGTAATACCTCCAATAACTCCCCATAATGCAGAATTATATAATTGAGGATTCTGTAAATACTTCTCTATTCTATCCATAGATACAGCACCATTATATTGTTCAGCTTGACCTAACAAATAACGACCGTATAAAGTACCTTCTTCTTGACCTACAAAGTTAATAGCTTCTTCGACACCTTCGGATAATTCAGATAATAGAAGATTCTCACTAGAATTAATAAATCTATTTATCTTACCTGCAAAATCTTTAATCGTTCCTTTTGCTGCTTGACCTAATGTTTGGCTAGCAGATTCCATACCGGTAGAAGCTATTCTATCGAGAGCTTGATTCTGTGAATAACGAATACGAGGAGTAATAGCACGATTAACTTGACCTAATGCTTTACTAAGTGCACGTAATTGCATATAATCAAAGAACACATTACCTGCATTATATCCAAAGTTTCGCATAGCTGCTTTATCTGCAACTATAAGAGCGGCTTCTTCTTTAGTTCTTTCTTTAGCTTCATTAGCAATATCAGGATTATTATCTAACCAAGTTTGAAATTCTTCATCAGACATTCCTGTAAATAACGACAATGCTTCTCCTTCTATTTGTTCCGCAACTCCACGAGCTTCTTGATAGTTCTCACCAAGACGCATACCAATAGCAGTAATACCATCTTTAGCGATAAGTTTTAACTTATTAGCACGATAGACATTATCTAATTTAGTAGCTTTCTTAGCCCAATTCATTGCACGACTTACTTTAGAACTATTACGTCCTAATGCTGCAACACCTTTACCAACAGCTCCAACTCCTTTAGTTAATAAAGCACCCGGAACCATTAAAGATAAAGAACTAGCAATACTTGGAACTTGACTAAAGAACCAACCTGAAAAGTCATTCATATCAAATGCTTTATCAGGATTCTCACGATATATAGGAAATAAATCATCACGAACATAGTCAGATATAGCATCGCCTGCTCTAGTAATAGGATTACTAAATGGTTTATCGTCCCATAATCCAGCAGTAGCTAAATCTACTAACATACCCATACCACCAACAGTATCTCCTATAACTGTTCCAATAGTTTGACCTAATGCGTTACCTGCTTGTTTCCAAGCCGATTGGTTCTTAGCACGAAGAGTTTCTAATTCTTCTCTACTTTGATAATGATTAGGTTCAGCACCATACTTAGCTAAAGAATGATAATCTTCCTCTGTTCCAGTAAAGACTTCTTTACCACTAAGATTACGAAACATGAAGTCGCCTTGCGCAGCTACATCAAGTTTGTATTTAGTAACAGTAGGAGCTTCTTTAGCCATATTAACAGAATTAGCCCCACTGTCTAGTGGAGCTTTTTCTACTGATATATCATCAAATATATTTGGCATAACTTAGTTCATTAAATCGTTCATTTGATTAAGTATCACTTGACTAGGGGATTCACCAGTAAGTCCTGAATACATTCTATTAAAGAACTGGAATACTTGTCTCTTAGTATCAATATCTAGTTCTCTAAGATTACCAGTAGCACCTGCCATAATCATAGCCTTCTGCATGAGAGGACGAGCAATAACTTGCTGCTCCTCTATGGGGGAATTTGCAATAGAACCATTTCTTGCACTAATAAGATTTATATCCTCTTTAACAGGAGCAAGAATAGCATTAGCTTGATTATTCTGAAACATACGTTGAAATAACTCACCTTCTGTAATCTTAATTACCGGTTCATCATTAGCATCTAATATCTGATAAAAACTACCACCATCGGTAACAGCAGAATATGTTCCATCTCCAAATTCAGCATCAGATAAACGATAATTTCTTTTAAGTGCGTTATTATACTTAATAGAATTAAGAGTGTCCATTGCTTTAACAGCAGGTAGAGATTTGAATCTTTCTATTTCATCATTAATGATAGCACCTGTAATCATGTAATCTCCAGCTACTGCATTTTGTATTCTCTCTTCCATTTCAGAATCAGGATTCTTAGCACTATTCTTTCCAGTCTTAGGAGTATAAGGAATATTTAAGAATACTCCGTATTCCCCCGTAGAAGAGGATGAGCACCAGCCATTATTAACGTTTTTCTTCTTAACTTGTGCTTGAATAGTTTGCATAATAGCATCACGTTCTCTACTATCTTCAACAGGTTCAAGAACTCCTTCGGCATTACGTTTCTTAATAACAATACTTCCAGGATTAGCAATACTAATCATATTCATTACTCTTTCATTGTAGTTCTTTAATTGGTCATCTTCAAATCCTTGACCAGTAGCAACTATATGAGGAGGTAAATCAAATACATTAACATCAACATAACTAGGCGGTAATGATTTAGATATACGTTTAGTTGCAGCATTAGACATTTGTGCAGCTTTTTCATATACGTAAGCAGGAGAATCTTTAGTACTCTTAGCAGTAGTTATTTCACCTCGTCCTATTGCTCTAAAACCTGCAATGCCCATAGTAGTTAAACTACCATATACTTTATTTCCATAGAAAACTTCATCGTTTCTAGTAAATTTTTCAGGAGCATTATTACCAGTAGTAAATCCTACGGGACTAAGTTTAAGAACATCTGCTATTTCAGGAGCTAAACGAGTATAAGCGTCTTTACTAATACGAATATATTCTTTATCTCCTATTTTACTAAATGACACATCTTTACTAGTCAGTCCCATATCTGTTCTAAGTTTAGATATAATAGCAGCTTTACTACTATCATTAAGAGGATTAACTAGAACTGTATCGAAACTATTGCCTTTAGAATCAGTAAATAACTTATTCATTCTATTAGCATATTCTAGTTGCATAGGATTATTAGTATCTGCCATATCTCCATTACTTAATCTCTTACCTAAGAACTCCGAAGCATATTGTTCTTCTTGTGTAAGATGTCCTTTCATTGCATCTAAACGATTATTAGCATTAGCTATTCCTCTATAATAAGTATTAGCTTCATCTAATAATTGTTTCTTAGCAGCATCAGATAAAGTAACATTATTAGCAATACCTGAACGTAGTTTACTATATGCCTCATCTAAAGGAAGAGATTTAGATATTCCATAAGAAGAAAACATATTAGATAATTGACCATTAAGAGTATTTAATTGAGATTGTACTTTAGCAGGAGTATCAGGTTCTACTTTTTCTTTACCACCAATAGTAGCTAAAGAAGGAAGTAAATCAGGTTCTTTACCAGTCTTAGGTTTAGCAGAATTTTTACGAGCAGCAGCTAATAGATTAAATCCTAATTCAGGATTAATTCTACTTTCAACTCTACGATAAGCAGAAGCAGCATATCTAGGAGCAAATAGGTTCTCTTCAAATTCTCTCTGTAACATAATAGTTCCGTCAGGCTTAGTAACAAGATTATTCTTATTTCCCTTATTAGCTTTCCAAACATTTACTTTATAGTCTTGTTCTAGAGAAGCACGAGCACCCGGAGTTTCATTTAAAGCAGATTCAAATGCAGCACGAATCTTATCTGCTGATAGTTGTTGAACACCACTAGCTGTTTTAAGATAAGGAACATCACCAGCAGCAATATTACCTTGACCGTCTTTAAGATTGCCTTCTGCATCTCCCCATACTAGTTGTTCGCCAGAACTAGAATCAACACCAACAGTAGATAATACTTTTTGATATAGAGCATTATAATCAACTTGTTCAACAGGACGATAATTAGGTTGAAATTGGCTACCACCTATTACTTTACCAGTTTCATCTAGTTGGTCTTGATAATTATATTTATTCTGTTCTAATGCGTATGCTTTAACATCTCCATCATAAGCATTACTATTAGTAACTTCATCTTGGAACTTCTTAAATTCCTGTTGATAACGTTCACGTCCAATAAGTCCTGGATTACTAGCAACTTCTCCGGCTAATCTTCTTGCAGTAGTTAAAGCAGTAGCATAACTACCTTCTTGAGCACTTGCTTCTATTTGAGCATTAACATCTCTCGAATATTTATCGAGCCACTCATTTTCAGCTTCGTTTAATTGCTTATTAGCAAGAAATGTTTTAATCTGATTACTAGTTTCAATAGCAGTATCATGTTTCTGTTGTAGAGTATTTAACGTACTATTGTAAACATCTAAAGGAGCGGCAACCCGCTCCCTCTTTTGATAACCTGCTGTCTTAATATCTATCGGCATAGTTATAGTATTTATAATTAAGCAATCTTTTTCTTACCACCACATTTGAATAAAGTACTTCGTATATTACTTAGTCTACCCTTATTCTTATTCATTAATTTTAAGAATAATTCCATTTGTTCAGGATTTGCAGACATTATAGCGGCAGTAGCATTTTCTTCTGAACGTCTCTTATCCATACCTAATTGATAATCTCTAACTGCACTAGTAAGACCTTCAATTATATTAGTACGATTATTAGCTCTTGCTTGAATCTTTTCATTTTCTGTTTGAGTAACTGCATTATCATAAGCGTTTAATACTTGATTGTTTGCAGCTTCTACTCCTTGACGATTAAGAGCGGAACGATTAAGAAGGTCTGTTTCAACATTCTCTTTCATACCTTTTAATTTATTACGTTCAAGAACTCCTCGATTAGCAAGAGATTGAACACGAGCAATCTTTCCCGAAGAACTAGAAGTATTAGAATCAATAAGTCTAGCAATATTTCTTTCAGAATCTCTACTTTCTGCTAATTGAGGATTTATGTTATAAGTAGTTCTCATTCTTGCAGGAACAACAGTTCTAGGTCTAGTAGGAGCTTGAATATTATTAATACTGTTCTTATTAGTAACCCCACTAATAATATTTCCTAAAGCTCCTATTCCTGCACTAATTGCTTCTCCTCCAATTCCACTCATAAAGTTCTTAAAACTTCCTGATTTAGATAAAGGACTAGTACTAGAACTAATAGAAGCTCCAACAGGTTTAGTTGGAACTATACTATTAGTTTTAACAGAATTCATATTAGCTTTAGTTAAAGCATTAGGAGCAAAACTATTACTATAATCCTTTTCTAAACCAAAGTTATTATAGTTATCTTTTAATAGTTTTGTCTTAGAACCAAGAGCTGATTTCTTTAATTCAGGATATTTCTTATATACTTTAGCTCTTACATCAGAACGACCATGAAGTCCAGCTAATCTAAGAGCGTCACGAGCATCAGCTTTAGTAGGAATAGGATAACTACGTCCACCTCCTGCAAAATCTTTAGACTTAACACTAGGATACGGTTTCTTATCAGAACCATAATCTTTACTACGAGAAAGACCACCTAGTTTTTTCTTACCAGTTATTGTTCTCATATTTCTTTTCTTTTTAGTACCATCATCATTAAGACCATTTTTATCCTTAAATGATTCTTGAGCATTAAATACTTTAGAAGGTTCTACACCTTTTTGAACTAGTTCAGCAGGACTATTACCATTAAGAATAGGTTGAGCACTAAACACTTTAAGTTGTTTAGGAGTAACTTGTACTACTTCTCCACCTTCAGCTTCAACACCAGTTTTACCAGCGTCAATAACAATACCGCCAGTATTGTGTTTACGTCCTTTAAGAAGGAATGAATCTTTCTTAATAGGAATAGCCGTACCGCCTTCGACAATACGAGCTTTCACCCCTTTACGGGGGGAAGTTTTCACTCTCCCTCCTTTAGATAAATACTGGCTTAAAAACTGTGTTCTATCTTCCTCTGACATCATACTCTCATTTTGAGCACTAGCTAAAGCCTGATGGTCTTGTAGATTTTGAAGCCGTTCTTGTCTAAGCCTTTCAGCTTGTTCAGCTTTCTTTTTCTTACGATTACCTATGATACCACTAACAATACTAGTACCAACAGAAATCGCAGCACCTATAAATGCTTTAGGTCTTTGTTCATTAATACGTTTCATTATTCTCTGTATTTATTAACATAACATTCAATCTTCTTAATCTCTATTTTAGCTGTACCATCATTAATTATAAATCGTACACCTAAATATTTACCATTAATAAGATTAGATTTAAATGGTTCATACTTCTTATTAACATCGACATTGAGTTTACCAGTAAGTCTATCTATTGGATAATTAGTAACAACTTCGTTAAGAACACTACGGAAGTAATTATAGTTCCATTTACCATGTTCGTAATAAGGCTTAACAGCATCAAAAGTATTACGTTCATTTACAGTAATATCTTCTAATCTACTAATAGAAGTGTTACTAAATAACAATATCTTATTACCAGCAAAATTAATATCATTTGCTTTATATAAGTCATAACTAATGTAGTTGAGTACTTTAATAGTATCGTATTCAAGATTGAACAATACATCTACTACCATAGTATTATTATTCTCTCCTATATAGAACGGATTCTTATTGGCAGGTATCTCGAAATCTGTATATCTAAGATAACTAGACGGTTTTACAAATCCTATTTTACCTATAATGTTTTTCTTATTGAAGGAACTAATATACAAATTAGTTTTCGTATTATAAAATCCTCGACATAAATAAGTATGAATACTAATCCAAGTATTAGTAACAAAATTATAACTAATGGTGAAATCTGAAACTTCCCCCATAAAGGAGCAGATTAATCGGTTATTCTCTTTATCCATTCCCATTAATATCTTTGTATCACTAGTAAGATATTCGTCTAATATAGATTGTACTCCATCGCCTAAATCATTCAGATTCTTTTCATCAAATCTATATAATCGTTTCTTACTCCTATCTAAGAATATATAACCTGCTTCATTACATACATAAGCTTCAAAATCTTGTAGACCACCATAACCTTTTTCACTAGTAAATACTTCTTGATAATCTATATCAAAAGCATCAGGCATTAACATTTGCACATCTTTATCTTTAGTATAAAGAGTATTATCTCTATTAAAGATAAACATTGAATGTTCACAATGAGCAATAAGATAAGTACCTATACCAATAACATTAATAATGTCTCCTTTGTTTTCACTAATTATCTTATAGGCATTAGGTCTAAATATACGCCATTTATTTTCTACTGATTCATCACTAATAACATCGCTTCTACGAATAGTTTGTCTATATTCTGTAATAAAGTTAGTATATAGTAATTCATTATAATTAATAAACTTCTTACCTGCATAATCAAGATACATAGTACTTATTTCAAATGTATCATTAATAGTACTAGGTAACATGTGAATCATGCGAACATTCTGAACAAAAGAATTATCATCAGTACTAATAGTATAATATCTTTCGTCAGGAGCAGTTTTAATTGTTTTAGTAAATAATGGATATAAAGAGAAAACATCAATCTTTATTCTACTTATAGGAGTATTACCAACTCTTTGACTATCATAATGTACTCTAGGAAATTTAGGATAAAGATTACTATTATCAGTAGCTTTTTTAGCTATTGGGTCATTAGCATCATAATATACACCATTACGATTAAAGGCATATACAGAACTAGTCATGAAATAATAGTTATAATTATAATAATATTGTTCATATCCATAATTATAAATATCTCCTTTTGGATTAACATATTTAATATAACCTAGAGGAATAAGACTTTTATTCTCTGACATATATAAGTTATCACTTATATTAAGAAGAATACCTTTTACATAACCTCTGTCACTTCTTATATGTAGTCCTAATTTTAATGATTTGTTTAATACTAAATTAACAACAGCTTCTCTTCCAGCATTATTGTCATCTCTACTATCTGCCATTATAATCTTAGAACTTTTAACAGCTCTAATGTCTCCAAATTCATCATCAGGAGTAGACATATTGTAAACATCATCACTATTATAAAAGTCAGTAAACATTGGACCTCTTTGAGCATTACCCATAGTATACCTAGATTGAGTAATAAATATATTACCTGCTCCAGCTTTCTTTAATATATTAAATTCAGGATAATAGAAACGAATATTATTAACCTGTTCATTAAAAGCAGTATTAAAATCATCATCTCTACGTACAGGAACTCCTTGACTTACTAATATAGGTTCTGTCTTTTCATAAGATATAAAATATCCTACGAAATCTTCTTTCATTGGTATATTATCAAATAAGAACTCTATTGGTTGAACATAAGTACTATCAGAAATCTTAGTTCCTCTAAACATTTTATCTCCCTTATTGTTCTTATAAAGAGCGATACCACTATCATTATATTTAGGAAATATATTACAGAATCTAACATTACTTATAGCATCAAATATATTAACTACTTCATGAGCATTAGTAGTATTTATATTTCCATACTGACTTTTATAAGAATCAAACTTAGTTTTAATATCTGATATTAAAGTATCTTCATTAATGTCCATAGTTAATGGGATACTATCTTCACTAGCAGTACCTAAACTAATAGTTTCTGAATAAGTCATATTATTAGAAATACGAATACCATCAGTTATATTACCATTAGGAAATACATAATGAATAAAAAAGTTATATACACAATAGTTGATAGCGTACTTATAAATATTTCCATAGAACTCTGTATCTTCAGGTTTAGTTTTACTATCTAATATCTTAGGAGAAGCAAAACCAAAAGCATAACTAAGATAACCTCCAACTGGACCATTAACACGAAGTTCTTTATATTGATTACTACTACCTAATGCAAAGAACTCATTACCAGTAGAACGAACACCTCCTTCACTTATTGCTAAAGCGTCACTTCTACCAAAAGTAGGAATATCGAGAAGTAAAGCACTATAATTACTTACACCGTCCATATTGAACTTAGTATCCTTTTGGAAACAGATATATAAGTCTTTTACTATTCCTTCAAATGCTAATGTACTCTCAACACTTACTCTATCATATATGCGATATCTTTCATGTCCGTCATAATCGTAATTAGAAACTGTTTTAAGATAATCAATAAAAGGTATAACTATCATAAATTCTTTTTCAGCAGTTATTATAGTTTGATTACCTTCTTCTACTGTTTCTTTAATATAACCAACTGGATATGCTTTTAAATCAGTAAAACTTTTAGTAGAACCTTTATCTCCTAATAAACTACTTATATCATAGAAATCAACAGTATAAGTTTCATTAATATTAAAATCTTCTTCTGTTGGTTCTCTATCTTCTTTCCAACGATATACAGTTTCATGAATACCTTCGATTTCATTAATTAAATCTTGAGTAGATTTATCTTCATTATTGAAAGTAACAGATATATTAGGAAATATTTCATTTACTGTATATCTAGTAGTTTCTCCATCAGCATTGGTTATTAATACAGCATCTGATTCACGTTTACAATAATCATCTCTTATATTAGTTCCTTTAATTGAAAAAATAAATTTATGTTTAGATACATCATAAGCTATTCTTATATTTTCATCAACACTCTCACCTCTAAATTTAGCAAGTTCATCAGCATTACCACCACTAGGATTAACAGTTTCATATTCTGTAATAAGAACTATTTGTGAATTAGGAAACTTAGTACGAATTTCCTGCATTACTTCAGGATAATCTACATAAGCAGTTTGAAAAGATTTTCTTAACCTTACACCAACTTCTACTGGACTACCACTAGACATATCATATCTATAATAATAATAGTCAGTAGGATTATAATGGTCATACTTTAATTTATAAGTATTTTCTCCAATAGTAACATCTCCTAAATAGAACCACATAGGTTCAACAATTTCTCTAGTACCCATATTTAAATCAAATTCTTCAATAGATACTACTTTGAAATCGTTATTAAAATCTCTTTGAATATCAGGAGCAGTATAAGGAGTACTAGTAAAGAAATCGTTAGTACGTCCATATCTTACATAAGGATGGCTTACGAACCCTAAAGACGATATAACAGAATATTCATCAGGATATACATCTACTGGGTCATATCCTCTACTAAATTCTAATATATACCAATTCTTATCATCAGGTTTAATAACTACGGAAACTGCTGGTTCATATAGATTATTAGCATTTTGATAAGAAACATAGAACGGAGTAGAGTGACTATCATAATTACTATCTTTATAGAAAGCTCTAATAAAGTCTTGTGATGCAATCATTAGACATTTAGTACCATAACTATTCTTACCAATACGAGTAAGAAAGAACTTTCTAGTAACTTCTTTATATTCATTACCATCTCCGTAAGCACGTCCTTTAATAGTAACTACATAACCTCTACCAATATCAAAGGTTCTAGGATTATTAATTATTGAAGAACCAACACTTCTTGTTTTAGCAGAAACTTTAATAGCGTTATTACCTCTGAAATCTTTAATTCTAACTTGTATATTACTAGTATCAATAGAACTTACAAGACTATTAATATTTTCTTCTTTGTAATTTGCCACATATAATCTATTATTATAGTTACATATAGTTTTTACATTATACAAATTAAAGAAAGAACTAGTAATATCGTCAAGACTAAATGATTCATCATAAACATCGTCTATTGTTATTCTACTAGTTCCTATATTTATATCAGAAGTATTATATACCTTAGTATCTCCTTTTTGAGTATTTATTATATAACCTATTTGATAAGCTGTGTAATTAAGACCTGAATTATCTATTTGTAACCCTAATTCAATATTTAGATTAACTTTTTCAGTACTTAAATTTGTTCTTTCTTTAAATACGAAGTTTCCTATCTTATAATTAACTGGAAGGTTACCACTACTATCGTCATAGCCGAAACTACTATCTTCAACAACGCTTTCGTTATCAAAATCATATACTAATACAGGAACTCCTATTGGAAACCAACCAGTATAATCACTTCCTTGCTTATATCTTATAAAGAAATTATATATACCTTTATATATAGAACTTCCTGATACAAGTTTCCAGTTATTAATATTTGCTTTAGGTATATTAGGAACTAATGTATATTTTATATCATTTCCTCCTTCTAAATAATTAGGTTTATTAAGATTGATTATTTTTAAAGGAACATCTTCATTAGAATTAAGTTCAGTAATAGCAACAATTAATTCATTATTTACATTATAAGTATAAGTACCTATAACTTTACCTCCTTGATAATTCCAATTAGTAATAACTTCGGTAATATCTTTAGTAGATTCTTTATATCTTCTAATCTTATTATTATTAGTAAATATAACTATTTCATCAGAACAAGAGATAACTCCGACTATCTCTTCGTTTTCTTCTAATGTTATGATTGTCTCAATAGATTGTTCATTCTGAATAGAATTACCATCACGAGAAACCATAGCATTAACAGCATGGGTCATTGAACCATTTTTAATAGATTCGTAACCTCCATCTTTATTAAGTTCTTTAACTATTTCCATTAGTCTCTAGGTCTAAATGTTGAATTATAAAAGAATGACGACCAACCTTTATAAGCATTAGCATCTTGATTTTCATTAATAACAGAAGCTCTAGCTCTTTCACGAGAATCTCTCCATAACAAATATGGATTAACTGGCATAGCACCTTGTAAAGAATAGACCTGATGTTTAATTCCTCTACTTAGTAGCTTCCACATACAGAACCATTCAAGTGCTTCAATAAGTTTACCGTTATTAGGAATAACGGGTATATTACAATGAAACGTATCACTATATACAGTCTTAACTGTAAGATAGGATACGGTAACAATATCAGTATCAAAGTTTAATTGGATTGCATTAGCATCCCGAAGATACACGTAATTCTTTCCTTCGTAACCTTCGGGGTCAATCTCAACAGTACGCTTACTTTCACGTTCTCTAGCTCTTTCTCTGTCTTGAACGAAATGCTCGGTAGTACCGGAAGAGCAAGAACATTTACCTTTCTTTAAGGGGGAAATCTCGCAACCCTCAACATAAACTTTAAAAGCATTCATACAACATGGGAAATAAGCAACTCTATCAACAACATTAATAGTAGTTTCTTTTTCTTCATATTGAAGAATACCCATTTCGTTCATAGCATCTATACACCAAGCACCCACTCTAGGTATATAATCACTATTCATAATATTGAAATCATTATCAAGTCTTGCGATAATAGTTTCTACGGAAGATAGCTCTTTGTTCATTATTTCTAATATATTTTATAGTGTAACTTGGGTCAAACTTATTAATTAAAGAAAGACGATTATTAATATCAGTATCGACATTAATAATATCTTCAACAGTCTTACATTCAGATAGTATATCATCGTTACTACGTTTCATGTGAAGATTTGTTCCATAGAATTTAAATAATGGTCTATTCTTAATTGTACCATCAATCATAAGTAACTTACAATAATAAGGATTATCAAGATACTCCACATATTTAATTCCTTCGTATTTCTCACCTCTTAGTAAGGCTGCTGCATGGTCTTTCTTATTATAAGGAATAAGTCCTTGTGCAAGAAGATTTCTTTTGTTTAGTTCTGTTTTATAATAGTCAATTACTTTTTTGAACTTAACAACTTTTCCATCAGCAGTGGTAAAACTATCTCTAACTATAACTCTTTCTATGATAAGACAACCAAGTCTCTTTTCAAACTTATAAACTTTTCCTCTTAGAACTTCTTTAGATACTTCTCTAAAGAATAACTTGCAATAGGCTTCGTATTGAGGACGAGTAATGTTCTTACGATGTTTAATTCTCTGCTGTCTTATCTCATATTCTTTTATTTTACGAAGTACTCTAAAGTATTGTTTTAAGTTACGATATATATTACCGTATCTTAATTGTTTAGAAGAATCGAATTTGACGAACTTAGCATCTATTGCTGTCTCCATCTTTCTATCAACATCTAGTTCGTCAGTATTCCATTCCCAATAGTTATAGACACATACATCAAATATAGCTTCAATAGCATTTCTATTCTGTTCAATAGAATATTTGATTTTATATAATAAAGATTTGTATCTAGCTATCTTTTCAGACACGAGAACATAATCCTCTTCGGCTGTCTTTATAAAACTAGTATACATATTTCTGTGGTCGTATCTTTCACCGCTAGCCATAATTATACTTCTATTTGTTGTTTATTTATATCATCCTTAACTGGGACTTCATTAGTTATTCTCTCTACATTAAGTAGATTACGTTTATAGATTACATCTTTGATTCGTTCTACCATATCTTCGGGAATGATAAACTCATCATCATTATCGAAGTTAGATTCAACTCTTTCTGTTGTTTCAACAGGAATTTCAGTAGGTATTTCAAAAGGCGATTCAATAACAATATGTCCTAGCGGTTCAATCAAAGGATTACCATTACTATTAACATATAGATAACCATTGATATAATCATAACTTAGACTAGTACACATTCCTGGTAATGCTTTATAAAATTGAGCATTTGCTTCTTTAATAAAAGGAATAGCCATATTATCATAACCAACAGTACGAACACTAACAAAAGGAAGATTATTATCAAGACGAACTGGTCTAGGTATTCTAGTCTTACTTCTTTTAACTTTATACTTCGTACTTACAAGACTTTGAAATATATCTCCGTCAGGAACATTAATAAGACTTATCCTATATCTCTGCATTAATATCTTATCGACATTAGCATGACGCTCATAAGTCTGTCTTATCTGTTCATTGAATGTATGAATAACCGCACTACGAATAGTTTGTCTCGTAGTAAAGTTATTAGGCTGATGAATAGCATGAGCTATTTCAGATACAATTTGATTTAATGAAGCCATATTACTTTTGTTTTTGAATTAGTATTATAACAAATATAGTTATTATATTGGTATTAACAAGACTTTTATTAATAATTTTGATTCAGCACTATTATCTAGCTTACTATCTAGCTTACAAGCGTTCGCATTGTAAACATTTTTATACACGTGACGCATTTTAAGACCCGTGGTGGCACGCAATACTGTCGGATAATAGTAAGTTAAGGAAAGGTACTAAAGTCCTATGGTGAGCTTCTATGAAAGCGTAGGAAGGTGGGACATACTTTTTATTCCCCCATAAAGGAGCGTGTATACTGAAAGAGCCGACTATCTCTAGTCGACTCTCACTTGTTAATCTTACTAATAGTACTTACTTTGGATATTGATTAGGTTCATTATCTTCAAGTTCTATAAACTTTCGATAGTCTATATTGAAGAACACCAATATTGGCTTCATAATCCAGCTCCAAAATACGAAGCTAAGAATAATAGAATTAAGCACTACCTTAACATCACCTAACTTTAATGAGAAGTATATTATTCCCATTAATACAGCACATACAAGAGTTATCACTCTTTTATTCCAAGTACTTACTACTTTATCTCTATTAAGTTTGTCAACTAGTTTAATTACTAGATATGCTAGTACATTAACACAGATAACAAATGCAAAATCGAAACTAGTAGCAGTAGTACGTAGAATTTCATTAAGTATATTCCCGAAGTCCATATTACAATAAGAATAATAGAGTACCTAGAATAACACTTAATAGCATACCTGCTATCTTTACATAAGATACGACTTTCACAGGAAGAATAGTAGTAATCTCTTTCCATGCGAATACTATAATAGTAATAGCTATTATAGTTACAAACAACACTTTAACAAATATTCCCATAAGCATTAAGTTTTATATTACAGATGCAAATATAGGATTTTATTTTAAAAAGAAAAGAGAGACTACTATTATTTAGTAATCTCTCTTTAGGAATATAACAGAACTTGTATTACTTTAATTCATTAAAGTATTTCCAGAGTTTATCTTCTCCGAAGTCTACATCATCGAACCAAAAGCTGATAGCACTCTCAAATATCATATCGTCAAAGTTTCCTTTTCCGAACCACTTCTCGAATAGTTCACAGTAGTCGTGATATTGAGCATTAATAGCTACATAAACATCAGCAACTTCTACTTCATCTTCTAGTTTATCTTTGAATTTACTACAAACTTCGTGAGCTTTCTGCATATCGTATTTCTCACCGATATATTTCTTACCGTCTTTGACATGGTACATTTCATCAACAGTACGCTTAGCTTCCTGCTTATTAAAATGTTCATCACCATAATCATTATAACGTTCGTTTCCATCTACTCCAAGCATTTTCATAAGAAGCATACGTTCTTCTTCATCGTAGCCATGACTTCCATCATAACCTCGACTTTCATCATATCTATGACGTTTACCGTAACCTCTTTGTTCATCCCTGTCGTAGTTGTCGTAAGTCTTATATCCAATACGATTCATCATTCCTCTTCCACGTCCGCCACGACCACTTCTTCCGCGACCGCCACGAGCAAGGATTACCAAATAAAGCCCAAGCTCCAAGAGCAGTACCGATAATACCAAGCGTAAGACCTGCATTAGCTTTACCGTTAACATCACGGCGACCATAACCGTCCATCCCTGCACCATTATAACCTTCGGGAACGACTTTAACTTTTCAATTACTTGTATAATAAATAAGGTTTAGATTAATAAATTAAGAATATCTTATAGTAGCTACTATACACTCATAACAAAAGATAATATAAGAAGCTCGACCATTAATCTATTTTAGCTATAAACAATAATTTTATTAAAAGTTAGGTATTGTATGAACAAAATAAAAGCCCTACTTGTTATAAGCAGGGCTTAGAATTAAGCAATAAAAGTAATGTCACTCCTTTATGGGGGAATCGTTTGTTACTTCATCTTCTTTAGGATTCCATTCAGGACTTGACAATAAAGTAGCAAGTGCTTCATTAGAATAAGTTTCATAAGGATATTCAATACTAATAATTTCCAATCCTTCTTCATCAGTAGTAACTGTTCTAGTTACTTTTTCAGGAAACACTTCTTTATAATGTTGGCACTTCATCAATACTTTGTCTTTACTAACATTACTACGAGGAACTAAATTAAGTTCATCAATCTTTGCTGACTTCTCTTCATCTATATCAGCAACAGGAAATACAATGTAATCAATCATAATCTTTAAATATTAAATATTAAACTTAATGTATACATAACTACTGCAATTATAGCAAGTATTATATAAACTATTTTAAGTAGTTTATAAGGCATTATTTTCATTTATTCATTTTTTATAAATATAGGATTAGTTAAATCAATTATCTCGTCTCTTTCCATTAGATTCTTTAGGAAGTTAATCTGCAATAGTGGAATGGTTTTAGGATAGAGGATTAGTTTGTAGAATACCATATTAGCAAATCCTGCATTACCATCGCCAGCGATACATATTCCATTTGTATCTTGTTCACTTCCTCTAGTTATAACATTACCGTTATAATTTGTAGGAGTAATAAAAGATATATTGTCCGGTAGTTCTCCTTCCATAATGTCAGTTCTTTTATAGAAAACAAAATTATATGCTTTATCCCATTCAAGTAACAAAGCATTTCCATTGCCTCCTTCATACACTTTACTTCCTTTTATTAAAGGACAACCCTGTTTTTTTAGCCATTTCCTTTTCATTATTGCTGTAAAATCATCAAGTGCAGGAATATTAGAATTCTTACTATAATCAGTTACTGCATCGTATACAAGACCATTTTCATATTCAGGAAGAACTTCGATAGTTATATCACAATCGAAAACTACTTCACCTTCTACCATAGGAGTAATAAATATTCCTACCCAAACATTACGAGTTAAATCTAACAATGTTTCTGTTGGAGCAAACGATTTAGCTAATTCGTGAGTACCATTACCTAGATACACTAATGTTTCTTCTGTTGCATCTTCTGTGGCTAAATATCTGTAACCAAATTTACTTTTTCCTTCAAGTCCACTTACTTTAATTTTAAAAGAAGGTATTTCTTTAACATTAAGAAGAGAACCATTTAGTTTTACATAACTAAACAGTAAACCGTTACCTGCAATTAACACTTTAGTGATATGTAATTTATTATCATCAATATTCCATGTAAAAGTCCCTGTTGGCATTTGTTCCCAAGTTTTATTAGCACCAAACACAACAGGATAACCATTATAACCAGACATACCTTCGTAAGCAAAGTTAGAGTTAGTCAAATCATAATCACCTACGGCTACGCCTCTTTGCTGAATAGTAGCTTTATCTACATCAAAATTAGTTTTACCATAAGCATCCCAGTAATAAGGAGGTAACTCTACCTTAGCTTCAATACCTACATACTCGTTCAGCTCTTTAATCTTATCATCTGTTGAGATTTCATCGAAGAGCATGAAGTCATAGAGAGACATTTGAGCAAAATTAGATGTTGTACCAGTATTACAACCAATTACTGGTACTATTACACCTCCCGAAGAAGAATTAGCAATTGTAATATTATGCGTTATACCTTTTAGAGAGTAAGTTTCAATATAATTGTTTTCTATCCCATCTATATAAGTCTTGCCATCTAGATTACGTGCTTGGTACGCTATTCTTGGATTAGTTGCGTCATCCTCATTAGTTGTAAGAATAGCAAAGCTTCCCGATGCTCTCTGGTCATACAATAATGTAGGAGATTTTAACCAGTTTGTCTTCATCAACACTTGTTTACCACCGACCGTAGAAGGAATAGTAACAAAGTCGTCTACACCATCAAATTGGTATGAACCATCTTCATTAACTCCGCTTCCTTCTGCATAAGCCGAGTTATGGATAACTCCATTATTACCATGACCGGATATATCAGGAATATATCCTAGTATCTTATAACTGCTATTAGGTATTCTTAGTCTGCTAGGAGACAGGATACATTTAGGTTCATTATTATCAAATATATAAGCACTTTTAGCCTTAAATACCATTGTTTTTTCAACAATAACTTTAGAACTAGTTACTTGATTGTCATTCAATAATAATCCAAATATATTATATATATTAGGAAGTAGATTAGAATCAGCGGCAGAACCTATTCTAGTAATAGTAGAACCAACTTTGAATTTACCTCCCCAAGATACTTCATTACCATTCTCATCCTTGAATCTCAATAGAACCGGATAAGGTTGTACAATGTTCTCGTATCTGATGTACTCGTCAATAGTGATGTTTATCTTTTGAGGGGATTTAGAAGTTATATAACTATATATATTATATCCCGGATTTGACGGTCTTTTCTCAACAATTATACCTGATAATTGAGGGCTTACAACTTCTTTAAGTTCACTAGCATCATTATCAAAAGTAATTTGAAAAGCTAATTTTGCTCCGATAACAATGTAATCACCTACCTTTATTGACTTCCAAGTATTAGTACTATCTATTTGATAATATCTTATCTTATAATTAGCATTAGCTTTAATAACAGGTCTAAACTCCACCATATCCGGATACAGCGTACCCAGCTTATGCTTCTTCAACTGACGCTCTATCAAGAACTCGGACATACTATATTGGAAAGACATGAGAGAGTAGATAGCTCCATTGAAGAAACGAGAATCATTATCTCGAATTGTTCCTAACCACATATCAGTGCCATCTTCTGCTGCACCTGCTGTTATAGATTGCCCGCAATAAGAGTATTTAGATAAATAAGATATACTTCTAGTAGAAATAAAATTTAGACCAGAAGTAGCTTGACCAAAACTATAAACACTATTTCCGGCAGTTTCCACAAATGCCCCCGGATTATTCTTTGACGATATAGCTCCAATATTAGCAAATATTTCTCTATCGGTTACTACCGTATAATCCTTGTAAATTGGCATCCCTGTCACCTTACCGAAGTCATTTACTCCGTCAAGTAATAATCCTCCTTTACAACTAGGAATAAATGTAACAGTTACTTCTCCTGCATAATTAAGATTAACATAAGATACAGCAATTGTTGGTTCTATGTCTTCGGGATATTCAAATTCGTTTAATCCACATATAGTAACTTGCGTAGGTGTATTAGCTTTTACTGGATATTCTTTTCTTATACTCTCTTTATTTCCTTCATTATTAGTAAAAGCTGTCGAATTAATCCAATAACAATCTTTGTCAGTAATAATAGTTACTTGATATGAAGTATTATCTTTTATAATAGATTGTACTATCCAATAGTGATTAGGGGTATTAGACTTTACTTTGTAACTAAACTCATTATAAATAGTAAGTTTTTGTCTAGCTTCATCAGACAGGATGGTATAATCCTTAATAGTTTCAAAAGGTTTTGCAGCAATACCACTACCGCCTTTCCAAGCTAGATTATTCATTTGAATATCTCTTCCATTACCACTATAATCAATAAGTTTATCATTAAAGTCAGCATGATTATCATTAGTAATACCTTGTTTAGTTATATTACAAAGCATATCAGGTTTAAGAGTTCTATCCAAGTTGAAGTAGGCGATTACTTGGTTGATTTGGTCGGTGGTCAGCACCTTGTTGGCGATGATTGTCCAGTACCAAGCAACGGAAGATAGTTGCGCAGATGAATGAGTTCCGTTTACACTAAATACAGAATCAATATTAGCTGGATTAGCCTTATCAACAGAATAATCTTTTTTATCTCCTAATATATCGTTTACAATAGCTATATTAGATAAATTTCCCTTATATCCATATATACCTATTTTACCTATTGCGCTAATAGTATTTGTTAAGAAATCATTTCCTTGAATGAAATAGTTGTTTCTTGCATAACTTTGAGAAGGAATAAGTCCTATCTGATGAATCATGCTCACCACTGTAATTTCATTACTTCCTCCCAGCATCTCCTGTACGGTCTTGGTGGAAGTAATCAGGTCGTCGATTCCGTCGGTGACGAAGGCACCTACGAAAGAGGGGATTTGAGTTATTGTTATAGTATTAGTATCATTCTTTACAACTTGAAATCCCGAAGTATTGGTAGTTTGCGGTTTAGCAGTTCTTATATCAGCAGGTAATGTATACTCTCCGTCTTTACCCATCGAATAAACATTACTTTGTCCGTTTGAATCATAATATCTATAAATCAACTCTTGACCTTCTAATAAACCTTTTACTTGTATCTTAAAAGAAGGCATATCGGCACTATTGGTTAGTTCAGTGTTAGCAAACACTAGCCATCCTGATAAGCCATTATAACTACTACTAAAAGGAGAAGAAGTTGTTTCTTTACTTTGAGCCCATATTCTCGTATTAGAAAGCTCTGTCTCATACTTCCCAAACCCACTATTCAGCTTGAAAGCTGCGTTGCTGATTACAAAATCTCCACCTCTATCTTTTATTTTATTCTTGATAATGTTACGGTCAGTACTATCATTTGATTTACCATAGGCTGACCATACCCCTACAAGAGCGTCTTTAAGTTCAGGCGGGAAATATATCCCACCTGTAACTCTAGACTTAAATCCTATGGCATTGGCGTTACCAATACCAGTTATATTAGTACCCATATTGTAATGTATCAGCAACAGCGTTATTAACTTGTTTAACTAACTCAACATTCCAACCGGAATAAATAGTTGTAGTAATAGGTTCTTCCATACCTGCAAGAACTACTTCTACTTGTATTGGGTCTTCGGTTATATTCTTTAATAGGAAAGGTTCTTTACCACCCATTCCATTAGGAATAGAAAACTCTGCAACAGCTTCAACTTTACCCATTATAGAAATCTGTAAACTATTAGCTGCATTAGCTCTGTTATAAATACGGTTATCCATGATAATTACTTTTAAATGATTATTAATTGGTCTTTGTAACATTCCCCCGTAAAGAGATGTGATTACTGTTAATACTCACTCCTTTATGGGGGACGCTACAAGAAACTAAATTTTGTTTAATTATACAATACTATTATCAACTTTTTGTTATACCATACCTGTATCCCATCCACTAGGAACATTATTACCATTAGTAAGATTAGCCTTACGCATAGCATAGAATACGTTCGCTCTATTAACAGAGGATAGATTATTTAGCCAATTCCAAAATTCAGGAACACTACCAGTAGTAGAAGTCGCATTATAGAACACACCAGTAACATTAGTAAGTTGTTTATGTTTATTAGCATTAAACAATGTAGAACTAATCTTCTTAGGACTTCTACCTGACCAGTCTCCTTGGCTTTGCCCACTAGCAAAAGCATAACTAATATTCCTTAGATTAACATTCTTAGCGAATATATTATCGTCTACTTGTTGTGCTTGACTAGCAGTTGATTCAAATTGTGCGGCTAAGAACAAACAAGATATATCCTGTAAGTTAATACAATCAATTACAAATTCAACAGGCACAATAACATCGGCAGGAATTACACAGAAATAGAACATATAAGATATATTAGTTAATTTAGTTAATCCTGCGAACATTTGCTTAGAGAACATTTCACCAATATCTCCTGTGGAATTATTCCATTTATATGGAAGAATTAAAGGACAACAATGGAATGTCATTGATAAATCAGTAACATTACTAACTGGTTTAAATAAGTTAGTTGGAATACGACCACGAATACCATAGTTAAAGTAATCGTATGTTGGGTCTCCATTAGATCTACCACTACCACTAAACACACCGTTAATAACCATATTAGTTTCATTAGTACAATAATAGAATAAGTCAGGCGAACATAAGTAATTTAATACTTTTCTATTAGCATGAACAGAACTAGGTGGAGCAATTGAAGCAGCAGTATCTTTAAATACATCAGGTATAGTAGGAGAACAATTTATTGTTCCATTTGAAACATCTGTATAAAGACTACTATTTAATATAATATCTTCAAGTCCACTAAGTCCATCGTAGGCATATTCATTCCAAGCATATTCATATTTATCATAATCTTTATTTAAGATTACTCTATGAATATCTCTATTATAGTTAATCATTGTCTTCTCTTCATCAAGATATTCTCTAGGGTCATAATTAGGATTAAGAATATATTTAACTGGATTATATTTTTCATTAGGTACTATAATATCTCCATAATTGCTTGACGTAAGATTACCATAATTCATAGTATAAGCCTGTGCTTCTGTACTTTGGAATCTCTCTAAACAATAAGACATATTAACTATTGTCTTTCTAGGAAGAGTTCGTTGTTTACTATAAATAATCTCTACTGGCATTTCAGCACTTTCAATCCAATTACCGTCACTATCTATACCATAGTTCTCTGTAATATTCTGACTAGCTGCATCTACTTCATTCCAACCTTTATAGCTAACATTAGAAGTTTGTTCCATATAGAATAGTCCATAAGGAATAAAACCTTTCTTAACGAAGCTAGTTTCTATTTCAGAGAAACATCTATGAACATTAATTAGTTTACAATTAGAGAAGCCCTTACCAGTAAGCGAGTACTTACAATTCTTCATATCATAATATAGATATGATATATTAGTAAGATTGTAATTAGTCTTAAATGAATTAAGAGGAAGCTCAACTACTGTATTAGCAGGAAGAACTAAACCGGAGAAGAATCCCGGTATTTCAACAATTGCACTACAACCAGTAAATACATCATAAGGAAATACTTCATCACCTTCTTTAAGAAACTGTTTAGTAAAACCTTGGAAACTACCTAATGTAGATTGATTAATAGCTTGCTGTCCTGTTATATACTTCAATGAGTTTCTTAATCTACTGAACATTGAGTTGTGGATTGGGAAAATAACATTAGAACCTGAATCTAAACTAAACGAATCATAGATACCATACAAAGCTGTCGGGAATCTTACTTGTGTCTTATTCTTAACCGTACCACCAAATATATTATATAAAGAACCAGTAGAATTAACAAGTCTTTTAAATGAACTTTGAATATATTTAAGTTTAGTATTCTTATAGAATAAAGGACAATACTTTACTCCATCTTCTACATCTTCATCTGTTATTTGATTAAAGTATATATTAGAATTATTAAACATAATATTTAAATATTCTAAATCAGGAAGATTAGAAAGAAGTGTTCCACAATCAGCACTAACAAGATGCTCATCAATAGTACTATCACTAGGACAATTATTAATATTATCTACAAACTTAATAGTTCCAGTACTAAAATTACTTAGTCTTTTAAGTTTAGAAGGAACATTTCCTTTAAACTTAGCTAAGAAAGCAGGACTTGTATATCTAGTACCACCGAAATAAAATATATTATCCATAACTTGTAAATTAACAAGAGGACTAAATAATCCATTATGTTCAGTAGAGCCATAATCATAAGTACTAGTTAATATTTTAAAGTCTTGTGCCTGTAATCCCCAAAATAGTGAATTCATTATAACTACTTTAGTACAATGATTAAACATATTTCTTCTAGGACTATCTAGTAAATCCCATTTAACATTCTTAGCACTAGCAAAACAACTATCAAGATTAGTTACATTATCACACTTATATAAAAAATAATAAACATCATATATACTACAATTAGTAGCATTGAACATATAAGTACAATTAGTAGTACCAATAGTAAAATTAGTTCCTAAATCAGTATTATTATCCCAAGCAGCCTTCCCTTCTTCTGTACTAGTATCTGAACCAAACCATTCTCCCATATAATCAGGAGTAATACCTTCTACTTTTTCTTTAGGCTCATGAATGTAAAAATTACCACATTGAGCAAATATAGAAGTACCATTAAGTTTAATATGTCCAAATATTCTTTTAAGATTAGAGCAACCAACAAAGAAACTACCACCTACATTGAAAGGAGTATTTCTATTATTATCAAACTTAAAGTAATGCACACCTTTAGCATTTTGAACTGATAGACTAGTAAGATTAAGTTTACTAATATCGAATATCTTATTTTCTTTATAAGTAGGAATAGCAGCATTACCATATTGGATTGCTGATACCTTACTATTAGAAATATTAAGTGTTCTAAGATTAGGTAAACTTGAAGCTACTTGAATATCATTAGGTGTATTAGTACTAGATACATTTAATTCTTTAATATTAGGAACACCTACTATATAAACAGTTAATGATTCATTAGTACATTGAGATACATTAATGATTTCAACATTATTACAATTGGATACATTAAATGTAGTTAAGTTAATGTTGTTAGTACAAATTATAGACTTTAAGTTAGGACATGAAGTAATTCTTATAGTATGTAAGTCTCCTAGATTACTAAGGTTTAATTCAGTAATCTTATCACAAGAATCAATAGTAACAGTTTTTAACCGTTTACAACCAGAGAAATCTAGTCTATCCAAGAACGGTTGATTAACTAAACTAATACCTTCAACAGCTGAATTAGTAATATTCAGTAATGCAAGAGAAGCATTAGGCAAAGATATAGAAGTTACAATAGAACTAGATATATTCAAATCTTTCAACTTGGTATACTTTTCTATATTAACCGTAAATGTACCTTGTCCAATGTTACCGCTCCAAAACTTAGTATTACTTAAATCAATATGTCTTACGTCAGAATAGCCTTCATCATTAACGAATACTGTTTCAAATGGAATAGGAGAATCACTAAGAGTATCAACAGAAGACAAGTCTAACTTAGAGAAACTAGGAAGTTTCATAGTAGATATAAATCGTTGGAATCTCATTCCGCCTAATCCTTCAATATCATTAATTTGAGGAGTATTATTAATAGTAATTTGTGTATTGAAAGAACTGATAGGAGATAATCTAATTTCAGTAGGTTTACCTTCTTCTAAGAAATATCTAGTATCAGTAGTATTACCAATATTAACCACAAATATTGCAGGACAATTAGACGTAATAATGAGTTTAGGATTAGTAGCTTCTGCACCACCTGCGGAAAATGTACCCTTATTATTATAAGGTTGAATATTAGCAGCATTGCTATACTTAAATACTCCGTCAAAGAACCAAACTCTCTTCTTCATCCAATCTCGAACATACTCAACACGAGTACCATGTAGAAATTCAATATTAGCATAAGAAGGTTGTCCACCTGATTCACCAACATAAGCAGTAAGATACTTAACATTATAATCATAATTAAACAGAAGCTCTCCACAATCTTTAGTTTGAGCTGCAAAGTAATTATCTATATAATCATTAATATCTTTACAAATAGTAGCATTGTTTCTCCATAAGTCCCAAAGAGTTTCAAGAGAACTATCGAATACTCCAGTATTAGCAAAGATAGTATCTCTTAATACATCCCACATACGAGAACTATAAGTATCATATCCACCGTCGGCAGCGTTTTTAGTAATAACTAATGAGTTAACATTATTATTATCATTATTACTAAATGTATCTAACCAAGCAGTTTTAGCAACAGATTCAAGAGCTACATTATCAAGACCATTACTAGTATCCATATCATAGAATCTGATAAACCACTTATTAGCCCCACCAACATCATAACAGACTAAAGTTAAGTTCTTACCTAATGAATCAACAAGCCCATACTTTACACACGTTAATAAGTAAGAGTAAGCATTCTTAATTGAGAACTTAGTATCAAGTTCAGCAGCAAGAGTAGACCAACTAGATTGTGCAGGATATTCGCCAGAAGTTTCTTTATAACCACCGGAAGTTTCATCCCAAATATATTTCTTAACTGTTGATGAAGTCATTTGAGCAAAGATAGAGAATAACTCTTGTAATGCTCTCCAAACATTATCGTCAGTAACAGGTGCACTAGGCTCTAGCCAATTACCACCATTATATTTAAATTCACCTACATGTTTGATAATAGATAAATCGTCTTGCATAAACAATGCTAATGGTAATATCTTTTCTCCATCTACAATAACATTTGCATTTTCCCCAAACTCATAAGAATAAACTTTTCTTTGGTCTATGTTTCCGAATAGTTCATCTTGAGCATAAGTATGATAAGAAGTAACAAAAGCAGGAAGTTTATTATCAACATATTCACCTGCTGTATTCTTTATCTTAGTAGTAAAGTCTTTCATAAATCGGAATCCCATATTATAATAAGCTCCACGACCTAAGTTAAAACTATATATACCAAGCATAGTTTGAGTTTCTTCCCTATCAAACTGAATAAGAAGAACAATAGGAAAACCTTCAAGCGTTTGTTTAATAGTAACTTTATCTTTTACAGTTCTATCACGAGTATCTACTGGACGATGAGATTCAAGTTGTTCCATAGGCGGAGTTTTCTCAAATAAGAAATCCGAGTTATCATTAATCCATTTACCAATAGAAGCATTATTAGCATGAGCACTGTCAACAACGTCAGCTTTAAGTGTAAACTGTCTTTCAGGAAACCATGTCTCTCTAGGTTGGAATAGCTCATAATCAAGATTACCGCCATCATCATCTTTAAGCATCTTATCGAATCTTATCTCTAAGTTCTTAATAAGATTGTTCAAAGTAGAAGTACCTTGCTTAGAAACAGAAACATCAGTAGTATATTCAGAGCTAGACTTTCCCGAAGTTGGACTAAAGTAACTCATAGTACAACCACTATACCAATTATTATTCTGACCTCCAATCTCTTCAAATATAGCACGAGTAAAACCAGTATTAGCGCAATTAATCAACATTATATCAACTGGTAATACTCTAGTAGTATCAGAGATAAGACTGTTGAAATTGACACTAGCATACGTTTGGTTAATATCGTCCCATAGAGTAGAATGAGGTTCTGAATCAGAAGTAGAGAAGAAGTTCTTTAACTTCATTCTATTGTATTCAGTAAAGTCTACACTACCATCAGATAAAAGAGTTGCTTTAGCTTTAGAGTTCATTGCATTAATAACAATTTCTTTATCATTAGCAGGAACACGGAACAACTTAATATCATAGAAGTTAACATCAGCAAAGTTTTGAATCTGTCCTGAATTACTAATATCGCAACCAAGATATATCTTAGAATTAGTCTTCCAAGTAAAGTCAGTCTTTATTTCACGAGCAGCATTAAGTATACCATTGATAAAGATACCGACAATCATCTTTCCTTGATTCTTATTAACTATAAAATCAACAGTATTAATAACGTTCTGTTGTATCTTACAACTAATAGTTTCTTTAATATTACCATCTGTATAAGACCAAGTAATATCTTCAAGACCTACTTTAATACCTTCGGAGAATTGTTCGTCAGTATTGTAATCCCCTATAAAGAAGATTGTTCTATTTGAGAACGGATGAATATCTGACTTGAATGTACATGATAATCCAAACCCTTGTCTCGACCAATTATTAAGAGTTGTTATATCATCTTTAAATGGTTGTACATCAATAACACCATAGGCTTCTCCTGATATACGTAACATAGATTGTCCATTCTTTGTTAAGAAGCCTGATAGTACTCCGTTTGTATTATATACATTAAGATTGGTTACAGCACCACTAGGAGTAATAGAACCAGGCGCAGTAAATGTTGGTTCATTACTAGTCCAAACTTTAGTAGTAGATACTTGAGGGAAACTTTCTTGACGAACGTGCCAACTAGCATATCTACTATTATTAGGATTTTGGTCTGCAATAAGAGCTTGGGAACTAGATACTACTTCACAAGCAAGAACTGTATCAGTTACAGGGTCTCCTTTTTCAGACCAACAACGAAGTGTAATATTCCAATTACCAATAACATCTCCTTCTATTGGAATAGCGTAACTAAACACTTGTTGTTTACCGCGCTGAACATATTGATTATCATTATAGTTTCCTTCATCGAAGTAACCTATATCTTTAGTAATACCATTATGTTCGATTCTAATTGCATAATAAATAAGACTAACTCCTGCAAGATATGGAGTAAATGCAAAAGAAATATTACCGCTTTGAGAGAACTTAGTTCTTTCAACTCCTGCATCTACTTCTGCTTTACTAGTAATACCTTCTACTAGAACAACAAGATTAGCACCATCTTCCACAACTACACGATTCGTTACTTTATCAGATTGAACAGTAGCTTCATTCATTGAAGTAAATGCTTGTGCTTGTATACTATAAGAACTACCTGCTATAATATTACCTAGTTCCCATAAGTTAACATTAACTTGTTTAGGAGCAGTAGAGGTTGTCTTACCTAATTCAATAGTTTTAGTAGCACCATTAGTCACATTTGTGACAACAAGGTTAACATTTGAACCAATAATCTTACTAGTAATACTATAAGTAAAGAAGTAGTCAAGACCAACAGTAGCAGTATTACCTGATACAGTACTAGTAAGTTTAATACTAGCTTCTACTATATTAAGCAAATAAGATTCAGCAGAGAATCCGTCTGTATCACTAGCTGTGATTACAACAGAGTGATTACTGTTAGCAGAGAATTTATCTAGTTGCGGAATAGTAAGAACTCCAGGAGTATTAGTCCAACCTTCTTTTCCTTCGATAATATTATTACCATCAAGAGTAACAGTAATAAAATATCTCTTATTATTCTTACTAGAAGTAATAAGATACTCTAACTTAATATTAGTAGTAACAGTAGAATAAAGATAATTAATATTACCTTCTTTTACTATATTACCATTAGTAAGAGTAACCTTATCACCAGTAGTTCCACCACCGCCACCGCTTCCGCCACCACCGTGTTCGGCAAGCCAAGCAATATATCCACCTTGCTTCTTTAGTTCTTGTTCATGACGAACAAGAACGTCATTAAGACTTTCGCCAGTTACTCCTTCTTCTGCTACTTTAGGGTCGATAAGACGAGGGTCTTCAACAATAATACCAGTAGCTTTTCCAGAAGAACTTATATCCCAATTACCAGTTTTAGGATTATACCTTTTAATATTATCTGCCATAATTAACCAATATTATAAGTTGGAAATTTCACATTAATTATATCATTACCATTATTAGTTTCTCCATTACCACCAACAACTCCATAAGTTGGATTCAACCCTTGAAGATTAACATTGTACTTACCGGAGTTATTAAATATATTAGATAACTTCTTAACAGTAACTTGTAAATTAGGGTAATAATGTAAATCATCTACCTTACCTGACTTTAAGAAATACTTAATATAGAAAGGATAACGTTGACCTGCATTTACTTTAGCTGTAACATCGTCTCTACTATTAATAGTAATACTAGCAGGAAAGAAATACCTTAACCACGGAATATTAGGACTAGGAAGTTCTTTATTACTAGTATGTTTATATCCACTAGCCTGACACATAAGATATACAGGAGCAGTTATTTCTTCTACTAATTGAAATGTACACAAGTGTTTCAACATATCAAAGTTAGTATTATTTTCCCAAGATTTAGGGAAAGATTGCCCTTTTAACGCACCTTCGGCAGTTTCCGTATATAATTCATCAGAATTAAAATCCTTCTTTAAAACGTCCGCAGTGACCTGTATGATAGGCTTCATAGAGCTGTTTTCGTTCTCTAAAATCGGATAACTGCAACTGTAAGTATGTTTGTGTCCGCCAAGACATAAACGGTAATTGTGGGTCTGTAAGAACTTTGAGAACCAATAAGCGTTAGCTTTAGTTGTATTGAAATTCAATCTACTACCACTTCTCTCAACACTAGTGTTTTCTTCATTATTCCAATAAAATGAATTAATAAGATTTTGAGTAATAATAGTAAAAGGCATTTCATGGCAATAAGCTATCTTAGCTTTAGCATTAATTGCATTAGCATCATCTCTTTCACACCATTGTCTTATCAAATCATACATCACACCAGTAGTAGTAAGTCCGTAAACGTCTCTTTCAGTATTAGCACTTATCTCACTATTAACACATAAGAAATGGGTATGACCAACATCAAAAGAATATAATGATTCGACAAATATCTCTTTATCTTCAACAGTAAATACTGGCGGATTATTTTCATCCATTTCGTAACAATAGAAGAATCTAATATTAGTAGCATTAATCTTAGAATTATCGCCACCATCACCAAGAACATATACATTAGCCGGAGTTAAATCATTGTTACCAACAGTTACCATTTCAGCAATATCGTATAGTGGTTCTCTTCCTGCTTCATAATCTAACCATTCATTAATACGATTACCATTCTGTGTCATATCGCCAGTATTAATCATAAAGTAACACACAGATATGTTACTGGTTCCATATCTATTAAAGTCCTTCTTTATTTGTCCGGCAGTTATTCTCCATACATTATATTCATCCCAATTAAAGCCTTGTTGGTCGGAAGTCTGAACAAAGTTAAGAACTTCACTCCCTGTATTTTCACTCATAACTACAAATCTACGAATATCGCTCTTATAAGTTTCATCTCTACCTACATAATATTCGTAATAAATATTCTTATCCCTTGTATGAGTATCATATTGTTCTCCTAAATGAGTAAGTATTACTTTATGAGTAGTAAAAGGAGTACCATCAGTAGTTATTGCACGAATACGATTATAATATTTACGAACACCAGTCTCATTTTTAAATGATTCTACTTTAGTCCAATTAGTATAACTACCGTCACTTCTATATGCACGATACCATAAATACTCATCATAGTAACCTACTGACACCCAATTGAAACACCTACTAGCATCATCATTAGGTTCATTAGATTCATTAAAAGTATAACAAGCTTTTCTACCTAAAGTCATAGTAACCTTATTAGGTTTAGTATGGTCTAGTAAAGTCTTATTAAAGAATATATTCTTGTTCTCAAAGCTAGCACGTGGAGTATAAGAATCTACTCTAGGTATTATGTTTGCTTCGAGATTAACAAAGTACATATCATTAGCGTTATTTCTAGCACTAAGAGCTTTAGTAGCTTGACTAACATTGTCCATAGTATAGTACTTAGTAAATAAATACTTACTAGTAAGATAACCGTAAGCAGTATTTTCAGCAGCATCAACTTTATCAGCATCACCAGCATTTAAGATTTGAAGTCCAACTAAATCAATATAACCTTTAGATACCCTTATAGGGGAGGTCGTGTTATTATAAGGATTCGCAACAGAATTAGGTGATGTTCCCCAAGTCAAGAAGAACTTAGCTTTCTTATTATCAAACTTAATAAGATTACCATCACTAGCATACCATTCCATATCATAAGTCTCAACTTTAATACGAGTAGTATTAGTATTCATTACTGAACATTGAGCACCTCTAATTAAGAATGTCGAACCTGCTTTGATATTCCCCCATAAAGGGAGTACTTCCCAGTTTCCACCTTCTGTACCATACTGTAATGATAGTCCATTAAGAGATACATCTTTACCTGTAAGATTACTAAGTTCAACGAAGTTATGAGAACATGGATTATAACTATATTCGTCACTAGTAATACCGCCACAATACAAAGAGTTAATATACAACTTTTGTAGATATAGAGTAGTTACATATATCCAACCAGTTCCAGGTTCTTCTTGTCCACCAGTAGGTTCTGCTTGCGGTGTATCTAACTCTTTCTTATATACTACTAGCTGTCCGTTATTATTAACCTTAACACGATATACTTGTCCATTAGGGGCAACGAAACCAATAGTATCTAATTTATCTAATGCTTCATAATCAATACTGCCGCCACCGCCTGAACTAGTACCAGTAAGATTAACAGGTTCTCCATTAATCTTAGTATATAGACGTTTTACATCAGTAGCAATTAGAAGTTCGTAATCTACGAAATTATTAAAGTTATCTTGGATTTCTTTAAGAGTACCATAATGCCCACGAACCGCTTTAGTATTTGGTTCATATTCATCTGTTTCAGGTTCAAAGCTTTCACCAACAGCAGCAACTCTAATTGCTAATTGTCCTGTATTAGGGTCAATAGGAGTATATTCTTTTAATACAGACTTAGTAAAAGTATTACTAACATGACCGGGATTTATAATTAAATCTCTCTGATGAACAATAGTATCAAGATACTTTTGTATCACTTGAATAGATTGAATTATAGGAGCTAGCTTTTCATCTTCTTCAAGAGCTGCCCCTAATCCAGAAGTATCTACCCAAAGAGAATTTGTATTAGCAGGAGGATTGTCTTGTATATAAACAGTTTGAACTAGTTCATTTCCACCACCTTGTTGCTTAACTACAAGATTCTTGTTTTCAATACCTCCATTAAACCAATACTCATTAATAATATTATTTTGTTTAATACCTACTGTAAGACCTACTGAACGTAATTCAGGAGGTAATTCTTTCATAGCTTCTGCAATACTATTATAAGGTCCATACTTAGCATCAACATCAGGTAGAGGATTATAATTATCATCTACACTATTGTTAACAAGAGGCTGACCTATACTTATTCCTTTTCTCATATTATTTATTTCTACAAGTTATACGAATATCATCATCGAATATAGAAGGAGAATATAAGAAGAATACATTATAATGAATACCATCATAAATTCCACCTGGATTATTTGTCTTATAAGCACCTTCTTTTCCGTCCCAAAGAGTAGTAACAAGAATAGTACCATATTCAGCTTTAACAAGAGTCATTAACTTATCAGGTATCAATAAATAATGGATTTTCTTTTTCTGTTTAATAATAAAAGTATTATTATTACTTCCCGTAATAGTTCTAGGAGTGTTACCTTCAATACCTATGATATCATTAATAGACATTTTATCAAATACTTGTGGAGCAATATCCGTATGTCCATAATACATTACATTCATAGAAGGAACAGAAACACATTCTACAATATAATCATTAGAATAATAAGTCTCTCCATCTTGTCCTTCTACACTAGCTCTGAATATATAAACTTGTCCTACTTCTGCATTAAGAACTAATTCATTGAACTTAACAGGACTATTAACAGATAAACCTGAAGCTATTATATTTTCTCTTTCATTAATTACTTGATAAATAGTAAGAGTATCTTCAACTACATATTCTCTATTAGCTATGACAAAATTAGCTTCATTATATTTTATCTTTTGAGAACCAGTTATAGTAATAGGTATATTTAGTTCAAATATCATAAATACTGGTTTCTCATCAGTAGTATATTCATCACAACCGAATTGTAGAGAATTATTAATGTAATTAATAAGTAAATCTGCTTGCTTCCAATACCCTAGAGTATAAGCTGCACAAGCAGATTGAAACATATTCCAACAGTTAATTACTTGACGATTGATACCTTTACAAGTAGAAGTACAATCTTTAATCATATCTACTCCTAAGTCACTTAACTTAATAAGTAGTTTTTTATAAACACAATTATACTTACTTGGAACATCAAGATAAGTATACATTCCATCTTCGTTCTTTCTCATTGCATTACTATTAATTCGTTATACATTGCAATTAGATTTTGCTGTTGTTCTTCACTAAGTTTAGATTCTACATTAGACATATTACTAAGAATAACCATAGCATTATATCTACATATATCTTCATTAGTAAGAATGAATCCAATGTTGGAGAGGTGTACAACTTGTACACCTCTATCAACCAATTTGCTTTTTACATTATCGAAGTTTATGTCCATTACTTTAATGTATTATTTGTTATATAAGTTATGTAAGACTGAAACTTCAAGTTTATTTTATTATTAAAACTAGATATTTTATCTTCTTTACTAAGATTGTCATTAAACACTATCTCTATTATAGACTTCTCTACTGACGGCATCCAATCCTTTTTCATATTATCACTAACCTTTACTCCATTAATTTTATATAAAGCTAAGCTAGAGAATACACTGTAAAACTCTGCATTAACTATATTATGGATATTAGCAAGTATATTATCTTTATTAGTATGGACGTGGTTATTAATAACAGTATTAGTAACGAACATTGTCAATCTCATTGCCGAAGCGAGCATAGAATCTTCTATTGCAGTCTTACATTTGTCCTTATCTTTATCTATGATATTCTTTGTAATATCAGTAATAAACATTGAGACTTGTAGTAATGACTTAGATACTTCATCAAGAGTATTGCTAATAGAACTAACAAACTTTTCGCTTTCAGTCTTTTTCTTATTGTCCAACCACTTATATAGTAGTAGGAAAATAGAAATAGTTATCAAGGAACTCAAGCCTTGATTAAGAGCAGATTCGATAATTTCTTTCATCCCTATTTATGATTAAAGGGATTACTACTAATTTTAACATTAATAGCAACCCCTTTATTAAACTATTACGAGTTATATTTACAATATCTTCTTTAAGCTCCTGCTGCTGCTGCTGCTGCTGCTGCCGGAGTATTAACAGATGCAAATATTGCTTCAAGAGTAACTATTTGAGTAGCTCCTGTCGGAATAGCAAGATGAATAATAGTTTTAACATTTTCGGTACTACCACTACGAAGGTCACGATGAGGATAGAAGGTTAGTGTAAATACTGTCCAACCGCCTGCATTAGAGAACTCCGGCAAAGTATATAACTTACGAGCATCATTGCTAGTAGAATTAATACCTTCACCACCAATACAACGAATCTGTAATTCTTTAAGAGCAGCGTCATCATTAATTGGTTTCATAGCTTTTGTAGTAGTTACTTTTGCTCCAAATAACGAATCTCCTGCAATCAGATTCCATGCTTCATAATCAGTACCAGTTACGGTAATTTTAGCAGCAGTAACACTAGCAGTAAATCCTTCATTCTTACCAAGAGAATTAAGTTGAGTACTTAACTTCTCAGCAATAATAGCAGCAGTATCACCTTCACGAGCACGTTCACTAGCCGACCACTTATAACGTTCATTAAGAACAGTATGAGCTTTAGCCATAGTTAACGTATAATCCTCTCCTTTTACAGGGGTAGGAACAGTAATTTCCGCACTAAATTTAGTTCCGGCAGCATAGACACTCTTAACATAAGAGAAACGTCTAGTATCAATATCAGATACAATATTGGTATACTTGCTCTTATTAGCAAATGCTCCACCACCAACAAACAAGGTAAACATCGGAATGTTCTTAGTAAGAGCTTCCGAGATGATTGCACCTTCGTTGTCATAAAGAGCAACAGCACCCTCTGTAATACCTTCTGCATTAACAGCAGCTAAAGTGGCGGGAGTAGTAGCTAATACAACATCACCTGCAAACAACAGTCTTTCCATTTTATTCTAATTTAGATAATTCGTTTGAAACTTTCTCATAACTATTATTATTAGAGATAGCATTAAAGGTATTAACAGCTCTCTTAATAACTTCGTGCATAGCAACATCTGATAGTTCATTCGTAGTATTAGTTGCAATACTAATTAGAGTAGGATACTTAATATAATTAACTAATAACTTATCTATTTCAAATGTTGCAATTACTTCAATATTAGATTCAGTCTTATAACATATAGGACTTATAACAATAGACTTTGAATGATAATCGTTCATCGTTTCACTCACTAAGTCTAAGTCTATCAATCTGCAACGATAAGACTTATCCCCCTTAAAGGAGTAGACAGATGTGTAGAACATGGGTGTTGGATAGTCGTTTAACTCTATCTTATAACCAGTACCAAACATTATATCTCCTTGTTCAGCTTCAATCTTAATACTAGTATGAAGAGGACTAAGTTCTGTTAATCTTATAACGTTATCAGAGATACCATCGAGTTCACGATTACCTTTACGAGAGAAAACATCTTTCACATATTCGATAGTCTCTAAATTGATTATTTCGTCTACCTGTTCGGGAAGTATTGCTCGCACAGTTTTCATGCCCATTTGTTGAGCTAGAAGCATGAACTCGTTATGTATCTCTGCTACTTTCATAATAAATAGTTATTATAATTTTAGTTTAGTTTCAAGTGCTCTTTTATAATCAGCATTTTCGGGATTACTGAAATAAGCCAACGCTTCTTTCATGTTAGCTCCGATAAATCCACCTTCGGGAGTAAGAACAGTTTGATTAACATCAGAACGAACTAGCTCACCTTTGGCAATAGCTTCTTCAATGAACGCTTGAAGCTCAATTTGTGAATTGTTAAACAGTTTGTTGAATTTCTCCGGCTCTTTAATTGCAAAGTCATCAAGCATCTTTTCTTGGATAGTTCTATCGAGTAACAAGTTAGATAATACATCTTGTTTGTTACTAGCAGAATAACATACGAAAATAGCTTTGAACTTAGCATCGTTATCAATAGCATCAAGATAATTACGTCTTGCCTTGTTAGCTTGAATACGATTACGTTTAAGACGATTACTTTCTCGTTGTTCATCTTTAATATAGAATTTAACACGAGGGTCGAAGCTAATAATAGCTACGTCTTTAGCTACAATCGGATAAAGTAAACAATGACGATATGCTAGGTAATCATCTACTTTAATAGGATGTCCGTATTGGTAACGAGTTGCTTCAAGAGCATTAATCTTAGTTACATATTTAGCAATAGCATCTTTCAACTGTTTAGGATTAGACTTTTCAGCATTATCATATTCTTCGATAATCTCTGTTTCATCTATCTTATAGTTCAGATAATCTCTTTTCTTATTCCATTGGAAAGAACAATTAAGTTTCTTTCCTTCACCATCAACAGGAATAGATATGCTATTGAACCAACGTTGAACACGAGTAATATACTCCTGTGAATTAACAGAGCAACCAACAAGAGAAGGCATATACGCTTCCATTTCTTTATAATTGCTAGTTAAGATTCTAGCTGAATTAATACTACCACCAATGCTATCGTGACGGTCAACGATATATCTAGCATTAACTTGACGATAAACAGAATTAATAGTAATATCAGTAGCAAGAGCTATTGTAATATATCTTTCTTCTAAGAAGTCTCTATCTAAACCATCTTCTTTTTTAAGAAGTTGTTCATAGGTTTCTCTAGGAGTTTCCGGAGCTTTAGCCTGTGTAGTAGCACTAGGGCTATTAGTTGGATTATTTAGACTACTGCCGAATGTTCCGGCTTTTGGTGCTTGTCCTTCCATTATAATTTCAATTTTAATTGTTTAACTTAGAGTACGCACTCCAACATGAACATCTTCTCTTGTCTATCTACTTGCAGACCACGAGACATTTTAACTTCATATTGAGACTTATCAATATCCGTAGATATAGAATTGCTAGGAACAGAACCCCAAGACGGTGGAATAGGAGTAAGACCTTTCAATACACCAACAAGGTAAGACTGACCTTTCATACGTACCATACGAACATTACGATTTCCGTTATATACAGAGTTGTCAATGAACATCAGTTTGTGAGATGTCATAGGCAAACCAGTACGAGGATGAATAAGTCCATTAGCTTTTGCTGTTTCAGCAATAGGAGATTTATCCAAGAAAGGAAGATGAATACAAGTAACAGTATGTCCGTCAATAGTTTTATATTTACGGAAGTATTTACCATAAGTAAGACCACCACCTTCTTCACCAATCATTTTCTCTCCAAGAGGAGTAATAAATCCTTCGGACTTAACATCTTCACGGATAGCCTTATCGAAATCTTCGATACCGCCTTTACCTGCATATAGAGTAATCTCCATAGAACCAGTATCAGTATCCTTATCAACTACATCACCAATAGTTCTTTTTAGCTTGCTAAGAGGCAAGTATTCACCATAAGTATCGTAGTTAGATTCTTCGAGGATTTCAAACATACCAGCAGTTTCAGGAATTGGTTGGTCGTTATCCCAATCCTTCATATCAATAGTACCATTAACAGTACGATTGTAACGAGATGTCCACAAGTCAATCTCATTAGAGATACGCATCTGAACATCGAACTGACGCATTTCTTCGTTAATCCAACGAGTGTCAGTACCACCACCTTTAGTCTTGAAAGCATAGCTAACAATAACATTACTAATGTTACCTGCAATTTCCTTGCTATAACGCTTGAATCCTAGCTGGGATTTCATAACACCAGGTCCCATTACATTAGTCTTGTTACCCTTAGAATAAGATTCAGGAATAGACGGAGCTAACATACACCAATACTTACCTTTTTCAAGATTAGCAGGGTCAACATAAGCACTTTTATCAGGATTCTTTAGCTGCAAAGAATACAGATGTCCACCATGACTACCAGCACCATGGTCTCGCATTACACGAACAGCAGTCTTACCATCAGGAGCAAGTAAACCGTACTGTTCGATAATAAGACCGGTAGCAAACTCAACCTTAATAGGTTTACCACCAATACCAGGAGTAGTATCACCAGTGTCAGACCAAACAATATAATCATTGAATCTCTGACGACCCATTGTCTTCCAAGTCCACTCAACAGTAGTAATATCACGAACACCAGCAGCACCTTGTCCTTCTGTAAGGAAAGTTAGCGGGAATCGGTCATCTTCCATACCATAAGTGTAAGTCAGGAAGTTGTTAATCTCTTCCGGTTTTTGAATCATTAAGGCAGCAAGAGATTGCTCATTAGAGTAACCTCTATCATCATATCTACCTCTTTCGACTTCTCTTAATCTGTACATATTTGTTTTAATTTAGTTAGTTCAAGACTAGTTGGTCATTATCAACTGTCTTAGAATTATTACCTTTACTATTGATAATAACAGTCCTTTTACCAGTAGTTTGTGCTGCGGTAGTTCTAATAGATAGAACTTTCTGCTTATTAACAGCCATACCGACAAGACTAGCATAATCGCCACCAGTAAACCTAAGAAATGCTTTAAGTAAATCATCCTGCATACGAGCATTAGAATCAACTTTAGCTTCGTCTAACATATAGGCTGTATTACCTTCATTGTCAACAGGAGTAGACACATACTTCAAGAAGTCTTTGCGACTAAGCATTACTTTCTTTCCGTCTTTGTTACACTGAATTTGTTCAGGAATACTATAACCTAATAGTTCGCCTTTACTAATAGTCTTTTCTACATTATCCCAATATGCTTTCTCTTCGGCAGCAGCAGCAGCTTCTTTAGCTTCTACTTGTGCTTTCTGTTCAGCAAGTCGAGATTCATAAATGCTATCAACAGCTTCTTTAGATTCAACAGCAGTATCATAAAGAATACCGGCGTTCTTACAATAGTCAATGAATTTATTTACATCTCCTTTTTTACCACTAAGTTTCCATTCTTCACGAATGAAAGTAGCTTGTTGTTCTTCGTTATCTTTACTAACAGTAATCTGACTTCTATCAGGAATTTCTACGAAGTCGTCAAGAGTACCGTTAAGTTTAAGATGATTAATAACTTGTTCTACTTGCGGATAAGTTTCAAACAGATTATTAAGAGCAGCAGTTTGAGCTTCTGCAATTCTATTCTGAATTACTGTATCAACATAAGCAGCAATACCTTCTGTATTATTATCGAATACAATAGGATTACCATTCTCATCTTTAAAGTCAGAACCGAAACGAGTTTGTAATTGTTCAAGAACACTTGGTTCAGAACCATTTTGAGATATAAGTTCAGCAAGTTCAGCAGCAGTACGGAACACAGTTCCATCAGCAGCAAGAGCATTACCGTTAGCATCAATAGTATAATCTACACCATCAACGTTTACAGTATCACCTTCTGATAATACCACTTCTTCCCCCGTAGAGGAGCTTCCTTGCTGTCCTTCTCCTTGTCCCTGTTGTCCCTGTTGGTTTTCACCTCCATTATCAATAGTACTAGTATCAGCACTTCCACCTTGTCCTTGTTGTCCTTCTTGTCCAGCACCTTGTTGTCCCTGTCCGGCAGGATTGCCGTTAGCACCAGAGCCAGTACCTTGACCTCCAGTATTGGCAGTATCGCCAGTATCAATACTACCAGTACTTAAATCTAAATCGTTATTACTACTAAAAGTTCCCATAATAAATATGTTTTGATTATTACTTTCACTCAAATGTAATCTAATAATATGAGAAAGCAAACTCTTACTAGTCTGAATACTCTTATTATTAGGTTTAGAATTGCCCGTATTTGTATTTAAGTATTACTAGAGTTAATCTTATCAGCAGAAACTTTGCGTTCGATACAGGGCAAAAGAATGAGCCATTTTAAGACCCGTCACGGCATTTTAATGCTTTCCTTTACAGTTCATCCATTTGATAGGGTAAATGCAACAGAGGCGAAGGAAATGCTATCTACGTCGATTTTATGGATACGAAAAACCCTACGGAAAGTTCCGTAGGGCACGTCTGAATCATAGAGAATGGTATATAGCTAATTATAACTTAGTATTCACTTCTTAGTAGAACTAGATTTAGACTTAGAACTATCATATCTATTCTTATTCTCTTTAGCTATCTTTAGTTCATTATCTCTATCTAATGCAGAATTAATCATATCTAAATCCTTAGCTCGTTTCTTTTCATTTAGTTCAGCTTGTTTCAATGATAGTTCGGCAGAATTATCTTGCGGAGCAACTTGTGCAGGTTGATTAGCTAAAGCAGCCATAGCAGCTTCTGTATCCATTCCTTTAGCAAGTAAATCATAATAACCTTTGATTTCTGCTAGCCTAGCATCTTGTTCTCCCTTAGCAGCTATCTGTTCAAGAATAGCTTTATTCTTAGCTTCTTCTAATTGTTGGTCTAATTGTCTAAGCGATTCTTCATTCTTCTGACGAATCTCTTGATAACGATTAATAGCTAGTTTAAGACTGGATATATTACCGGAAGTAATAGCAGCAACAGCAGACATTAAATCTCCATTTTGACTAGCGTTGAAAGCCCACTCTTTAAGTTGTTCAAACTTCTCTGTTTCTCTATCAGAGTTTTTAGCTTTGATTACGTATTGTCCGAGAGTATGATTATTTACATTAAGAGAGACATATTGCTTTCTATCTGACTTATCATAGTAAGAAGTATCTAATCCATCTATCCAAGCTAACTTGGAATTATTTAAATCTATTAGATATTCGTCCTCACGGAACTTATCGAACATATAGTTAATAATAACTGTACCCATTGAACCACGAATAATAGCTTCTTCTGTTGTACCTTTACCAGCACTAGTTGCTATTTGTCCATAACGTTGTGGTGTCATATCTACCATTTCACGAGCACTAGCTTTAATAGATTCAATAAGATTAGATATTTCAGTAATATAACCGGAGATATTGGCATCAAGCATTTTAATAGATTGTGCTTTAGTACTATTAATATCTTCTGCATCATCATACGGGAATATACCTTCTGCCGCTATATTATAGATAGCTTCTTCTGCATCTTCTCCAAATAAAGATTTAGCTGCAACAAGAATAAACATCTTGTTCTTAGCTATCATCATCTCTCTATGATAAGAGAAGATATTGATTAATATTTGAAATGGAGTAAGTATTTCTACAATAGAGAATCTTCCCATTTGAGGAAGTACTTCTTGAAGTCCACAATACTGCAATCTAACATCATCATCTAATTGGAAAGGAATAGGTTTAGCACCACCTGGATATATACCAAAACGTTGACCTCCTATACGATAACCTTCATAAACTTGTGGTTTATACACAGAAGTTATCTCAATATGTCCAAGTTCAGGATTAAATTCAAAATCATCAGGAACAATCATTTCATCAACTAATCCTACTTCATTAACATATTTCAATATCTTAACTTGTGTATAGCCTCTCCAATTAACATGCCATACTTCAAGTAGTTCTCCATTTTTTAATCTTAAATCATAACCATCAGAAGGAAATATTTCTCTATTATCATTCTCATAGTTTTTACACTTTTCAGGGAAATAATAAGTATAAGCATTAAGACTAAGTGTACGAGTAGCACCAACTGTACTAGGATTATAATACTTAGTTATAAACTCTAGTTCTTCATCTGATAATTCATCGGAGAATTGGTCTATTACTTGATTGTAACTCATTAACATTCTACGAGCTACAATATCATACTTAGATACCATTTGTTCTCCATTAGGAACAGGAAACATATCAGTAGTTGGAACCCACTCTTTAACTAGCTTTTTACCACGAACAGTATGAAAGCTATAAACTTCCCCTGTAACGATATAGTTAAAGTACTCAACTGGAATTATTGTCTCATTATTAAGAATATCATCAATAACTTCTAATAGTTGCTGAGCTTGTGCACTTATTTCATCTATATAATTATCAATAAAGTTCTTTTCAAACTCTTCTGCATCAGCTGCTAATTGTTCAGGGTCAACCTCTTGTATTGGTTGTCCTTGAGCTTCTAGTTGAACATTTTCAGCTTGTTGTTGCTGTATTCTCCTTTGAAGTTCTTGTTGAAATGCTAACATAGCTCGCTTAACTATATCTTCTCGAATAGCAGCATCACGAGCCATAATGATTTCAGGATTATTAGCACCAACAATAAATTCATGTTGAGATTTAACGTATTCTGATAAATAACGACGAACTACATCATTAATAATATCAAGATTCCTTAGAGTAGCAGGAAATCTTTTAAAGTTCTCCTTCGTAGCATTATAAGGGTTAAGTGTTTTACGATAGAACTCGTCAGGCATTTCTCCATGAAGTATTTCAAGAAGTTGTTCCGTCTTAGTTCTATCATTACACGCTAGTCCGGCAGCAATACAATAATCTATTGTTCTACCAGCCCAGTATTCATCCTTTTCAGAATTAGGGACACGCTGTTTAGGCATGTCCCCAAGTCGAGCATTTAGCTTAGCATCAATCATAACAATTCGCTTAGTTTAATAAGTATATTAATGTACCAATTAATAGCACCCGTACTTATTACTATAACTAGCATTAATACGAATCCTATCATTCCGCCAAGCAATGTAGCTAAAATATCCAAGAAATCAAACTTACCGCCATACATTTTATCTTTAAATTCCATGCCTACGGCTAAGCCTACTACTAACATTATTCCTAGTAATCCACATGGGATTGCGTAGAGGAAATGTTTTAACCTGTTGCTTTCTGTTAACCAACTCATAATTAATAACGTTTACGATTCCAAAAGTTTTCTTTCTCTGTTTGCACTCTCTGTCTATGTTCAAGCTGCTTTTTAGCAAACTTATCATTAGCAGCCCATTCAATACCACGAACAATCATTTCAGATACACGGTCAAAGTTACCAGTATTAGACCATTTCTTTAACTCTAGTATAGACTGATAATCATATATAGTATGAAGAACAAGCATATCACGACCATCTTCGAACTTCCCTATGGGGGAATACAACATTTCTTTTAACATTCGAAGACCATCGAGTTTAACTGTTTCACTACTAATATCATAACCAATAGTATTAATCTTCTTAGTATTAATATTAGTATCCCATAAATGAACTGGGTGATAACCTAAGTATCTAATAGCTTTCCACTTCTTAAAATTACTAACTGTTTCACCACGGTTAATCTCGACATTAGTTGTACCAAGACAATTATAAGTAACTGCAAAATAATAACAGATTCTATCTGCTTTCTCTAGTTCATCAGGACGACCATAATACACAGCACATAATCTAGGACGATAACCATTATATATACAAGGATTCATCCAAACTTTAATACTATTATGTGAATGTTTATTAGTAAGTTCTTTCTTATCTTTATCAATACCAACAGGGTCATAACTAATACTATATATTCCCGGAGGAGTACCTTTAGTTAGCTGACCTGTCTTTTTATCTATGTATTCTACTTTAATTGGATTAAACCATTTACGAATACAACCTTCAGGGTCTTCATTAGAGTGACGAGGAACATTCTTAATATAATCAAAGTAATCCTTCTTAAATACACCACCAGTAGCAGCAATACGTTCATTAGGAATAAACTCGAAGTTATCCGAATCATATTCTACAAACTTACCATCTATATAGAAGTTATATTTATTAGACATCTTTAGTTCTTGCTCCCATTCATCTAATATCTCACTACTAAATATATTCTCACTTACAGAACTAAATGATTCACTAGGCATATTAGCATACTGCCCACAATAACTAATAAACTTAGCGAATGATTTACTCTTAGCTTTTTCAGCAGCACGTTCTTCTTCTGCTATTTGAAAACCAAGAGTTATATCAGAATTACCATCATCATCAAGAGAAGTAAGACTAGCGATTTGATTATCATCGCCAATCTTATAACCTTCAAGTCCCCAACAATAAGGTTTAAAGTAACCACATACTTCTGCTCTACTATCTTTATCCCATACATTTTCAAATGCCATAAAGTTTCTACCTCTAGGGTCATAAAAGTTTTGCTCAAATGTTACCCAACCTGCATTAGCTTTACCAGCAGTACCCCAAGCATTAAGAAAACCAGTAGTAACAGAACCAGTCTTTAGAGTAGGTTCAGTTACATCCATGAAATCATCGAAGTTCTCAAACTCTGACATTTCCTCACACTTGATTTCTCCGGCATCTTTACCAACAGCAGCAGAAGGATTGTTCTTAGTAGATACAGATATACAAGCACTATTCCAACTGTTATCATCTATAATAGCTGTACTAGGGTCTTTATAGCCTAAGATAAAATCACTAGCATCAATCTTAGCTATACCTCTAGCAAAAGGAGTATTAGATTCATAGAAGATAATTTGCTTCTTCATAAAGTCAGATAGACCTCCTGATTGAACCAAAAACTTATTATCACTAGCCGCATGAATAACAGCACGGTTAGGAGTAAGATTGATAAAGTTAGCAGAACCAATAGCTTCCATATAACTAAATCCACCACGTCTTGTCTTATCATTGATAAGAAACATACCATTTTCTCGACAGAACTGTTTGATTAAGAAGTACCACCACTGGCAATCAATAAATCTAGGAAATCCTCTTATCTTACGACCAGTAACCTTACCTTCTTCTACTCGAAGTGTTTTAGTATCTAGTTTAAGAATACGACCATAATTAATAAAATTATAATGTTCACCAGTAATATAGACATCTTCTATCTCACCAGTTCTAGTATCCATAAGACAAGGAGCTTTAAAACCAACAAGTCTACGTAGAGTTTCCTGTTTACGAAAGTTTATATGAGGCATACTATCTACTGCAAACTTAGTATAAACTCCTTCTTTCTCATAAGTAACAGCAGCAGGACGTAGAAGGTCTGTATTAACAAAACGCTTATGTGGGTCAATATTCATTAAGAATCCTCCGCTTTCTCCTATTAAGAAATGGTCGAATGGGTCTTTATATCCACAGTCTCTTGCGTGCTTATATTTCTTTCCTTTATCTTCTTCGTAATAGAATTGATAAAAGGGATATTCACTTAGCTGCATAATTCACAATTAGTTATTTTAATAGTATAACAACAAGAATAGCTAGCACACCTGTACTAGCTATGAATCCATTACGTTGTTTCTTATACTTTTTAGACTTATTATATTCCTTATTAAGATTAACAATAGCTTGATTTCCTAGTATTGTTATCCTCTTTATTTCTTCACGTTGCTTAGATATAATAGAATCCTGCAAGTAGCTATCTCTAACTTTTAGTTCGTATAACTTCTTGTAGGATTCATATTGACTTTTATACTCTTCTGAAAGTATTAACTTTGCATTGGCTATTCTTAATACTTCTTTATCTAGGCGTCGCTTCGCTCCGCCATCCCCCGTAAAGGAGTAGGATTGCTGTAAACTATCTACTTTCGTCTCCAACCTTTGGATTCTCAACTCCGATTGGTTTTGACACAAGATATATGAAGCGTTCGAGAATAGCAATACTATCAGTATCACTAATTGCTTTATCAAATTCTTTCTCATACTGATTAGTATTATTAAGAGTATTGAGAATAGAATCTATTACTAGTTGTAAACTATCTCTTTTTGTTTTTATTTCCTGATATATAGTATCAGGAACGATAAGTGGGACTTCTACATTTTCCTTATTAAAAACAAAATTGTTTAATACTCCAATTATAACAAATGGGATTACTACTATTAATAGTCCTATTCCAATACTCTTTAGTTTCATATTATTAAGTCTTTTTCTTCTAACAACGTGTAAGTAAATACATCGCCCCACAAAGGAATTGCTAAGTTAACTATATTCATAAGTTCTCTGAAATCCATACTTCTAGCTAGAACTTGACAGCCAGCAGACCAACCGTCAACAACAACACTTGATTCTCCTGCTTTATGAATATTAATACCGAACATTCCTTCTTCTATTGTCGATTCATCACAATCAAGATAAAAGTCTTTATTAGCATCACGGAATACTTTAACAGGTTTATGTTGAACAAGAGCAAGATATTGTCCCTTATGATAACCTTTCTTAAAACAACCACGATACTGACCAGGAACTAGAATTGCACAACCTTTAATATTAACAGGATTAGTAAGACTTTTATAACCAGGGTCAGTAGTACAAGGATATATAGGAGTATATCTCTTACCATTAGCTGTCCAATAATCAATTATAAAAACATCATTGAACTCATTACCATGTTCTTTGGAACGAACACCAATAAGATTAAGATTATACTTACCTTTATCAAAGTAAGAATAACCTTTATTCTCTAGTGTCTTTCTCCAATCAACAGTACGACACCTATCTATTAATAAATTATTATATTTAGACATGATATTACATTTATATTATACAAATAAATTCATTTGTTGTTTCTGACTTCCATTAACAGTTTGATAACGGATATTAAGCATAGTATCTATTTCAGGTTCTAATCTAGGTATCTTATACCACTTAGCTGTTTCACTTTTACTTTCATCAATATGAAAACCGTCTTTAAATCTTTGAGGTCTACCATATTGGTTAAGAACAAATGGAACTTCAATATGACAAAGAGCTAAACCACGACAAGGCAAACCAGTAATAAGATGAACCATTTTAGCATATAGATTTAACTGCAAGGCATAAGTAGTACCATTACAATTAGGCAGACCACCAAACGGTGGAAGTAGAACATCTTCGGGCTTATGAACCCATTCATCTGTTTCTTGTACTGGACGAACAGTTTTATCTTTCTTATAGTATCCTGCTTGAAATCTAAGACCTGTACGATTAGTTTTCCAATCAAGAATAACAAAACCATCTTCACGAATAGGAAGTATATCAATAGTTCCACTAAGAAGATACTTAGGAAGAAATGCTCCTATCTCTGAATATATCTTATAATCTCGTTCAGTATAGAACTTAAATACTTTATATATTTCAGGATATTTATTTTCAGTATGTTCAATAAAAGCATCAACATCGAGAAGTCTTACATGACTATCAACAACATCTAAATCAGCAACAGTAACCATTTGTTTACTTTCTTGTTTATTCAGATATTTAATAGCATTAAAGAACTTACTATTCTGACGAATACCATCTTCAAAACTATTATGATAGACATTACCCATATCACAAGCCTTATCTCTTATCTTATCCCATTGATTCTTTATATCTTTGATAGAAGTGTTTTCTTCTTTAGCTTTGTACTTAGCCCAATAATTAGAATCAAATTTAGGAACATACGAATGAATAATAGTAGTAGCACTAATATAAGAATTACCACAATTATCAGTATACTTATGAGTAGGTTCATCAAAGTATAACTTAGTTTGCTTATATTCAGGTTTAACTGGTATCATTTTGTACTTTCGTATTTCCCCCGTAAAGGAGTGTTAACAATGCTATCACTTACCAATCCTAGCTCTCTCTTTTGAGCTTCTACTTGAGCTTCCAAATCACTAGCATCTTTAGCAGACATAGAACTAGTAACTACTTTACCACCACGAGCTTTCTTCTGCTCTATTTCAAGAGCAGCAGCTTGTTTAGCTTCACCTAAAGATTTAATCTGATTAGGAATGATATTGATAATACCATTTAGCTTAGTTATCAAATCAATAACTGGTAAAGTATCTTCGGCTTGCATACCTGCATTAAGTTTATTAGTAAGTTGTTCACTAAGTATATTAGCTGCACGAGAACTATTATGAACTGCTCTAAGAATAGTTTCAAGAGCTTCGCCTGCAACGCTCATCTTATCTTCATGATATCTATCAACAAGACGAAGAATAAGAGCATCTGGTTGCCAATCATTAGGAAGAGCGTAATTAGCTCTAGCAGATGCTAAGGCTTCTGGACGACTATATCCCATTTGATTAGGTGGAGACTTAGGGTCGGCTAGATAAAAAATAACTCCGGCTTCTTTAAGATACCGAAGTTTATCTTCACTAGTATCACGAAGATATAACTCTCTTACATCTTTATCCTGTATCTGATAAACGTTAGGAGCAAAGGGATAACCTTGCTCGTCAACGCTAATCATACCTGTTAAATCCAAAGGGGCAATCTTCGTAATCATAACCTTTATTATTTCTTAGTTCAATATAGTAATCAGAATCATTAACTGGCTTCATCTTACTAAAGAAATACATATATAATTTAAAAGACCTTTCATCTTGATTAAACTCTCTAAGTTTTCTTACAGCTAACTTACGATTAAGTCTAACAGTTCGAGATATTATCGAAGTTCTACTTCTAAATTTACTACGTTGAGCCATTCGAGTAGCAACTAAGCTCTTTTTAAATTTCCAATATTCTTCATTAGTAAGTTCTTGCCTTTTAGCTTTCATTACGGGGTGATGTTCTATTGCATCTAACTTGGCTTCATTAACAATAAATCCACCAATAAAAGGAATTGAAACTCGTTGTAGACTTTTAATCCTATCAATAATTTGGTCTTCGATATTATCTATAATATCATCTATTATTTCAGCTTCAAGAGGTGTAACACCTAATAAACTAATAATATCAGGACGAGTTACTAATAACTCCTTTTTCTCTTTTAAATCAATAGAAGGCATCTAGTTTATACATTTAGTAAGTTAGTAGCTACTATAAACTTTTGAGGTTTACCACTAGGAATAAGACCTTCGACAGAGTTCTGACCTTGAATATCAGTAAGACGGACAATCTTATAGCCAATACAAACTACTGTTTCGGCAATAGTAGTAATCAACTTACCATTATCTCCTTTCTTTTCAGTAGTAACAGGATTCACTTCTGTACCAAGTAAACTAATAACAGAACCACTTCCAACTTTACGGAATATCTCACCACGAGCAATACTAAGATTTAAGTCTTGGTCGCCACGAATAAATTCAGCAAGATTATAAGGAGTAAGTTCATTACTACGAGGATTACAATCTATACCAGTAAATACATCAGATGGAGCAACATATAAGAAACGATTAAGCATAGCTCTATCTTCTTCCTTAACATCATCAGCATAGTTAGTCTTAACTAATATAAATCTAGTACTACCAGTACCCTTTAAATCAGGATTGATAATCTCACGAAGTTTAGCAGTCTGAATAATAGCGACAATACCAAAATGCTTAAACGGAGTTATATCTTTAACTCGGTCAGAAACATATTTGAAATCAATTTCTCCAATGTGTTGAGGAACTAGGAAAGTTTCTCCTTTAGTTTTGTTCTCTAAATGTAACATAATTACTTTAATTAGATTGTTAATACTATTAATTAAGTTGACTAGCATTACTAAGAGTAATATATGCACCAGTCATTAATAGTACAAGTATACGAATAATATTCGTACTATCAATATCTAACTCGTTAAAAAACCTTTAGAATTGTATTCGCTATATAATTCACATCCGTTCACACTAGTTCACATTAGTATACACTCTAATGCAAATCCACTACTTAACTAAAATATCGACTAAATCTTACCATTCTATTTTTACAATCCTGATGCTAAATCTTCGAACTCTTCGATAGAAGAGGAGAAAGGTAATACACAATAAGACCCAATAGACAACTAATACTATATAATATAAGTAAGACTAATTAAGGACTTAAAGGAATTAATTAGACTAATAGGACTAACTAATAAGATAATTCTTCTATAAGAAGAGTTAGACTACTAACAACAATAGATATACAGAAGGGAATTAGAAATACTATTAGAACTAACTAATGTATATAGACTTAGAAATAGGACTGGAACTACTGTTAGAAATAGAATTAGGAATAGGACTAATAATGAACTTAGAAATAGGATTAGGATTATTAGAAGAAATAAACTTAGAGGTACTACTATTAGTGCTGCCCCACAAAATAATATTTTTCGTGAGTATATTTTTATCGAGGTGAACTATAAGTGTTATAGGTAATACTTAGATTAATAGAGATAGAACATCTAATAGTATTAATAATAAGAATACTATTAAAGATGAACTTAGAATTAGAATATCTAATAGTATAGAAAGTGCTACTCCCAAGAGAAATATATTTTTCGTGAGTATATTTTTATCGAGACGAAGCTCCTACCACTCACCGCCCCCTACTCCAAACCAATTCCAATACCCCCGTCAAGACCAAATGACCTTAAACATATTGCTATTGATTATTAATTACTAAAATTATAAAGATTATGAAAGTGATATGGCTAGAAAATATCGGCGATAAAGTTTGTCGCCAATTAATTCAGCTAACAGATTAGTTAGCTGAAAACAAGCTTAACTACGAGACTACACATATCGTAGTTAAGCTCTGGTCCAATGGACTAGAGGTAAGAACCTTGTTCATGAGCGAACAGGGTTCGACTTGGGAGAACGAAGATGAAGTCTTCGTTCCGAAGAGAGAACTTCCTAACTTCTTAGCTAGGAAGTTCTTTGTGCGATAGAAACCAAGGGTGAGATTAACTCACCCTTTTTTATTAATACTAAAGACAGCTTATATGGTATTTTTATTATTGTTATTGATAGCAGTAGCTATGACTACTGCTACTTATCTTTCTGCTATTAGAAGACAGAAGCGGGATTGGAGAAAGTATGGTCGTGCAGGTGAAACCTACGACAAGTTTTGTTCACGTTATTACACTAGATACGTATGAATATTAGTGATAAACTAAAAGTGGTACACTTAGCATTAAGTATGCTAGGTGTGCCAGTATTCATACGTCTAAGTTACATTAAGTTGTATGATAACCATGTGAATAGCTTTCTAATACTATTAGTAGTGTTAGTACTTATACTAGATGCTAACGATGTTGTTAAAGAACTATTGGCTTAATCAAACCAAATGACTTTAAACATATTGCAGTTACTATCAAACCAAATGACTTTAAACATATTGCCATTGTGTGTGTAGTCGGGATGCACATTGGTTGAACAGTTGCCGACTGATTTTATAACATTTAATTTCATTTTTATTATGGAAACTAAAGTTAATGATGCTGCTAGATTAGCAGCCGAAGCAGCTGCAAAAGCTGCAAAAGAAGCTGCTGAAGCAGCAAGTGCTAACGCTGAAACAGTTGCTACTGATGATGCTACTGATGAAGCTGCCGATGAAGCTGTTGACGCTCGTATAGTTGACCTATCCGAGTATCAAGGACAGGATGCAGACGATATTACTCGTCTGTTGCTTGACCGTCCTGATTTTGAGAATCATGATAGCTTGATGATTACTAATATCATTGATAATAGTAGTCGTTATGCTAATGCGTTGACTATCGTTGTTAATCGCAATCTTCCACAGTTTGTGAAAGATGCTGCTAGTGGTACTTATATCGAATCTACAACTCGTAATATCTTTACCACTAGAATCCAGTTGTCTGCGATTCTCAAAGGACAGAGCGAACCAATGCTCGCAAATGCTGTTATGACTGCGCCTTTGCCAGTGTTGTTGGTATTGTTCAAGAAGGCACGCATTAGTGTGCTTGGACACGTTCTTGCGCAAGGTGAAGTATTCGTTAATCCTTATGCTTCTAAAATGGCACGTGAAGAGCGTGTTAATGAGCATGACCGTTATGAGTACTTCCCGTACGAATTAAGTATGCGCACGTTATCTTTGCAAGATGAGATGTTCGTATCGGAGACAATCGCCAAGTATCAGCCTGATGCAGAGGGTGCTGCTTAACCAGTTACGTAGGAGAGGGAAACCTCTCCTACTAAACTAAGAATACACCATTCGGCACGTGTTCGACAATACTCTCGACTTATGCTCGCTGTCCGGCAAAGCCTTCGGGCACAGCCGTCCGGCAAAGCTAATCGGGATTGGAAACGACACTAGTCACCTGATAAGCGAAATGCTACAACTGATAAGCGAAGCTAACCAACTGATAAGCTAAAATAATATGGAAATAGAAAAGTAAAGGATATAATAGATGTAAATCTAATAGATAAGGGATTAGTAAAGGTCACTTATAGTGATAGTACTAGTGAGACAATAGAAACTCAACCTCTTATTAATACTGTTAATAAAGTAAGGGGAGAAGTCTTAGAGATAGACAAAAGACTGAAAGGATTACTAAGTAAACTAGTTAGTCAGATGTCTAAGTACGATAAATAATACTAACTCTAGCACGTGCGCACGTTCTTTAGAAGAGAGTATATATATATTATATATATATATACGAATCTGGTTATTTACGTGCGTGCGTACCTTAGATAAAATACGTACGATAGTACAGTATTTTAGGTTACCTGAACAACGATGACTATTGTCGTAGACAATAGGAAGAAGCTCATACAACAACACCAACAAATAGTATCAATAGTATCAAGACTATTACTAGTATTGACAACATCAATGCTCGGAAGGGTCGCTAAGGCTCCTCGTTAAGCTAGATAGTAGAGTAGACAATAGAGTGAGATAATAGTAGTGGAGTAAGAATAGTTAGAAGATGTAGATAAGAGAGATGAGTTGGTTAAGTAGTGGTACTACTCCCTCTCCCACCTCTACTCCTTCATTCTAACTCACTTCTCTTACCTACAATGTTACAACTACTACCTAAACCTCTTCGTTTATGGAGTTAGGATTTTAATCCTATCTTATAATCCTACTATTAGATACTATCATACTCATAGTCCTAGTTCTATTATTGTTTCTATTATATTGATAGTTATGATTTTAATCATATTTATATAATAGTACTATTACTAGTTGTTGGTTGTTAATTGTCTAATCCAATTAGAACTTTGTTCTAATAGTCTTAGAGTTGAAGATATTATAGTCTTAATCCTTAGTCCACACTATTATTGTATCAATAGTCATTATTATAGTCTTAATCCTTAGTCCTTACTATTATATTATTATTGGTTGTTGTAGTTGTTATTGTTAGAGCGTCACTACCATTGTCTTTGACAATAGTAGTTCGAGCGATTCCGGTAATAACAATACTATGTATTACAACTGATAACGGGAATAGTACTATTAGTAATACTATTATTAATAATTGTATTGTTGTGTAGCTTGGCTTGTCAACGCTCGCAAAGCTCGCTGTCTCCCCCATAAAGGGATGACATTACTGTACTTCTTCTGCTCTCTATCTTATCCACTTATTAACTTATACTATTATGTCTAACTACGATATTATTGTCTTAGCATTACTATTTATTATCGCACTTATTAAATGCAGTGAGTTTCTTATTAACACTAAGATTACTCTTCTTACTATGTTATTCGCTTTAATAATAGTTGCGTCTACTTTATGTATATTCTTAATATTATTTGATATTACTTCACCATGACAGATTATCAGTTCCATATATTTCTATCTTTAATTGGAATAGTTATATGCCTATGTTATTTAATGTTTAATTACCTTTCTTATAAGAAGGTTATTATCATTCGTTCTTTAGTTCAAACTATAATAACTTATATAATAGTTATTAGTTTTATTCGCCTACTATATAGTACTATACTATTATAGTATAGATTCTACTTTTAAAATTAAATTCTTAATAATTAATACTTGTATTTATGAAAGCTATTGTAATTGATAAAAAGCATCTAACTCTTGTATCTCATACTAATGGAGTTGTTATTGTTGAAGAAAGCGGTTGTATTATTGATTTAGATTTTCAATCACTTGCTTCTATTTGTGAGATTGCTAATTTAGGCAATACTTATACTATTAAAGATTGTGATGAGATTGAATCTCTTAAATCTAATAATAATGAGTTAACTGAACGTATTAAGTTTCTTGAAGGACAATTTACTAATAGCGGTAATAGAATTACCGAATTACGTAATCAAATCGAAGAGCAAGAAAATGAATATAAAGATATTATTGTAAAGAAGGATAAGATTATTGAAGAGAAAACTAATAGTCTTATTAAGTTAGAGAATATCGAAGATACTCTTAATGCTACTGTTAAAGTTAATGAGGAACTCAATACTCAATTAAGTCGTTCTAAAGAAGATATTGATAAGCTCGATAAACAATTGGAAGAAAAGACTTCTAGACTAGCTGAAAGAACTCATGCTTTAAGAGTTTTTAGACGAGCACTTTATGATATGAGACTTTATGTTCAACCATATAAAAAATACGAGCTAGATTTTGAATGGCTAACTATTCGTAATTCTATTGATTCTGGTTTCTTTATTCGATTTAAAGATACTGCTAGTGCTGCTAGAGCTATTGGTGATTGTAGATATTATATATCTCTTAAAGACGTATTAGATAAATACGAAAATGATATTGTAGACTTCAATGTCTCTGCTATGGATATTTATTATATTCATAAAGCTAGTCCTAATGTTGTTCGTAAGTTCAATTATGATAATTTTAATATCACTTGTAAAGACCAACATACTGCTAATACTATTAATACTCTATTGAATTGTTCTAATATATCTGTTTATGATATAGTGGAGAAATTCAAATATGAAATAGCTCATAGTAATGTTTATTAAATATTATCATTATTGTTTGGTATTTCCATTATTTATTGCTATACTTGCACCTGCATTATAAATTTTACGATTAAGTATGACGAAGGT